>Ga0163144_10015977_pt1 | contig 15407 bp, 19 predicted proteins | sample OliLak19BULKMAT1_FD_123175 | JGI IMG/M metagenome (GOLD analysis project Ga0163144, IMG submission 123175) | Freshwater microbial mat bacterial communities from Lake Vanda, McMurdo Dry Valleys, Antarctica - Oligotrophic Lake LV.19.BULKMAT1 | ecosystem: Environmental > Aquatic > Freshwater >...
CCGGAATGGGCGAACTGGTTGCACCCGGCGATCTTGGCGGCTGGGTGGCGGCATTGCGCCGAATTGGCGATGATCCAGAATTGCGCGCCCGCCGCCGTGCTGCTGCGGATGTGATAGCCGAGCGCTATGCATGGGATGCAGTGGCCCGCCCATTGGCTCGCTTTTGTAGCCGCCCACGCCGTACCACCCCGCTTGCTTCCAGTGAACTAGGCCGCATTGGGGAGCTTGAGCGAACACTGCGTGAGCGCGATGCCTATATTCGCCACGTTGAACAGCAGTATCAGGTAGCAATAACCGAGGTTCAGCGCGTTGAGCACGCGATAGCATCCTCACCTGGTGCTCGCCTTGGGCAGGCTGCCGATACGGGAAGCCGATTGTTTGCCCGAATTCGAGCATTTATTCGCCAACGAACGCGAAAGCTGTAGGCGTTATAATGCATCCCTGAACGTTTCATCCACATAGACTACGAAGTGAGTATGCCACAACAATATCGTCGCCTGGCCCTGCTCCTGGTTGCGCTGGTGCCGCTGCTGGCGACATGCGGATCGCCGCCACAAGCACTACAACCCGATCCAACGGCTGCGCCATCGCAGGCTGCACCAGTTGCGACAAGTGTGCCATCACAGATTGTGCCTGTTGCGACAAGTGTGCCATCGCTGGTGCCAGCACCACAGGCCACGGTAACGCCCACGCTACCAACAGCGCCAACGTTACCACCACAACGGCCTACCTTCACGCCCATCCATACACCCTACCTTGAATTTGGGGTGGTGAGCCACTTGTACTATACCGATAGAACACGGGTGCTGGCGCTGACCAAGATCGCCGGGTTCGATTGGGTTCGCCAGCAGATCCACTGGAAGGATATCGAGTCGTCGCCGGGTGTGTACTATTGGAATGAACTTGACCATATTGTGGATGACGTCAGCGCCAATAATGTCAAATTCCTGATCAATATCGTTCAGGCACCGGATTTCTATAATTCTGCGAATGGCAAGCCAAGCGACCCACGCACCATGGGCAATTTTGTTGAGGCCCTGGTACGCCGCTATGGCACGAAAATTGGCGCGATCGAGATCTGGAATGAACCAAACCTGGCGGTTGAGAATGGTGGCCTGGTGACCGATGACGATCCAGGGCGGTATGTTGAACTGTTGAAGGAGTGTTATACCAGAATCAAGGCCGTCGAGCCATCGATTGTGGTTCTGTTGGCGGCACCATCCTCAACTGGTGTGCGCAATGAACAGATTGCGATCCCCGATGAGGATTATCTGCGGGCGGTGTATTCATACCAGGGTGGCATTGTGCGGCAGTATTTCGATGCCCAGGCGCTGCATCCAGGTGCGGCAGCCAACCCGCCGGAGACACTCTATCCAGAGAATCCAAGTAGGATTGAGGGCTGCCAACCGGCCCCGGATCGCTGTTGGAATGATCATCCGACGCACTATTTTCGCCATATTGAGAACATTCGTAAGCTGATGGTCGAACAGGGCTTGGGCGATCACCAGATCTGGATTACTGAGTATGGCTGGGCAACACCAAACAATACGCCAAACTTTGAATTTGGCAATCTGATGACGCTCAACAAGCAGGCTGATTATGTGACACGCGCGATCACACAGGTCTATGATCAGTATCGTGATGAGCAGGGCCGCCCGTGGGTGGGGGCAATGTTTCTGTGGAACATGAACTTCTCGGTTCTGTGGGGCGCACAGGGCAACCCCAATAACGAGCAGGCATCATTCAGTATTCTTAACCCGGATTGGAGCCCACGACCAACCTTTATTGCGCTCCAGGGTTTGCACCAACGGCTTAAGCGTGATGAGGGGCGGTAACACGAACGTAGCCGATAGGCCGATAACCAATAGCCGAAAACGTAATCCGAAGGCGATGTTCAGTGATCAGGGTGTGGTGCAATCGCATGGACATTTCATGTGTAAGCAAGACCGAGCGTACATGCATAATCGGTCGCTGCCGCATTCTTATAGCCAAGCAGCGCCCTTTTCTCCTTCAGGCCCCCTGGGCACCATCACATGTTTGGCGGAGGGCCATATCGGCGCATCGGGGGAAACCCTGAGACAACGCCCCTATCTTCACACTAGCCCTTGCTTGATAGCATCGGCAGTGGCCTCGGCACGGCTACGCACACCGCGCTTGGCAAAGATTTGCCCAATGTGATGCTCGGCAGTCTTCTCGCTGATTACCAGCCGAGTCGCGATCTCACGATTGGTCAGCCCGTGGGCTATCAGGGCTAGCACCTGGTCTGTGCGCACCTAATCTCCCGCTAGTTCGCATGTCGAAAGAGTGATAGTACGCACTGCCGCATCATCATATAGGCTGATGGTGTTATGTTGGTATTGCGGCGACAGCCAGTACAGATGGCTTATCGGCAATAAGCTGTTGCCAACGTAGTGTACTGATGGGTGCAGCGTGCGAGATCGCGCCGCGATGGGACACGCAATGCGAAGTGGTACAAGCCGGTGGCACGGCGGATGAGCCGAGCGCCGGGAATGCTGTGCAATCGCAGAAGATTCATTGCTCCAACGCCAAGCGTGGCGCTATTGCTCGTGCGATCAAGTAGCATCAGGCCAATATGTTGCTGGTAATATGCCAGTGAGCGTTCTAGATCGGCAACACTCAGTGTAACAGCGCCAATCGCCGTAGCTGGATCAATCGGGGTATTCATGTGTATCTTCTCCTCAATGACATGAGCCGACATTCAGGAGCGGTTCCTTTCAGATGCTATGAGTATATTGGCCGGTTCAATTGCCCACCAATGGCAGCTTGCGGATGTAGCGGGCCTGCTTCACTTCGCTGAGTATAAATGCTGCGACATCCGAGCGGGTAATGCTGCTGCCGGCTTCAGTGCCAATCCGGTAGCTCCCCGTTGCTGGCTTGTCGTTCAATGCTGGTGCGCGCACCACAGTCCAATCGAGATTACTCTGGCGAACTAGATCGACACTTTGCAGCTCATCGTTCACCTATGCCGCCATGAGGGCTTTGATGATACCACTCAGGATGCGCTGCCCGAGAGCAGGCGTTTCGCCATCGTCCAGCACACCAAAGGGGGCGCTTGCGATACGAATATAGCGCTTCACACCGAGTTTGTTCATCGCTGCATTCATTACAGGTATCTGGGCACGACCCAGATGTGGCTCTTGACATGTGACCATAAAGTCACGTATAATACCGCTATGAAAGACGAATCTGTCTTTCGCGCCCTCGCGATCTCAAAACAGCGCTTGAAGGAGGGAATGGTATGACCACAGATTCAAAGCCCCGGCTTGTGTATCAGATCATCATCAAGGCTCCGCAGGAGCGGGTGTGGGAGGCGATCACCAAGGCTGAGTTCACCTCCCGCTACTACTATGGCAGTACGCTTACGACCGATCTGACCGTCGGCTCGCCCTTTACCTATCACATGCCGAATGGCTCCCCCATCGTTGAGGGGCAGGTAGTTGCGTCCGAGCCACCCAACCGGTTGGTGCATACCTACCACTCACTCTGGCCGCCGATGAACGAGGACGCGCCCACCCGAGTCACGTGGGAGCTGGAATCGATGCCCGGCGGCATTACCAAGGTTACCGTGTTCCACGAGGACTTCCATGGCCAGACTGCGACCTACACGGGCTTGCAGGGCGGCGGCTGGACATGGATCCTCAGCAACATGAAGACGCTGCTGGAGACTGGCGAGCCGATGCCGCAATGGTAGTCATTCTGAGTAGGGATTACGAAAGTCGAACTGCGGCGAGGTTTCCAACCAAAGTCAGTATAAGGAGGTTTCTATGAGCCAACCTAAACAGAAGAGCACGCAGGGATTTACAGACGAGGAACGAGCTGCGATGAAGGAGCGCGCCAAAGAGCTGAAGGCGGAAGCACGTGCGAACAAGGACAGGGCGGAAGGGGAAAGCGATGTGCTCGCAAAGATCGCCGAGATGCCGGAACCAGAGCGTGCCATGGCCAAGCGGCTCCATGAGATCATCAAAGCCAGCGCGCCAGTCCTCTCGCCGAGACTCTGGTACGGGATGCCTGCGTATGCCAAGGACGGCAAGATCGTCTGCTTCTTCCAAAGCGCGCAGAAGTTCAACACGAGGTATGCGACGCTCGGGTTCAGCGACATGGCAAACATCGACGAAGGTGCCATGTGGCCGACCGCCTTCGCGTTGACGGAGTTGAACGCTGCCGAAGAGGAACGGATCGGCGCGCTCATGAAGAAAGCGGTGAACTGAGATCCTCAACAACATGAAGACGCTGCTGGAGACCGGCGAGCTGATGCCGCAAGAATAGTAAAGGCACATAGCGGATTACGATGAACACGCCAGTTCGATGATCTACGACGGCGGCAACCCGGTTCGTAAGCGCTGGCGTGCAGAAAGAGTGCATGATGCACCAGGAATACATCGAGATACGTGGCGCACGCAGAAAGCAGTAGAACCCTACATGACATACGGGCCATGTACCCTCTGTAAAGGCGGGCGACTCAGCCAGGCGGCGCTCGGTTACAGGATCAATGGTTACAACATTGCTCAACTGGCGGCGATGGAAGTTGGTGAACTGATCGTGGTTATTCGGGCGATCAACGACCCCGTCGCCACGCCAATGGTCAACTCTTTGATCGACCGGCTCCAGCACATGATCGATATTGGCCTGGAATACCTTAGCCTGAACCGAGCAACCGATACCCTGTCTGGCGGCGAGTCGCAGCGCATTAAAATGGTCAAACACCTGGGCAGTAGCCTTGTGGATATACTGTATGTCTTTGATGAACCCAGCATCGGAATGCACCCGCGCGATGTACACCGCCTGAACGAACTCCTGCAAAAGCTGCGTGATAAAGGCAACACTGTGATCGTGGTCGAACATGATCCCGATGTCATCAAAGTCGCCGATCATGTGGTTGATGTCGGGCCATTCGCCGGAACTCGTGGCGGGACAATTGTCTTCGAGGGCAGTTTCGCGGATCTGCTGAACGCCGATACCCTGACGGGCCGCCATATGAAACAATCGATGCCGATCAAATCTAGTGGTCGCGCAGCAAAGGGCAAATTGTCCATTACCAACGCCATGGCCAATAACCTGCAGAACGTCAGCGTCGATATACCGACAGGCGTCCTGACCGTGGTCACGGGTGTAGCCGGGTCTGGCAAAAGCACGCTCATCCACTAGACCTTTATACGGCAGCACCCCGACGCGATTGTGATTGACCAGTCGCCGATTGGCATTTCCAGCCGCTCAAACCCTGCCACATATACGGGAGTCATGGACGAGATCCGAAAGACGTTTGCCAATGTCAACAAGGTTAGTCCGTCCCTGTTCAGTTTCAACTCGAAAGGTGCTTGCGAACATTGTCAGGGATTGGGCGTCGTCTACACCGAGCTGGCGTACATGGACGAGGTCAAAATGCCGTGCGAAATATGTGCTGGCAAGCGTTTCAAGGACGAAGTGCTGGCCTACACATTCCATGATAAATCGATCTCCGATGTCCTGAACATGCCTGTCCGGGAAGCCTTGGATTTTTTCGACACCAAAGAGGTGGCGAAAGACGTCATGCGCAAATTGCATGCCTTGAGCGATGTTGGATTAGACTATTTGACACTTGGTCAGCCGCTGAGTACCCTATCTGGTGGCGAATGCCAGCGCATCAAGCTTGCCAGCGAACTGCACAAAAAGGGCAGCATGTATGTGATGGATGAGCCGACCACCGGGCTGCACATGTCAGATATTAGCCATCTGCTGGCCATGATCAATCGGCTGGTGGATGCCGGAAATACGGTGATTGTCATCGAGCACAACCTGGCGATTATCAAGAACGCCGATTGGATCATCGACATAGGCCCCGAAGGCGGCAGCAAGGGCGGTAGAGTCATGTTCGAGGGCACGCCCAAGCAACTCCTCACCGCCACGCAATCACTGACGAGTACGTACCTTAGCCGCTCGCCGGGCACGTCAATTCGTATGGCACCTTTTAACTCGATATAACGACGCGGTTGCCGATTGCTGATGAACATGGGCTGGGCGCGAGTATAATCGGTGTATGAATAGGTTCTCGATCAATGTTCTAGGGCCGCGCTTTGTTCGTGATGGCTCAACCATGGCACTGGTACGGGCGAAGGCTATTGCCCTGCTGCTGTATCTGGCCGTCACACGGATGCCCCAGACATGTGAGCGGGTGATCGATCCCCTGTGGCCCGAAAGCCTGCCACAGGCCGCCCGCAAGAACATGCACAACACACTGTGGGCAATCGGTGAAGCACTGGGCGATGGTGTACTGGAGCAGGATGGCGCTGTGTGGTACCTGGCACCCGGCGTGGCTGTTGATGTGCATGTGCTTGAAATGCCGTGCTACTGCTGTGGATCGGCAAAGCCAGGCCTATGAAGCTGCGCTGACGCAGATCGATTGCGCGACACAGTTGGTACGCGGCCACCAGCTTGTCATGGTCGAAGCGCAGATCTTGTTTGAGCGTGGCAATCTGCTGGCCGATTGCGGTGATCGCACAGCCGCCATTGCAGCATTCGATGAATCACTGCGCCTGGCCAGGTTGAGCAACAATCCCGTTGCGGATGAATTCTGCTGTTCTTGCTATGCGATCCCTAACTTTGCTTTCAGTGCTAGTGTATCGCCATCCAGGGTATTATCAATCGGTTCGTTGGGATGCAGCCGCAACCAGGGCGAAATATCGGTCCAGCGTAGGCCGTGAAACCCAAACTGATTCGTCCATGTCACACCAAAATACTCGCCGCCGCCCTCAATGGAGAACTGTGCGGCAAGCTCTACTGGTGCAATCCGAATGCCCTGCTGCTCAAGGTAATCGCGGATCATCACACAGATATACCAATCTTCTGGTGCATCGCTTGGATCGAGATCCCCGGGATCGAGAATCGTCTTGTCCTGCTGTAGGATCTCCATAAGTCGTTTGCTGCGCAAACTGAACCCGCCATTACCGACGATCAAGCCTTCTTCCTCGTTCCAGGGTGCGCCGATATAATCGTATTCGAGGTATTCATCGCGCCAGGCATCTGGATTGAGAATAAAGCCATCGTACTGGATCACCAGCGCAAATGGGGTTTCCACATAGGTATTGATCTGTTTGATCATGAAGGACGAATAGGCATCCCGCGATGTAATCGGTGCAATCGGAATAATACTGGGATGATCATGCGGGATCGATGTCAGTATACGCACATCACCGAACCGAATCTCGCGCTGGCAGATCTCGGCGGCATGCAACAGCCACTCGACATCAACGCAATCGATACCAATCAGTGTTATGTGTGGGAGTTCTCGCATACCATTCCACCCCTGCAATCATTTAGTTCGCTGCAACCTACCCGTTAAGTGTAATGTCATCAATCGGTTTTATCATCGGGCCAGCGAACGAATAATTCAAATCTCGCTAGTGATCTGAAAAGTAAGTTTTCTGGTATGCTGTGCTGTCGCCCTGAAGAGCGTGGCTCCTGGCTCCGAAGCCTGCCCGGATACTCTTTGGGTGGGCTGATGTAGGCCCGGCGGAGGGTGCGGGAGCATACCTGCGTTGACGAAGTAAAAACCCACGGCGTGCTGGTTGGTGCAGTTTTGGAGTATGAGGGGTGAGCTTGCGCTGGCCGAGGTGGTCAATAGTGCAATCAGATGTGACCGTTGAATCGATGCTGGACACACAGGCGCGTGCGTATCGCGATCCACACCGGGAACAGAATATCGCCCTCGTGTTGGGTGCTGGCAATGCCTCGATGCTGCCGGTGATCGATGTCTTGCATAAGCTGTTGGTAGAGAAGCAGGTGGTGATCCTCAAACCCAACCCTGTCAATGCGTATTTGGGTTCGCTCATAGAGGAGGGGCTGCGTGCGTTTATTCGCCTTGGCTTTCTGCGGATTGTCTATGGTGGCGTTGAGGAAGCCCAATATCTCTGCAATCATGCGCTGGTTGATGAACTGTATCTGACTGGTTCGCAGCAGACCTTTGAGGCCATTACCTTCGGTGCCGATGCGGCGGCGGCACAGCGTAAGCGCGAGCGCACGCCAGTGATGCACAAACGCTTCACTTGTGAATTGGGTAATGTGAGCCCTGTGATTATCGTCCCTGGCCCCTGGACCGAGGCGGATATCCGCGATCAGGCAGAACAGATCGTCACATGGTCTGTCGCGAATGCTGGTTTTGGCTGCCTGACGCCACGTATGATCATCCAACAGCGTAGCTGGCATGGCCGTAAGCGCTTGGTCGAGATGATGGGGCAGTTTTTCCAGCAGGTTGAGCCGCGCAACGCCTATTATCCGGGCGCAAGCACACGTCATGCAGCATTCGTGGCAGAGCATCGCGATGCGCGCCAGATCGGCAAAGCCAGCGGCGAGCAGCTGCCCTGGACGATGATAGCCGATGTTGATTCGACACACACCGATGATATCGCCTTTACACGGGAAGCCTTTTGCAGCATTATCGCCGAAACCGCCCTTGATTCTGCAAGCATTGTGGATTTTATTGAGCAGGCGGTGCTATTCGCCACTACATCGCTGTGGGGTACACTCAACGCAACGCTCCTCGTCCATCCGCAGTCCATGAGCGATCCACAGGTGGCTGCGGCCGTGGAGTGAGCCATCTTGCATCTGCGCTATGGCGCTGTGACGGTCAACATGGCTGCCTATGCCGCCTACTATTTCCAGGTGATGCCATGGGGTGGTTTTCCTGGGCATACCATTGATGACATCCAATCGGGGATTGGTAAGAACGCGAATTTTCTTATGTTTGAACGCTCGCAAAAGTCGGTTGTTCGTGGGCCGTTTCGGAAGCATCTGGATCCGTTGCGGATAACATCACGTCGGGCGCACGAATTCGCCCGGCAACTCGCCTATTTCGAGGCATCGCCCGCACTCTGGAGGGTAGCGGGCCTGGTTGGGACAGCAGTACGATGGTAAAAGGGTGCAAATGCTGCACTTTCTTTATGACCCAAAGGACAACATCCATGCGACAAGCCGTTCGCGCACTGCTCATTGGTGGTGGTCTGGTAGCATTCGTCCTCACGATTGGCTATTTCTCCCAAATGCCGTGGGCGATAGCAACATGGCCCTGGCCCGACAGCCGATTGTCGTATATCTTTGTGGCGTCGATTCAGGCCGCAATTGGTGCAGCAATGATCTGGATCGGTGCCTCGGGCGAATTTGGCGCGTTAGCAGCTGGCGCACTCAATCTGGTGGTTATGATGGGCGGGGCCAGCGCGTTTCTGTTCGAATATAGTATGCAGCCAGGGCAGGCGCATGTGCTGGTGTATGCGATCGGCTGTGGAATCTTTGCTGTTACCAACCTGCTGCTGTTTGTATGGATGCATCGTGCGCCTCAACCACAGCTCCAACGCATCCCCAGGCTTGTACGGATCGCATTCGCCGTATTTACGCTTATTTTAGTGCTGGTTGGTGTTGCTCTGATTCGGAAGGCACCAAATATTATGCCCTGGGTGCTGAAACCAGAAACGTCCGTTATGGTTGGATTGATCTTTTTCGGTGATGCTTTTTACTTCTTGTATGCTCTGTTGCGCCCCTACTGGATGTATGCACGCGCCCAATTGTGGAGCTTCTTGGTCTATGATCTGGTATTGATTATGCCCTTCCTGGCGCATTTTGCAGTGGTCAAGCCAGAACTCCTGCCCAGTCTCTTGATCTATACTGCGGTGCTTATTGGTAGTGGCGCTATGGCCAGCTATTATCTTTTTGTGAACAAGGCCACACGGGTTTGGTGGCCTGCGAGCGGAGCAGCATGAGACTGCGGTATATTCCGGCCTCTGTTCCCAAGCCGTTATCCTCCATGATCAATGCTGTTCTGCCATCTATGCGGGGTTGGGGCGTATCGCATACACCCAGGCGCGCTAGCTGTGCCCATCAAATAAGCCTGGGCGGAGTACTCGTAGTCGGTCAGGGACGCGATATATCGCGTCTGTACGCCCTCCCAGAATAGCTCGGACGGACTACGATTGTTGATTCAGGAATACCGTGAAATCCAGATCGCCTGGTGAGTACCCACACCCTGTTAGGATCGTAGCCGCTTCGCTGCGGTGCTGTGTTCCGTGGTTGACAACATGCAGCAAACAATGCCATAGCACCCGTTCGCGTTTGTTGCCCTCGTCTGTCGTGTAGCGTGTGTAATTGGTCAGATCATCGTCGGTGAGGTGTGCGAGGTAATCGCGCATGGCACGCTCTTCCTCATTCCAGCGCTGCTCCAACACGGTGAAGGTTGGGAAATCATCTTCCTGTAATTCCTTGAAGGATGCCAGGCTCTGGTGCTGGCACAGCATGCGCCAGGCACACTCAGCATCTAATGTATGCACCAAGGTTCCACGCAGGCTCCCGAAGCAAACGCAGATCGCCACGGCCACGCTCGAAATTCAGAATGTATGCACCAAGGTTCCACGCAGGCTCCCGAAGCTCTGTGTTGTTGGAACCAGATATTGCTCGTGGCTCACACGCGCACTGGCCGCTATGATTCGTTGGTTCGCCCAATAATTGTAGTCGTAGAGTGTCAGAATATCGGCAATGTTCACGGGCACTCCCTATTTCTTTGTTGCTTTGGCTGCTGCATGTTCGATGTTTTCCTGAACCCGCAGTTGAACAATCCTGCCGATTAGGTCAAACGGGATTGGCTTATTGTATGGGAACGCGAGTGAGCCTTTCGGGCCTGTGTATGCTGCGAGTTCATCCCTGAATGTTTCGATAGCTGCAGTCGTATTTCCATACATGCCGATATGCTTTTTGAACGCAGCAAAAAAGATAACATAGCCATGCTGCTTGAAAGTCGGCATATTGTAACTAATGGCTTCTTCGGCATCTGGTGCTGCTTCTCTGATCGTTGCGCGGATCTGTTGCAGAATACCCTGAATATCCTGCGGAAACCCTGCGATATATGCATCAATGTTTGCGGGTGGTGCTTGATTCTTATTCATGCTATTTCCTCAGCCACAAGTTCAAGAGTGCCCTTCATTGGTTTGCGAACGCAAAGCGGGGGTACGACGGATTCTTCTGCATTGGGCAGCAATGGGAGCACCAAAGGGTACGGGCGAACCTCGTGTTCGCCCGCATTGGTACCAACGCGATGTATCGCGTATCTACGCTTGAATCCTGCGTTAGCGGAAGAAATCGATCACATTGCCGCGTTCCTCGGCGCTTGGCATAATTTCGAGGAACGTGACCCGATGCCATGGGAAGATGACGCTCTGTACTCCAGCTGCGATATATGGGACATCCTTGCCATCACGCTTGCGCAGGTTGCTCACTTTCAGAAACATATCGCTTGGTAATGGATCTTGCTCAATATCTGCCAGAATGGGCTCTTCACCATCCAGATGGAGAACAACCGTCTTTGCCATTATTACACCCCTTATGCACTATGCTCCAATCTCGACCCGAAAGACCATTGTTCCGCACTTCAATTCATCGCCGCTGCGCAGTTGTACCGCTGCCTGCGGTGCCAGCCGCCGCCCATTCACAAATGTCCCATTGGCGCTGCCCAAATCCTCAATAACGTAGCCATTATCGCGATGGGCTAATATCGCATGTCGCCGTGAAATACCAGCATCGTAGCCACCCTGCGGCCCCAGATCAATATCGGGATGGATATCCTTGCCTGGATCTTTTCGGCCAATCAACAGTTCATCAGTGACTTCTAGGCGCAACCGATCACCGGTGTGGGCCACAATCAGCGTGATCGACCGATCACTATTCGTTCCGCTGACGGCTTTTGCAGAAAGGCCAGCGGTGATCGGTTCGGCACCCGCACCAATCTCACGAGTCGATTCAGAGGTACTGTCGGTCAGTAGGCTGGCCCCACACTCGAGGCAGAAAATCGTGCCATTCAACTGGCTTGATCGACAGTTCGGACATGTCAGTGCCATAGGTTTGCCTCGTTGCCTGCTTAAGCGCCAGCGGCCTGCTCTTCCGATGGACCCATCAGGCCGCGTGTCCCAAACTTGATCCGCTTACGACCCTCATCGCTGGCGTTTCCATTTTGTTCAAGCCGATTGGCCTCATCCTGAACCGTCTGGGCCAGTGCATGCTCACCAGCCGCAAACAGGCGTGTGCCCGCCATCTTCAACCCCTGAGCCGCCTCATCGATCTTGCCTGCCTCAACATCCTTCCAGGCGCGTGCCTGCAATCGGTAGGCAACCAGGCGCTCCAACCAGTGCTTGACAGTTGAATCGACCTGGTAGCCCACCTGAGCTGCTGGGCGTACGCGGATCTTCACAATTTCTTCGCGGATCTGATCTTTTAAATTCGCCCCTGGCATGTCATATTCTAGGGCGATTTTCATCAATGGATGATCACCAACAGCCAGTGCTGGCACAACCACCTCGAACAGGAATGCCTGTATTTCCGAACCATTCCAATCGCCCAGGCTGGCCGTCCACTGGCGCTCGGCTGCCTCTGCCACAGGTACACTCGTAATAAATGGCCGCACCTGATCCAGTGAGCGCAGCAGGCCATCTGGCCGTACAGATGCCGTGAGGCGCACTCGCTGAGCAAACACTGAGTGCAAACGCTTCATCTCCTCGGCAAAGACCGTCGCAACCTCCTGGGCCGTCATAATATAGTGGGCATGGCTGTTCTCGCTGGCTGTCATTGTTTCGAGCAGATCTTCATTCCATTCTGTGCCAACTCCAAGAGCGGTGAGGCCAATCCCACGGCTCTGTGCGCGCCGAGCAATTTCAACACATGTGCTTTCATCGCCATATGTACGCCCATCGGTCAGCAACATAATCCGGGTGATCCCACGGCCAAGCAGCGGGCGCTGGATCTCCTGCAAGGCCAATGCCATACCACGCGCCATCTCGGTGCCACCAGCCGCCTCGATTCGCATGAGTGCCTGCTTCAGATCGGCGCGATTGGCGACCCGTTGTGCCGAAACGACAACCTCCGCCCGATCATTGAATGTCACAAGCGAGAAGTAATCATTCTGCCCGAGTTGATCCAAAATCCGGCCAGCCGCCTCCTTGACCTGATTGAGCCGTTCGCCACGCATCGAAGAACTGCGATCAAGCACCAGGCATAGGTTCAACGGCAGCTTGGGCAATTGTGCGATCGATCCCTCTGGCGTTGCTTCGATCAGCACATATAATAACTGCTGCTCGCCACTCTCAGGCAGAACAGCACGGCTGAGCGTTTGCTGGAGCGTGATCCCAGGCGTCATAGTTGCACCACCAATGCCGAAATATTATCTTCTCCGCCTGCTGCGTTGGCCAGATCGATCAGCGCATGGCAAGCATCCTGCGGCCATCTGGCCTGCAGCAGCGCATCGCGCAATGCTGTGTCATCAACCATGCCCCACAGGCCATCGCTGCATAATAACAGATGAGTCGCCGCACCAAGAGGCCGCTGCACCAGATCAACATGCACATCTGGCGCTTGCCCAACCGTTCGGTACAGTTGTGAACGCAGTGGATGCTCGCGTGCTTCAATTGGCTCCAACTGCCCAAGCTGTATCAAGCGCCCAACCGCCGAATGGTCGATCGTCAACTGGCGCAGTGTATCACCTTCCAGCAGGTAGGCCCGTGAATCGCCAACATGGCCGATATAGATCGTCCGCCCAAGCACCAATGCCACCGTGCATGTCGTCCCCAGATCGGAATGAGTTGCCTGGCCATATTCCCAGATCGCTCGATTTGCCTCAACCACCGCCTCAATCACAAGCTGCTGCAGCGCCGCGCCAAAGTTATCCTCAAGTGCTGGAACAAGCAGTTCGGCCAATATATGCCGCGCCACCGTTGTGATCGCAATCCGGCTGGCCACCTCACCAGCATCATGGCCGCCCATGCCATCGGCAACCACAAACAAGCCCAGAAGCAGATCGTTCTCTTCGCGTGGAATAGTACTGACCAGAACATACACACTATCCTGATTGACCGCCCGAACCCGGCCAACATCGCGTAGCGCAGCGGCAAGCAAGCCCGGCAGATGTTGGCTATCGAAATCGGGGCTACCCAGTTCGACATGCTCATCCGCTGGCGCATAGGCCATTCCAAGCGGCTTGGTGGCCTCATAATCATCATGTGATGCAGTCTCGGGGGCAGCAGTATCATCGGGCGCTGCCGGAGCCTGGCGATCATCGGGATTCGCAGGTAGATCGCCCAGTGGGGCCGTACCATAATTCTGTGTGTGTGGCGCTGGGGCATCTGACGAAGAGGACATAATCGCTTCCTTTAGTGCCAAGCATACCTATGTGCAGAATGGTTGAGCCTATCTATGGATTGCGCAAACCATGCTTGCGCGATTAGCGGCAGCATGGCTGCCGCATTCCATATGCGTTAGGCTTTCAGAGCATACACATGATGATCCATCGAACCAATATACACAACCCCATCCTGAATTGTTGGCGACGAAACCACTGCCGCATCAGTCTGGTGTTTCCAGATCAACCCACCACTGGCAACATCAAGGCAGTAGATACCACCATCGACGGCTCCAAAGTATACCCGCCCGCCCTCGACCCGTGGCGATGATGTGATCTGGCTACCGGTCTCGTACTTCCATGCCTGACGCCCATTCTTGACCTCAACTGCATACATGTTGCCATCCACACCGCCAACAAACACCCGCCCGCCAGCAACACATGGCGATGAATTGACATAATGGTTTGTGCGGAATTTCCAGACCGGGAAGCCACCTTCGAGATCGAGGGCATACAGATTGCTATCCATCGAGCCAACAAACAGTAGGCTATCCTGGACGATTGGTGATGAGATTACGGCCTGTTGGGTGCGTTGTTTCCAGCGCAGGCCACCATTTTTGATCTGCAGCGCATACACAAAACCATCGCCGCCACCAAAATACACGGCATCGCCAGCGACGCATGCCGAGGAACGGATCGGCATCCACGTACGGTACATCCAGATCTGCGTGCCGCGCAGGCCATCGAGCGCATAGAAATGCTGATCGTCCGAGCCGACATACACAACCCGATCCTCAATTCGTGGCGAGGATCGAACCGGTTTGCCAGTGCGGAACTGCCAGCGTAATGCGCCGCGCCGATGATCGAGCGCATACACGCCCCCATCCTCGGAACCAAACACAACCATATCCTGCCAGACGGTTGGCGATGAGGAGACGCCACCCTCGGTTGGGAATTTCCAGCGGAACTCACCGCGGACGGCATCGAGCGCATACAGATTGGTATCGTAACAGCCAGCAAACAGCATGCCATTGGTAACAAACGGCGATGAGCGAATTTCATCTTCGCATTTGAACATCCAAACCAACTCGGAGGCACTTGTGCGCCCACGCGCCGGAGCAGCGCCGCTACTCGGGCGGCCCATCGTGGCCGAGGCGGCCACGCCAACGCTTGCGCGCCCACCAAGTACCGGCAGTTGCATCAATGCATCGCGCATATCAACAGCCGAAGCCCAGCGAGCGTTTTTATCGTATTCGAGCGCCCGTGC
>Ga0163144_10015978_pt1 | contig 15406 bp, 14 predicted proteins | sample OliLak19BULKMAT1_FD_123175 | JGI IMG/M metagenome (GOLD analysis project Ga0163144, IMG submission 123175) | Freshwater microbial mat bacterial communities from Lake Vanda, McMurdo Dry Valleys, Antarctica - Oligotrophic Lake LV.19.BULKMAT1 | ecosystem: Environmental > Aquatic > Freshwater >...
AGCACGGCCGACCCGAGTGGATTGACAATCGCCAGCAACGACGTGGAAAAAAGAATCGAATCCTGGAGCGACATCATCACCCCTTGGCGAGCAGGTACACTGCGGCGGCGGCGCATACAAATCCTGCCGCCTGTCGCATCGTCGGCGCGAGGCCTCCCGGCATGGCCCAGACCAGCAGCGGAACGGCGGTCACCTGCAACACGGACACCAGCACGATAAACGACCCGGCTGGGACGGCCGGGTCGGCCGCCCGTGACGCGTAGATGTAGACCGCCACGCCGTTGACGATCGCTGCCGCACCCAGGAGCCACCACGCGCGCCCTGACGGCACGCCGGTGGTCAACTGCGACGCAGACAACATCGCGATCAGCACCGCCGAGCCGCCCATGACCACGGACGCCATCCACGCGCCCGTCACGCGGGCTTCTCGCCCCAGCAGCGGCCACGCCGCAAACGCCAGCGCCACACACACTGCACTGAAGATCACTTGACCAGTCATCGTGTACTCACAATCCGCTCGCCTCCATGAGGCCCATCACCTGTTGTTCGAACCATTCCGGAGACGCCGATCCCAGGTGTTTCAAAAACACCGATCCATCGGGCTTGACGAACCACGACACCGGGTAGGCCATGATTGCGCGATAGGCCTCCATGACGTCCTCGCGATCCGCGGCCACAAACAACGGGTAGTTGATCCCGAACTCGGCGGCAAACGCCTTGATCTGCTCCGGCGTGTCCGAGACCGAGATGCCAAGCACGGTGAACCCCTTGTCCTTGTACTTTTCGACAAGTTTGATGAAGACGGGTGTCTCCTGTCGGCACGGTGGACAGTTCGTAAACCAGAAGTTCACGATTAACGGACGGCCGCGATAGTCAGACAGGCGCACGTCCTTGCCATCGGGATCCTTCAGGATGAAGCCGAGGTCGGCAATGTCCTCCGACTTCGGGGCCGGATTGCAGCCGACCAGACACACGAGGGTGGCCGCGAGCACGAGTCGCCGCATCATGGGCCTCATCGGGGAATCCGTTCAGCGCGATTGGCGGCGTGATACAGAAACGACGCCAGGATGACCGCGTTCTGTTTCAGATCCGGTTCCAGCACACGCTCGGGCGTGTCGACATTCGTATGGTGGTCGCGCACGTCATACCCCGCGTACTCCTGCACCGGGTTGAAGCCGAGCATCCCGGCCCGAATAAAACTCAGGTGGTCGGTGTTGCCGATGCCCTGTCGCACGTTGCGGCGTGCACCAATGTCAGTGAACGGCGCGATCCACGCGTCAAAGATCGGCCGCGCTCGTTCGTTGTTCTCCATGTACCAGCCGTAGATCGGTCCCTTGCCTGGATCGATGTTGAAATACACCGCGAGGTTGTCGCGTGCGGCGGTGTTCGCGTCACCGGCCAGGTGCCGGCGCACATAGGCCTGCGACCCGTGCAGTCCCTGCTCTTCCGCCCCCCACAACCCGAGGCGAACGGTTCGCTTGAGCGTGAGGCCCGTGGTCTTGAGAATGCGAAGCGCTTCCATCGCCGCAGCCACACCGTCCGCGTTGTCAGTAGCGCCGCTGGCGGTGTGCCATGAGTCCAGATGGGCACCCAACATCACGACTTCGTTCGCCAGTTTTGGATCGCTTCCGCGGATCTCGCCGACGACGTTGTAGGAGTTGGGGTCGTCGAGCAACTTTGCGTGGACGTTGACGCGAACTTTGACCGTCTCGCCCTGCTCGGCGAGTCGCGCGAGCATGTTGTAGTGCTCGCCGATGAGCACCACGCGCGGCAGGAGGTCACCTTCAACCACACCACGCCCGGCCTGAACAAAGAGAGTCCCGTGTTCGCCGCGGGAGGGCCGCAGCCACACGGCCGGATGGGAAGCACGCACCGCCGAATCGATCCGCTGGGCCTGACTCGGACCACCTCCGCCCTGTCGCCCCGCGCCACCTTGTCGTGCACCGCCCTGGCGACCAGCCGCCTGCGGCGCCGTCTCCAGCGGTGGGTCGACCTGGCCGTCTGCGGTGGGATTCACGCGATCGGTGCGGATGAAGTTCGTGACCTTCGGTTGAGTGATGACCGCAGCGCCCTTGAGGGCACCCGACGCCTGCAGCGCCTCAACGTCTTCCGCCGTCTTGCCCGCCAGCACCTGCACCGTCGCCACCATTTCGCCGTTGGTGGAGGGACTCCACGCTTCCGGGTAGCCGACCAGCGCCATGTATCTGGGCTCCACCATCTCGATCGTGAAGCGCTCAAGCCGCCATCCGCGGCCGAACTCAAAGGACTCGATCGCGACGTTGGTCAGTCCCCACGCGCGCAGTTCACCTGCGGCCCAATCAACCGCGCGTTTGTATTCAGGGGACCCGGCCAGGCGCGGGCCGATGGTATCCACCAGGGTCGTGAACATGCCGCCGGCCTTGGACCGGTTCATGGCCTCGTCACGAATCTTCGCATTGGCGGCCGCATCCACCGGTTCACCCGCTTGGCGAGCCACCAGCGGGACCAGGGTCACCAGCACTAGAGAAGCGAGGACGGTCAGCGATCGGCGCATAGTGAAATGATAAGGGGCAATGCGCATCGACATCTGGCTCGACGTGGCGTGCCTGTGTAAAACCCGGACGGAGGCCAAGCGGTTCTGCGAGGGCGGCAAGGTCAACCTGAACGGTCAGGCGGCCAAGCCCCACCGCGACGTCAAAATCGGCGACGTGGTGGAGGTCAGCAAGTCCCAGGGCCACCGCATGCGGGTCATCGTCAAGGGCCTGGCCGAACAGCACCTCCCCAAAGCTCAGGCCCGCGAACTCTACGAGGATGTCACCCCGGAACCGACGCCCGAGGTGAAGGCGATGCTCGAACTGGCCAGGCTGGCCGGCCCCAGGCCGGCCCGAGGCGCCAATCTCTCGCCCTACGGCGTGGACAAATACGAAAAGCGCCGTCGCCGCGACGCCAAGGAGCGGGGCGACGTGTAAGACTGCCCACTTGTAAGACTGCCCTGCCCGCGATGGTATACTTCGTGGGTTGGGGGCGACGTTTTTGCCCCACTCATAGGGGTGTTACACGTGGCCACTCGACACAAATCAGCCGTCAAGGCAAACAAGCAGACCATCAAGCGCACCGAACACAACCGCGAACTGCGGTCCAAGCTCCGCACGGGTCTCAAGTCCATTCGCGCGGCGATTGACAACGGTGACACCAAAGCGGCGCAGGATGCGCTGAGCAAGACCTTCTCGCTCATCGACAAGATGTCCGCGAAGAAGATCATTCACGACAACGCGGCCGGCCGTTACAAGTCGCGCATCGCGAAGTCGCTCACCAAAACGACCGCCGCGAAGTAAGTCCCGCTCAGATGGCCGCCGGGCGCCCTTGGCGCTCGGTGGCCATCGCCACCACCGGCACGTCGTCGCGAAAGCTGCCGAGCAGCACCGGTCCGACCTCTTCGTCGCTGATCCAGGCGCACAGGTGAGCGAACGCCGCGAACGCCAGAGCATGCGCGATCGCCGCCTCACGACCCACCATCTGAAGCTGGTCAGGTCCCACAGACCTCCGGATGACGTAATGCTCGGACCCGCCGCCCCGCTGGCGCTTGACGACGACGTCGTGTTTGGCGGGTTGAAACAACATGAACCACGAGGACCATACGTGGTCTCGACCCGTCGGTGATGTTCCGAACTGAACAGTGCCTCACGCCGTCGAGCTGCTCAGCGGCGGCCGTACCCGCCGTAACTCTGGCGCGCGGCGACCGGGCGTCCGGTGAGTTCAACGACCAGCCGCTCAAGCAGCACGCGATCATCGCCGCCGGAACTCTTGAGCGCGAGGTCGGTGCGCAGCAACGCGCCGAGCGCGTCCTTGACGCGTTCCGGGGCACCATTCACGAGTTTGTTCGACACCCACCAGCGCAACTGCCCCACCATCCCGTGCGGCGAGTCGCCCCGATCACACCGCAGCGCCACTTCACGCAGCGCCTTTGCGGCGTCACCCGCCTCGATCGCATTGGTGAGGCCCCAGTCGTCGAGCTGAGCGGATCCGGTCGCGATGTCGTCGGCGTCCGATGTGGTGATGGACGGCCGCCCCTGCGTGAACAGCAGCAACCGTTCGAGATCGCCGCGCAGTTTCGAGATTTCTCCTCCGGCACGCTCGACCAGAATTTTCACGGCGCCTGGCTCAATCGTGCGGCCTTCACGCACCATCTCCGCCTGGACAAACGTGGCCGCCTCCCGCTGTGCTGCCGAGATATCCGAGGCGCTCGGACCACCTCGTGCCCCCTCGGCGCGAATCCCGCCGAACTCGACGATCTGGGCTTTCTCGCAGACCTTCTTCGTGAACCGTCGGCCGCGGTCAATCCCGGAGGCCACAAACACCAGGCACGCAAAACTCGACGGCGAGGCGACGTACTCCTCAAGCGGCGTCAGGTCGCCGGAGTCCGACGATGGCTCGTCGTCGCCAGCCTCCTCGTCATCCTCGGTGGCCTTGCCCGCGCGCTTCGGCTTCAGAAACTTCTCGGCGCGCATGACGATGACGATGCGGCGGTCACCGAGCATGGGCAGACTGCGGCAGGAGGCGGCGATGTCTACAGGCTGGCTTCCCTCTTCCGCCGCGTACACCCGATGGACGGCGAACGGACGGTCGGCCGGATCGATCGTGGCCTCGATGGCGTCAACCATGGCGCTCGCGAGTGTGGCGTCCTCACCGTGGAACAGATAGACGGGCGCGAGGGTGCCCTGTTTGATGTGGGTGCGAAGGGCGGTGATATCGAGATTGGGCACGAGCGGTACTTCGTCTAGAACGCTTCGAGAATGGACGCCACCACCGTGCGGGAGAATGTCTGCGAGAGTCGCTGCAGGGCATTCTGGTTCTGCCCGAAGAACGCGGCCACGCCCCCGGATCCTGCTGAGGTTGCCACATCGAACTGCTCGCGGACAACCAGACCGGCATTCGACCAGAGGACCTTGTTCGCGCGCAAATCCCTGAACTCAAATGACGCCGTCACCACCACTTCCAAACGGGACGCCTGGCTGTCGGCGGTAAACGCCGTGGAGCCAAACGTCACACTCGTGATGGTGCCGGTGAGGATGGCATCCACATTGTTGTCATCGGGCTTGATCGTGTAGCGCCCGCGCCCGGCAAATTCCGTCCGCACGGCCTCGGTCAAGACCCGGTCGATGTCGAACTCAGAGGTTTTGTTCTCGAACGCCGGAATCCCCACCACGCGGACGTACTCGGGCAGGAACGAGCCACGGCCGGCCAGCGCATAACCGCAGGCACTGGTCACCATCACCGCAATCGCCAACGGCGCCAAGAGACGAATACCGCGTGTCATCACACTCCCCCTCACTTGACCACCACACTGACCAGACGTCCTTTGGCCACGATGACCTTGACCACCGTCTTGCCGGCCAGATACGACTCCACGGCCGCGAGGGCCGCCTTTTCGATGTCGGCCTCAGAGGCCTCAGCCGCGACGACCGCCTTGCCCCGCAACTTGCCGTTGACCTGCACCGGGATCTCGATCGACTCGTCACGCGCGACTGTCTCGTCGAACGTCGGCCAACCGGCGGCGACCACACCTTCAGCATGACCGATCTGCGCCCAGAGTTCCTCACACATATGCGGGGTGAAGGGCGAGAGCATGAGCAGGAGCGCCTCAACGGATTCGCGGAGCACCGCCGCCGTTTCCGGGCGGGCCATCGTCGCCCTCGCCTCGTCGTCGAGGCCCTGCGGCCGCACACCGCGGATCTCGGCGTACGCGAACAGCTCGTTGACCAGCTCCATCAACGCCGCCACGGCGGTGTTGAGGTGGACGCGCGGATCGATGTCCTGGGTGACGCGGCGAATGGTGCTGTGCGTCTTGCGACGCATCGCGCGATCCGCGTCGTCAAAGGTCAATCCTTCGACCGCCGGCGCGTGGCGAATAATGTCGGTGAGATGATCGGCCATGCGCCACACACGGTTGAGGAAGCGGAAGGCGCCTTCAAGGCCCGAATCGGTCCACTCGACTTCCTTCTCGGGCGGCGCGACAAACATCACGTACAGCCGCAGGGCGTCGGCGCCGTACTGCGCAATCATGTCGTCGGGATCCACGACGTTGCCCTTGGACTTGGACATGACCGCGCCATGGCGCAACACCATGCCCTGCGTGAGCAACCGGGTAAATGGTTCATCGAGCGTGACGAGCCCGATGTCGCGAAAGACCCGGCTGAAGAAGCGCGAGTAGATCAGGTGCAGGATCGCGTGTTCGATGCCGCCACTGTAAAAGTCGACCGGGCCCCAGTACGCGACCTTTGCAGGGTCAAACGGCAACTGGTCGTTCGTCGCATCGCAAAAACGGTAGAAATACCAGGACGAATCCACAAACGTGTCCATCGTGTCGGTCTCCCGACGCGCGGCCCCGCCACACTTCGGACAGGCGACGTTCACAAATTCCGGAACCTGCGCGAGCGGCGAGTCGCCCCGTCCGGTGAACTCGCTGATGCGCGGGAGTTCCACCGGCAGGTCTTTGTCGGGCACCGGGACCATGCCGCACGTCGGGCAATGCACGATCGGAATCGGTGTGCCCCAGTACCGCTGCCGGGAGATGCCCCAGTCCTTGAGGCGGTACTGCACGGTGCCCTCGCCAAGACCACGGGCCTTCGCCTCGGCGGTCATGTTGCGATTGGCCTCTTGCCACGGCTGGCCGGTCCACTCACCTGACGTCACGAGGGTGCCGTCGCCGGTGTAGGCCTCGGTCAATGTGGCGCCATCAACGGCGCCCCCCTCCGGCCGCACCACCACACGCACGGGCAGGTCGTACTTGCGCGCGAACTCAAAGTCACGCTGGTCGTGCGCGGGCACGCCCATCACCGCGCCGGTGCCGTAATCGCCGAGCACAAAGTTGGCAATCCACACCGGCACTTGTTCGCCCGTGAAGGGATTGGTCACCGTGCGGCCGGTATCAAATCCTTCCTTCTCGACCTCGCCGGTCATGCGCGCGGACTTGTCCTGCGCGCGGAACGCGGCGGCCTTCGCGCGCACGACCGCCGGATCCGGCGACTCGGAGGCGAACTGCTCGACCAGCGGATGTTCCGGACCGAGCAGGACGAACATCGCGCCGTAGATGGTGTCAATGCGTGTGGTGAACACCTCGATTTGATCGAAGCAGACCTTGGCGCCCTCGGATCGGCCGATCCAGTTGCGCTGCATCGTGAGCACTTTGTCGGGCCACTGACTCAGCCCCTCGGCCGCCTCCAGCAACTCGTCGGCGTAGGCCGTAATGCGCAGACACCACTGTTCGAGATCACGCAAGGTGACCGGCGTACCGCATCGCCAGCAGCCGCCATCCACCACCTGCTCGTTGGCCAGCACCGTCTGGCAGCTCTCGCACCAGTTCACGTTCGAGCGGCGGCGATACGCCAGGCCCTTCTCGAACATGCGCGTGAAGAGCCATTGATTCCATTTGTAGTAGGTGGGGTCACACGTCGCGAACTCACGCTCCCAGGCGTAGCTGATGCCCAGCCGCTGCAGTTGCCCCTTCATGTGCGCGATGTTGTCGCGCGTCCACGTCTCGGGGTGAAGGTGGTTCTTGATCGCGGCGTTTTCGGCCGGCAGGCCAAACGCATCCCACCCGAACGGATGCAGCACGTTGAAGCCGCGCATCCGCTTGGTGCGGGCCATGATGTCGCCAATCATGTAATTGCGGACGTGCCCGACATGCGCGTGCCCGGACGGATACGCAAACATCTCCAGGCAGTAGTACTTCGGCCTGGACGGGTCTTCGGTCACCTCAAACGCGCGGGTCTCCGCCCACGTCGTCTGCCACTTCTTCTCGATTTCCTGAGGACGATAAGAACTCACGTGCCCATTGTAAAGACCTCTGAGGTCGTTTCCAACGACCTCAGAGGTCGTTCTTCATGTTCAGTGCCGACATCGTGGCCTCGATACCCTCGCGGAGGGCGCCCAGGTCGTAGCCGCCTTCGGTGACTGCGGCGATTCGGCCGCCGCACAGGCGGCCGGCGGCGTCAGCCAGGAGCAACGACAGACGCGAAAATCCGTCCGTCGTCATACGAAGTCCACCCAAAGGGTCGAGGTGGTGGGCGTCATACCCGGCCGAGATGAGGAGGACGTCCGGCTGAAATGCTTCGAGTGCGGGAATCGCCTGTGACTCGTAGGCGCCAAAGACATCCGCATCAGTCGCACCGGCGCGCACGGGCAGGTTCAGGGTGAAACCCAGGCCAGCGCTCCGGCCACGTTCGGTGGCTGCCCCACTTCCCGGCCAGAACGGAAATTGGTGACTGGAGATGAAGAGAACGGTCGGGTCCTCGTAAAACGCCGTCTGCGTGCCGTTGCCGTGGTGCACGTCGAAGTCGACGATGGCGACGCGGGAGGCCCCTTCAGCTCGAAGGGCAGCCGCCGCAACTGCGATGTTGCTGTAGAGGCAGAAGCCCATCGCCTTGTGGGGTTCGGCGTGATGGCCGGGCGGCCGCACCAGCGCCATGGCCGCTTCGCCGGTGGTCCACGCATGCCGGGCCGCGTCGATGGTCGCTCCGGCTGCCAGACGGGCGACCTCAACGGTCTCCGGGCTCGTGTACGTGTCGTCGTCAATCATCGCCGCACGTCCGATCAACGCCTCGATCGAATCGAGGTACGCAGCCGTGTGCACACGTGCCAGCTCCTCGCGTGTGGCTGCATGTGGTTCGCGCACAGTGCCGCCGCCGGCCGCGAATGACATCGCTACGTCGTGCAGGGTCTCGCCACGTTCGATACGTTCGGGATGTCCGGGCGGGGGGGTGTGTTCAGAGAACCGAGGCGTGTGAAAGAGGATCATGTTGTGAGCCTGTGCGAAGTGCGGAGTGCGGCGTGCTCCAACGCTCGGAGTCGCTCCTCGAGCAGCAGGCGCGCGGCCTCAACCGTGGCCTCGTCCGTGTTCGCGACGTACACGGGCTCGCCGATGGCGATTGAAATCGTGGCGCCGGGTTTCGGGAACTGCTGACGGTCCCAGCTGCGCACGGTCCAGGCGGAGTCGGCTTCGACGTGGAAGGGCAAGACGGGATGCCCGGTGGCGCCCGCCAGCCAGACCGCGCCTGGCTGTGCGACGCGTGCGGGACCACGGGGGCCATCCAGGGTGAACGCCACCGGGTGCCCGGCTCCGAGCGCGTGCCGCATCTGCGCCAGTGCCTTGGCACCGCCACGCGACGACGACCCGCGCGCCGCGCCGTAGCCGAACTTCGCAATGATGCGGGCGATCCACTCGCCGTCGAAGTTTTCGCTCGTGATCACCACGATGCCACGATCGCGGAAGTACGGCAGGCCTGCCAGGATGCGGCCATGCCAGAAGGCGAGGATCGGGACGTGCCCCGCAGCCTCAGTGGCCCTGAGATGGTGAAGGCCGGTGACGCGATAGGTCCACGTCCCGGACAGCGCCTCAATGATCGGCCAGCCGATGGTCGAAATGGCCGCCGCCTGCAGGCGCCTGGAGCGTGACCGTTGCCAGGCAGGCGCCGAGGCCATCAGTGTGTGTCAGCCTGCGCCGGGGTGGTCGCCCGGTCATCAGGCGCACATTTGGGCGTGAGCGACTTCATTTTGCCGTCCACATACGTCATCAGGTCGACCATCTGCATAGGGGCGTTGGTGGAGGCCTGCGCGCCTTTGAGCATGATCGAGCAGAACGGACACGCCATCACAACGGTCTGCGCGCCGGTGGCCTGCAGTTGGTCAAACCGCTCCTGGCTCATGCGTTTACCGGACTCGTGTTCTTCGAACAACAGTCCGCCACCCGCGCCGCAGCAGAACGGGTTGTCCCCGTGACGGGCCGGTTCGGTGACCTTCGCGCCGAAGCGCTCCAGGAGTGCACGCGGCTCCGCGTGTACATCCGCGTACCGACCGAGGTAACACGGGTCGTGATAGGTGACGTTGTCTGTTTCACGCCACTGGACCATCAGATCCCTGGTGAGTTCCTCCACCAGCGTCGCCGAGTGGACGGCTTCCACCTCGTAGCCCATCAACTGATAGTCGTGTCCGATCGTCTTCACACAATGCGGACACGAGGTGACGATTTTCTTCACGCCGGAGGCGCGCAGATCCTCGATGTTCTGCGTGGCCAGTTCCTGATACATGTATTCGTTGCCTGTCCGTTTGGCGACGTCGCCGGTGCAGCGTTCTTTCGAGAGCACACCGAACGTCTTGCCGCGTGACCGCAGCAGGTCAAACAACGACCGCATCGACTTCTGGTAGTCCGCTTCGAACGCGCCCGCACACCCGAGCCAGACCAGGTATTCATGTTTCGCCGGATCAAACGTCTCCAGCGCCGCCGACTGCACAAACTTGGACCGCTGGTCGTACATCAGCCCCCAGATGTTCTGCCGCCGCTCCAGGTTGGTGAACAGCGGCGTCAGGAACTCCGGTGCCTCGCCGTTGGAGACCAGCCCCCGTCGCGCACCAATAATGTTGGGCAGATGTTCCACGCCCACCGGGCACGCCTGTTCGCAGGCGCCGCACGTGGTGCACTGCCACAACACGTCCTGGTCATAGACGTCGACGAGCTTCTTGTCGCGCTCACCGGCCAGCAACGCGTCTTCGTTCTGCAGGATGATCGTCTTCGGATTCAGCCGTTTGCCCGTGCCGAAGGCCGGACAGTTGTCCTGACAACGTCCACACTCCACGCACGAAAACGCATCAAGCACCATTTTCGACGGCAGGTCCTTGACCGTCTCGAGCCCGACCTCTTCTTTCTCGAAGTCCAGGTTGGGCACCGTGCCCAGCACCGGCGACGCCAGAAACACCGCCGCGGGCGAGAGGATCAGATGGAGGTGCTTCGAGTTGGGCAGCAGCACCAGGAAGACCAGAATGATCATCATGTGCACCCACCAGTTCACACGCCCGACCAGGTCGGTCTCGTAGGCGAAGCTGATGAAATACGTCACCATCAACATCGCGATGAGCAACGCGATGAGCAGGGACTCCTTTGAGACGGTGGGTCCCAATCCGGCAGGACGGACGATGCCTCGACGGATGGCGAGGCCCACGATGCCGACAAAGACCCCGACGGCAAACGGGAGCAGCAGCAGTTTGTAGATGAAAAACGTCCTGGTGTGCGTGAGATCGACGATCCCGAGACCACGCACGATCTCGACGGTGGTGAATCCACCAAACGCGACAAAGCCCCAGAACACGGCCAGATGTGCGATCCCGGTGGCTTTGCGCGCCGAGATCACTTTCGATTGGAACACAACCTCGCTCACGAATCGGCTGAGCCTGGCGCCAAAGTGGTCGAAGGTGAAGTTGTTCGGCGCGGCCAGAATCAGTTTGAGGCGCGTGGACATCTGCGCGAGAAACCCGCCGACAAACACGACAAACACCAGCCTGAACGCCCAGACGTCCCAGTTCATAGCGATAATAATACGACCTCAGAGGTCGTTTCCGGCGATGAGCGGGCGGGAAACGACCTCTGAGGTCGTATCATTTCCCTCATGATCGTCGGTATCGCCAAGGAGGTCGGCCCGGGGGAACGCCGGGTGGCCGCCACTCCTGACTCCGTCACCAAACTCCAATCACTCGGCTTTGACGTCGTCCTCGAACACCACGCCGGACTCGCGGCGGGGTTTGCCGACGAGGCCTATGCGGCGGTGGGCGCGCGGGTGGGTTCACAGGCTGACGCCTGGGCTGCCAACGTCGTCATCAAAGTGCGGCCACCGGCGGCCGACGAGGTGGACCGCCTGCAGGCCGGGCAGACACTCATCAGTTACCTCTACCCCGCTCAGAACAGCGCGCTCGTCGAGCGCCTCCAGGGACGGGGCGTGTCCGCTGTTGCGATGGACCAGGTCCCTCGCACGACCCGGGCGCAGAAGGTGGACGCGTTGTCGTCCACGGGCAACCTCTCGGGCTACCGCGCCGTGATCGAAGCCGCTCACGCACTGCAGCGCCCGATGGGGGGGCAGACGACGGCGGCGGGCAAAATTTTGCCGTGCAAGGTGCTGGTGATTGGTGCCGGTGTGGCTGGACTGGCCGCCATTGGTGCCGCGCGCGCCCTCGGCGCCATCGTGCGCGCGTTTGATACACGCCCGGTCGTCAAGGAACAGGTCGCGTCCATGGGCGCGCAGTTCCTGCAGGTCGAGTTGGAGGAGGACGGCTCCGGCCAGGGCGGCTATGCCAAGGAAATGAGCCCGGCGTTTATCGCCGCTGAGATGGCGCTCTTTGCCGAACAGGCGAAGGACGTGGACGTCATCATCACGACCGCACTGATTCCCGGCAAACGGGCGCCCATCCTGATTACGGCCGACATGGTCCGATCCATGAAGCGCGGATCGGTCGTGGTCGACCTCGCGGCCGAGCAGCAGGGCAACTGTGAGCTGACCTCGCCCGGTGAAGCCGTGGTGGTCGATGGTGTCACGATCATCGGATACACGGACATGCCTTCGCGGCTGGCACTCCAGGCGTCCACGCTGTACGCGCAGAACGTCGTGCACCTGCTCGACGAGATGGGTGGCGCGGCGACGTTCGCGATCGACGAGGGCAACGACATCGTCCGGCCGATGACGGTGGTGAAGGATGGGGTGCGGCTTCCGCCTACGCTATCGGTGCCTGCGGCACCAGCTTCGGCGGGCAAGCCTGCTACGGCGGCTGCGTCTGCGCCGACCAAGGCATCATCCAAATCCCACGGGCATGGGGCGCCGACGGGTGACACGTCGTGGACGGTGGTCGCGGCGATGGGTGTGGCGCTGTTTGTGATCGGCCTTTGGGCCCCGCAGAACTTCCTGACGCACTTGACGGTGTTTGTGCTGGCCTGCGTCATCGGCTACCAGGTGGTCTGGAGCGTGACACCGGCGCTGCACACGCCGCTCATGAGCGTGACCAACGCCATCAGCGGCATCATCGTGGTGGGTGGCATGCTGCAAATCGGCGGCGGTCTGGATTCGGCCGCCAGTGTGATTGGTGCCATCGCGATCTTCCTCGCGGCCCTCAATATTTCCGGCGGGTTCCTCGTGACCCACCGCATGCTCAAGATGTTCCGCCGATGACCACCTCCCTGCTCACCACGTCCTACATCGCAGCCGCGGTGCTGTTTATTCTGAGTCTCAAGGGACTCTCCCACCCGGAGACCGCGCGCCGCGGCAACCAGTTTGGTGCGGTCGGCATGCTCATCGCGGTGCTGGCCGTTGCGCTGCATGGCGGTGTGCTCACGTCGCCGATTCTGCTCGGCACACTGCTGCTGGCCACCATCATCGGCGCGCTGGTGGCCTCGCGTGTGGCCATGACCGACATGCCGCAACTGGTCGCCATCCTGCACAGCTTCGTCGGCGCAGCCGCCGTGCTGGTGGGCCTGAGCAACCACATGGCGCCTGCCGTGGAGCTGACGGGCATCGACAAAACCATCCACGATGTCGAAACCTACCTCGGCATCTTCATCGGGTCGCTGACGTTCACCGGGTCGATCATCGCGTGGGGCAAACTCCAGGGCGTCATCCGCAGCAAGCCGCTGCTGATGCCCGGGCGCCATCTGCTGAATCTGGGCATGTTGCTCGCGTGTGTCTGGCTCGGCTGGGCGTACCTGGGCCAGGGCCACGATGGCCTGCCGGAACTGCTCATCATGACGGCCATCGCCGGATTAATCGGCATTCACCTGGTCATGGCGATCGGCGGCGCGGACATGCCGGTGGTCGTCTCGATGCTCAACAGCTACTCGGGCTGGGCCGCCTCAGCCGCCGGGTTCATGTTGTCGAACGACCTGCTGATCATCGTCGGTGCACTGGTCGGATCTTCAGGCGCGATTCTGAGTTACATCATGTGTCGCGCCATGAATCGGTCGTTTGTGTCGGTCATCCTCGGCGGGTTCGGCGCGGACGAAGGCGCGGCGCCGGCAGGGGGCGGTGTGCCGATCGAAGGCGCACTCGTGGCGACGACAGCGGCCGAAGTCGTCGCCCAACTCAAGGACGCCACGTCCGTGATCATCATCCCGGGTTACGGCATGGCCGTCGCGCAAGCGCAACATCCCGTGAAGGAGATCGTGCAGTTGCTTCGAGGACAGGGCAAGCAGGTTCGATTTGCCATCCATCCTGTCGCGGGTCGCCTTCCCGGCCACATGAACGTATTGCTCGCCGAAGCGAATCTCCCGTACGACATCGTCTTGGAAATGGACGAGATCAACGACGACTTCCCGACCACCGATGTCGTTCTGGTTATTGGTGCCAACGACATCGTCAATCCCAGCGCGCTTGATGATCCGTCGAGTCCCATCGCGGGTATGCCGGTGCTGCACGCGTGGAACGCCGCGACGTGCATCGTGTTCAAGCGCGGCAAGGGCGCCGGTTACGCCGGAGTCGAGAATCCGCTGTTCTTCAAACCCAAGACGCGCATGCTCTACGGCGACGCGAAGAAGTCCGTCGACGACATCCTCTCGCTCCTGAGGGGCTAGCCTTATGAGCGACTGGCGAGACTCCGCCGGCACCGCTGACGAGGCGGTGGCGGCACTGCGGTCGGGCATGCGGATATTCGTGCACGGGGCGGCGGCGACTCCCACGCCGCTTCTGGACGCGATGGCGCGACGACTGGACCTGCAGGACGTCACCGTCTACCACCTCCACACCGAAGGCGAGATGGCCTTCACCGGGCCGGAACACCGGGGACGATTCCGTTCAGTCTCCCTCTTCACCGGGCCGATGCTCCGGGGGCCCGTGAACGAGGGCCGCGCGGACTTCGTGCCGGTGTTCCTCTCGGACATCCCCTCGCTGTTTACGTCGGGCCGCATTCCGCTCGACGCGGCGCTGCTGCAGGTCTCCCCGCCCGATGCACACGGCTACTGCACACTCGGCACGTCCGTCGATGCGGCACTCGCGGCCGCGCAGTCGGCTCCCCTGCTCATCGCAGAGGTCAACGCGCGGATGCCGCGCACACACGGGAACACGCTGGTGCCGTTCGCGCGCCTTACCCATGTCGTCGCCACCGATCGTCCCCTGGTGGCGCATCCACCGCGAACGATTGGCCCGGTCGAGGATGCCATCGGTGCGCACGTGGCGGCCCTGGTGCCCGACGCGGCGACACTGCAACTGGGCATCGGCGCCATTCCCGATGCGGTGCTTCGACGTTTGACCGACAAACATGATCTTGGCGTTCACAGTGAGATGTTCTCTGATGGCATGGTGGATCTCATCCTGGCGGGCAACGTCACCAACCAGCGCAAACATGTGCATCGCGGCCGCACGGTGACCAGTTTCGTGAACGGCTCCACGCGGGTCTTTGACTTCGTGCACGACAACCCGTTCGTCGAGTTCCACCCGTGTGATCGCACCAATGATACGGCGCTCATTCGCAAGAACGACACCGTCGTGGCCATCAACTCCGCGATCGAAGTCGATCTCTCCGGGCAGGTCTGTGCGGACTCGATGGGTTTTTCGATCTACTCCGGCATCGGCGGCCAGATGGACTTCATGCGGGGTGCGGCCCTCTCGCGCGACGGCCGCCC
>Ga0163144_10015979_pt1 | contig 15406 bp, 12 predicted proteins | sample OliLak19BULKMAT1_FD_123175 | JGI IMG/M metagenome (GOLD analysis project Ga0163144, IMG submission 123175) | Freshwater microbial mat bacterial communities from Lake Vanda, McMurdo Dry Valleys, Antarctica - Oligotrophic Lake LV.19.BULKMAT1 | ecosystem: Environmental > Aquatic > Freshwater >...
CAGCGCCTGGCGGTTGGCCTCGCGCAGCACCGCGCCGCCGCCGGTGGCCACGACATGGTCGGGCCACTGCGTCACTTCGTCGATGACGCTCTGCTCGACATCGCGAAACGCAGGCTCGCCCTGGGTTTCGAAGTAGTCACGGATCGAGCAGCCGATGCGCCGCTCGATCACGTGGTCGGTGTCAACGAATTGCAGGCCGATGTGCCGCGCGACGTGGCGCCCGACAGTGGACTTGCCACTGCCGGGCATGCCGACGAGGGAGATCGGCTGTCCTCGACCGGCCCGATCAGCCCTCGGCAAATCCACGAAAAGTCGTCAACGTACGACGCTGCGCTCGGTGACCACGCGAGGCGTCAAGAACACCAACAATTCCGTGCGCGAGGTGTCACGCGTCCGGGTCTTGAACAAGTTGCCAAGGTAGGGAACGTCGCCCAACAACGGCACTTTGGTTTCGTTCGAAGACTCGTTCTGTTCGAAGATGCCTCCGATCACAACGGTGCCACCGTTCTCGACCAGCACTTCCGTCCTCACTTCCTTGACGTTGATCTCCCGGCCGAGTGCAGTCAGTGTGCCAAGGCTGTCCTTGTTGATCTTCACGGTGAGGATCACGTTGCCCTCTGGCGTGATTTGGGGCGTCACATCCAGCTTCAGCGTCGCTTCGACGAACTCCACCGCGGTGGCGCCTGAACTGGTCGACTTCTGGAACGGGATCTTGGTGCCTTGGCTGATGAACGCGTTCTTCTGATCCGCGGTGATGATGCGCGGGCTGGACACGACTTTCCCCTTGCCATCAGCCTCGAGAGCAGAGATTTCGAGGTTCAGGTATCGAGTCGCACCACTGTTGAACAGCGAGACAGCAAAAGTTGCTGGATCAAAGCCGCCTTGGCCAAGTGCAGGCAGGTTAACAAACGGCGATGAGTCGAGAATGCCGCCTGTTGGGCTGAGACGTCCCGGCCCAGTCAGGCCACCGACGGCAATATTGTTCGGCGCACCATACTGGCCGCCGCGCAAATTCTGGATGGCTCCGCCGAGCTTCACGCCGAGCGACTTGCCGAACGTGTCGTTCGCCTCGACGATGCGCGCCTCGATCAGCACCTGGCGCACGGGGATGTCGATCTTGGCGATCAACGCCTGGATCTCTTCCAGCTTGGTCGGGATGTCGGTGACGAACAGCTGGTTGGTTCGCTGTTCGGCAATGACGCTGCCGCGCGGTGACAGCAAGCGCGACGTTTGACCCGGCACGCCACCACCGCCTGCCGCGCCGGTGGTCGACGCCAGAGAGTTGGCGATGTCGGTGGCCTTGGCGTAGTTGAGCTGGAAGGACTGCGTGCGCAGCGGCTCCAGTTCGGTCTTCTTCTTGCCCGCTTCGAGTTCGGCCTGCTCCTTGATGGCCAGTTCGTCCTTCGGCGCAATCCAGATCACGTTGCCGCTCTTGCGCAGGCCCAGGCCCTTGGCCTGCAGGATGATGTCCAGCGCCTGGTCCCAAGGCACGTCCTTCAAGCGCAGCGTGAGGTTGCCGGTCACGGTGTCACTGGTCACGACGTTGAAGTTGGTGAAGTCGGCGATCACCTGGAGCAGCGAGCGCACCTCGATGTTCTGGAAGTTCAGGCTCAGCTTCTCGCCCTGGTAGCCCGGGCCTTGCGTGAGCTTGTTCGGATCGATGCGCACGGGGCGCACTTCGAGCACGAACTGGTTGTCGCTCTGGTAGGCGCTGTGCTCCCAGTTGCCGCGCGGCTCGACGACCATGCGCACCCGGTCACCGGTCTGCGTGGTGGTGACGGTCTGCACCGGGGTGCCGAAGTCGGTGACGTCCAGGCGGCGGCGCAGGCTGTCAGGGACGGCCGAGCGCAGGAACTCGACCACCAGGCCGGTGCCTTGCTGGCGAATGTCGACCCCCACCTGCGTGTTGGGCAGGCTGACGATGACGCGCCCCGCGCCGTCGGCGCCGCGGCGGAAATCGATGTCGCGCAAACCTTGCGTCTCGCGGCTTTGCACCGGTGCGAAGTTGCCACTGCCTGGGGCCGCAGCCGCCACCGGTGCGGTGGCCACCGTGGCCGATGCGGGCGCGACGCTGTCGACGATGATCAGCAGGGCCTTGCCGTCGAGCTGGGCCCGGTACGTGGCGGCCTGCTTCAGGTTCAGCACGACGCGTGTGCGGTCACCGGCCTGGGCCACATTGACCGAGCGCAGGTTGCCCTGGTTCAACTCGACCATCGGCCGCGGCAAGGCGCTGCCCACCCCCGGCAGGTCGATCGCGATGCGAGGAGGCGCCTGGATGGCGAAGCCGGCAGGCACCGCCGCGAGGGCCTCGCTCAGCTCGATGCGCACCACCTCGCTGCCGGCCTGCTGGCTGCTGCTGATCGACTGGATCACGCCTTGAGCCCAAGCGGCCGCTGGTGTGCCTGCGGCCATCACCAGCGCCAACCCCCATGCCCGCCACTTCATCATGATGCGCTTCTCCTTCGGATTTTTCATCGCGCCCCCTGCGCCAGCAATTGCAGTGCACTGTTGCGTTCGATCCACTCGCCCGCAGCGTCTTGCACCACTTCGCGCAACACGAGTTCGGACTCGTTGATGCGCAGCACGCGGCCGTAGTTCTGACCCATGTAGTCACCCACCTTGACCTGGTACAGCAGCCCGTCCACGCGCAACAGCGCAAAGGGCCGGCCCTGCTTGTTGACGCTGCCGACCATCGACATGCTGTCCAGCGGATAGGCCTCGAGCGGCTCCTTGCGGCGCTGCAGCTCGCCAGCCAGCAACGAGCTCGGCGCACGCTCGTCGCGCTTCAATGCGACGGTGAGCTTCTGCGTGCTGAACGGCTCGACGCCGTCGGCCGCGGCATAGGGCTGCGGATCGAATTTCTTGGGCGGCTGCAGCGGCGGCACATTCGGCTTGGCCTCGCGGCGCTGCTGCTCCATCCATCCCTGCAACTCGTCGAGCTCGGCGCCGCAACCCGCCAGGCTCACCACGGCGACGGCGACGATCAATAACCGTGCGCTCATTTCTTGGCTCCTGGCGCCGGCTTCTTCTGCGCTGCCACTTCTGTCTGGTCGAGGTAGCGGTAGGTGCGGGCGATGGCGTCCATCGACAGGCTTCCCCCGCCCTCGCGCTGGACGCCGGCAATCGACAGATCGTGCAGCGTGACGATGCGCGACAGGTTGGCCACGTCGGCGGCGAAGGCGCCGATGTCGTGGTAGCGGCCGGACACGCGGATCGTGATCGGCAGCTCGGCGTAATAGTCGCGCACCGCCACCGAACCGGGGCGGAACAGCTCGAACTGCAAGCCGCGGCCGATGCCCGCCTGGTTGATGTCGGTCAGCAGTGCATCCATCTCGGCCTTGCCGGGAAGCTGCTTCTCGAGCTGCGTCACGTATTCCTCGACCTGCAGCTTCTGCTTGCGCAATTCAGGCAGGTTGACGGCCTGGGCCAGCTTGCTGCGGTAGTCCTGCTTCAAGCCAGGCTCCTTGGCGCGCTCCGCTTCGAGCTCGTCCTGCTTGTCCGACAGCAGCAGCAGCCAGAGCAAGCCGACGACCATCGCGCCCAGCACCAGCCAGGACACGATCTTGGGCGCCATCGGCCACTGGCCGGGCTGTTTGAAGTTGAGGCCGCGGAACTGCGCCGCGAACTGCTCGAACGATGCGCCGACGTCGAGGGCCGGCGCTTTGGTCTGTGTTGCCATGGTGCTTCGACCTCAGGGTGCTTTGACGGCGATGGCCACGCCAGCGGGAGCCGGAGCGGCCGCCACGCCCGAAGCAGCGGACGCCGCTTGCGCCGCGGCGGCGACGGGCGGCGCCTTGATCGACACCCGCATCGAGAAGTTGTAGGCGCGCTGCCGGTTGCCTGCCGCGGCGGCGCCGGCCACGATCTCGATCAGCTCGGGCTTCTCGAGCCAGGCCGAGTTGTAGAGCGTGTTGCGCAGGAACTCCGATACGCGTTCGTTGCTCTGCGCCACGCCGGTGACGGCCACCACCTTGCCGGTCTGCTTGATCGAGCTGAGGTAGACACCGTCTGGCGTCTGCTTGACCAGTTCGTTGAGCAGGTGCACGGGGATGTTGCGGTCGCTCTGCAGGTCTTCGACGGCCTTCTGGCGTGCCTTCAGCGCTTCGATCTCGGCGCGCAGGTTGGCGATGTCCTTGATCTGCGCTTCCAGTTTCTTGATTTCGGCGCCGAGGAACGCGTTGCGCTCCATCTGCGCCGACTTCATCTGGTCGAGCACGCCGTACCAGAGCGCGGCCACCACGAGGCCGGCCACCGCGCCGAGCGCCAGGCCGGTGAAATACGCGACCTTGCGTCGCTGGCGTTTTTCTTCCCGGTGGGGAAGCAGGTTGATGAGGATCACTGCATGAACCTCCGCATCGCCAGCCCGCAGGCCGTGAGGTACGAGGGCGCCTCGCGGCGCACCTTGTTCTCACGCACCGAGCCGCCGAGCTTCATGTGTTCGAAAGGGTTGACGACCATCGAGGCGAAGCCCGTCAGGTCGGTGACGCGTTCCTTCAGGCCCGGCAACGTGGCGGTGCCGCCGGCCAGCATCACGTAATGCACCTTGTGGTGGGGCGTGCTGGTGAAGAAGTACTGCAGGGCCCGGCCGATCTCTTGCGACAGACTGTCGACAAACGGGCCGAGGATGGCCGATTCGTAGTCTTCCGGCAGGTCGCCGCCGAGCTTCTTCTGCTCGGCCTCCTCGAACGAGAAGCCGTACTGGCGCGAGATGAGCTGCGAGAGCTGCGAACCGCCGAAGGCCTGGTCGCGCTCGTAGAGCATTTCGTCGTCGCGCAGGACCTTCAGGCTGGTGGTGTCGGCACCGATCTCGAACAACGCGACCAGCGCGTCCTTGCCCTCGTTGGGCAGGGCCTTGACGATGCGGCTCATCGCCAGGCGCGACGCGTGGCTTTCGATGTCGAGCACCACCGGCTTCAGGCCTGCGGCCTCGGCCAGGCCCTGGCGGTCTTGCACGCGGTCCTTGCGCGAAGCGGCGATCAGCACCTCGACGTCACCGACCGAGGTCGGGCTCGGGCCGATGACGCAGAAGTCGAGGCTGACCTCGTCGAGCGAGAACGGGATGTACTGATTGGCTTCGCTTTCGACCTGCAGCTCGAGCTCTTCCTCGCGCAGCCCGGCCGGCAGCATGATCTTCTTGGTGATCACCGCCGACTGCGGCATCGCCATCACCACGTTCTTGGTGCGCGTGCCGCTTTTGCTGACCACCCGGCGCACCGCGTCGGCCACTTCGTCGAATTTCTCGATCTGCCCGTCGGTGATCCAGCCCTTGTCGAACGGCTCGGAGGCGAAGCGCTCGACGATGAATTCGCCGTTGGCACTTTGGCCGAGCTCGACCAGCTTCACGCTCGACGTGCTGATGTCCAGCCCGATCATCGATGGGTGTTTGCGGCCCAAAAGCGAGTCAACAAAGCTCACGTCGATTCCCCCCAATTGCGCGGTCAAATGTGACGAAAGCGCACAATCGACTGTTAAGAAGTTACTTGAATGCTAGCAGCAAAGCCCAAGCTGGCCCAAGCAAAACGCACGCTTTGGCGGCCCTCAACGTTGTGTAACGTCGACTCGGTTTGGCTGCAGTTGTGTCGATCCATCGGGGCGCGAGCCTAGCGCCTTTGAGTGCTCGACAACCGGCCGTGATCACGCTGCGCGCGCAACAGTTCACAGATCGCTGCAGCGCGCGCAGCACCGCTTCCTATAATCGGCCCGCCTTTGACGGCGCTGCCATGGCGGCTCCTGTCGCCCGATCCGCGTGAGCCTGAACCAACACCTTCCTTCCTGGGCTTCCTGGGTCCTGCGCCCCTTGGGCTGGCTGGTTGCGTCGGTCTTGGCCGGCCTGCTGCTGATAGCGGCGCTGGTGGCCATTGCGCTGGCCGTGGCCTACCCGAACCTGCCCTCGATCACCAGCCTCACCGATTACCGGCCCAAGCTGCCGCTGCGTGTGTTCTCGGCTGACGGCGTGCTGCTGGGTGAATTCGGCGAAGAGCGGCGCAGCTTCGTGCCGATTGCCAAGATTCCGAAGGTGATGAAGGACGCCGTGCTGGCGATCGAGGACTCGCGCTTCTACGTCCACGGCGGCGTCGATTACCTGGGCATGCTGCGCGCGGGCCTGGCGCAGTTCAGCGAAGCGCGCAGCCAGGGCGCCTCGACGATCACGATGCAGGTGGCACGCAACTTCTATCTGTCGACCGAGAAGACGTTCACGCGCAAGATCTACGAGGTGCTGCTGACCTGGAAAATCGAGAGCCAGCTCTCGAAGGACCAGATCCTCGAGGCCTACATGAACCAGATCTACCTCGGCCAGCGCGCGCACGGCTTCGCGGCGGCCTCGGAGATCTACTTCGGCAAGCCACTGAACGACGTGACGATCGCCGAGGCCGCCATGCTGGCGGGTCTGCCCAAGGCCCCCTCGGCTTACAACCCGATCGTCAACCCGAAGCGCGCCACGGTTCGGCAGCAGCACATCATCGAGCGCATGCAGGCCAATGGCTTCATCACCGCTGACGAAGCCGACGCCGCGAAGGCCGAGAAGCTGCGATACCGCACGCAGTTCGAGGTGGCGGTGCATGCGGGCTTCGTGGCCGAAACCGCGCGCCAGTTGATCTTTACGCAGTACGGCGACGAGAGTTACAGCCGCGGCCTGAACGCCACGCTGACGGTCAATGCGGCCGAGCAGGCCGTGGCCTACCGCGCGCTGCGCCGCGGTTTGATGGACTTCGAGCTGCGCCAGATCTACCGCGGCCCAGAGGCTTATGTCGATCTGCCGGCCGACGCGGCGGCCCTGGACACGCGGGTGGCCGAGGCGCTGGCCGAGCATCCCGACAACGACGACCTGCGATCGGCCGTGGTGCTCGAAGCGTCGCCGCGCAAGGTGGTTGCGGTGCTGCAGGACGGCGAAGAGATCACCGTGACCGGCGACGGCCTGAAACCGGTGGCCTCGGGTCTGGGCGACAAGGCCGCGCCGAAGAAGCAGATCCGCCGCGGGGCGGTGGTGCGCGTGCTGCGCAACCCGAAGGGCCAGTGGTCGCTGACCCAGGTGCCCGAAGTCGAAGGTGCTTTCGTGGCGCTCGACCCTTCGACCGGTGCCATTCGGGCGATGGTGGGCGGGTTTGCCTTCGGCAAGAACAAGTTCAACCGCGCCACCCAGGCCTGGCGCCAACCGGGTTCGAGCTTCAAGCCCTTCATCTACTCCGCGGCCCTGGAGCGTGGATTCACGCCCGCCACCGTGATCAACGACGCGCCGCTGTTCTTCGACGCTGGCACCACCGGCAGCCAGCCCTGGGAGCCCAAGAACTACGACGGCACATTCGATGGGCCGATGTCGCTCAAGCGCGGCCTGGCCAAGTCGAAGAACATGGTCTCGATCCGGGTGTTGCAGTCGGTCGGCGCACCGTTCGCACAGCAATGGGTCACGCGCTTCGGCTTCGACGCCGACAAGCATCCGGCCTACCTGACGATGGCGCTCGGTGCGGGCTCGGTCACCCCGCTACAGATGGCCTCGGCCTACAGCGTGTTTGCCAATGGCGGCTACCTCGTCGGCCCGCGCCTGATCGACCGCGTGGTCGACACCAAGGGCCGTGTGCTTCAGCAGTCGCCGCCGCCGGTGCTCGACGAATCGATGCGCACGCTGGATGCGCGCAACGCTTTCGTGATGACCAGCCTGCTGCAGGAGGTGACGCGTTCGGGCACCGCCGCCCGTGCGCAGGCCACGCTCAAGCGCAGCGACGTCTACGGCAAGACGGGGACGACCAACGACTCGATGGACGCCTGGTTCGCAGGCTGGCACCCGAGCCTTGTGGCCGTGGTCTGGATGGGCTACGACAACCCGCGCAAGCTCGGTGACCGGGAAACCGGCGGCGGGCTGGCGCTGCCGATCTGGATCGAGTACATGCAGCAGGTGCTGAAGGGCGTGCCGGTGCAGGAGGCCACGCCGCCCGAGGGCTTGCTCAACATCGCAGGCGACTGGATCTACGAAGAGTTCGCGCATGGCGCCGGTGTCGGCAGCGTGGGCATCGAGACCTCCAACGCAGTGCCGGCGCCGACCGCGCCGACCGAAGAAGAGCGGCGAGGGATCCTCGACCTGTTCAAGAATTGAACGGGGTCAAAAGGTCAGGGGCTGGCCGCTCTGCAGGCTGGCCGCTTCCGAGAGACGGCTGAAAAACTCCGCGCCGTCGCGGGTGTCGCGCCAGCCGCCGTCGACATGCCGAAAGTGAAAGCCGCCGCCTCGGGACGCCAGCCAGAGCTCCTGGAGTGGCGGCTGGGTGTTGACGATCAGCTTGCTGCCATTGGGCAGGCTCAGCTCGAGCAGGCCGCCGGTGCGTTGCGCGTCGATGTCGATCACATCGGCCTGCAGCCAGCGGTCGATGGTGGCTTCGATCCGAGCCAGCGCCTCGCCGCTCAAACGCTGGTATTCGCTGTCGCTGAGGCTTGGGGCGGTCATGGCGTTCGAGAACGGTGCAAATAGAATCGACGGCATGAAGATCTTCATGCGCAGACCGAGTGTAGTGGCGCTCGCGTTGACCCTTACCGCGACGCTGTGGCTCGGTGCGTGCGGACAGAAAGGCCCGCTGCTGCCGGCGGCCAGCGCTGCGCCTGCGGCCCCCGCTGCGGCTGCCTCGGGCGCGCGCAGCAGCGCCGCCCAGGCTCCCCGATGAGCCCGTTGCCTGGCGCACCCCAGCTGGCTCGGGGCGCCGAAGACCTGTGCCTGGAGTCGATCTCGCTGCACGCGCTGGCGCGTGAGCACGGCACGCCGCTGTATGTCTATTCGCGCGCCGCAATGCTGCAGGCGCTGGCGGCCTACCAGCAGCCGCTGGCAGGCCGGCCGCATCTGGTCTGCTACGCGATGAAGGCCAATTCGACGCTGGCGGTGCTGCAGCTCTTTGCGCGCGCAGGCTGCGGCTTCGACATCGTCTCGGCGGGCGAGCTCGAACGCGTGCTGACCGCGGGCGGGGACCCGGCCAAGACCGTCTTCTCGGGCGTCGGCAAGCAGCGCGCAGAAATGCGGCGTGCGCTCGAGGTCGGCGTCAAATGCTTCAACGTCGAGAGCCAGAGCGAGTTGCGCACGCTCTCGGCCGTGGCGGTGGCGGCCGGGCGGCGCGCGCCGGTGAGCCTGCGCATCAACCCCGACGTCGACGCCCGCACCCATCCCTACATTTCCACGGGGCTGAAGGACAACAAATTCGGCATCGCGCACGGCCAGGCCCTGGCCGCCTACCGCGAGGCGGCGAGCCTGCCGGGCCTGGACGTCGTGGGGATCGATTGCCACATCGGCTCGCAGATCACCGAGATCGACCCCTACCTCGACGCCCTGGATCGGCTGCTCGACCTGGTCGAAGCGCTCGAAGCCGAAGGCATTCCCATCCACCACCTGGACATCGGCGGCGGCCTGGGCATCACCTACGCCGACGAAACACCGCCGGCGGCGGGAGATCTCGTCGCGCGCTTGCTGGAACGCATCGATGCGCGCGGCCACGGCGGGCGCGAGCTGCTGTTCGAGCCTGGCCGCTCGCTGGTCGGCAATGCCGGCGTGCTGCTGACCGAGGTGCTGGTCTGCAAGACCGGGGCCGACAAGAACTTCTGCATCGTCGATGCCGCGATGAACGACCTGGTGCGCCCGGCGATGTACGGCGCCTACATGGCGATCGTGCCCTGCCGGCAGCGCAGCGAAGCCCAGGCCCGGTTGTGGGACGTGGTCGGCCCGGTCTGCGAATCCGGCGACTGGCTCGGCCGTGAGCGCCGGCTGGCGGTGCAGGAGGGCGACGTGCTCGCGGTGCTGTCGGCGGGCGCCTATGCCATGAGCATGGCCAGCAACTACAACAGCCGGCCGCGCGCGGCGGAAGTGATGGTCGATGGCAGCAGCGCCGTGATCATTCGCGAGCGCGAGACGGCGACGGCGCTGTTCGCCAACGAACGGCTGCTGCCGGGCTGAAACCGCTCGGCGGATCCGCCTCTCAGATCCGCCCTTCTTCCACCGCGTGGCAGGCCACGGCGATGCGCTGCCAGGGCTTCAACTCCGGGCGTTCCTGGCTGCAGCGTGCATTCGCATGCGGACAGCGCGGATGGAACGCGCAGCCCGTCGGCGGTGTGAGCGGGTTCGGCACCTCGCCCTGCACCGGCGTGCGTTGGCGGCCGCTCATGTGGATGTCGGGGATCGCGTCGAGCAGCATCCGCGTGTAGGGGTGCCTGGGTGTGATGAACAGGTCGGCCTTGTGGGCCAGTTCGACCAGCCGGCCGAGGTACATCACGCCGACCTGGTCGGCCACATGGCGCACGACAGCCAGGTTGTGCGAGATGAAGAGGTAGGTCAGCCCCTGTTTTCGCTGCAGGTCCTTCATGATGTTGAGGACCTGAGCCTGCACCGACACGTCCAGCGCCGATGTGGGTTCGTCGCAGACCAGGAACTCGGGCTGCGTGGCCAGCGCGCGGGCGATCGAGATGCGCTGGCGCTGGCCGCCCGAGAACTGGTGTGGGAACTTTTCGACATCGGCTGCGGCCAGGCCCACCGAGAGCAGAAGGTCGCCGACGCGGCTGCGCAGCTCTTGCGCATCGGCCACCAGGCCGTGCTCGGTCAGCGGCTCGCCGACGATGTCCTGCACCTTCCAGCGCGGGTTCAGGCTCGCGTACGGGTCCTGGAAGATCATCTGCATGCGCCGGCGCATGATGCGCAGCTGCGCCTGGTCGGCCACGCCATGCGTGTCCTTGCCGTCGAACTGCACGCTGCCGCGCGTCGGCTTGTACAGCCCGACAAGCAAACGTGCCACGGTGCTCTTGCCGCAGCCCGACTCGCCCACCAGCGCCAGCGTCTGGCCGCGGGCGATCGAGAAGCTGACGCCGTCGACCGCATGGACGTACTGGCGCGGCTTGCGCTCGACGACGCGGTTCAGCCAAGGGGCCGACACGTCGAAGACCTTGGCGAGATCCTTGACCTCGACCAACGGGCCGGGCGGGGATGCATCACCCCTGCTCATGCCGCCCTCCTCTCACCTTCCGCCACCAGCCAACAGGCCGCACGCGTGGCACCGGCGTCGAGCAGTTCGGGCCGCTCGCTGCGGCATCGCTCGAAGGCGTGCGGGCAGCGCGGGTTGAACGCACAGCCCGGCGGGATCGCATTCAGCCGCGGCATCGCGCCGTCGATCTGCAGCAGGCGCTCGCGCTCCTGATCCATGGCCGGGATCGAGCCCATCAGGCCGACGGTGTACGGATGCGACGGCCGGTGGATGACATCGGCCACCGGCCCGACCTCGACGATGCGCCCGGCATACATCACCGCGACGCGGTCGCAGGTCTCGGCGATCACGCCCATGTCGTGCGTGACCAGCATCACCGCGGTGCCGTGGTCCTTGCACAGGCGCCGGATCAGCGAAATGATCTGCGCCTGGATCGAGACGTCCAGCGCCGTCGTCGGCTCGTCGGCGACGATCAGTTCGGGCTCCGCCGCCAGCGCCAGCGCAATCACCACCCGCTGGCGCATGCCGCCCGAGAACTGGTGCGGGTACTGGTTGATGCGCTGTTCGGCGGCCGGGATGCCGGTCTCCTGCAGCAGCTTGATGGCCCGGGCGCGCGCCTGCTCTTCGCTGAGGGGAAGGTGGGTGCGGATGGTTTCGATCAGCTGCCGTCCGATCGTGTATAGCGGATTCAACGACGTCAGCGGATCCTGGAAGATCGCGCCGATGCGCCGGCCGCGGATCGCGCGCATGCGCTCGTAGGGCAGGTTGTCGATGCGCTCGCCAGCCAGGCGGATCTCTCCGCTGACAATGCGTCCGGGCGGCTCGAGCAGGCCGATGATCGCGGCGCCCGTCAAGGACTTGCCGGCGCCCGACTCCCCGACCACGCCCAGCACTTCACCAGGGGAAATGGAGAACGAGATGTCGTCCAGAGCCACCAGGCTGCCCCGGCGCGACGGAAACTCGACGCGCAAGTTGCGCACTTCCAGCAGCGCAGCAGCGGATGCGGCCATCAGCGCAGCCTCGGGTTCAACGCGTCACGCAGCCAGTCGCCGAGCAGGTTCACCGACAGCGCAATCAACACCAGCATCAGGCCCGGGAAGATCGTGATCCACCACTCGCCGGAAAAGAGAAAGTCGTTGCCGACGCGAATCAAGGTGCCCAGCGAAGGCTGAGTCGGCGGCACGCCCACCCCCAGGAACGACAGCGTGGCCTCGGTCAGGATGGCGGTGGCGACCTGAATGGTCGCCAGCACCAGCACTGGGCCGAGCACGTTGGGCAGCACATGGCGCCGCATGATCCGCAGCGACGAAACGCCGGTCACACGCGCAGCCTGCACGTACTCCTTGTTGCGCTCCACGAGCGTGGAGCCGCGCACCGTGCGCGCGTACTGCACCCAGCCCGGCAAGGCGATCGCGAAGACCAGCACCGCGAAGGCCAGGGTGTCGTGGGCATTCGGGAACATCGCGCGGCCCACGCCGTCGATCAACAGGGCGATCAGGATCGACGGGAACGACAGCATCACGTCGCACACGCGCATGATCAATGCGTCGGTCTTGCCGCCGGCAAAGCCCGACAGCAGGCCCAGGCCCACGCCGACCACCACCGACAGCAGGACAGACGCAACGCCGACCAGCAGCGAGATGCGCGCGCCGTACATCAAGGCCGAGAGGATGTCGCGGCCCTGGTCGTCGGTGCCCAGCAGGTATTTCGAACTGCCGCCCTCGATCCACGCCGGCGGCAGCCGGGCATCGGAGAGCTCGAGCGTCGCGAGGTCGAACGGGTTGTGCGGTGCCACCCAGCCGGCGAAGATGGCGCTGAAAGCCAGCACGAGAGCGACAACGGCCGCCCCGACGGCCACCGGCGTCGAGCGGAAGCTGAACCAGACGTCGCCGTCGAAGAAGCGCCGGGCTGAAGCGATCATCAGGTCACTTCACGTTGATCCACTTGAACGGCATGAAGTTGTCCGGGAGCTGCACCAGGCTCACGTTCTTCTTCATCGCCCAGGCCAGTGCCTGCTGGTGCAGCGGGATGTGGCCGATGTCGTCGGCATGCAGCTTGAAGGCCTCGGCGATCATCGCGTTGCGCTTGGCCTGGTCGGTCTCGCTCTGGATGCGCGCGGTGAGGTCGTCGATCTTCGGATTGCTGTAAGCGCCGAGGTTGAAGGTGCCCTGCCCCTTGTCGGTAGGCGTGGCAATAAGGTTGGACAGCGCGTTGTGGGCGTCGTAGGTGCCGGGCGTCCAGCCGAGCATGTAAAAGCTGGTGTCGCGGCGCAGGATCTTGGGGAAGTAGGTGGCCTTGCTCTCGGCCTGCAGGTTGATTTTCACACCGATGCGCGCCAGGCTCGCGGCCACCGCCTGGCAGACTTCGCCGTCGTTGACGTAGCGGTCGTTCGGGCAGTTCATCGAGACCTCGAAGCCATTCGGATACCCGGCCTCGGTGAGCAATTTCCTGGCGGCCTCGGTGTCGAACGGCAAGCGCTTGTTCATGTCAGGCACGAACCCCTTGATCCCCGGGCCGACCATCAACGCCGTGGGCGCAGCCGCGTTGCGCATCACGCGGGACTTGATCGCTTCGATGTCGATGGCCTGATAGAAGGCTTGGCGAACGCGCTTGTCCTTGAACGGGTTCTTGCCCTTGACGCTCGAGAACTGCAGCTCGTCGCGCTTCTGGTCCATGCCCAGGAAGATCGTGCGCAACTCGGGGCCCTGCATCACGCTGATGTTGGCATTGCCCTTCAGGCGCTCGACATCCTGCAGCGGCACCGGCTCCATCATGTCGATCTCGCCCGAGAGCATCGCGGCCACGCGCGTGGCGTCGTTGCCGATCGGCGTGAAGATCACTTCGTCGACATTGCCTTCGGCCTTTTCCCAATGGCCCGGATGACGCACAAAGACCGAGCGCGTGGTCGGCTGGCGCTCGCGCAGGCGATACGGCCCGGTTCCGTTGGAACGGAACGAAGCAGCGTTCTCGATCCCCTTGCGGCGGTCGACAGGCTTCTCGGCCTTGTTGTCCTCGCTCCATTTCTTGCTCATGATGTAGACGAGCGAAATGACGTCGGGGAGGATCGGGAACGGTGCGGTCGTCTCGAGTTCGACCGTCGCATCGTCGATCTTGCGCACCTCCTTCAGCGCCGAGGTGTAGCCCTTCATGTCCGAGCCGTCGCCGGCCGCGCGCGTGAAGCTGAAAACCACGTCGTCGGCGGTGAACGGCGTGCCGTCGTGAAACTTGACGCCCTTGCGCAGCGCGAAGCGCCACACCGTCGGCGAGGTCTGCGTCCACTGGGTCGCGAGTGCCGGCACCAGGCCGAGCTTCTTGTCGCGGCCGACCAGCGGCTCGTAGACGTTGCCGGTGATCGAGAGCTGCAGCGACTCGTTCAGCGAATGCGGATCCATCGAGGTGGCGTCGCCCTGGTTGGCCACGCGCAGCGTGACGGCGGAGGTCAGGCCGCAGGTGGCCGCCAGCGCAGCAGCGATCAACGTGGACTTCAGTGGGGTCATGGCAGTCTCCTTCGAAAAACGAGTGGGATCAGTGGCCGGCGGTCGACTTGTCGATGCGCAAGCGCGGGTCGACGGCGAAGTACAGCATGTCGACGACGAGGTTGATGACGACGAAGATCAGTGCGATCAAGCACAGGTAGGCCGCCATCACCGGGATGTCAGCGAACTGCACCGCCTGGATGAAGAGCAAGCCCATGCCGGGCCACTGGAACACCGTCTCGGTGATGATCGCGAAAGCGATCAGCGAGCCGAGTTGCAAACCGGTGATGGTGATCACCGGTACCAGCGTGTTCTTCAGCGCATGGCCGAAGTAGACCGCGCGGTTGGGCAGGCCGCGGGCGCGGGCGAATTTGATGTAGTCGGTGCGCAGGACCTCGAGCATCTCGGCACGCACCAGCCGCATGATCAGCGTGAGCTGGAAGATCGACAGCGTGACCGCCGGCAGGATCAGGTGCTTCCAGCCGTCGAGCGTGAACAGGCCGCTGGTCCAGGCGCCGATCGCGACGGTTTCGCCCCGGCCGAAACTGGGCAGCACCTTCAGCGTCACGGCGAAGAAGAGGATCAGCAGGATGCCGATCAGGAAGGTCGGCAGCGAGACGCCGAGCAGCGAGAACCACATCAGCGCCTGCGACAGGAAATTGCCGCGTTTGAGCGCGGCATAGACGCCCATCGGGATGCCCAGGCACAGCGCCAGCAGGGCAGCGCCGAAGGCCAGCTCGACGGTGGCCGGGAAGCGCTCGACGATGAGCGAGGAAACCTTGCGCCCTTGCCGCAGCGACAGACCGAACTCGCCCTGCAGCGCATTGCCGACGAAAGCAGCGAACTGCACCGGGAACGGCCGGTCCAGGCCCAGGTCTGCGCGCAGCTGCACGCGCTGCTCCGGCGTCGCATCCTGCCCGAGCAGGTTGGTTACCGGGTCGCCGACGTACTGGAACAGCATGAAGGCGATGAAGGCGACCGTGAGCATCA
>Ga0163144_10015983_pt1 | contig 15405 bp, 17 predicted proteins | sample OliLak19BULKMAT1_FD_123175 | JGI IMG/M metagenome (GOLD analysis project Ga0163144, IMG submission 123175) | Freshwater microbial mat bacterial communities from Lake Vanda, McMurdo Dry Valleys, Antarctica - Oligotrophic Lake LV.19.BULKMAT1 | ecosystem: Environmental > Aquatic > Freshwater >...
CCCGCGGCCGCGTTCATCGCGTGGTTCGATGGGAACCCGAGGCGGCCTCCGGGAGGCACGCGCTTGATCGCGCCGATGCCCGCGTACTCGGGACGAGGGCGGGCGGCCCAGGGCTTGAGCACGCGATAGGCGAGCATGTCGGCCGCGCCGACCGCGATCGCCGCCACCACCAGCACGCGCAAGGCGTGCTTCCGTCCTTTATAGAGCCACCAGGCGAGCGCCGCGGGCGCGGCGCCGTACAGGAGCCACGGGAGCTTGTGCGGATCGGTCGCGGCGACCATCACCTGATCCAGGAGCGGGTGCGTCCAGACGCCGTTAATCATGCCGAAAGCGACGCGGTCGAGCGAGCCGACGCCCCAGGGAACGTTCATCGCTTGGAGCAGGCGGCGCAGACGCCGTGGACGAGGACCTCGTGAGACGTCACGCGAAAGCCGCGAGGCAGGGAACCCTTGAGATCGGGCAGGCACGCGCCGCCGAGCTCGTAGACCTTCTCGCAGCGCTCGCACCGAAAGTGGTGGTGATGGTCCTTGCCCGCCGCCTCGTAGCGCGGAGGCTCGCCGGGGAGCGCGACCTCGGAGATTTCCCCTTCCTTGAGAAGCGCCTTGATATTGCGGTAGACGGTGGCGATGCCGAGGCCGGGGGCGGACCCCTTGGACGCCTCGAGGACCTCGAGCGCGCCGAGAGGGCGACCCGCGTCCTCGAGCGCGCGGCGGATGGCCCGGCGCTGGCTGGTGTCGCGCTGCATGAGGCGATCATAGCAAAAAGGCGCTTGACGGCCGTTATGATACTGTATTATCATTATCATCATGCGACCCATGCTCCTGCTCGCCCTTCTCGTTTTCCCGGCCGTCTCGAAAGCCGCGGAACCCTCCGCCGAGAGCCGCATCCAGAGCCTCGAGGAACGCCTCGGCAAGCTCGAGGGCGCGCCCATGAAGACGTCGCTGTCGGCGTTCAACCCCGCGATCGGCGCCGCGCTCGACTTCACGGCGACGCAGACGAACGGGCGCTCGAACTTCAACTTCCGGGCGGCGGAGCTCAACCTCGAGGCGCCGATCGACCCGTACCTCAGGGGCTGGATGGTGCTGACCGGCAGCCCCTCAGGCATCGAGGTCGAGGAGGCCGCCGTGCAGACGACCGCGCTCCCCTACAGCCTCACGGTCACGGGCGGCCGCATGTTCGCCTCTTTTGGCCGTCTGGCACACTTCCACAACCACGAGCTGCCGTCCATCGAGCGGCCGCTCTCCCTCGAGAGCTTCATCGGAGGCGAGTCCCAGGCGGACGGCGTCGAGGTGTCCTATCTGCTCCCGACGCCGTTCTATCTGAACGCGACCGGCGGCGCCTACAACAAGCTCGGCGGAGAGAACGGCCGCGCCGACAACGCCTCCGCGCGTTATCCGGACAGCTTCACGTACCTCGGACGCCTCGTCGCCTACGCGGATGTGGGCGACGATCACAGCGTGGAGCTGGGCTTGAGCGAGGCTTGGACGCCGAAGCGCTCCGTCGCGGACACGTCCGTTGCCGGGACCGATTTCAATGTGGACGGCACCCCGGACACGCCTAACACCTCCGCCGGAATCACGACACGCAAAAACACGTGGCGCACGCTGAGCGGGGCGGACCTCACGTATCGCTGGCATCCCGCGGAGGGAGGCATCTACAAAGGCGCCGTCTGGGGCACGGAGGTCATGCAGAACAACGAGCTGAGGTTCGACCCCGCGACCAATCTTCCCGTCGACCGGGTCCGCTCCTACGCGGGCTATTCCTATCTCCAGCTCAAGGTCGGCCGCCGCTGGAGGCCCGGCGTCATGCTGGATTTGACCGAGGATCTGGCCTCCGCGCGGACCTTGACGCGGACGTACACGGGCTTTTTGACGTTCGACGTGACGGAGTTCCAGCGTCTTCGCCTGGCTTTCTCCCGAACGACGGACAATCGTCCGGCGGGGCTCGGGAGCAATACCGTCGCCCTGCAGTGGACCGCCATCCTCGGCCACCACGTGCACGGCTTCCGCGACCGTTGAGACATCGGAGAAACTCATGAGGCACTTAGCCGCCGCCGTCGCGTTCATCGTCCTCGCTCAGGCCGCTCACGCCGCCAAGCTCCGCGTCGTGGCCACGATCCCCGAGCTCGCGGATATCGCGTCCCGGATCGGGGGCGACCACGTGGCCGTCGACCGGCTCGCTCGCGGCACGGAGGACATCCACCAGGTCGTCATGAAGCCGAGCTTCGTGAGCAAGCTCAATAGGGCCGACGCCGTCATCTATCTCGGGCTGTCCGTCGAGCACGGATTCCTGCCGGGCCTGCTCGATGTGGCCCGCAATCCGGCGCTGAGGACCGACCCCGACACCCTCAATTGCACCGGGCCCGGCTGCATCGATTGCTCCGTCGGCGTGAACGTCCTGGATAAGCAGCAAAGCCTGAGCCGCGCTCAGGGGGACGTGCACCCGCAAGGTAATCCCCACTACAACCTCGACCCCGGCAACGGCCCCAAGATCGCGCGAAACATCATGGAGGGTCTGGCGCGCGTCGATCCGGCGCGCGCGTCGGACTACGAGGCCAATCTCAAGGCATATCTCGCGGAGTTCGAGCCTAAGCTCGCCGAGTGGCGGAAATGGGTCGAGCCTCTCAAGGGCGTCAAGGCGGTCTCGTATCACAGGGATATGGCGTACCTGGGCGGCTTCACGGGGCTGGTGTTCGTCGATACCATCGAGGTGAAGCCCGGGGTGGCGCCGACCCCGGCTCACCTCGCGCGCCTCGTCGAGGGCATGAAGGCGCGGGGCGTCGAGCTCATCGTCCGGGAGCAGCAGTACGACGCCAAGACCCCCGCCTGGCTCGCCGAGCGGACGGGGGCCAAGATCGCGGTCATCGGCACGATGGCGAACTCCTCGCCGGGCACCGAGACGTATATCAAGCTCTGCGAGGCCAATCTTCGAAGCCTCCTCAAAGCGCTCGGCAAAGAGCCGATTAAGTAGACTACGAGCATGACCAAAGGCGGAGCCGGGCCTCTCTTGCGCTTCAAGAACGCCTCGCTCGGCTACGGCGGCGCGCCCCTCCTCACGAAGGTCGACCTCACCGTCGAAGCGGGAGACTTCTGGGGCATCCTCGGCCACAACGGCTCGGGTAAGACGACGATTCTCAAGACCGCGCTCGGGCTCATTCCTTGCGTGGACGGCGAGCTGACGGGCAAGACCCCGCGCTTCGGCTACGTCCCCCAGAAGGAGCGCCTCGATCCTCTTTACCCGCTGTCGGCGCTCGCGGTCGCGGAGATGGGGGCCTGCCGCGAATTCGCTCCCTTCCGGAGAGCCGGCCGCGAGGATGTCCGCCGCTGCCTGACCGAATGCGGCGCCGCCTCCTTCGCCGGCCGCCGCTTCAGCGGCCTGTCCGGGGGCCAGAAGCAGCGCGTCCTGATCGCGCGCGCGCTCGCCGCCGAGCCGGAGGTTCTCGTGCTCGACGAGCCGCTGGCCGGCATCGACATCACGACGCAGAAAGCCCTGCTCGACCTTTTGAAGGGCCTCAAGGACAAGCGAAGCCTCACGATTATGATGGTCAGCCACCGCGTCGGCGCGGAAAAAGAGATGCTCACGCACCTCGCCTGGGTCGAGGACGGCCGCGTGGCCGTCGGACCGACGGCCGAGATGCTGTCGAAAGGCCGCCTCAGCGAGGTCTTCAAGACCGAGCTATGAGCGCGATCCTCGAGATGCTGAGCCCCGACTTCCTTTTGCACCACGCGGTGTGGGGCAGCGTCGTCGTGGGCTTCGTCTGCCCGCTCGTGGGCGTCTACTTCATCCTGCGGCGTCTCGTCTTCTGGGGCGTCGCCCTTCCCCAGGTCTCCGCGTCGGGCATCGCGTTCGCCTTCATGCTTCAGGGCCTCGGCGTGAACTTCCTGGCGGGCGGTGAGGCCCAGGAGAAGCACCTCGCCATCGCCGGCGCGCTGGCCTTCACCATCGGCACGATCCTTCTCCTCGCCCTATTAAGAACACGTCATGCGGAGCATGCCGAGGGCCACATCGGCGTCCTGTTCGCGCTGGCCGGCGCGACCGCGATCCTGTTCGTGGCGTGGAACGCCGCCGGGGAAACGGAGATGCTCGGCCTGCTCAAGGGCGAGATCGTCTCGATCTCGGAGTCCGACTTCCACGCGATGCTGAACGTCTTCGCGGTCGTGACCGCGTGCATGTTCCTCTTCCAGCGCGAGTTCACGCTCGTCTCCTACGACCGCGACCTGGCCGTGACTTTGGGCCGGAACGCGCTTTTTTGGGACCTGCTGCTGTACCTGATCATCGGCGTCACGATTTCGCTCGGCGTCATGACCGTGGGCCCGCTCGTCACCTTCGGCTTCCTCGTCATCCCCCCCATGGCCGCGCTGCCGTGGGCTCGGGGCATGCTGTCGTTCTCGATTTTCTCCTCCATCCTCGGCGGCCTGAGCGCGTTCGCCGGGTTCTACGCGTCGTACGCCTATGACCTGCCGCTCGGCCCGGTCGTCATCTGCGCCGCGTGCGGCGTCTACGGGCTGTCGTCGGCCGCCCGCCTCCTGGTCTCCGGGCCCAAGTCTCTATGATAACGTGGTATCATTATGCCTGACCCATGCTGATTTTTATCCTCGTCCTGGCCGTTTCCGCGACGCTCGCGGGCGGAGCCTCGCCCGTCATCGACACCGCGGTCGCCCGGGTCGGCCTTTGGCGGGTTCAGGCGTTCCGCTCCGGCATCTTGATCGCCGTCGCGTTCGGCGACGTGCTGCCGGTCGCGTGGCGGGCGGCGCCGGCCTACGCGGGCTGGGGCGCGCTCGCGGCCTTCGCGTTCTGCTACGCGTCGGAGCACCTGGCCCCTCTCGATCCCTGCCGCGAAGCGTCCGAGGACTGCCATTCCCATCCCCTCGGGCACGCCGCGATCGCCGGCTTGTTCCTTCACTCGTTCTTCGACGGCATCAACCTGGGCGCCGCCTCCTACGCGGGCGCCTCCGTCCTCGCCGCCGTGGGCACGGCGACGATCCTTCATAAGCTCGCCGACGGCTTCACGATCTCAACGATGCTTCGGGGCACGGCGACGCTTCGAAAATCCGCGCTGGCGGCGATCGCCCTAGCGACGCCGATCGGCGCGGCCTTCAGCAGCGCCGTCGCTCATCGCCTCGAGCCCTGGGCGTTCGCGATCCTGCTCGCGTTCGCCGGCGGCTCTTTCGTGTACATCGGCGCCGCCGAAATCCTGCCGCGCATGCACCGCCGGGAGCCGGGCGACGCCTCGTCGGCGGCCTGCTTCGGCGCCGGCATGGCCGCCATGCTCGTGATGCACCGGTTCGTGGGATGAACGCAGGGCTCCTCCTCGTGCTCCTGGCCCTGCCCGCGGCGGCGGCCCACACCTACCCGATCGAGCCCGTGACGGCGGTCCTGCGCGTGGAGCCGGACCGGGTCGTCGCCGACCTGCGCACCGATTCCGTCTTCTGGCTCGAGGAGGTCACCGGCGTCAATCCGCTTCCTTCCACGGGCTGGCCCGAGCAGGCGCTGAACGCGACCGAGGCTTACGTCAACGCCCATTTCCGGCTCACCGTCGACGGCGCGCGCGTCCCGGGAAAGCTCGTTGACGCCCGCTACCGCCAGCTCCCCACGCAGGTTCACGAGCAAGGGCTGTTCATCCTCCGCCTGACGTATCCTCCGGTCCCCGACGGAGCGAGCCTGTCGCTTCAGGCCGACTTCTTCGAGGAATTCCGGCGGGAGGAGCTCGAGGAATTCGGCGGCCGGCTCCCGCCTCAGCACGTGGGGAAGTTCATCACCCGCGCGTCGATCCCGGGACGCAAGCGCCTTTCCGCCGTTCTGTCCTCGCAAGCCGCGCCTTTGGCTTTTACCGCCGCGGACGCGCGACGCACGGCCTTGGGCCGCGCGCTCGAAAGCGCGGGCGCGGGGGCGTTATCGCTCGCGGGCTCCGCCGCCGCCTGGCCCGCCTTGATCGCCTTGGCTCTGTGCCTGGGGCCCGCCGCTCCCGGGCGCGGACGCCCCGCCGCGTGGGCCGCCTCCTTGCTCGCCGGCTGGTGCGCGCCGCTGCCCGCGCCCGTCTGGCTGCCCTGGGCCGCCGGCCTCGCGGCGGGGGCCGCCGTCGCGCCGCGCTCGAACGCCGCGCGCGCGGCCGCGTCCGCGGCGGCCCTCGCCGCCCTCGCGCGGGTGTGGGCCGTGGACGCCCGGCCTTGGCTGCCGCGCGGCGCGCCGGGGGCGCTCGAGGCCTCGCTCGCGGGCCTCGGCGCCCTCATCGCGGCCGCGGCGGTCCTCGCGGCTCTGTGGCTGGGCGTGCGCGCCGCGCGCCGCGGCCTGGACGCCGTGTCGCAGTCGCGCGCGGAGCACATCTACGCGCGCCGGCTCAGCCTGGCGAAGACGGTCCTGATGATCGTATGCGGCTACGGCTTATGGCAGTCTCTCTCGAGGTGAAAACGATGAACGCGATTTCCTTCCGCGGCGCCGGCAAGACCTACCGCCGCTCGCATCTGGGAAAGACGACGGAGACGGTCGGCCTTAGCGGGCTCGATCTCGAGATCCCCCAGGGCGAGGTCTTCGGCCTGCTCGGCCTGAACGGCTCCGGCAAGACCACCGCGATCAAGCTGCTCATGGGACTTCACTTTCCCACCTACGGGGAGGTGGAGGTGCTCGGGCACGTGATGCCCGAGATCGACGTCCTCGCCCGCATCGGCTACGCGCCGGAGGCGGCCTACCTCAACCGCTCGCTGACGGGGCGCGAGAACCTGAACCTGTTCGCGGCGCTGTCCCGCATCCCCGCCGCCGAGCGCGAGGAGCGCTCGCGCTCGATGCTCGCCAAGGTCGGCCTCGCGCACGCGGCGGACAAGCGCCTGTCGGAATACTCGAAGGGCATGCTGCAGCGCGCGAGCCTGGCCCAGGCCCTGATCCACGAGCCCGAGATCGTCGTGCTCGACGAGCCCGTGACGGGCCTCGACCCCCTCGCGATCAAAGAGGTGCGCGCCCTGATCCTCTGGCTCAAGAGCAAAGGGAAAACGGTGCTCTTTTCCTCGCACGACATCTCCGAGGTGGAGCGCGTCTGCGACCGCATCGGCATCCTGAGCGGCGGCAAGCTCGTCAAGGTCATGTCGCAGGCCGAGTGGCGCGGCAAGCCCGACGCCCTCGAGAACGCGTTCGCGGAGTCCGTCAGCCGCACGGACGGCGTCGGCGAGATCAAGCTGGATTAGGAGCGCTATGCGAACCATACAGGCCGTATTCGCCTACACCGTCAAGGAGCACCTGAGGCACAAGGCATGGCTGTCGGCCGCCCTGTTCGGATTCGTCCTGCTCGCCGGCGGCTTGGTCGTCTCCGCGATCGCGCAGGATGAGCGCGCGCGGTTCATGCTCGACCTCGGCCTGTCGGCCAACGAGATCATCGCGCTCGTCTCGATGATCTTCCTGACGGTACATCTGATCCTGCAGGAGGTCGAGTCGCGCGCGGTCTACCTGATCCTGAGCCATCCCGTGCGCCGCTCCGACTACCTGCTCGGGCGGTTCCTCGGCACCTTGCTCTCCGTCGGCGGCGCGATGGCCCTCATGGGCCTCGCGCACTGGCTCGTGCTGCAGCTGTTCGGAGGCGTTCCCCTTGGGAAATACCTGACCGCGTGGGCCTGCTCGTTCGGCAAGACGGCGGTCATGGGAGCGCTGTCTCTGCTCCTCTCCCTCGCCTTGACCTCGGAGGCGGCCGCGATGGCCTTCGCCGTCTTCTTCTGGATCCTGGGGCACTTCTCCGCGGAGATGCGGTTCCTCGCGGAGCGCTCGGGCAACGCCGCCATCAAGACCGCCATCACGGCGTTCTCTCACGCGGCGCCGGACTTCGCGCACTTCAACTTCCGCGACCATTGGCACGGGACGCAGCCGGGCGAGGCCTGGATCCTTTGGGCGGGCGTCTACGTCGTCGGCTACTGCGCGGCGTGCCTCGCGCTCTCGGTCCAGGTCTTCGAGCAGAAGGAGTTCTGATGAAGCGGCCCGCCCTCGCCGTCTTCGCGGCCGCCGCCGCCCTGACGCTCGCCGCGGGCGCGGGCATGCGGCGCTCCGCGCCTCCGGACTTTCCCCGGCTCGCCGAGCTTCAAACCGGCCCATTCGCGTTCCAGGACCTCGTGATCGCGGCGACGGGCTTTCGCGCCTCCGCGGCGGACCTGGCTTGGGTGCAGCTCCTGCAGTACGGCGCCGGCCTCGAGCCCGCGGGCTACGAGGACGACAAGTCCAAGCCGTACACGTACATGAAGGAGATGTGCTTGCGCGTGACCCGGCTGGATCCCTCGTTCCACCGGGCGTATCTGTACGGCGCGGGCTTCCTGGGCTGGTTCCGCGGCGTCGAGCGTCCCGACGAGGCGGCCGCGCTGCTCGCGGAGGGACAGCGCCGCTCGCCCGAAGACCCGCAGTTCTCCCTCTATCTCGCCGCGCTCGCCTACAAGAAGGCGGGCGACGTCGACAAGATGATCGCGGTCCTCGAAACGGCCTTCGACCGGCCCGACACCCCCACTTTGATGAAGACCGTCCTGGCCAACATCCGGCAGTCGCGCGGGGAGAACGCCGCCGCGCTGGACCTTTGGCTGCGCATCCTCGCCAACGAGCGCGACGCCGGGGAGCACGCGCGCGCGCGGCTCAAGATCCAGGAGCTGCGCGTCCTGCCCCCGGGCCCGAAGCGGCGCTAAGCGTCGCTCATCGCTTAATAGAAAGTGACGAAGTGGGATTTCAATCGTCCGTCAACATAATTGAATTTCCCGCTGAAAAAGCGTTCCTGCTCGAGCCACGGAAGGAAGATCCGGTCCCCCTCCCACAACGGCAGCGCCGCAAGGCGCTCAGCCGTCACCCATTCGAGATCCCCTTCGGCGCACGTCCCGAGAATTCCGGTGTGCCGCGAAGCGGTATAAACAAACACGAGCCAATCTTCTCCTGGTTTGAATGCCGGAAAGGTCAATATGCCGTTGAGCCGCGGAGCGGTTATGGTCAATCCGGATTCTTCACGTATCTCTCGGATGACGCATTCTTCGGGAGATTCCCCAGCATTAAGCTTGCCCCCGAGGCCGTTCCATTTGCCTTTATGAACGTCGCCGGTCTTCTTGTTCCGGTGCATCATCAATGTCTTTCCGCCGGAACGCACATAGCACAAGGTCGCCGTAATGGTCTTCATTTGGCTAACCCTTTAAAAACCGAAAAAAGCGTATCGAGATCCTCAGTATTCAGCCGCAGCTTATATATCAATTGCCTAACCCTTTCTCCCTGCACCTTGGAAAACCGCGGCGAAGCCGCGAGCTTGGGATGAACATAGTCCCAGAGGGCCGTCATTCGATCCAACGAGGCGGTCTCCGGTGGAGCTTTCTCCCCGAGTCCTCCATCCGTTGCCGTTAAAGAAAACAGCGCCACCGCGACCGCTTGCCCGAGATTGAGGCTGACGCCGTTGACGTTCGGGATCCTCGCGAGATACGGGCACAACGCCGCTTCCGCGCGCGTAAGCCCCTTCGATTCCCTTCCGAACACAAGGGCCGTCTTCCCCTCGAGATTAATCCCCTCAGGAAGAGCCGGCAACGTGAACTCCGTCTGCCGCAACCCCGTCGGCCTCCGCGAGAACGCGATCGCCGTCTCGCACCCCTTGATCGCGTCCTCGATCCGTTCCTCAAACTTGACCCCGTCCAAAATCTCCGGCGCGCTGACGCCCGTCACCCGCGCCTCGGGCGGCAGACCCTTCCACGTCGACCCCGCCACCACGAGCTCCCGCGCCCCGGACGCCTTCATCGCCCTCGCGACGAACCCCACATTCAGCGGATTCTCCGGCCCGACGAGCACGATCCTGAGCTGCATCAGGCCATGATATCAACCTTCTAGTCGTCGCCGTCAGGCTTTCCGCCGCCCATCTTGCCCGGCCCCTTCCCACCGCGCATTGCGCCGTGCATTCCTCCGTGCCCCTTCATCGCGACGACCATCTTCGCCCTCTGCGTCGGCGTCAGGATCGACGTGAGCGCCGCCTCGAACCTCTCGTCCTCGACGCGCATCGTCTTGCGCGCGGCCGCGATCTTGTCGAGCGTCGCCGACAGGTCCTTCTCGGCGGCCTTGTCCTCGAGCTGGTCCGACAGCTTGCGCGTCGCGGCCCCGAGCTCCGCATGCGCGCCGGCGTCCGCGTCCCGCTTCGCGCGCCGCGCGGCCTTCAGCTTGGCCTCCTGCTCCTCGGAAATCCCGAGCTTCTCGCGCATGTGCTCCATCTTGCCCTCCGCCCGCAGCGCGGCCGGCAGCAGCAAAGCGCCCGCCAGCAGGCCCGCGGCCGTCAACGTCGAGATAATCCGCTTCATGGTGTTTCTCCTTGGGGCCCGCCGGGCCCTCGAATGATTAGACGGCGCCGAGGCGAGAAAAGTGTCGCGGCCTCAGAGCTCGCGGCGCTCGATGGAGGCGACGACGCCGTTCTGGAGGGAGAGCCGCACGCGCGCCCTCGGATCGCCCATGTCGGACGTGCTCACGCCGACGCCGGTGCCATAGCCGCTGCCGCCGCCCATGCTCGAGATCCCGAAGCCGAAGCCCACGTTGGGCCCTCGGCCGGAGCCGTACTCCCAGAACTCCTGGTTCGCCGCGGCCGTCTTCTGGGTGTACACGCGATCGGGCTTGCCCAGCGCCATGACGGCCTGCACGGCGGTGAAGCCCACCTCCACGCGGCCCTCGCGGATGGCCTTCTGGATTTCCGGGGCCGACGCGTCGAAGACGGCCTGATTCTTCTTAATACGCGTCGCGGGCGTCTGGCAAGCGGCCAGCGCCGCCGCCAAAGCGAGCATGAAGGCTGTTCGGGTCATGGGGTTCACGCCCTGGACGGAGCAACGAACCGGCCTTCCGACCGTCGGGAATTTCTTACACTATCACCCATGAAGAAGACCACGACGCGCGCCTCCGCGGCCCTCGCCTTCTTCTTCCTGTCCGGCTTCGCGGCGCTGGTCTACGAGACGGTGTGGACGCGGCAGCTCGTGCTTGTGTTCGGCGCGACGCTGACGTCGGCGACGACCGTGCTGGCGGGCTTCATGGCCGGTATGGCTCTCGGCGCGCTCTGGGGCTCGCGCGCCGTTCGCGGCGCCAGCGACCCGTTGCGCCTGTACGGCAAGCTCGAGCTCGGCATCGCCGCGTGGGCCGCCGCCTTCCCCTGGATCCTCAAGCTCATCATGGCGTTCATCGAGCGGACCGACCTTCCGATCGGTCCCGTGCGCCTGATCCTGATCTTCGCCGCCTTGCTTCCCGCGACGACGCTCATGGGCATGACGTTCCCGGTCCTGAGCCGGCTCGGGGAAGGCTCCGACGCCGGCCGCGACGTCGGCCACCTCTACGCCGCGAACCTCGTCGGCTCGTGCCTGGGCGCGCTCGCGACGGCCTACGTGCTGCTGGCCTTCCTCGGGCTGTCCGGCAGCCACTGGCTCGCGGTGGGGCTCAACGCCGCGGTCGGCCTGGCGGCGCTGAGCTTCCGCCGCGAGTCGCTCCCGCCGGCGGCGCCGGACGCGCGGGCGAACCCCGCGCCGTGGCAGGCGTACGCCTGCCTCTTCGTCTCCGGCCTGTTCGGGATGTCGCTCGAGGTCGTCTGGATCCGCATCCTGATGCCGTCGTTCAACAACTCGGCCTACGGCTTCGCCTGCGTGATCTTCACCTTTCTGCTCGGCCTCGGCGGGGGCAGCTTCGCGGCCGCCCGGCTGCCCGCGCTGGGCTACCAGGCCTTGGGCGCCCTGCAGCTGCTGGCGGCCCTGTACGCGTACGTCGGCTACCGCCTCTTCGAGATCACCGAGCTCATCCAGATCCGCCTGGGGACGATGGATTCGTCGACGATCATGCCCGTCATCGCGGCTCCCGCGATCGAGACCTTGCTGATCCTTTTTCCGCTGGCGGTCCTGCAAGGGATGCTCCTGCCGATGGCCGTGCGGCTGATCGCGGCACGCGGCGCGGCCGGCCCCGCGACGGGCCGCCTCTACTTCTGGAACACGTGCGGCGGCATCGCCGGCGCGCTGCTCGCGGGCTTCTGGCTGGTCCCGTCGTTCAACGTGCAGAACGCGCTTCTCGTCACGATGTTCCTCGGGGCGGCCAGCGGAGCGGCCCTCGTCGCCTGGGCGCTTCCGGCGCCGCGCGCGCGCCTAGGCGTGCCCGCCCTGACCGCGCTCGTGTTCGCCGCGATGGTCCTGAGCCTGCGCGGCCAGCACCTGCCCGAGAAGGCGCTCCTCGACTGGATCGATCGCCACGGCATCGGAGAGCAGCTCGCCTACTATTCCGACGGCGCCGAGGCGTCCGTGGCCGTGCCGAAAAGCAACCGCCGGCTGATCATCAACGGCGTCGGCGTCACGGGCTACTCGAACGCGACGAAGATGCTCGCGCATCTCCCGCTGCTGCTCCACCCCGACCCGAAGCGCGTCCTGATCATCTGCTTCGGCATGGGCACGACCTTCCGCTCCGCGCTGCGCCATCCGGTCGACGTCGAGGTCGTCGACCTCGTCCCCGCGGTCTTCGACACGTTCCGCTTCTTCTATTCCGACGCGGCCGAGCGGCTCGCGGATCCCCGCGCCTCCCATTTCGCGAACGACGGCCGCAACCAGCTGCTCCGCGCGCGCCGGGGCTACGACGTCATCATCTCCGATCCGTCGCCGCCGCTCTACGCCGCGGGCACCGTCAACCTCTACAGCCGGGAGTTCTTCGAGCTCGCGAGCCGTCGCCTGAACCCGGGCGGCATCCTCGCGGTATGGCTCCCGGAGTATCCCGAGCCCGACTTCAAGATGGTGATGAAGAGCTTCGTCGCCGCGGTCCCGTACTCCCAGATGTGGCTAGGCACGACGGAGCGGGGCGGCCTCATCATGCTGGGCAGCGCTTCGCCGCTGCCCTCCGACCGCGCGCGGCTGCGCGCCCGGCTGAAGGACGCCGGCCTGCAGGTCGACCTGCGCGAGCGCAACTCCGAGTTCGGAACCGAGAAGGCGTTCTGGACGCTCTTCGTGGCCTCCGGCGAGAGCCTCACGTCTTATCTGGCGGACAGCCCCGAGGTCACGGACGATTTTCCCCGTCTCGAGTACCCGTACTTCCGCTCCAAGTCCGCGGCCTACTCGAAGCATCCGACCATCCTCGCGCCGCGCTGAGCTCACCGGAGCGCCGCGCGCCTGCGCGCCTCCGCCTTCTCCGATGGGCGCAGGATCATGTCGAGCCGCTCAAGCCGCTCCTTGGCCCGCGGGTCCCCGGCCGCCTGGGCGCGCAGCAGCCAGACATAGGACTCCGTGTAATCCGGCTTCACCCCCCGCCCTTGTCCATGAAGAAGGGCCATGCCGAGCATCGCCTCGCGGTCGCCGCCGCCGGCCGCCTTCTGCAGCCAGGACCGCGCCTTGTCGTAGTCGGGCGCGGCGCCGTGGCGGCCCTCCAGGTAGCGCATGCCCAGCGCGGCCTCGGCGGGCACGTAGTGCAGCTCGGCGGAACGCGTCACCCACAGCAGCGCCTCGGCGCCGTCGACGGGCACGCCCCGGCCCAGATCGTAGGCCATGCCGAGCGCCAGCGCCGCGAACGGATCCCGCTGCTCCGCGGCCTTCCTGAGCCAGCGCGCGGCGAGCGCGTAGTCCTGAGGCGCGCTCGTGCCGTTGCTGTAGACCGCGCCCAGCACGGCTTGCGCGGGCGCGTAGCCCTGCTCGGCGGCCGTCTCGTACCAGCGAACGGCCGTCGCCGTGTCCTTCGCGGTCCCGCGGCCGTCGTCGTGAAGGCGTCCCAGGTTGTACTGCGCCTCCGCGAACCCTTCCGCGGCGGCGGCCTCCAGCAGCGGCAGCGCCACCGCGTCGTCGCCGGCCGCGAGCGCGGCCCGCGCCTTCGGCCAGGCGTCGCGGCAACCGCCGGGCCCCAGCCGTCCGGCGGAAAGCGCGCGCACCGCGCGCATGCGGCCGGCGTCGCCGTCGGCGTTGACGACGAAGCTCAATGCGCGGCCGTCCACGACCGCGAGGAACAAGGAGCCGTCCAACTCGCGGCCGGACTGCTCATAGGAGAAACGCACCGACGAAAGCTCCCGGCCTCCCAGGCAGGCCTCGGACGCCGCGGGCAGCAGCTTCAGCCCCGGGATGGACTCTTTCATGCCCGCGGCCGTCGTCCGCGCGAGCTCGGAGGAATCCCCGGCTCCGGCGCCGGAACCAAAGCTCTGCGCCGAGACCGAAATCATATAACCGTCGGGGCCTCCGGGTTCGGACGGCGGCGCCGTGATCGTGACCAGCACCGGAAGGCCTCGGTCCCGGGCCTTACGCCGCCCTTGCACCGAAGCCTCCGCTCCGGAGGGCAGCGGCAGCTCGATGCCCAACCGCGCGTTCCGGTAGACGCGGTCCTTCACGCCGACCGGCGGCGCTCCCGCGCACCCGGCGAGCACGAGAAGGGATAGGAGGCCCGCGCTTCGATCCATGCTCACCGCAGTATAAAGGGCCCGTCGGACGGTGTCAAGAAATGGAACCTCTCTTTTTCGTCAACAGAATGTTGCCGCGCTTCCATACCCGCTTCGGAAACAGCATGGCATACTCCTTTCATGTCTCGGATTCCTATCGCGGCCTTATCGCTGCTCCTCGCCGCCGGATGCGCCTCGGTTCCGCGCGCCGTCGCGGACCGCGTGGTGGATCGCTGGTCGGGCCCGTCCGCCGCCGCCGGCAAAATTCTGCTCGACCAGTACGGCGCGCCCGACGACATGACGCCCAACAAGCTCACATGGCGTGGCCGGGGCGGCTGGAAGCGCACCGTCGTCTGGAACCGCAGGCCCGTCTACCGCTCACCGGCCGACCTCGCGGTGATGCAGCAGACGGTGGACTACCCTCTCGACCTGATGCAGGCCGTCCAGCTGCTCGCGTTCAGCGACGATCTCGTGATCGATCTCGCGCGCGGAGAGCTCTCGAGCCGCGGGGGGCACGAGAGCATCAATTACCTGCGCCTCAACCTCGCCGACGAGATCGCTCGCGGCGTCACGTCCGTGCCTGAGGCCCAAGCCTCCTATCGCCGCGTCATCGCGCTCACCGCGGCCGGGAAGACGTCTCCGTACACGGAAAAGCTGCTGTTCTCCTCTGACGGATGAGCCCCAACTAGCGGGCCACAGGCTCGGGAGTCGGGGGAGAGACACGCAGCCCCCGGCTGAGCGCGTCGACGAAGAACGACGCCGAGGGCCAGCGCTGCTCGGGCCGCGGCTCGAGCGCGCGCGCGATCGCGGCGTCCACTTCCGCCCTGAGGCCGGGAACGGTCTCCGAGGGCTTGCGGTACATCTTCTGCGCCTTGAGCATCACTCCGCCCGTCGGGAAGGGCAGCACGCCGGTCAAGGTCTCGTAGGCGCAGACGCCGAGCGCGAACACGTCGGCCGAGGGCGTCACGACGCCCTGCTCCTGCTCGGGCGCCATGTAGGCGGGCGTGCCGGCGACCTCGATCTTCGACATCGTCGAGAGCGTCTCCTGCACGCGGCGCGCGATGCCG
>Ga0163144_10015985_pt1 | contig 15405 bp, 10 predicted proteins | sample OliLak19BULKMAT1_FD_123175 | JGI IMG/M metagenome (GOLD analysis project Ga0163144, IMG submission 123175) | Freshwater microbial mat bacterial communities from Lake Vanda, McMurdo Dry Valleys, Antarctica - Oligotrophic Lake LV.19.BULKMAT1 | ecosystem: Environmental > Aquatic > Freshwater >...
CCACCCTGCTGGTCCTCGATATCGACGACACCCTGCTCACCTCCGACACCTTCTTCGGCAGCGACGGCTGGTACGAATGGCTGAAGAAACCCGGCACGCCCAAAGACGCCCAGCCGCTGTGCAAGTTCGACATCATCGCGCTCAACTACGAAGCCGGCACGCAACACGCAGTCGAAGGCAAGGCCGGCGTCGATTTCGTCAACGGCATCAGCCTGCCCAAACTCCTGCTCACCTCGCGCAGCGCCTATTACCGCGGCGGCACCGAACGCGAACTGTTGGCCGCGGCCTATCAGTTCCCGGCCAATTTTCTGTCCGGCAGCGACGGCATCAGCTGGGTTGACCACGACACCACGGAAAAGGTCGTCGATGCACCGGTCAGCTACGCCAACGGCATCGAAATGATCACCGGCCACAAGAAGGGCAAATTGCTGCTCGACCTATTCACCCGCCTCAAAGCCCTCGGCCACAAACAGAAATTCAACAACATCATCCTCGTCGACGACGGCGCCAAGAACATCAACTCCCTGCACGCCTACCTGCCGGCGAAGGGTTACAACTACTACGGGTATTGGTATCGGCGGGTGGTGAAGGGGCCGGACTTGGCGACTGACGATGTCAATAAGGCGGTCGAGACGTTGGGGGATTGGCAGGGGTTGGTGAGGGAGCGGTATTTGACGAGGTGGGAGCGGTGGGAGTTGGGGAGTTCGGTGGGGTGTGGAAAGTGAGTATGTCCAAAATGGCTCTGTCGAAATAGTACTCTGAAGACCCCTGTATTCCACGACTAAGGAGAAAGCAATGGCTCGAGGTGGTTTCTTCGCTGCACTTCAGCGGGCCTCACGCGCGGCTCAGCGCGACGCCGAGCGCGCGCATCGAGCGGCGTATCGTGACCACCAGCAATCAGTTCGTCATGCCGAACAAGCTCAACGCGCAACCCAGGTTGCAGACGCACGGCTTTCACGCAGCCTCGTAGCCGACAGAAAGCAAGCTGAGAAGCAGGCACGTGAAGCTCATTTGGCATATCGCGAGGCGGAAGTGCGAGCGCGTAATTCTGCGCTTGAGCAGGTCTACGACGAGGTTGATTCGCTGCTTGCCTCCACCCTCGCGGTCGACGATTACGTGGATTTGGAGGCGTTACGCACTTCCGCAAAACATCCTGCGTTTGACCGAAGCGATCTCGAAGCCCCTATACCCCTGCCGCAGCGCTTCATTCCTCCGCCGAAGCCGATTCTGAACCTGCCAGCGCCGCCGAGCGGATTGCGAAAATTATTCGGCACTAAGGGACATGAGCGAGCGCTTGAACTCGCAAGGACAACTCACGACAGCGCAGTAGCGAATTGGGAAGCAGCTTGCCAAATCGGAACTGCTCAGCACGTCGAAGACGTTCAGCAGCATTCGCAAGCTGAGTCTGCCCGTTTGAAAGCACTGGCGGCCGAACAGGATCGGTACACGACCCAATGCCGCGGCCGGGAGCACGACGCTAAAGAGCAGAACCGACAGTTGGACGAGCTGATCACCAATCTAGGGTACGGCGTGCCTAAGGCAATTCAAGAATACGTCTCGATCGTTTTGGCGAATTCGGCCTATCCCGATCACTTCAAGGTTTCACACGAGTTCACCTTTGAAACAGAGTCGGCTGAATTGCAACTCAGTGTGCGTATTCCGCCGCCAAACAGCACACCATCGATCAAGGGCTACAAATGCGCAAAGACTTCGGACGAGATTGTCGAGGTTGCGCTCTCTCAGCGTGAGGTGAAAGATCGATACACTTCGGCAGTGCACCAAGTCGCCTTGCGATCGTTCCACGAAGTATTTGAGTCGGATCGTCGCGGGCAGATCAAGACGGTTTCGTTAGAGGTGGGAACCGAAACAATTGATCCCGCCACAGGCAGACAAAGTTACATCCTGTTCGTGATCGCTGCGGCGGAGCGCGACCGATTTCTTGCGTTGGACCTTTCGGCAGTCGTTCCGCAAGCCACTCTTGCTCACCTCGGAGCTGCGATCTCGAAAAACCCGTTCGGGTTGGTGAGTGTAGGAAGGTCCGGCGTCAGGCGAACTTGATGGACCGAGAAGGCCTCAGGTTCAATCCGCCACCTGGTTGGCCCAAACCACCGGACGGCTGGAAGCCCCCTCGCGGTTGGATGCCTGATCCTAGCTGGCCGCCTCCGCCATCCGGTTGGGAGCTATGGACCGGTGCGCCAACCATTGCGAATCCAGACGTTTTACTTGACAAGGAAATGCTCGCTGGCGCTGATCGCGTATCGAGCCTCGAAGCCGAGAACGCCACTCTCCGCGCTCAACTGGCGATCTCCAGTCGTGGCGGAGGGAGCGACGTTGTCCTGCTGGACGACGAACGCGCACTGCAGGCCGCCGGCGTATATCGTTATCACCACCCGCTTGAAAACGCCGTGGCCTATGTCGAGCGACTTCGCGCATTGGAGGTACAGCTAGCAAATGCGATTCGGGCAGGGACCGCGATTGTTGCTTCTGACTCCTTCACGCTCGACGGTTCTCTGGCGAAGGGCGCAGCGATGACACGCGATTTGTCAAAGCTGATGCTGCGTGCCTACAACGCAGAAGCGGAGAGCGTCGTTCGTACACTGCGTCCGGGGAATGTCGCGGCGGCGATCAAACGACTCAGCGTTGCGCGCTCCAGCATCGCGAGTCTGGGTCGGCTGATGGATATGCACGTTTCAGAGGCTTATCACGCCCTACGAATTGATGAGATCGAGCTCACTGCGGATTTCTTGATGAAGCGAGAAATGGAGCGTGAGGAGGCTAGGGCGCAGAGAGAACGACTAAGGGAAGAGCGGAAAGTAGCGTTGGAACTTGCGGCAACGCGCGAGAAGCTCGAGAAGGAGCGTTCACACCTGCTCACCGTGTTGCAGAGGGTCAAAGACGCGGGAGCGGATGAACCGGCTCTCGAGGCGAAGCTCGCTGAAATCGATAGTGCAATCCTCCAGAACGATTTCAGGCAGGCGAACATTCGCGCCGGCTACGTGTACGTCATCTCCAATCGCGGAGCCTTTGGCGCGCACATCGTGAAGATCGGCCTTACTCGACGCCTAGAGCCTCTTGATCGAATTAACGAACTGGGTGACGCCTCGGTACCTTTCAGGTTTGACGTTCATGCGATCTACTTCTCGGAAGACGCGGTAGCGCTCGAAGCCCAACTGCATAAGCACTTCGCGTCCCGCCGTATGAACTGGGCGAACCACCGTAGAGAATTCTTTTTTGCGACTCCTCAGGAGGTTCGAACTGTTCTGCTCGAACGGATAGGAGTCCTTTTGGAGTTCGTCGAACTACCGGAATCGGCGGAATATCTGCAGAGCATCCCGTCATGGCCCGACGAACTACGTGTGAGTGGCGCGTGTGCAAGTGCGGAAGCCCAATAAATCGCGCGCCGAAACCGTATGCGCAAGCACGGTGTCGGGCTCACTCATGCTCCCTGGAGAAAAAAGCTGAAACATGTGAAACATGGGTCAGTGAACCATTTCCTGTCCACTCTGACAATTCTCGCCTTTCGTGGCCGACCAGGCACTCCGAGGCTGGCGCGGCGGCCGGTCTGGGATTCGATGGTCTGCTGGAATTTGTCGGTGCCGAGGGCGCGTTGTCGCTGCGCGTAGACGCGAATCATGGCGAGCTCATCGTCGTTGATGCCTTGCGCCACCAGTGACCGATAGCAGGCTTGCCGCGATTCGGCATCGAGATGAATATCCAGGTATGCGGGGTGCGCTGTGAGGAGGAGGTCAATGGCGCCATTGGCGTTGCATCTATAGCTCGACCACGGGTAGTCGGCCGGCGTGCGAACCATGGCTGCACGTACCGGGTTGAGCTCGATGTAGCGGTAGCAAGCCAGGAGGTAGCGTTCGCTGTCGACCAGAGAAGACTTGTATCGACCTTCCCACAGTGTGCCAGTGCGCGCCAGCGTGTTGTTGATGAAGCGAACATAGCGACGCCCCACCGACTGCATCATTCGGCCCACAGCACCCGGCTCGCCTGGGGTGACCAGCAGGTGAACGTGATTGGTCATCAGAACGTAGGCGTGAATCTGGCAGCCGAACTTGAGCGCTGCCTCTCGCAGGTCTTGAAGGTATCGAATGTAGTCAATTTCGCGGAAGAAGCACGGTTGTGGCTCATTGCCGCGCTGAATAACGTGCTGTGGCACGCTGGCGATATCGAGCCGTGGTGGTCTGGGCATGGTGCATACGCAATTGAGTGGAGCCGCATGCTCGTCGCTGCGGCTCTGCCATGCCATCCGACAACCACCAACTCTTCAATGCGATTATTCCGAGCGCCCAGTGAGAAATGGTTCACTGACCCCGGTTTCCGTTCACTGACCCCGGTTTCCGAAAACAACCGATCAATCGCGCCGCTAACTTCTCGCCCGGATTGCTCAGGCCGCTACCGATCTCGATTTGAAGAAGGTGCCCAGGTAAATAGTCTAAACGAACAGTATTGAGACTTGACCCCTTCCGCGTTGGTACATCACCGGGGACGCGCAGCTTTTTTATCGCGCGGCAGTCGCCGCCGTTAGATTTCGAAACCGTCGCTGAAGATTTCCGGCGGCGACGCATTCGGGTCAATCAGCGTGCAGCCGCTCAGGGTTACGGTGTAGGGACCGGCGGCGGCCAGAAAACCGTCGATGAACAAAAAGTAATCCTGGTTCGGCTGTGCCGCAAAGCTGATCGTTTCGGTACCCAATGCGCCGGTGGCATCTGCTGCGGCCAGACAGCTGCTGTCCATCGCAGTGGTGATGCCCGGATCAACCAGCGGGCAGGTATTGGCTGCATACACCACCGGATCCATCTGGTTGCCTCCAGAAAAACTACCCACCACCACCGCCTGCAAGGTGCACGCCGTTTGCACACGCAGCTTGATGACGTGCTCGGTCGACTGGCCGGAGGCCGGCAGCAGCGATGCTCCGGGCTGCCCGCTACATGTGGTCAGATCATTGTGGTTGCCAAACGCGGCAACCGTATTGCCGGAGGTCGCCAGCGTGGTTTGGTAGGCAACGATTTGGTCACAACGATCCACCGGCGCCGCCGCGAGCGGAATCGAAATCTGGAACAACAAGGCAAGGGACACGCGTTTCATGCACAAATTCCAATGGCGTTTCGTGGGCGTCATATTAGCTTCGCGCGCCGAATGCGCAAAAGTTGATGCTTCGGTTAGCAGCGGCGTCGAGCCCTCAATGCCGAAGGATGTGAAATCCAATACCGCTTTCTTGCGAAGTGTATGCCGCGTGCCCATGCCGTCAAGCTCCCCGCGAGCATGCCGCGCTTTCCCCAGCGCGCGGTTCGGCGGGCTGGAGGTCGCGTGCTTGACTCGCGGGCGAGCGCCGGCATCGACGCGATGTTGAAGTTGCCGCGCGTCGGGTGGGTTCGGGCTTACCAGACCAGTTCCTGGTTCTGGTTCTCGTAGTCGGGCATGACGTCGACTGGCGGATCGAGGTTGAGCGAGCTGCGGGTGCCCCAAGAACCAGGGGTCAGGGTCAATTTCACAACTAGGGAACCTCTGAACAAGTCCGGAGCCACGACAGCCCCCTGGAGTCAGAGGGCGAAAAACCGCAGGTTTTTGGGGGTTTGGCAAGAAGTAAGCAGTGTGGCGAAGACGAAGTGGAGAAACAGGGGCCAGTGAACCATTTCCTGTCCACTCAGACAATTCTCGCCTTTCGAACGGAAGCGAGAAGCGGAAGGCGTCAAGTCTTGCCCTTTGCCAGAAGGTTCTCTCAGCCAAGTTTCCGAATTGTCGCAGGCGTTTGAGCGGCTCGCTCTGACTGCAACGAAACAGCGCGCAACAGGCAACACGCAGCGCCGAATTTGCGCGCGGTCCAATGTATCGTCACGCGCTACCCATCGACGCCAAGCCCGACACTATCGCCATCCAGCTGGCCTGATCCCCTGGACGCTCGCATTCTCGATGCCAACGAGGCCGAAGGCTTTGCGACGATGGGCGCTCCGATGTTGCCACTGATCCTGGCCGTGTTTGCATTTTGCTTCGTGCTTGAACGCCTGATCCCGGGCTGGGACTTACCACGGGTCAGGGCCTGGCCGTTGCGCGTGTTGACGGTGAATGCGTTGCAGTTGGGGGTGGTGCTGTTGGCTGGCATCAGCTGGGAGCGCTGGTTGTCGTCGTCAAGTGTGTTTCGACTATCGGCGCACGTGTCGCCGCTCGTAGGCGGTTTGATCGCCTACTTTATTGCCACCTTCGTGTTCTATTGGTGGCATCGCTGGCGTCACGAGGTGCCGCTGCTGTGGCGCGTGTTTCACCAAATCCATCATAGCCCGCAGCGCATTGAGGCAATCACCTCGTTCTACAAACATCCGGGCGAAATGATCGTCAATTCGATCATCGGGAGTTTGCTGGTGTACACCTTGCTCGGTTTGTCGCTGGAAGCAGGTGCGATTTATACGGCATGTACGGCGCTGGGTGAGTTTTTCTATCACACCAGTGTGCGTACGCCTCGTTGGATCGGCTACGTGTTTCAGCGACCGGAAATGCATCGCGTGCATCACCAGTTCGGACGCCATCGCAATAATTATGGCGATATCGTGTGGTGGGACATGTTGTTTGGCACCTATGAAAATCGTGCGACATTCGAGGATACCTGCGGCTTTGAGGATGCACGCGAACGGCAGTTGGGTTCGATGTTGTTGTACCGGGATGTGCATGTGGAGGCGGCTGAGAAAGATTCTTGAGCACGGGTTGGTTGAGAGCAGTTGCAGCCGCGAAGCTTTGCCCTGCATTCGATAACGAAAGCGCGCAGCTTCGCGGCCGAAGCCGCTCCCACAGTTTCCGCTCGACAGCGGGCAGGCTGCATACGAATTCATTGACCACATGATCGGTGCCACAAGCGCTGCTCCCTCCCCGATGTTCGGGGAGGGTTGGGGAGCGATTTAGGGGATGAGTATCGTCTTTGGGTCACGCGCAGCGGGGCCCAAAGGATCAGATAGAGCGAAGGCTCTAGCCTGCACCGCTAATACCAACTACATCCCTTCTCTCCGACATCTACGTTTTCCGCGTCGGTGCGGACCATCGTCGCGGTGACTCACAATGACGGATTGCGATCAGCAAGGCTTATACGACCCGCGCTTCGAGCACGACAGCTGCGGCTTTGGGCTGATTGCGAGCCTGGACAACATTCCCTCGCGACAGCTGGTGGAATCCGCGTTGAAAGCGCTGGACCGGATGTCGCACCGGGGTGCGGTCGGTGCCGACGGCAAGAGTGGTGATGGTTGCGGCATTCTGATGCAGCGACCGGAGAAATTCCTGCGCCATGTTGCATCACAGGCAGGCATTCGGCTGGGACCGGTGTTCGCCGCTGGCAATGTTTTTCTCTCGTGCAATCCGGACCTGGCAGTGCAGGCGCGCATCGTGCTGGAGGAAGAGCTGGCGCGCGTCGAAGTGCATGTCGCGGGTTGGCGTGTGCTGCCGGTGGATGTCGATGCCTGCGGCGCACAGGCGGCCACGTCGTTGCCGCGGATGGAACAGGTATTCGTGACGCCGGCGGCGGCGATGGATCAGTCGAGTTTCCAACGCTCGCTCTTCCTGGCGCGACGGCGCGCCGAACAACGTCTCGCTGGCGACCGCGATTTTTATGTGGTCACGCTGTCGGCGCATTCGATTGGCTACAAGGCGATGGTGCTGCCGGCAGCATTGCGCCAGTTCTATCCGGATTTGACGCACTCACTGATCGCCGCCAGCTTCGCCACGTTCCATCAGCGCTTCTCGACCAACACCGCGCCACAGTGGCGGCTGGCCCAGCCATTTCGTTTGCTCGCGCACAACGGCGAGATCAATACCATTGAAGGCAACCGTCATTGGGCCGAGGCGCGCAGCGCCAAGTGGCGCACGCCGGCGATCGACCTGCGCGAGCTCAGTCCGCTGGTTTCACTCGATGGTTCCGATTCGATGAGCCTGGACAACATGCTGGAAGTGCTGCTCGCCGGTGGGCTGGACCTGCTGCACGCGATGCGCATCCTGATTCCTCCGGCAACCGGTGCGCTGGAAGCGCGCGATCCCGATCTGGCCGCGTTCTACGATTATCATTCGCTGTCGGTCGACCCGTGGGATGGCCCGGCCGGCATTGTGCTTTGCGATGGACGATACGCCGCCTGCACCGCGGATCGCAACGGCCTGCGTCCGGCGCGTTGGTTGCTGACGCGTGACCGTCATCTGGTGATCGCCTCGGAGACTGGCGTCTACGATATAGCGCCTGCGGAAATCACCGCCAAGGGCAAGCTCGGTCCGGGTGAAATGATTGCGGTGGACCTGTACAGCGGCGAGTTGCTGGATAGCGCGGCGATCGACACGATCAATCGCGGTCGCGCGCCGTTCAAGCGTTGGCTCAAGCAGGGGTTGAAGTATCTGATCTCGGATCTGATCGATCCGGCGCTGGCCGCCGAGCCATTCGACTCGGCGACACTGCAGCGATTCCAGAAATTGTTTCATCTCACCCGCGAAGAACGCGAAGACGTGCTGCGCGTCATCGCCGAAACCGAACAGGAAGCGATTGGCTCGATGGGCGATGACACACCGCTGGCGGTGCTGTCGACGCAGACCCGTTCGCTCTACGACTATTTCCGCCAGGCCTTCGCCCAGGTAACCAATCCACCGATCGACCCGTTGCGCGAGCAGTGTGTAATGAGCCTGGCCACGCAGATCGGGCGCGAGGGCAATGTGTTTGAACTGGCGCCGGAGAACGCGCGTCAGGTGATGCTCAATTCGCCCATCGTTTCGCAACGCAAGCTGCGGCAGTTGTTGGCGCTGGAGGAATTTGCCAACGCGCATACGCGATTCGATCTGTTTTTCCCGACTGCGCAGACCACACTGGCCACCGCCGCCCCAACCGCCTTGCAGAACGCGTTGCTGGCACTGTGCGCCGCGGTCGAAGCTGCAGTGCGCGCCGGCACGGTGATCGTCCTGTTGTCGGATCGCTATCCGCAAAAAGGGCTTTCGCCGATCCATGCGCTGCTTGCCACCGGTGCAGTGCATCAGCACCTGATCCGCGCCGGCCTGCGCTGTGAATGCAACCTGATTGTCGAAACCGGCACCACCCGCGATCCACATCATTTCGCCTGCCTGATTGGCTATGGCGCGACCGCGGTCTATCCGTATCTGGCCTACCAAACGCTGTTCGATCTGGGGCGCACCAAAGTAGTGACCGCCAAGCGCAGCGGCGAGCGCGCCGAGCTTGGGCGCAGTTATCGGCGTGGCATCAAGAAGGGCCTGCTCAAGATCATTTCGAAGATGGGCATCAGCACCATTGGCAGCTATCGCGGCGCGCGTCTGTTCGAGATCATTGGGCTGCAGCGCGAAGTTGTCGACCTGTGTTTTGCGCACACGCCCAGTCGCATCGGTGGTGCCGGTTTCGCCGAGCTGGAGCAGGACGCCGCCGCGTTGAGCGAACGCGCCTTTGATGACACCGCCAGTATCGAAGCCGGCGGCCTGCTCAAGTACCGTCATGGTGGCGAGTACCACATGTTCAATCCGGACGTGGTGCAGAACCTGCAGCGTGCGGTGATGACCGGTGATTACGCCGACTATCAAGTATTTGCCAATCACGTGAATCAACGGCCACCGTCGACATTGCGCGACTTGCTTGGTTTTCGCGCCGGCATCCAGTCGGTGCCTTTGGACGAGGTCGAGTCGATCGAAAAATTGCTGCCGCGATTCGACTCCGCGGGTATGTCGCTGGGCGCCTTGTCGCCCGAAGCGCACGAGGCATTGGCGATCGCGATGAATCGACTGGGAGGGCGTTCCAACTCCGGTGAAGGCGGTGAGGACCCGGTGCGTTACGGTACCGAGAAGAGCTCCAAGATCAAGCAGGTTGCGTCCGGACGCTTCGGCGTCACGCCCGAATACCTGATCAATGCCGAGGTGCTGCAGATCAAGATTTCGCAAGGCGCCAAGCCCGGCGAAGGTGGCCAGTTGCCCGGTCACAAAGTCAACGAACTGATCGCGCGTCTGCGCTACGCGCGGCCCGGCATCGGCCTGATCTCGCCGCCTCCGCATCACGACATTTACTCGATCGAGGATCTGGCAGAGCTGATCTTTGATTTGAAGGAGATCAACCCGGATGCATTGGTGTCGGTGAAACTGGTGTCGCATGCAGGCATCGGCACCATTGCCGCGGGTGTGGCCAAGGCCTATGCCGATCTGATCACGATCTCGGGCTATGACGGTGGCACTGGCGCCAGTCCGATCTCGTCGATCAAGTACGCCGGCACGCCTTGGGAGTTGGGGCTGGCCGAAGCGCAGCAGACGCTGCGCCGCAATGGGTTGCGCGGCAAGGTACGGGTGCAGGTCGACGGTGGACTGAAGACCGGCCTGGACGTGATCAAGGCGACGATCCTGGGCGCCGAAAGTTTTGGTTTCGGCACCGGGCCGATGATTGCGCTCGGCTGCAAATATCTGCGCATCTGCCATCTGAACAACTGCGCCACCGGTATCGCCACGCAGGACGAACGTCTGCGCGAGCACTATTTTACCGGCCTGCCCGAGCGGGTGATGAATTACTTCCGGTTCGTGGCAACCGAAACACGCGAATGGCTGGCGCTGCTCGGTATGCGCTCGCTCGAAGAGCTGATCGGGCGCACCGATCTGCTCGAGCAAATAGAGGGCATCAGCACTCGCCAGAACCGGCTTGATCTGGCGCCGCTGCTGTCGGATACCGCGCTGATCAGCGACGCGCAGCACTGCATGGCAGGAACGCGTAACCTGCCGCGCGATCCAGCCACGCTGGCGCGGCGCATGGAAGCGGACATGCGCGATGCGATTATCAGCAAGCAGGGCGGCGAATTCAGCTACGAAATCCGCAATGCCGACCGCGCTGTCGGCGCACGGGTGTCGGGTTTGATTGCACGCACGCACGGCAATCACGGCATGGCCGACACTCCTGTGATCGCGCGTTTCAAAGGCGCCTGTGGTCAGAGCTTTGGCGCCTGGAACGCCGGCGGACTGCATCTGCATCTAGAGGGAGATGCCAACGACTATGTCGGCAAAGGCATGACCGATGGCAAGATCGTGATCACGCCGCCGCGCGATGCGCGCTATGTTGCGCATGAGACGCCGATCATGGGCAATACCTGCCTGTATGGCGCTACCGGTGGCGAACTGTTTGCAGCAGGGCGCGCCGGCGAACGCTTTGCGGTACGTAACTCCGGGGCCACCGCGGTGATTGAAGGCGTTGGCGATCATTGTTGCGAATACATGACCGGTGGCATGGTGGTCGTGCTCGGCCGCACTGGCATGAACTTCGGCGCCGGCTTCACCGGCGGCTTTGCCTATGTGCTGGACATGGATCGCGATTTCGTCGATCGCTATAACCACGAGCTGATCGACATCCTGCGTCTGTCGCCCGAAGGGATGGAAAATCACCTGCAGCATCTGCGCCGGCTGGTGGTGCAGCATGTGTCCGAAACCGACAGCACCTGGGGCCGAACCTTGTTGACTGACTATCGGGACTTTCTCGGCAAGTTCTGGTTGGTCAAGCCCAAGGCGGCAAGCCTTGATTCGTTGATCGAGACCTTGCGGCGGGCTGCGTGATGGCCGCCAAGCCGTTTCAGTTCATGGACGTGCCCAGACGCCTGCCGCGCGAAGTGCCGGTCAGTATTCGTGTGCTCGGCTGGGACGAAATCTACGGACAGTTCGATGCGCCCGGCGCGGCCGAACAGGCCGGGCGTTGTCTCGACTGCGGCAATCCGTATTGCGAATGGAAGTGCCCGGTTCACAACGACATTCCAAATTGGCTGTCGCTGGTGCAGGAAGGGCGTTTGTTCGAGGCCGCCGAACTCGCGCACGAAACCAACCCGCTGCCGGAAATATGCGGTCGCGTCTGTCCGCAGGATCGTCTCTGCGAAGGCGCTTGCACGATCAATGTCGGCTTCGAAGCAGTGACCATCGGCTCGATCGAGAAATACATTGTCGACGAAGCCTTCAAGCAGGGTTGGCGTCCGGACCTGTCCAACGTAAAACCCAGCGGCAAGCGCGTCGCAGTGATCGGCGCGGGACCGGCCGGACTCAGTTGCGCCGATCGCCTCGCACGCTATGGCATCCAAGCGCATGTATTTGATCGCTACGAGGAAATCGGCGGCCTGCTCACCTTCGGCATCCCGCCGTTCAAGCTGGAAAAGCAGGTGATGGCCACGCGTCGCAGTGTGCTGGAAGAGATGGGCGTACAGTTTCATCTCGGCGTGGAGATCGGCCAAGCGCTGACCATCGATGAGCTGCTGCGCGATTACGATGCCGTGTTTCTTGGCAGCGGCGCGTATCGTTACGTCGATGCGCAACTGCAGGGTCAGCAATTGTACGGCGTGATGCCTGCGCTGCCGTTTCTGGTCGCCAATGGCAGGCGCGTGCTGCATGGCGATGATTCAGTCCCGGTCGCGCCCGCAATTGTGGGCACGGCGTCAGCCGCGATGCTCCAACTCGCGGAACGCCCGGCAACCGCGGCTGATACCGCGGCCACGACGAATGTCGTCGCCGGCTGGCAAGGCGCGGTTCCCGATATTGATCTCAAGGGCAAACACGTCGTCGTGCTCGGTGGCGGTGACACCGGCATGGACTGCGTGCGTACCGCGGTACGACTCGGAGCTGCCAGCGTCAGCTGTGTCTACCGCCGCGACGAAGCGTCGATGCCGGGTTCGCGCAGAGAGGTGAAAAACGCGCGCGATGAAGGTGTGCGGTTTTTGTTCAACCGTCAGCCATTGTCGATCGAGGGCGATACCTTCGTCACCGGGCTGCGCGTGGTCGACACCATCGCCTGCAAAGGTGCGCGAAATGAAGCAGTGCAGGTCGTGGCCGGCACGGAGACGTTGATCGTCGCCGATGTGGTCATTCTTGCTTTCGGCTTCCGCGCCGATCCAGCGCCGTGGCTGGATGCGCTCGCCCCTGACCGCGAATCCGACCAGCGTCTGCGCGTGGGTATCGATCAGCGTCTGCCGTTCCAGACCGCGCACCCGAAACTATTCGCGGGTGGTGATGTGGTGCGCGGCGCCGATCTGGTCGTCACCGCAGTCTATGATGGCCGTGAAGCGGCACGCAGCATCGCGCGCCTGATTCTGGGGCAGCACTAAGGCGTCGCGCATAAATAATGTGATCGGATTGCGCCGGAGTTTATCCCGCCTGCGCGGCGCCCAAAGGGGCGCGTAGTCGGACTACGCAATCCTTTGGGCAACAACGCAGGCGGGATAAAAGACCCGCAAGAGTGTCACGTTCAAAAGAGGCGCATTATTGATGCGCGACGCCTTAGGGCAAGCGTCCGCAGTCACCGCGACCTAAGATATATCGCAGGCGAGATTCAGAAAATGCTGAGATCGTACGTCCGAATTCGCTGCTATGGTCAAGCCGTAAATGGAGTGTAGAGATGAAGCGTCGTCAAGGTGATCGATTTTTTCACATTGCGGGTATGGGTGGTAGTTACCGCGTTCCTCGCTTGCGGATCGTTGATGGCGCAGGAGGTGTGCGGCCTGGCCAGCGTCCAATACAACCGGATGCATAGCGATGGGTTCGAGTCGTCAGCGGGCTCCACAGCCGCCAGTGTTGCCGGCGCGGTGACGGGCAAGAACGAAGAATCCGTTGTCGAGCCCAGAGCGCGACCAATCACGTCTGCTGATCTGGGCAAACCGCTGGGTTACGCAGCCAAGATCGCGCTGGGCGTCGCCCCTAGCATCGCGATCAGTTTTCCGACCGAAGGTGCGAGCCTGCCCAGCAGAACCTTTGAAATCCGCGGCACCTTCACCGGCCCGGTGAACACTGGCGTGGCGGTAAACGGATCGCCAGCGCGCACCTTCGGCAATCAGTGGGTCGCGGCACCGATTCGGCCAGCGGCCGGGCCTTTCACTATCACCGTTGTCGCCACAGCCTTCGATGGCTTGACCGCGAACGCTTCGCGTAACGTGAGCGTTGGCAACGACGCGCCGAAGATCGAACTGCTGGCAAAACAGCCCGGTAACATCGCCCCTGCGGTGATTGGGTTCGGTCTGCGTTTTGGTGGCGTGGTCTTCGGCAATGTGCAGATTGATTTCAATGGCGATAGCGTCAATGACTACGACGGACCGCTGGCTGGCATTCCTACCAGCTACACCTACGCCGTAGCAGGCGTCTATACCGCGCGTGCAAACGTAGTTGTCGACGGGGCCGCCACCACTTCCGAGACCAGCGTCGTGATGGTTGATGTAGTCGGACAGCGTGAGCGGGCATGTGCCGTTTATGGCGAATTGCGCACTGCGCTCGCCGCGAATAATCTTGAAGCCAGCCTGCAGGCTTTTACCACGCACCAGCAAGAAGCATTGCGGCCGTTCTTTACCGCGCTCGGTAGTAACCGCGCGGTGTTTTCAACACGACTGGGAACTATTGCCAATGGCGTGATTGGCTTGGATGGAGCAGAGCTGACAACCCTGCGGATCGAGGCCGGGCTCCCCGTCGGTTATCCGCTCGGTGTTGCCGCAGGTTCTGATGGTGTCTGGCGCATCACATCTTTCTAAGGGGGGGGCGTACCATGATCAATTTCTTGGCAGAATTCCTGTTCAGCGCCATCCTTTGGGGCAGTCTCATCACGGTTTGGCTGTGGCGGCGGCGCGCGCACAGCACCGGCCGCCTGCGTCGCGGCGTGCTGACGGTGGGCCTTGCCTGGTTCGCACTGCATACGGCCATCGCCTGGTACGGCTTTGTGCTCCCGCCCAGTGGGTACCTGGTCGATGCCGATTCCGAAGACCCGATCAAGAATGCGCGCGTCGTTGCGACTTGGGGGAGCTACCCGATGTCCCTTTGGACTTCTTACTGCTCGGGGAGACAGGCACATCTGAGCGATGAGGACGGCCACTTTGCGTTTCGCCTCGCACCGGCGCCGACATTGATTTTTGGCACCTTTGCTCGTGGGCTGAATCCACAAGTACCGGGGCGCATCGGCATCAGGAAAGTCGCGGTGCTGTTGGCGCCGCTTTGGGGTGATATGCGGATTCAACGCTATGTCGCCGGCCGGACCATCACGAGTGGTGGCCTCAGCACTGCGTGCAAAATCAATATCATTCCGCAGTATCGCGGTAATCGTGTGCTTGCTGCTGAGGAGCATCCCTTCGAGGCGATGTACCGCGAAGCTTGTGTCGAAAGACAAGCTTGGACGTTTTACGATCAATACCTGCAGGACATGCTGCTGCGCGGACCACCCGGCGGTTATTACGCTTCTGAGCAGCTTCCCGACGACCCGAGGCAGGTCGCGGTGCGGGTGCTACTTCCAGACGTTGCGACAGGAGGATGCCCGCCGTACGGAAATCTTTGCGTGTCGCCTATCGACGCCAATGTGCACGACACATTCTGCACGTACTTCTCTTGGTTGCGCGACTTGAACGGGATTCCACAATGACGCGGCTCGCTTTCACGCTGCGCGTATTGCCCGGCTTAGCG
>Ga0163144_10015986_pt1 | contig 15405 bp, 11 predicted proteins | sample OliLak19BULKMAT1_FD_123175 | JGI IMG/M metagenome (GOLD analysis project Ga0163144, IMG submission 123175) | Freshwater microbial mat bacterial communities from Lake Vanda, McMurdo Dry Valleys, Antarctica - Oligotrophic Lake LV.19.BULKMAT1 | ecosystem: Environmental > Aquatic > Freshwater >...
GTGTGCGCCTGGTGGGAGTCGTCGCGTGGTGCGGACTGGCGCCGGGTGATCGCTATCTCAGCGTCGAAACTTGGGACATGCACGGCAACGGAACCCCGATCTTTGGCACCGGTTGGAATAGCCTGGGTTGGGCAGTGCCGCGGTTGGATGAATCGCTTTCGGCACTGTTGGAAGACCTGCATGTGCGCGGCTTGCTGGATGAGACACTTGTCGCGGCGGTCGGCGAGTTTGGCCGCACGCCGCGCATCGATTCGGGAGGAAGGGGCCGCGATCATTGGCCTCATTGCTATTCCGCGATGTTGGCCGGGGCGGGCGTTCGCGGCGGCGCGGTGTATGGTTCATCGGACAAGCATGCGGCGTATGTCAAAGACGATCCCGTTTCGCCGGAGGACTTCGCGGCGACCATCTATCACACGTTGGGCATCGATCCGGCGACGCGGTTGGCGGCGGACGGCTTCACGCGGCCAGCGAGTTTGGGGCAGCCGATCTTGCGAGTGTTGGAGTAGCGGTCCGTGTCGGGCACGGCTATAGGAAGGTGTCCTCGACCAGACAACGGAAAAAGCGCCGCGCAAGCCGGCGGCTTGCTCTACGAAAAGAAAAAAAGGTGGGCCGGTTATCCAGGATCCCTCTCGCCCAAATCGGGATCTGGGCCGGCCCGTGTACATGGATCAGGAATCGGCGGCGGCGCCGGGTTGGCGCCGGTCTTCCGATTTCAGATTCTGCAACAACCATTGGCGCGCTTCGGCGACGGCGACTTCCGGCCGGTCGGACCAGGTTGACTTGAAGACAACCTGGTCGGCGGCCGTGGTCACTTTCACCGCGTGCGCTGTACCTCGACGTAGCATGACAAGTGAGTAGGACATTGGCATCTCCATAATTCCCGCACTCAATCAATCGCCAAACGAGGTGAAAAATGGACAAAGGGCGCTGATTTTTTTCAAAATAATTTGGGCGCGGAGGTCACCGGGTCAGGAAAGCAAGCAGGTCGCGGTTGATTTGGTTCGGTATGTCGTTCTGTATCCAGTGACTGGAATTGAAGATGCGGCGAACCTCCAGGTTCGGGACGTAACGCGGCAGGGAGTCGATCAAACGGACATGCAAATAGGGGTCTTGCTCGCCCCAGAGAACCAATGTCGGAACCGAAACGATTTGCGGCGGGTCGAGGAGATCGCGCGAGAAGCGAAAGGCGGCACGGTAGTAGTTGAGGGGGCCGGTGAGGGCGTCGGGGGCGGAGAAGGCGGACTTGTAGCGAGCGATGTCCGCGTCGGTGAAAGCGTGCGGGTGGACAGGTTCGCGGCGCCAAACGGTTTCGAGGCGTGCGAAGTCACCGGATCGCAGTATTTGTTCAGGCAAGATGGGGATTTGAAATCGAACCATGTATAAGGTTTGCAGCCAGAGTCGGGGATGGGCGCGTAAAGCGTCCTCTCGGGCGGCAGGGTGCGGCGCGTTTAGGATGACGAGCTTGCGAACCAGGCGCGAATGCAAGGCGGCGCAGCGCCAGGCTAGGACGCCGCCCCAATCATGCCCGACCAGAAAAACAGGTTCGCGGATCACCTCCTCGATAAAGGCCGCGATGTCGGCGATGAGGATCTTGGGGCGATAGGCGACGACACGGGTGGGCCGCTCGGTCAGGTTGTAGCCGCGCAGGTCGGGGGCGAAAGCGCGAAAGCCGGCGGCGGCGAGGGCGGGGATTTGATGGCGCCAGGCGTACCAAAATTCCGGAAAGCCATGCAGGAAAAGGATCGGGGAGCCGGCGCCGGCCTCGACGTAGTGGAAGCGGATGCCGTTGGCGGCGGCGAAGCGATGGGTGAGGCCGTCCATGATGTGATCCCAGCAATCTCCGTTAGCACGACGCGCAAGCGAGTGAGCGCGTCGTGCTAACGGATCGTTACTTCAGCGACCAGCAGCGCAGGTTGCCGGCGCGGTCCTTGCAGAATAGACGACCATCGGCGAGGACGACGTGGGGCCAGGCGAGGTCGCTGCCGAGTTTGTCGCGCATGGAGAGCTCGCGGTATTTTTCCGGCGAGCGGACGGCGGTGTCGGCGAGGACGAGCTTGCCGCGCAGGCCCCAGAGGACGATGCGGTCATCGCTGGTGACGACGATCGAGCCGGGGTCGCCGATCGTGCCGCCGGCCCATTTTTGCTTGCCGGTCTCGAAGTCGAGACAACGCAAAATGCGCCAGGCGAAATAGACATGGCCCTTGTGGACAACGGGCGAGCAGACCGAGGAGGAGTAGGGGCTCTGCCATTCCTTGACGGCGCCTTTGAGCGTGATGCGGAGCTTGCAGATGGCCTGATGATTGTAAGACGAGGTGATGAGCACGAAGTTCTCATGCACGGTGGGGCTGGCGATGTTGTTGCCGAAGTCGGTTTCCCAGGGGTATTCGGCAATCGTCTTTCCCGCCTGGCCCTTGTCGAGTCGAACGACGACGAGGCGATGCAATGTAAGCACGGCGGCGCAGGGAACGCCTTCGACGGTGATGGGGACCGGGCCGCCGTTGTGGCCGGCGGGGTCGGTGCATTGCGAGGTCCAGAGGGGTTCGCCGGTGCGTTTGGCGAAGGCGATGAGATTGCCCTTCTTCGCGCCGACTTCGACGAGGAGCGCATCGCCCTCTACAAGCGGGGCGGATGTGTAGCCATAATCGCGAAGACCCGCGCGGCCGACCTTGGGGCGTTGGCCGGCCTTGTAACGGTCATAAACATTGAAGCCCCAGACGCGGGCGCCCTTCTTTTTCGTGTCCCAGCAAATGAGATCGCCGTCGGTGCTGAGCGTGTAGAGTAGATCGGTCGCGGGGTCGTATTCCGGAGTCGAGCTGGGGCCGGCGTACATGCTTTCGTCGCCCGTCTTGTGTCGGCCGTATTGAGGGCAAGAATACGATTGGGTCCATATTTCCTTACCATCGACGGCATAGAGGCAGAGGAGGCGATCCTTGCCGCCTTGCCAGGTGAAGGAGTAAACGCGGCCGGCGATGACGAGAGGCGAAGAGGCGCCGATGCCGTCGTTGCGTTGCCAGTCGCCCTTGCCCTTGGGCCAGGGCGCGGCGTTGAAACCGGAAGGCTCGTCGACAAGTCCGTTGCGCGCGGGTCCGCGCCAGTGAGGCCAATCCGCGGCACAACACAGGAACGGAATCGCGAAAAGAGCAAAGATCGAGAAGGCGTGGCGTGCGGGTAAAGTCATGAGATTGCGGAGGAAGTTGGGGTGGCGGGTCAAAGGAGGATGTCTTCGACGAGGGAGCCGAAGTTGTCGGTGAGGCGTTCGTCGCGGCCGTTGTGGCGGTAGGTAAGGCGGCGGTGGTCTAGGCCCAGCAGATGCAGGATGGTGGCGTGGAGGTCGTGGACGTGGGTGAGGCCTTCGGCGGCGCGGAGTCCCACGGGGTCGGTCTCGCCGAGCGTCATGCCGCCGCGCACGCCGCCGCCGGCAAGCCAGACGGTGAAGCCGTGCGGATTGTGGTCGCGGCCGTTGGTGCCCTCGGTCATGGGAGTTCGGCCGAACTCGCCGGCCCAGACGACGAGCGTGGAATCGAGCAAGCCGCGCGACTTGAGATCTTTCAAAAGTCCGGCGATGGGCAGATCGCTCTGGGCGCAGAGCCGGGTGTGATTGCCGACGAGATCGGAGTGGGCATCCCAGCCATTGGTGTCTCCGCAGTAAAGTTGCACGAAGCGGACGCCGCGTTCGACCATGCGGCGGGCGAGGAGGCAGCGTCGGCCGAACTCGGCGGTGTCGGGGCGATCTAGGCCGTAGAGCCGGCGCGTGGCGGCGGATTCGGCGGCGACATCGACGACTTCCGGTGCGTGGGTCTGCATGCGATAGGCGAGTTCGTAGGCGGCGATGCGGGCGGGAAGGTCGCTGTCGCCTTCAGGCAGCGGAGAACGGGCGGCCAAATGCCGGCGATTGAGTCGCTCGACGAGGTCGAGGGTGCGGCGTTGTTGGGCGTTGGTGACGCCGGTGGGTGGGCGCAAATTGAGGATCGGCGAAGAGCCGCCGCCCAGAAGCGTTCCTTGATAGGCGGAGGGGAGGTAGCCGTTGCTCCAGGCGGGAGCGCCGCCTTTGACCCAGCCGTGCGGATCGGGCAGGACGACGAAGGCGGGCATGTTGCGGTTTTCGGAACCCAGGCCGTAGGTGAGCCAGGCGCCGAGGCTGGGGCGACCCATGAGGATCGAGCCGGTGTTCATCAGATAGACGGACTCGGGATGCGTGACGGTGCCGCCGTAGCAGCCGCGCAAAACGCACAGATCGTCGACGCAGGTGGCGAGATGGGGCAACAGCTCGGAGACCTCAATGCCCGATTGGCCGTGCTTGCGGAAGCGGAAGGGAGAGGCGAGCAGACGATTGCGTTCGACGGCGCGGCGGGTGGCGACGGGGCCGAACGACGCGGGCAGCGGTTGGCCGTGCAGACGGCGAAGCTCCGGCTTGGGATCGAAGAGATCGACATGGCTGGGGCCGCCGGACATGAACAGGAAGATGACGTTGCGGGCGCGGGCGGCGTGGTGCGTTGGACGAGGGGCGAGCGGGTTTTCGAGCGGGGCCTCGGCGGCGAGGAAGCCTTCCTCGGAAAGGAGCGACGCAAGGGCGATGAGGCCGAAGCCGCCGCCGGCGTTGCGGAGAAAGGAGCGGCGGTCGGTTTGGGAAGGGGTTTGCATGGCGAATGTTTAGGGGACAAGGGTAAGGGCGTTTGGGGGCGAGCGCGAAACAAAACCAATTCCGCCGCTTGCGGCTTAGCGTTCTCAATCCAAATAAACGAACTCGTTGAGATTAAACAGTGCCCGACAAAACTCGCTCAACGGCGAATCGGCGAGAAATTCACGGGCAAGTGAGCGTTCTTCATCGTCGGGCGGTCTGCCCAGGGTCAGGCGGTAGGCGAGGGTGATGCGGTCTTCGGCGGAGTCGGCCTCGGATTGCAGGCGTTTGCTCAAGGCATGGGCCGCGGCGACGACATCGGCCGAATTGAGCAGCGCGAGGGCTTGCGGCGCGGAGGTGCTGCGTTCCCGTTTGGGGCAACTCAAATTGCTGTCGGGCAGATCGAGGGCTTCCAAAAACGGAAAGCGTAGATTGCGGCGGGCGAAGATATAAATGCTGCGGCGGGTGTGGTCGCTGGGATCGGGACTGGTCGTCCAACCCTTCGCCGCGGCGCCTAATTCCTCCGGAAGCGGCGGGAAGACGCCGGGGCCGCCGCGCTTGGGATTGAGCCGGCCGCTCACGGCGAGCAACGTGTCGCGGACGATCTCGCCTTCCAGGCGCAGCCGCTGCATCCGGCTGAAGAGGCGATTCTCGGGATCGAGTTTACGGGAGGCCGCGGAAGGAAGCGTCGATTGTTGATACGTGGCCGAGGTCAGCATGAGGCGGTGCAGTTGTTTGATGTCCCAACCCTTGGCGACGAATTCGACCGCGAGCCAATCGAGCAATTCCGGATGCGTGGGCGGTTCGCCGCGTACGCCGAAGTCGCTGGCGGTGGGAACGATGCCGCGTCCGAAGTGATGCTGCCAAACGCGGTTGACGAAGACCCGCGCGGTGAGGGGGTTGTCCGGACTCGCCATCCAAGAGGCGAGCGCCGCGCGGCGCCCCGTGCCATGCGGCGAATCGGGAAGGTCCAGTGGTTTGGCTTCGAAGTCGGGCGAGAGAATCACGGGCCAAGCCGGTTCGATCAGGTCGGCGGGAGAGTGAAGCTCACCGCGGCGAAGCAGAAACGTCTTGGCTGGCGCGCCCGGTTTGTTCTTCAGTCCCATGGCGACGGGAAGCGGCGCGGGTTTCTTGCCCGCGAACGTCTGCAATTCTTTTTGCAGTGCCTGATGGCGCACACGGTCTTCGCCTTTAAGCGAGGCGATCACTTCCTTTGCCGACACGACCACAAGGCGAGCAGTCGTCGCGACAAGTTCCTTTTGGCGAAGAGTGCGCTTTTCCGGCACGACGCGATGGGCTGTCCGCGCCTCGTCGGAGATCTTCCCGAGACGGGCCTCAAGCAACTTCTCGCGATAGGGTCGTTCCAGCGCGGCGACCGCGTCGAGAGTCGGGCGGATTAACGTTTGATGTTGCTTGGCGCGGCGGTCGTGGTCGGCTTTGGCTTCCTTGGATGCGACCGGCAAATCCTTGCGAAAGTCGGCCGGGGCGAAGAACGCTTGCACGCGATAGAAGTCCGCCTGATAAATCGGCTCGAACTTGTGATCGTGACAGCGGGCGCAGCCAAGAGTGAGGCCGAGGAACACGAGGCCCGTGGTGTCCGTCATGTCGTCGAGCGTGTTTTGGCGGCGCTGGGCTTGGCTGGCGGAATCGGTCATGTCAGGGCCAAGGAGACTGAAGCCCGTCGCGATGAGGGCGTCGGGATCGTCCGGAAAGAGTTCGTCGCCGGCGAGTTGTTCCTTGAGGAAGCGGTCGTAGGGCTTGTTGGCGTTGAAGGTTTTGATGACGTAATCGCGATAGCGCCAGGCGTCGGGGCGGATTTCGTCATGCTCGAAGCCGTTGGTTTCGGCGAAGCGGGCGAGATCGAGCCAATGCCGGCCCCAGCGCTCGCCGTAGTGGGGCGAAGCAAGGAGGCGGTCAATGACTTTGGCGTGGGCGTCCGGCGCGTCGTCACGCAGGAAGGCGTCGATTTCGCTCGGTGTCGGGGGCAATCCGACGAGATCGAAGGTGACGCGGCGAAGGAATTGCGCGCGCGTCGCCTTGGGCGCAGGCATGAGGCCCACGGATTCCAGGCGGGCGAGGACGAAGGTGTCGATCGGGTTTTGCGGCCAGGTTTTGAGTTTGACGTTGGGGATAGGCGGGCGCACGGGTTTGCGCCAGGCCCAGTGGTCCTTTTTCGCGGGGGTAAGGAACGAATCGTCCGCGCGCGCGGCGGTCAACGGCACGGCGAACCCCAACCCGACGAGAACAACTGCCAGTAGATTACGGCATTTCATACGCGCAAGCCAATTATGATGCGGCGGATGTTTCCTCTTTCTATTTGAAGCGGAAACGAAGGATTTTGCAATTCTCAAATTGAGGAAATGCCGACAAGACGAACCGGCGTATTATTTACCCAGTGGGCATCGCGGCAATCGGGACTGATCGAAGGGAAACAGCTATGATTTATCGTCGAAGTTCGTGTTTCGCGTTGATGATTTGTTTGGTCGTCGGCAGTACGGCCGCGAAGGGCGGGTCGGGAACGGCAAGCGATCCGCTTATTATCGGCATGGCCGAGACGATGCTGCGCGACGTGAACGTCTCGGAGCGCGACATCCTGGGCGAACGCGTGACGGCGCTCGTCAAGGAATTCACGGGACTTACCGGCAAACTCAAGATCGAAGCGGGGGCGGCCGAGGTGGCACGGCAACTGGACGCCAAGGAAGTGCAACTGGGCGTGATGCAGGGCGTGGAATTCGCCTGGATGCAAAAAAAACACCCCAAATTGAAGGCGTTCATGGTGGCGCCTTCCGATGCGCGCGAGAATCGGCACCTCTATGCTCTGTTGCTCGTGCGCAAGGCCGGCGGGGCGAAGAGCATCGCCGATCTCAAAGGAAAGAACATCGCCTACCCAAAGAGAAGCAAAGAACACTTGCGTCTGTTCACGGAGAAACGGACGGGCGGCGAACCGACGGCATTCTTCAAGTCGCGGGACACGACGATGAGTACGGAGAATGCCCTCGATGCGCTGGTCGAGGGCAAGGTGGACGCGGTCATCGCGGATAGGAACGCGGCCGAGTTTTATCGCCGCATCAAGCCTGGGGCATACGCGAAGTTGACCGTTGCCGAAAAATCGGAAGCGTTTCCGATCAGCGTACTTGTGTACAGCGACGGCGCGGTGGCGAAGAAAATTCTTGACCGTTTTCGCTCGGGCATGCGGAAAGCCAACACGAGCGATCGCGGCCAAGACTTGATGGCGGATTGGGGAATCGTCTCGTTCAATCCGGTCGCCGCCACGTATCAACAGGATCTGGAAGCGATTCGGAAAACGTATCCCGGGAAATGACGCTAAGCCGCGAGCGGCGGGTTAGGGCGCTTTGTCCAGGGTGCGTACGCGGACGCTTTTGATCGCCCCGACGGTGCGCCAGGTGGCGATGCCGAAGGGTTTGCAGGGATCGCATTCGGGGCGGATGGAGATCTTTTTGCCGCGGATGTCCTGGTCGACGACTTTCTTGTCGTCGAGCCAGGCGGTGATGTGTTCGGGCGTGACGCGGATGCGCACCTTGTACCAGACGCCGCGCTCGAAGTCTTGCAGCGTGCGGGTGGCGTTTTCGTTGGCGTCCTTGCCGTCGAGGCTGGAGAGTCCGACGACTGGGCCGCCCCAACCGCCGACGACGACGGAACAGAATTCCTTACCCACGGGAAACGTCGTGGTGCAGAAGAAATCGTTGCCCATGACGCGTTTGGCGATGAGTTCGACCTCGTAGTTGGTCTTGGGGAAGTCGTCGCGGGCATAGGTGGCGCCGGTCATGTCGGTGCCGGTTTCGAGAATCAGGGCGCCGTCCTCGACGCGCACTTCCCCTTCGCCGCCGAAGTTGGCCGACTTCCAACCGGTGAGGGTCTTGCCGTCGAAGAGGGATTTCCAGACGGGTTCCTTGGACTTGGTCCCGCCGGAGATGGGTTGCGAGATCAGCGTCGTCGCGCCCAAAAGGAGAGCGGCAACAAAACAAACGAACGAAAAAGTAGGCCTCATGTCGGTATACTCCGGTGTGGTAAAAAATTGTTTGCCGCTCGCGGCTTAGCGTTCTCGCCCGATTCGTTTCATCCACCCACCCCCACCCGATGTGAAATCCATTTCGCCTCATTTGCCGCAACCCCATCTTTTCACTTGCCTTAATTCGTTTCACCTCGATGTGAAATCCATTCGATAGGTGCAACTGCTCAGTTCGGCGTGGGGGTCGCGCAGGCCGCGTCGATCCTCTCCAACACATCTTGATCGCTCGGATAGTCGGTTGCAAGAAATGCTTTGAGAGGAATCGGCACGCTGTCCATGCGGTAGGCCGTGCCGGGATAGTGGATGCCGTAAACGCCGGTCGTGAAACGGATGGTCGGTTCGATCAGGGAATCGACGGTGGGATGGTCCAGAGCGATGGTGGGGATGCGGCGCAGATGAGCCAGCGCCTTGGAAGAGAAGCGCGACAATCCTTCGCTGCCGACGAGGAGGCAAGCGTCGACGTCGCCGCGTTCGAGCAGGTCTTGGCCGGAGAATTCGCCTGGGTTGTAGCGGGGATAGCCGCGGGCGAGGTTGACGGAAAACGGATAGCCGGTCTGCCAAAGGAGGACGGTGTCGGCCCCGGTGACGTCGCCGGGGATGCGCATGCGGCGCGCGCAAAAACGCGTGTGCGCATTCAGATCACGAACCAAAAGGAGCAGGGCCTCGACGTTGTGTTGGCCGACGCTGGTCATGCTCAAACCCAGGCCGAAGAAGACGATGCCGTAACGGCAATGTTTCATGCGCTCGGCCAACTCTTGCAAATCCGCGAGCGGTGCGCCGTTCCCAACGCCCTCATCGATGGCGTTTCCGTTCACGAGGCTGCGCAAGGTCGTGAGAGCCTCGAAGTCTTGACCGGGTTCGATGGGAAGGTAAACGTCGGCAACGTCGACGGTGGCGGTCGGCTTGATGTCCGCGACGACCAGCGTGCGATCCGCTCGGCCGAACGGCGCCTCTCGGCCCGTCGGATAAAGAGAATAGCGTTCCAGATGCCGTGGATGGCTTACCACCGGGTTGCAGCCCCAGAAGATCACCAGATCGGCCCGGTTCTTCACTTCGCCGAGCGTGCAGGTGATCTCGCCGACTTCTTGAATCGCCATCACCGAGGACGCGTGGCACAGCGAGGCGGTGGTGTCGATAATCGCGCCGATCCGCTCGCCCAGGGCGATGGCCGCACGCTGTCCTTCGGTGCTGCTACGGGATAGACCATAGACGAGCGGTGCGGATGCCGATCGCAAGATCGCCGCCGCCCGCGCGACGGCTTCTTCGATGGCGGCAGGGCGTCCGTCGATGAGGGCCGGCGCGGGGTGCGCGCCGCGCTGGCCGAGGAACCAAGGCTCGGCCAAGGGGCAGGCGCCTTCGGTGTGACGGATGTGTCCGTCCTCGACGGTGATGCGCAGATCGTCGCAAACGCAGCCGCAGACCGTACACGCGATATCATCGAACGTTGCCACTACGAAACTGCCGCCTTTCCGAATCGACTGGATGTGCCGCGTATCCGATGAGAGGCGGCACGTCCTTTGTTCTATAATAGTATCGCTCGAAAAATATTTTCCCGTCTGCCGTGCCGCTTGCGGCTTAGCGTTCGCATCGCCATTCCAGAATTCAACCCTCGAAAGGCAACGGTGCAGGATGGCGCAGGATTTTTCCCAGTCGTCATTGTTCGGAGCAGCAACGCCCATCGAGCCGAAAGCGGAGCCGGCAGCGAAGGAAGCGGCCGTTTCGCCGACTCTTTCCCGACGCTCCATGAATCTGGGCGCCGTCCTGGGCGGCGCCATCGGCGATGCGCTGGGGCATCCGACGGAGTTCATACGGACGTTCGAGTCGATCTTTGAAAAGTACGGTCCGGCGGGTGTGACGAAATTCGAGTCGTATTGGGAGCGCGACGGCAGACGTTTCGCGCCTTACACCGATGACACGCAAATGGCGGAAGTCGTGTTGCGCACCCTTCTCGACGAGCAACATGATTTGGATAAGGCGATGCGGAAAATGGCCGACGGCTTCGTGGCGTGGTCGACGCATCCGCAAGGCGGACATCGTGCCCCCGGCGGGGCATGCATGGCCGGCTGCCGACGACTGGCGCAAGGCGTCCACTGGTCCGAAGGCGGCGGCGAGACCGCGGGCGGGTGCGGCTCGGTCATGCGGGCCTATCCGTTTGGCCTGGTGTTCGCGGACGATCTGGAAAAGGCGGAACGCTGGGCGGTCGCGCATTCCAAGCTCACGCACCGCGATCCCATCGCGCTGGCGGCCGCGGCAGCGATGGCGGTCGGCATGGCGCGCGTGATACGACGTGAGACCGTCGAGATGGTCGTCTCCGAAATGGTCGCGGCCGCCTGTCGCTACAGCCCGCGCACCGCCGCGATGATGGCCACCGCCTACGACGAGGCGCGCGAGGGTGTGTCGCCGCGCAAGACGCTGGATCGGTTGGAGGGCTGGGCGGCGCACGAGGCGATCGCGGCCGCGGTGTATATTTTCGCCCGGCATCCAGACGACCCCGTTGCGGCGATTTTGGAAGGGACGAACACGCCGGGCGACAGCGATAGCTTGGCGACGCTGGCGGGAGCGTTGGTCGGGGCGCGATGCGGGGTGGAATCGTTGCCGGCGGAGTGGGTGCGGGAGGTGGAGCGGACGGAGGAGCTTACGGGGTTGGCGGAGCGGATTTGATTTTTGAGCGCGGAGGACGCGGAGGGGGTTGTGGAGTTGGGGAGGAGGGTTTCGCGAGAGACGGGGCGAGCGCGAAACGGGGAAGGTAAAGATCGTATTGAGCCATTTCTGGTGTATCCCATTCCTCGCGGAAAACTTCGTCCGCGAGCGGATAGGTTTCGTCGGCGCCCGCTTGCTCGTCGTCTCTCTCTGCGATCTCCGCGCACTCTGCGGTGAAATTTGAAAGTGATCACTCCGCGTCGCGGTAGATGACGTATTAGTCGTCGGCGAATTGGGAGGGGGTTTTGGCGGTGGAGCGGACGCCGTGGCAACTCCTTGTAGCCTTTGCGCGAGGAAGTTTTTTCGCGATAGATGGAGTCGTAATTCGCGCGGGCCTGGAGCAGGTTGTCGAAGAAGCGGCATTCCTTTTGGCCTGCTTCCGGGTTGGTTTCCAGGTCGTCGGTTCGGCCGTAATGCGTGAAGACGCGAAAGCAGGCGGATCCGTTGTCTTGGCCGGTGTGCAGTTCGATGGCGTAATACTTGTTGCGATTCGTTTTGATGTCAGTGACTTGGAGCACCGCCTTCTGGACGATGTCGAAGTCGTCGGGGAATGCGGGGGCTTGCGGGTCGCCAAATTTCCATGAGGCGGCGGATGCCATGGGAGAACCTCCGAGGAACCAAGTGTCGCAACCAAGGAGATGGAGAACGAAGTTGAGAAAGGACAAAAGCGTTTTTACCCTGACTTTCGGCAGAGGTCAAACGGCGTTGCGAAAAAATTCGAGGATTTCATATCGTGAATGGGAACCAACCAACAACCGGGAGACATGTATGTTGAAGCGAGTGATGGCGGCGGCGCTGGTGCTGGGAATCGCGACGACGATGGCACAGGCCGGCGAGGGCGTGAGCCTCAAGAAGGGCGAACGCATCGTATTTCTGGGCGATTCGATCACGCAAGGGGGCGTCGGCAAGACCGGCTATGTCACGCTCATTCGGCAAACGCTGAATGAGAAGCACAAGGATCTGGGCATCGAGGTCATCGGCGCCGGCATCAGCGGCAACAAAGTGCCGGACTTGCAACGGCGTCTGGCGAAGGACGTCCTGTCGCGCAAGCCGACGCTGGTCTTCATTTACATCGGCATCAACGACGTTTGGCACGGCGAAAAGGATCCCAGTCGCGGTACGACGCCGGAGAATTTCGAAGCCGGCCTCAAGGACATCATCGGCAAGATCCAGGACGCGGGCGCGCGCGTGGTGTTATGCACGCCCAGCGTCATCGGCGAGAAAACGGACGGATCGAACAGCCTCGACAAAAAGCTCGACGAATATGCGGGCATCAGCCGTAAGGTCGCGGTCGAAACCAAATCGCAACTGTGCGATCTACGCAAGGCGTTCCTGGCCCACCTTGGCAAGAATAACGAAGCAAACAAGGCAAGCGGCGTCTTGACGACCGATCGCGTGCATCTGAACGCGGCAGGAAATCGGTTCGTGGCCGAGACGATGTTGAAGTCATTGGGGAATTAAGCAAACGCGCCTCCCTCTCCCACGGTACTCCGGGGGAGAGGGCCGGGGTGAGGGGGGCGATTCTCTAATATCCTTCTCACGAAAACGACTCTATACTGCTTGAGGTTTTCTTCCTCCCCGCGGGATCTACGCCAAGTTCGGCGTTGCCTCTCCCGCTTTATCCGCGAGAATTACTTGGTCGGCGATCCGGTCCGCGTGCATTTCTTGCGCGACGGCAAGCGCGAGGAACGCGTGATGACGTTGCGCCGCTGAACGACGGTTGCCAATGAAGCGGTCGATCGCAGCGCTCCAAGAAGAAAAGTTCGACCTGGTGGTCCTTGGAGGCGGGATCACTGGGGCGGGCGTGGCACTGGACGCCGCTCTGCGCGGCTTGCGGGTCGCGCTCATCGACAAGGGCGACTTCGGCTCCGGCACCAGCAGCGTCTCCAGCAAGCTGGTGCATGGCGGCTTGCGTTATCTTGAACGCGCTCAATTTGGCTTGGTGCATGAGGCGTTGGTCGAGCGGACGCGGCTGTTGCGGAATGCGCCGCATTTGGTTTGGCCGTTGCGCTTCGTGTTGCCGTTCTATGAAGGGGCACGCATCAAGCCCTGGCAATGGCGGGCGGCGCTAACGGCGTATGACCTATTGGCGGGCGACGGCAACATTCAACGCAGCGGTCTTGTCTCGCCGGAGCGGTTGCGCCGGGAGTGTCCCTGGCTACGCGCTTCAGGTTTGACGGGCGCGGCGACCTACTTCGACGCGCAGATGGAGGACGCCCGGCTTTGCCTCGCCGTGGTGCGCACCGCGACGGGGCAGGGGGCCTGCGTCGCGAATTACGTCGAAGCCCTCGGCTTTGAGATGCGCGCGGGCGCGATCGTCGGCGTGCGGGCGCGCGACGGAATTTCCGGGGCGGAATTCGTCATCGGTGCGCGGTTGGTGCTGAACGCCACCGGGCCGTGGGTGGATGCCGTTTGCCGATTGGCGGGCGATGCGTCGGGGCCGCGCCTGGAGACGACCAAGGGCGTTCATCTGATCGTCGCGCATCAGGGAATCGACGCGGGTCTGTTGCTGTTGCATCCGCTGGATGGGCGTGTGTTTTTCGTGTTGCCCTGGTTGGGCAAGACGTTGATCGGCACCACGGACACGTTCGAGAGCAACGCGGCCGATCGCTTGGAAGTGACGGATGGGGATGCCGAATACCTATTGCGTGGGTTCAACGCCTACCGAAATCAACCGCTCGGCGCAAGCGATGTGCTGGGGCGATTCGCGGGAGTGCGACCGCTTTTGCGTGGCAACGAGGGCAAGGCATCGGCGCGCTCGCGCGAGTTCGGCATCTTTCATTCGCCCAGCGGACTCATCTCGGTGGCGGGTGGAAAGTATACGACTTATCGCAGCATGGCCGAGGATGTGACGGACGAGGTGATGCGCCGCGTGGGTCGCCGAGCGCGCTGCCGAACGGCAACCTATCGCCTCGACGGCGTCCCCGACGAACCCTGGCTTTCGTTTCGCGCTCGCGAAATCCCCGCCATAAGCGCCGAATTTGACATTGGCATCGCAGCAGCCGACCACCTCGTCCGCCGCTACGGCACACGGGCGCGCGAGGCGTGCACATTCATCCAAAACAAGGACGATGTGCGCCCCATCACCGAGGGACAACCCGATCTGCACTTTGAAACGCGCTATCAGCAGAAGTGCGAGATGGCGATCAAGCCGGAGGATTTCTCCCTGCGGCGAACGCGGACGGGGATGTGGACTTCAGAGCCCCGCACGTAGTAAGCAACAATCGATAAATAATTTCCCGATCCTTTTGCCGCTTGCGGCTTAGCGTTCGCCTCTCTCATTCCAATCATTCATTCTCGCAATCCAAATGTTCGAGCCACACACGCAGGTCGGTTTCATACTCGCTGGCGAGGTCGTTCTTGACGAGTTGCCGATGGAAGCCAGCGGCGCCTTTGCGATCGAGGTCGGCGGCCTGGGCGCTGGGGAAGCGGGCGGCGGGATCGGGGGCGACGAGCTTGCGGCAAAGGTGCAGGAGCATCTCGTTGCAACTCACCTCGTCAGGCAGATAGTCGGGCAGCTTGGCGACCAGGCCTGTCTTGGCTTTGATGAGGTCGTTGCGCTTGGTGATGCCTTCGAAGGGGGAGAGGCCGGCGAGCATTTCGATGAGGACGTAGCCGAGGCTGGCGAGGTCGGCGCGATCGGAATTGGGGCCGCCTTCCAAAACCTCTGGGGCGGCATAAGCGGGAGACCACATGCGGCGGGCGTTGGACCGGTCCAGATCCATGGCCGAGCCGATGTCGATGACCTTGGCGTTGCCGGTGCGTTTGAGCATGACGTTGGAAGGCTTCATGTCGCCGTGGACGATGCCTTCACGGTGCATGGCCCCAAGGCCCGCGAAACATTCGCGAAGGATGGCGATGGCGATGCCGGGCTTGAAGCGCGGATGTTGCGGTCCTTGCGTGAGGATGACGCGGTTGATGTATTCCCAACGGTCAGGGCTGACGCGGGCGCGGGTTTTTTCGAGGACCGCGTCGTTAAGAAGTTCGCGCAGGTCGAAGCCGTCGACCCACTCCATTTCCATGATGCGGATGCCGTCGCGCTCGAAGAAGCCCTGGA
>Ga0163144_10015988_pt1 | contig 15404 bp, 12 predicted proteins | sample OliLak19BULKMAT1_FD_123175 | JGI IMG/M metagenome (GOLD analysis project Ga0163144, IMG submission 123175) | Freshwater microbial mat bacterial communities from Lake Vanda, McMurdo Dry Valleys, Antarctica - Oligotrophic Lake LV.19.BULKMAT1 | ecosystem: Environmental > Aquatic > Freshwater >...
CGCGTTGGCCAGCCGCGCGCGGGTCAAAAGCGAACCGGAGAGCCAATGGGCGCCGGCGCTGACGCCCAGCGTGGCCTGCTCTGGGATGACGATCAACCCTGCAGCGTCAGCGAAGCGATTGGACAGGTACGTCAAATCCAGGGTGAAGTCGGCGCTCTCTAGCGAGCGAGCGCGCAAGCTGCCCGTGGTGACTGAGACGCGAGGCGCAAGGACCAAGTGTGACGTGAAGGGCAGTATGTCGTTGCGCAGGCGTCGTCCCTCGCTGATGTCGCGTGCATCCAGCAGCGTCAGGTTGCAGGCCGCGCTCACGTGGCCCAGAGCCGCCGCACCGACGCCAAGCTCCAGCCCAGAGACACGAGCAGCGCCCACGTTGAGCGGAACCACGTAGCCTTGCGCGGTGCGAGCGTATGCCACCAAATCCCGAGCACGTCGTTCGAACGCGCCGATTTCGCCGTTGACCGACAGTCGAGGTCCAAGAGCGAGGCTGCCTCGTGCCCCCACGTCCGCGCTCAGGCCGAGCTCACGACGAAGCCCCGCATTTCCGCGCACGACGATGCCCGCGCCGTAGAGCTCTCCCAAGGTCGGTTGTCTCTGGTACCGAGCCAGGTTGGCGTACAGCGTGTAGCCTTTACCAGCTAGGCCTAGACCAACGCGCCCCACCGGCTCAAGCTCCGCGCAGGTCTGCTGTCTCTGCTGGAGGGATCGGCACTCGCTCGCCAGCAGACCGCGCAGTGCAAAGCCTTTCAAGGGCTGCCACTCCAGCTTGGCAGCCGCGCGAACCGTGGCTGCGCTTGCCGAGACCTGCTCGGCCGCGTCGACCCGCTTCAAGTTTTCGAAGCCCACGTCGGCGGCTCCCGTCGCCTCCAGCGTGCCTGTCAGAGGCAAAGACAGCGAAGCGTGCTGCTCGGAGCGACGCCCTTGGACGCGCGTTTCGCTCGTGAGGAGGCCGAGCTCGAGCTCAGGGTCGTGAAGCCGTTGGTCGCTGTCCAAGAAAGTCGTACGCAGGGTCAGGCGCTGCCGGCGCGTGTGACCGAGCGCGAAGCGGGCCGTCAGCGCGCCAAGGGATCTCGAAAACTCCGCCCGAGCGGCATCCGAAGGCACTAGCGCGAGCCGCGGAGCGCCCTGTTCGCGCGAAACCGAATTGGCAACGAGCTCGAGTCGCACGTGCTGACTCGGTCGAGCGCGTCCCAAGAGCCAAGCGTCGAACAAGCGACTGTCGGCGTTCGAGCGCTGACGTCGAGCGTCATCTCCGGGTTGAAAGAGCGTGCCGCGATCATCCGCGAACGAGTAGTCATTTTCGGCTCGCTCGGCCGACACGCCACCCAGTAGGTGCAGCCGCTCATTGCCGCCTGCAACGTAGCCAAACCCGGCGCGAGTTCCGAAGCTGCCAACGCTCGAGCCCGCAGCAGCTTCCAGGCGCCGAGGCTGCCTGGGCTCGAAGAAGATCGCGCCGCCAATCCCCAAATCGTCCGCCTCCAGCGGGGCATTGCCGCGGTAAACGTCCACGTGATCGATGAGCCAAACTGGAACCGTGGATAGATCCGCCGCCCCGCCTAGTTGATCGTTGAGGCGAACGCCGCCCAAATAGACGGGGGTCTGAGCCGCTGATGCCGCACGGATGGACGCCGTTGCAGGCGCGCCCAAGGCGCCGGACTCGGAAATCTGAACGCCCAGCTCTGAGCGCAACACGTCTTGCGCCCGAAGCGCAGGGCCCGCGAGGCGCTCGCGTTTTACACGGCTAGAGGCGACGAACGGCTCGTTCGGCAGCTCGCCATCCGGTCTAGCTTCCCCCTGTACCGTGATCGTAACCTGCTCTTCCGCTGCCGCTCTGCCTGCAAAGCCGAGAGCACCCAGCAGCGAGCAGGCGGCGAAAATGGGTCGGGCACAGGTCAGGGCTTGATGACCTGCGTTCCAGGCGGAGGCATGAACGCGAACTCGCCCTGCGGCGGCTTGGTGTTCACTTCTGCGGTCAAAAAGTCGAACCGGTTGCGATTTCCCTGCGCGTCTTGAATTATCACTCGGCGCACGTGGTAGGTCTGCGCGTCGACGAAGAAGAACACGCGCTGGTACGCTGGCGTGGGCTGGAGCGGGTCGCCTGCGAGGACGTAGCCCGTCTCGAACTTCATCTGCTTGGCGTCCATCCTAGCGAACTTGAAGTTCTCCTTCAGCTTGCCCTGGCCGGTCAAAAACGAGAGCGCCGCTGGGTATTGCGTCTTGTCGAGCGGCTGCTCGTACATCTGCTTGTTCTCTTTTTCGTAGATCTTGATCAGCTTGCCGTCGGACACCACGCGGTTGCCGTTGTTGGTGTAGCGCCAGCTCATCTTCCCGGGCTTCTCGAAGATCACCGAACCGCTAGAATCCTTGGTCTTGTCGTAGGCCTTCACCTGGTAGCGCTGCCTGAAGCCCGCCTTGAAGGTCTTGGCCTTGTCGTAGACTCCTTGAACGCGGTTGATGATCTCTTCTGCGCTGAGCTCTGCAGCCGGGACGGGCGTCTTCTTGGCTGCCGGGTCGGCGAGCGAAGGGCCGGCGAACAGCGGGAGCGCAAGACTAAGGAGGGAAACGGCGGCGAAGGTTCTACGATTCATGGCGATTTCGATCGGCCCAAGTTATGGGCTGTTCGTTCTACGCTTGTAACGCTGCAAAGCTTTGCGCCCCTACACGCTAGTTTCAAGCAGCAGGCCGCGCGCCTCTCAAGCATCCGAAACCAATTGTCTTTTAGGCCTGGACTGGCCCTAAGGCCGGCGCCGCGCCGCTGCTCGCGCTCGCTGTCGTTTGCCCAGCAAGGCCGCCAGCAGCCGAGAACGGCTGTCCTGGCCAGCCCCTCGCGAATTTGCTGACGCGCTCGCTTCGGTCAGCGCGCTCAGCAAACCACCGAGCCGGAGGTGCGTCATGGCTATCGCGAGCGCGTCGGCAGCGTCGCTCGGCGGCAAGCCGTCGAGGGAAAGTGCCGCGCGCACCATCAAGGCTACCTGGCGCTTGTCGGCTTGTCCGCTGCCGGCGATGGTGCGCTTGATCTTGGCAGGCGCGTACTCGGCGATGGGAATGCCCTCGCGAGCCAAGCACAGGAGCACCACACCGCGGGCGTGGCCCAGCTTGGCTGCGGCTTGGGCATCCTTGTGGAAAAATAGGCTTTCGACCGAGCTAACCGTGGGCGCGTAGCTACGGATGACTTGCGTCAGCTCTCCCTCGAGCTGAACGAGCCGCGCGGCGATCGACTCGGAGCTGTCGAGTGCGATCACTCCGTGCGCCACGTGGGTAAGCCGATTGCCGGTGCGCGCCACTACTCCCCAGCCAAGCCGGCGTGTTCCTGGGTCGATGCCGAGCGCGATCACTTGGTCGCCCACGAATAGCAGCGTTCGTGGGTGATGGAAAGCATTGCTCGCAATTCCGCTACGGCGAGGGCCGAGCTACCGACCGGTCCCGCGAAGCGGTGTAAGGTGAGCCACTTCGCCCGAGACTTTGAGGAAAACCGCATGTTCTTGGACAAACGCCACAAGCTATTCCTGGTGCTGGCCGGGATCTTCACGACCTCTCTGGTGGTGGGCGACATCATGGGTGGGAAGCTGGTCGAGACGACGGTCTTCGGCTTCGATTTCACGACCACCGTCGGCATGGTTCCGTTTCCGCTCACCTTCTTGCTCACCGACGTACTCAACGAGTTCTATGGCAAGCGAGCGGCTCGGTTCATCACCGTGGTGGGGTTCGCGATGGCGGTTTTGGCCTTCACGTTCATCAGCATCGCGGGCGCCATTCCCTTCGCGGCCATGACCCGGGCCGAGGGCTGGACCGGCGTGACCGAGAGCGGCTTCAACAACGTATTTCTGGGCTCGCAGCGGATGATCGTCGCGTCGCTGTGCGCCTACCTGGTAGGCCAGTTCGTGGACATTGGCGTCTTTCAAGGCCTGAAGCGCGTGACCTCCGGCAAGTTCCTGTGGCTGCGCGCTACGGGCTCCACAGCCGTTTCGCAGCTCATCGACACCATCACGATCAACTTCGTGGCCTGGAGCGGCATGATGGGCGTCGGCAAGATCCTCAACATCATCTATTCCGCGTACGGCTTGAAGCTGCTGATTGCGATCGCCCTCACTCCGCTCATCTACCTGTGCCACGCGCTCGTCGAGCGCGGTCTAGGCATTCAAGCGATTCAGGTGGGAGAGACGGACGACGCCTAGGTGGACTGCATGGCAAGGTGTGGCGCTTCTGCTTGTCCGCAGGGGCTTAGGGCGGGGCGATATAGCTCCACTGGATCTGGGAAACTATTGGCGCTAAGTTAGCCAGTTGCTGCTGCTAATTTCAGCAGTTTCTTCCCGCTAACACAGTGGTGTTTCCATCGCCTCCCGTGGTCGCTGCTCGCTCGCGCGTGAGCTACGAGCCGGGTTACGTCATCGCCGGGAAGTACGAGCTCGAGGCAGTACTGGGCGAGGGCGGGATGGGCACGGTCTGGCGGGCCCGTAACACCTCGCTCGAGTCTTTGGTTGCGCTCAAGGTCGTGCGGTCGGGCGGCGACCGCGATGCCCTGGGTGGGAGGCTCATTCAGGAAGCGCGCGCCGCTGCCAAGCTCAGCCATCCCGCCATCGTGAGAGTGTTAGACGTCGGTCAGACCGAAAGCGGCGACCCATTCATCGTGATGGAGCTTCTGAACGGGTCCAGCCTGGCGGCCCTTCTAGCCTCCGAGCGTCGATTTTCGGCCGTCCAGGCGGTGCAGGTTCTCCTGCCCATTGCCGACGGCCTATCGATGGCGCACGGCAAGGGCATTGTTCACCGCGACATCAAGCCGGACAATATTTTTCTCGTCGAAAGCGAGAACGGAGTCCAGCCCAAGCTCGTGGACTTCGGCATTGTGAAGGTCCAGCAGGATGCGGGCCCGAGTCAAGTCACTCAGTCCGGCACGGTGCTCGGCAGCCCAGACTACATGTCTCCTGAGCAAGCGCGAGGGCTCGACGACGTCGATGCGCGCACCGACGTCTGGTCCTTTTCCGTCGTGCTCTATGAAACCATCACCGGGCGTACGCCGTTCAAGGGCAGCAACTACAACGCTCTCCTCCGCCAGATCGTCGAAGATACTCCGACTTCGTTGCTGCAACTGGCGGCTGCCGACCTGGAGCTATCCGCAATCGTAGCCAAAGGTCTCAGCAAGGATCGGGGGGAGCGATTTGGATCCATGGACGAAATGGGAAAGGCGCTAGCCACGTGGATCGTTGGGCAAGGCGTAGGGGAGGACGTCTGCGGAACAGCGCTCGAAAGCAAATGGCTCAATCGCGGGCCGGAGCTCCGCGTTCACGCAAGTCGCGCTTCAATGGTGTCCTTCACCGACGGCTGGCCGGAGCCAGGGTCTGGCGTGCGCCCGGGTCTGCTGGCAGACGTCAACACCATCCCGGCTCCGGTAGATCCCGACGAAGCGCTGGCGCCGCCGCTGCTAGTCCCGCCCGCGAAGCGCGCGAAGTCGAGACTCTATTTAGGGGTGGCTGCGGTGGCGGCCTTCGGGATCGCTCTACCTGTGCTGCTGACCTCAGGTGTCTGGGGGCCGGCCCCTTTGCCCGGAAATGACCCGAGTACGGAGGCAGAATCGTCGGCGCAGCAGGGGTCGACGCTGCTGGCGGCTCCCAGCGCCGCACCCAACGCTGACCCTATGCTCCAGCCAGCCGCCCCCCCATCAGCGTCCCTCACCCCAAGAGCTTCGGGACCTATCGACATATCCCCCCAAACCACGCCAGTCCAGGTAACGTCGGGGGCTACGCCGACCGCGATTACTCCGCGGTCGGGTAGCAGGCGTTCGACCCTTCGCCCCGTGCAGCCCGCGCCACGGCCGAACGTCGACAGCACTAAGCCTAAGGCCCCCGCGGAACTCATGACTCCCTACCAATGAGCTTTATCCCACGGCTTATCGCGTTCCTGGCGCTCGCGATGAGCAGTGTGCCAACCCTGGCTATCGCGCAGGCTGAAACCGCGGCGAAACCCGCGCCCGACCCAACGAGCCCTGCGGGCAGGCAGGCAGAAGGCCTGGCCCGATACGAGCGCGGCGCTCAAGCGTATGCCAACGGTCGCTACAAGGACGCCATCGACTTGTTCTTGCAGGCGGATGCTCTATCACCCAGCGCCCCGCTCTCTTTCAACATCGCGCGCGCGAGCGAGAAGATTGGCGACCACGCAGGGGCTTTGCAATGGTACCGCGACTACCGTCGACGTGCGCCCAGCGCCCCAAATGCTTCCGCTGTGGATGAGCTCATCCGGAACTTGGAAGCAGAGTTGGCAAAAAGGGGCGTGCAGCAATTGACGGTGCTCTCGTCGCCGCTCGGCGCCACCGTGGTGATTGACGGCCAACCCATGGGTGTCACGCCGTTTACAGGGCAGTTTTCACCGGGCACGCACAACATCTTGGTCTCACTTCGTGGCTACCGCGACTCGGAGCGCAAGGCCGAGTTGTCGGCCGAGCGCGCGCAGGAAGTCGTCGTACCGCTGGTGCCGGATACCCGTCAACCGAACGGACCCGCTGCCGTGCCTCCGGACGCTACCCCTACTACGGACGAGCCCTCACGAGCGCCTGCCGAGTCGCCGCCTGCCGCTCCTCCCCCGGGACCGCGCTTCGGAATTTGGCCTTGGATCAGCCTGGGCGTTGGAGCCGCAGCTCTCGGCGGAGCGGGCACCTTCGAGCTGCTCCGTCGCGGCACGGAGGAGGACGCCAAGGCCGACGAGACTCAGGTTGGCTACAACGACAAGTACGAGGGCATGAAGAGCCGTCAGACAACCGCACGCGTGCTCGGCATTGTCGGCGGAGTCTTCGCGGTGACGGGAGGGGTGCTGTTGATTTTCAATCGACCTCCGCACAATAGAGAGAGCGCGAAGCTCCAGCTCGACTGCGACCCCTCCGGCTGTGCCGTAGAGGTGAAGGGCAGGTTCTGAAATGAAGCGCCATTCACCCACCACGTCGTATCGGCGGCGCTTGGGCTCCATCTTGCCTACGTTCGTCACCCTGCTAGGGGGAGCGCTGCTCGCCTTCGGCTGCGAGAGCTCGCTCTCCTCCAGCATGGAGGGCAGGGCGTGCGGCGCCAGTGGCGAATGCCTGAGTGGCTACGACTGCGACACCGTGCGCGACCTTTGCGTGCCCTCGGGCAGCGCGATGACCCCCGTACCCCTCATCTGTAGTGAAGGGCAAACGGTGTGCGGCGGAGTGTGCGTGGTGCTGACCGAGGACGCGAACAACTGCCGCGCCTGCGGAGCAAAATGCACGGCTCCTCCCAACGGTCGAGCGGTCTGCATCGATGGCGAATGCGAGTTCGCCTGCACAGGCGCGTACAGCGCCTGTGGTGCGGAGTGCGTAGACTTGAACAGTGATACAGCGAGCTGCGGTCGCTGCGGTCTGGCTTGTCAGGCTCCGGCAGGCGGCGCTCCGACTTGCGTGCAGGGAGTTTGTGAGGTGCAGTGCGACGCTTTTTTCAAGGCGTGTGCGGATGAGTGCGTAGACGTCTCGAGCAACCCAGCGCGCTGTGGCGGATGTGCGGTCTCCTGTCTGGTTGGGGACGTTTGCGATCAGGCAAGTTGTTCCGAAAGCTGTTCCGGTGGTCGCAGCAACTGCAACGGTTCGTGTGTCGACACCCAGGTAAGCGCGGCCAACTGTAGCGGCTGCGCGATGGCTTGCCCGACTCCGATGAACGGTCAAGCAATGTGCGTGGCCGGCGAGTGCGGCGTGAGCTGCGACGAGGGCTTCGATCTATGCGGCGCGGCCTGCGTCGCGCTCGCGAGTGATCGGAACAATTGCGGAGGTTGCGAGAAGCCTTGCGATATACCAGCGCACGGCAGCGCCGCGTGCGAGGCCTCCGTCTGCGGGGCAACCTGCGACCTCGGCTACGCCCTTTGCGGAACAGCCTGCGTCGATACGGACATCAGTCCCGTGAACTGCGGCAGCTGCGACAAGCTCTGCGAAGCCAGCCAAGTTTGCTCCGGCGGACAGTGCCTTTCCTCGTGCCCGCAAGGCACTACGAACTGCGGAGGCGCCTGCGTAGACACGGCTAGTGATCGCGACAACTGCTTGGGTTGTGGCAAGGCCTGTGCCGTCCCGCCCGACGGTGTTGCCGTCTGTACCGCTACGGGCTGTGAAATCGACTGTAGCGACGGCTTCAGCCCCTGCGGGGGCGTGTGCGTCAAGCTCGAAACCGACACCAAGAACTGCCGCGCCTGCGGCGTCACGTGTATGCCGGCTGCCAACGGCAGCGCGGTCTGCGGCGCCAGCGGCTGCGAAATCGTCTGCAACTTCGGGTATACCGATTGCAACGGCGCCTGCGTCGATCTGAATTCCGATAAAAGCCACTGCGGCGCCTGCCCAGTTGCCTGCTCAGGCGCCGACGTGTGCAGCAACGGCACCTGCGGCGGAGCCTGCCCGAACGGCACGGCCGATTGCGGTGGCTCGTGCGTCGACCCTTCGAGCAGCACGTCGCACTGCGGAGCCTGCGGCAAGGTTTGTACGCCGCCGCTCAACGCCAGCGCCAATTGCGTCCTGGGCCTCTGCGACTTTGCTTGTGTGGATCCTTACATAGAGTGCGGCGCAACCTGCGTCGATACCACGAGCGACGTGGCCAATTGCGGCGTATGCGGCAAGGTCTGCCAAGGCAAAGCGAACGCCACCGCCTCCTGCGTCGGCAGCCAGTGCAGCACGCGCTGTGACTCAGGCTACTCGCAGTGCAGCGGGCGCTGCGTGGACACCAAATCGGACAAGAGCAATTGCGGGCAATGCGGCAAGCGCTGCATGGGCCAGTCGGCATGCGTGGCAGGGGCCTGCATCTAGCAAGCCCTCGGTTCCGAACTCGAGAGTTCTTCGCGCGAAAGCTGCTTAGGCGCCGTGTACCTACACGCGACTCAGGGCTTGCAAGCCGTCTGGCAGGCTTCGAACGCCTGTTTACAAACTTCGAGGTTACCGAAGCCGGGGACTCCACCGTCCACGGGCTGCGATAAGCAGCCCTGCAGTGCTCCCTGACAGCGGCTGGAGCAGGCGGCCGATGGAGCCGCGGGCTGCGCTCCAGGAGCAGGCAGAGTCGGCAACAGCGCCGTGCCGGAAGGCGCCGGGGTAGCCGCCGTGCCGGTTGCGGGGAGCGTTGGGGCCGCACCGGCCGGTACCTCGCGGACCGCACTATCCGCAGCAGAGCTGGGCCGCTTCGCCTTGCTGGGCGAATCGGGGTCGCCGTCGCCGGCGCGACGCTTGGGCGTTCCTGCCGCCTCGTCGCGCAGCGAAGGGCCAGTGCTGGCGGCAGGGGGTTCGGGCGCCGGGAGCGGGCGCGTGTCCTGGTCCCCACTGCCTTCCTTGCAGCCGACTACCAGCGTCGAAATCACGCCGCCGAGCACGGCGCACAGCACGACCCGACGGTTGAAGCGGCTCACCATCCCAAGACAAAGTCCCACCTTCGCACACGAGTCAAGCGTCAGCGCCGGCTCTCGGCTACGCTGAGGCTCCGTGCTCTTCACCCGCCCCGACGTTCCGCGTCCCTCGCTCTCCGCCCGCGAGAAAGCCAAAACCCTGCTCGAAAGGCGCTTGGGCGCGTCGAAGGTGTTGACGGCACGCGATGCCTGCGAGCGCTTTCAGCGGGACGAGTCCGAAGCGGAAGGCGAGCTGCCGGACGCCGTGGTGCTCGCCGAGACGGCCGAAGACATTTTGACGGCTCTGGCGGTCGCGCGTGAGGCCGAAGTGCCAATCACTCCCCGTGCCGGCGGAACCGGTCGGACAGGCGGAGCCGTGCCGGTGGCAGGCGGCATCGTGCTCGCCACCAGCGGCATGAAGAGCATCGTCGAGATCGATCGCAAGGAGGGCCTGGTCGTGGTCGAGCCGGGCGTCGTGCTCGCCGACCTGCACGCGGCGGTCGAGGCCGAAGGTTGGTTCTATCCGCCGGATCCGAACTCGCTCAAGTCGTGCGCTCTGGGCGGCAACTTAGCCGAGAACGCGGGCGGCCCGCGTGCCTTCAAGTATGGCGTGACTCGAGACTACGTCCTGGGGCTGGAAGCGTTGCTGATCGGGGGCCAACGCATCCAGGCTGGCCGGCGTACCTTCAAGGGCGTCACCGGCTACGACGTGACTGCGCTCTTGGTTGGCAGCGAAGGCACGCTCGCCGTATTCGGCCAAGCCACCCTGCGACTGATCCCCAAGCCCGCGAGCGTCATGACGTTGCTCACGCTATTTACGACGGTAAATCAAGCTGGCGAGGCGGTTCAGGCGATCATTTCAGCGGGGATCTCGCCGCGCTGCATCGAGCTCTTGGACAGCTCCACGCTAGAGGCGATGCGTCTAGCGGGCAATTCCATCAACTCTGCCGCTGGCGCCATGCTGCTCATCGAGGTCGACGGCGACGAGCTCTCGGTCCAGCGTCAAGCCGAGCGCATCTCTGGCGCGTGCGAGGACGTGAAGGCGCTGGAGGTGCTGGTTGCACAGGACGCGGCGCAGCGGGAACGGTTGTGGTCAGCTCGCCGAGACATGAGCTACGCCGTCCGCAAGCTCTCCAAGAAGAAGCTGAGCGAGGACATTGTCGTCCCGCGCCAGCAGATCGGCGCGCTCTTGGACTTCGTGCGCGTGCTCAGTGAGCGTACCGGGGTCCGGACTCTGACCTACGGGCACGCCGGCGACGGCAACCTGCACGTCAATTTCCTCTGGAACGAGGATCACGAAATCCCTGCGGTCGAGCGCGCAATCGTCGAGCTCTTCGAGCGCGTCATTCAGCTGCGCGGCACGCTGAGCGGCGAACATGGCATCGGTGTGCTCAAAGCGCCCTACTTGCCCATGGAGCAGTCGCCGGATTTGATCGCGCTGCAAAAGGACCTAAAGCGCGTCTTCGATCCAGCGGGTCTGCTGAACCCTGGCAAGATATTTCCGCCGTCTGCTCACCGCGCTTGCTGATACCCTAGAGCGATGCGTGGCAACCGCCGCCTGACTTTTTTGGGTCCGGGCAGTCCACTAGCGTTTCCGGATCCAAGCGAGTCCGATGACGAAGGCTTGCTCGCCGTGGGCGGGGACTTGGCCCCGGAGCGACTGCTCCTCTCCTACCAGTGCGGCATCTTCCCCTGGTACAGCGCAGGCGTACCGCCGCTGTGGTGGAGCCCCAACCCACGCGCGCTCATGGACCGAGAAAACCTGCACGTCTCACGCTCGCTCGCCCGCACCCTACGCAGGGGCGGCTTCGAGGTGACATTCGACGCCGCCTTCCCGAAAGTGATCGGCGCCTGCGCAGAGAATCGCGACGGCGGCACCTGGATCTTGCCGGAAATGATGCTGGCCTATGCGCAGCTCCACGAGCTAGGCCACGCGCACAGCTTCGAGGTCTGGCAGGGCGGTGAGCTGGCAGGGGGTCTTTACGGCGTGCGGCGAGGCGCGCTGTTCGCCGCGGAAAGCATGTTCCACAGCGTCACGGACGCTTCGAAGGTGGCGTTGGCCGTTGCCTTGGACGTGCTGTTTCGCGCGGGCATGCAGGTCTTCGACGTGCAGTTTCTGACCGACCACCTAGCCTCCTTGGGCGCCTACACGGTCCCCCGCACCGAGTACTTGAGCCGTATCGCTCCGGCGGTCACCCGAACTGTGTCCCCCGCCTCGATCCAATCCGCGCTACAGGGCTGGCAGGAGCGCTTCTAACGCTACTGAGTAGTGCTAAGCACCTCACCTTCTTCGATGCGCATGCGCACGCCCTTTTTCGCTGCGACCCTGCTGCTGGCCTGCGCGACTCCTGCTCCTCTTCCGCCGCCGACCCTGCAGCCGCTCGCGGCCGCGGCGCCCCCGCCCCCGCCCCCGCTTCTAGCCGTCCAACGCCCCAACGATCACGCGCCCTGCCTCGACACCCCGAGCGAAGTCGGCCGCATCCAAAGTTTGGAGCTGACCGAAATTTCCGGAATAGCCGAGAGCCCCAGCAACTCGGGCGTCTTCTTCGTTCACAACGATTCCGGAGAACGGCAAGAGCGGCAGCTCTCGAGGCAGGCAAGGCGATGCTCGAGCCGCTCGGAACGCTCGAGTTTGGGCTGGAGCCGCTGCCTGGCAACGGGCAACCCACCGCCGCCAGCGTTGCGAGCGGCGGCAGCCGCATTCTGATCCGCACTTACTCGTCCGTGTTTCTCTTCGAGAGGCGCGCGGGCGAGCCCATGATGGCGGCCCTGCAGCGCGCCCCGCGTCAGCTTCCTAGCCCGTCATTGAAGCAGGGCGAAGCGATCAGCTTCGCCGAGCAAGGGAACGCCTTTGTCACCGTATCCGAGGGCCTGCGGCCGGAGGTGTGGTGTGCAGGCTTTGACTAATTATCCAGTGATTACATCAAGTTAACTAGTTCTACCTAATCCCGATTGAATTAGTGCTAAATTCCTCGGCCCCATGTTGGCTGCCTCCCCCGTCGCCTCGCATCAGCCCGCGGAAGTGCTCGAGCTTCGCCTCAGCCATTTGCGGCAGCTCGAGTCCGAAAGCATCCACATCCTGCGTGAGGTTGCCTCCGAGTTCGAGAACCCGGTGATGCTGTACTCGATTGGCAAAGACTCCGCGGTGATGACGCATCTCGCCCGGAAGGCTTTCTACCCAGGCAAGCTGCCCTTCCCGCTGCTGCACATCGACACGAAGTGGAAGTTCAAGGAAATGATCCGCTTCCGCGACGCCTTCTGCAAAGAGCACGACCTGGACCTGCTGGTGCACACCAACCACCAGGGCGTGGCCGACAAGATCAATCCCTTCGACCACGGCAGCAACAAGTACACCCAAATCATGAAGACCCAAGCGCTTCTGCAAGCGCTTGCTGCCGGCGGTTACGACGCGGCCTTCGGGGGCGCCCGGCGTGACGAAGAAAAGTCGCGCGCCAAAGAACGCATCTACTCGTTCCGTGACCGCTACGGCCAATGGGACCCCAAGAACCAACGCCCCGAGCTGTGGAACCTTTACAACGGCAAGCTCACTCGCGGCGAAACCATCCGCGCCTTCCCGCTATCTAACTGGACCGAGCTTGACATTTGGCTCTACATTTATCTGGAAAACATCGCGATTGTTCCGTTGTACTTCGCCGCGGAACGGCCAGTCGTCGACCGCAACGGCACGCTGCTCATGCTCGACGACGAGCGTTTGCCGCTGAATCCGGGCGAGAAACCGCGCCTGGAAATGGTGCGTTTCAGGACGCTCGGCTGCTACCCGCTGACCGGCGCCCTTCGATCACACGCCACCACGCTGCCGGACATCATTCGCGAAATGCTGCTCACCAAGTACTCGGAACGCCAAGGGCGACTGATCGACTTCGACGAAGAGGGGTCGATGGAGACCAAGAAGCGCGAAGGCTACTTCTGAGCCATGGCGCCTTCGGTCTACGCCCGCACACCTCCTCGAGATCGCACCGAACATGAGTGAGCAAGAGCTAATCAACAAGGACATCCTGGGCTACTTGGAGCAGCATCAGCAAAAGGAGCTGCTGCGCTTCGTGTCCGTGGGGTCGGTGGACGACGGCAAGTCGACGCTGATTGGTCGACTGCTCCACGATACTCACGGCATCTACGAGGACCAGCTATCTGCGGTGAAGCGAGCCTCGACGCGCGCGGGAGTAGAGATAGATTTCTCGCTCTTCACGGACGGTCTGAAGGCGGAACGCGAGCAAGGCATCACTATCGACGTCGCCTACCGCTACTTCTCCACGACCAAGCGCAAGTTCATCATCGCCGACACGCCAGGTCACGTGCAGTACACGCGGAACATGGCGACCGGCGCCTCTACCGCGAATGTCGCCATCATCTTAATCGATGCGCGGCTGGGAGTGCTGCAGCAGTCGCGACGTCACGCCTACATCGCTTCGCTCTTGGGGATCCCTCACCTCACCGTCTGCATCAACAAGATGGACCTGGTGGGCTACGACCGCGCGCGGTTCGACGAGATCAAGCAGGAGTTCAGCGATTTCTCCGCCCAGTTGGGCTTCAAGGGCGTGAAGTTCATTCCGATCAGCGCCTTGCTCGGCGACAACGTCGTCCACCACAGCCTGTCCACGGCCTTTTACGCCGGCGGCACCTTGCTCGAGCACCTAGAAACGGTGCCGGTCGCCAGCGACGTGAACTACACCGATTTTCGCTTCCCGGTGCAGTACGTGATGCGACCGGATCTGAACTACCGCGGCTTCTCGGGTACGCTGGCGTCCGGCATCGTGAAGCAGGGCGATACCGTGATGGTGCTGCCTTCGCGCAAGACGAGCAAGGTCGTGGCCATCGATACTTTCGATGGCGAGCTCGACAAAGCGCACGGGCAAATGAGCGTCACGCTCAAGCTGGCCGATGAAATCGACATCAGCCGCGGCGACATGTTGGTGCACCCGACCAACGTACCGCGCGTGGATCACCGCTTCGACGCCATGCTGGTTTGGATGAGCGAGCGCCCCCTGGATCGCCAGAAAAGCTACCTGCTCAAGCACACCACCCAGGTCGTGCGGGCCGAGTTCGAAGGCGTCGCGTTCACGGTAGATCTCGAGACGCTCAAGCAGACCGAAGCGGCGCGCCTGGAGCTGAACGACATCGGGCGCGTCACGATCTCTTGTCGGCGACCCCTCTACTTCGACCCCTACAAGCAGAACCGGATCACCGGTGCGTTCATCCTGGTGGACTCGCTTTCGAACAACACGGTGGCCGCCGGCATGATCTTGGCGGATGCGCCGGCAGCTTCGGAAGAAGACGCGCCTGGGGCGAGCTCGTTTCGTCCGCGCTCGCAGGTTAGCCCCGACGAGCGCAGCGAGCGCCTCGGTCAAAAGGGCGCCGCCGTGTGGCTCACGGGTTTGCCGGCTTCGGGCAAGACCGCCATCGCTTTTGCGCTGGAGCGACGCTTGTTCGATCAGAAGCGCTTCGCCTACGTCGTCGATCCCGACGATGGCCTGTCGCTGGGCGTCAGGCCCGATGGCTCCAGCCCGGCGCAGACGCCAGAGCTTGCACGCCGCTGCACCGACGCGGGCATCATTCCTATCTTCGCCTACGCCTCGCCGCTAATAGCGGATCGTCTCACTATCCGCGACGCGGTCGGCCCCGAGCGTTTCGTAGAAGTTCACGTCAAGACTTCACTGGAAGCTCGGAAGCGTCGCGACCAGCGCGGCGCCTACGGCCCCGGCCATCCGTACCCCAACGAAGAGGCACCCAAGTCGCCGGACGTGGTCGTCTCCCTCGACTCCGGTGATCCGGAAGAAGCCGCGCATACCATTATTCAAGTATTGGTAAACCGCGGGCTGCTGCCGTCAGCCTACGCTCTTTAGCGCATGCATCGCCCCGGCTAAGGTCCAAGCCTCCGTGCCCCACCCCGAGCTTTCATCACAGTCAACCACACCCGCCGATCCTGTCTTCTGGCTTCGTTTTCGCTGCGGTCCGGTGCTCACGTACCCACGTCAGGTGCACGTGCCCAAAATGCGCCACGGAGTGAGCGCCAAGGGTTCGGCGCCGCCCCGCGCTTCGCC
>Ga0163144_10015989_pt1 | contig 15404 bp, 9 predicted proteins | sample OliLak19BULKMAT1_FD_123175 | JGI IMG/M metagenome (GOLD analysis project Ga0163144, IMG submission 123175) | Freshwater microbial mat bacterial communities from Lake Vanda, McMurdo Dry Valleys, Antarctica - Oligotrophic Lake LV.19.BULKMAT1 | ecosystem: Environmental > Aquatic > Freshwater > Lake...
CACTTACAAAAGTAAGTGAACCTGCATTAGAGCTGCTTTGTGTTGTTGATTTCAACTGTACGTATATGTTAGTTGCAATCGATTTATTTGCTGCAATTGGCAATACTAAAGGCGTAGTAACATAACCAGAAGCAGGAGTTAAAGAAATTTCATAGCCTGCTGGTGGCGTAACTGTTACATCTGTAGCAAGGTTTCTGCCAGAAATAGCTATGATTTGGTTATTGGAAGTGTAGGTAGCACTTGTAGTCAATTCACTGGCCACAAAGCTCAAACTAGCTGCATCTGTTACCAATATTGGAGCAGCAGGATTTACTAAGCTAGCCGTAACTGGTACAACTACATTTGAAATACGGCTATCACCAAAGTTTACAGTGATAGAACTAGATTCTGCACCTGCAGTAGTTTTAGTATAAGCCACAGTAGCAGTACCACCAATAGAAGTAACATTAGAAAGTGTAGCTGTAAAATTGCTATTGCTAGGAGTTAAAGTAACACCAGCACCTGTTAGATTAGCGAAAGTTAAGCCAAATGTCAAAGTTGTAAATGTTTCACCTACTTGTTTTGTACCAAACGCCAAAGAAGATTTGCTTACAGATGCCGATGGCAAAGAAATAAACACTTCCGGAGCGGCAGTTTTTGAAGCAATTAGGCCAGGGAAAGTAGCAACTACACCAGCAAGGAATGAACTAGTTTTTGGAGCATAAGAAATTCCAGTAACAGGAGTATTGAAATCCGAAACCGTATTTTCAAATATGTCACTTGTCGCGAAACCTACACCTGATTTGAATGAATTCAAATTTGAAGTCATATAGGTAGCAAAATTAAAAACAGGAGATGCTGGCTGATTGGAAGCGCTAGTGAAAGCAAAACCAGAAGCAGTATTAACAGCTATCAAATGTGTATTCACATATTCAGCAGGTGTAATGCCAGCTTCTTTCAATAATCTCATCCCTACAGAAGGGACAATAGAAGGAGTGGCATGCACCAATTGAGCTAAGCTATTGTAGCCAATTACTACAGAATTGTAAACCGAAGTAGCAACTGCAGAACGCATTTCCATACCTCTACCAAATTTGTTTCCAGTTATTACTGCTCTATTAGCCCAAGGTCCAATTAAAGTAGCATTAGAAATAAAAGGAGTAGTGTTAGGCGATGGGTCGTTGTTGCCTGGTACCACAGCACCAGCAGTACCTACACCTGTGTTGTTGTCATGCTCAAAACCATTTGAAGTACCGCCAGCAGCAGTTTCATATACAAATGGGTTTCTAACACCTAGTATAAACTGTGTATTACCAGCATAGCCTTCATCCATATCAAAATCATCATCTACACCAGCGTAAGCTACTAAATACTTATGCGAAGAAGTACCACCAAACCATTCAAAACTGTCATCTCTTGCATAAGAAACTTGAATAAAGTTAACTTTCGTACCACTTCCGACAGCACCTAATGTTAAACCATTCAATTCTTGATCTGGCAAATAATTGTATCCAGCAAATTCAATACGTACAAACCGCATTTCACCAGAGTTATCAGCAGTGTTTAAGCTACCGCCTCTGCCACCGCCATACAGTGCCAAAGGATCTGAAGGCAATGCTTCGTATTGTCTTGTACCGTTGGCTGTATTTACTTGAGAATTTCCGATCAATAAAATACCAGCCCAGTCGCCAGGTTGTCTTTGTCCTACTGGTTTTTCAGACGTAAATACAATCGGATTAGAACTTGTACCTACGGCACTTATTTTTGAACCCTTAGCGATAATAAGAGTAGCACCTAAGCCAGCTCTAATAACGGTACCAGCAGCAATAGTTAAAGTAGCACCGTTTGTAACATGAACAGTACCTTGCAATTTTACATTGCCACTAATTGATCTATCGCTAATAATATCGCCAGAAACGATATTGTTGGCATCGGGCGCTGCATAAGCGACAAAGTTAGGAAACCAGTTTGCCCAACCAGTAGTCCAGTCGCCAGTAGAGAAAGTTTCAGAAAAACCACCTTCTATTTTGGCAGTATAAGAAGTTCCAGTGGGTGCAAATGCCCCAGTGAAAGTAACGGCTTCAAAAAAAGCCTGCGCGCTAGCACCTAGAGTTAACCCTAGTGCCACAGATACAGATAATAACGTTTTTTTCATTTTTAGATATAGTTTGGTTAAACAAACAATTGGGCAAAACTACATTCAAAAAAAATGGGGAAGGTTAAGGCAGTTTTAAGTTTGTGTTAAGAGAATGTTAATAAGGGCACATTAATTCAATACATTATCCTACACTACTATGGTAAGCTATTGAAGCTAAACCCTACACGCCAACAAAGCAATTGTGAAACACAACACCTATTTGACCAGAAAAATAGACCATACCAATCTAATAAGTAGTGCGAATGGGAATGTATAAAACCCCTTCCCGATCGCTGCGGTGAAATGGTGAGAAAAGGTCGCTTCTTGCTGCCTTGAGCACTGCAACCCGCGGCTATAAGCTTGCCTGCTAAGACGAGAGAAAGCCCTTAAAAATTATAACCCGCTGTAATTGCTACGTTGTAACCCCTTCTGTATTTTTCAAAAGTTTCGTCTCTATTCTTATCAAATGCTCCATTTCTATCCAAGTCGTAATAAAAGATCAAATCCTCCGCAATTAGGTCACCTATTGTTCCTTTGAGATTAAACTTTTTATTGAATGTTTTAGAAATTGAAAAATCCATTACTAAGCGGGGTGCTTCCCATACTTGAAATTTATTTTCCTGACCTACAAAGGCAATGCGCCTTCCATATTGATTGGCGGTTAGTGTTATGTTGAAGTCTTTGAGGGTATTGTATTGCACACCTAAGTTGAACACATACGGTGATTGACCCTGCAACGGCCTAGATTTTACATCATCTGCAATGCTTTCGATATTTGATTGATCGACTAAAGAAGTGATAAGGGTATAATTACCAAAGAATGTGATATTTTCCAATACACTACTTCCCTTTTTCAAAAATGCCAAATTGGTTCTGGCTTCAAATTCCACGCCCCCTACATAAGCTCCTTTGGCGTTTTGAAAACTAATTTGTGCTAGTCCACCTTGGCTTGGTTGAATAACGGTTTCTACTGGGTTGCTGAATATTTTGTAAAAAGGATTTATGGAGAATGTTTGCCCGCTTGATGGAAACCATTCCAATTTGAAGTCGAAATTATCGATTCTGGCTCTAGTCAAATTTGGATTACCCACAAAGATTGAGTTTCTGGTAAAATCATAAAACGACAGCGGGGCAAATTCTCTAAATTCAGGCCTTGAAAGCGTCCGAGAATAGGCAATTCTGGCATTGATCCGTTCGGTAACAGCCCATACCAAATTTATGCTAGGCAAAATATCGTTCCATGTAGTATCTTTTTTAATGTCTGCCCCTTGCGTTGACGATGAAATTGACTGGGAATAAGATTCCAATCTCGCGCCATATATAGCTCTCAAACTAGGTAAAAATTTGGTTTCGCCCATTAAAAAGGCGGAAAACAATTGAGAAGAAGCGATATATTTATCTGATTTCTGAGTGGTCTCTACTTGGAAATACCTACCTGTGTCTCCACCTAATGCAGAAATGTTTGAATCAAGCACATACGATTTAGACAAATCATTTTTTAATTCCCCCCCACGAGCAGGGTCTGTAAACCAAGGGAGGTTATTGGTAGTAAAATTGTAGTTTCTACCTTGGAACAGTCTATTTCTCAACTGAAAAGCTCCCCCCGCTTTCACAGTGGTTCTTGTAGCCTGAGACAATATAGATACATCAAAATTGCCGCTCAAGCTATTTTCCTTTAAATCAAAGAAAAAACGCCCGGGATTGTTAGGACTTGCTGGCGAGAAAGGTATGCCGTTAATTTTTCGTTCGGTCGCACTATCTGCCTCCATTCTCGAGTTCCCTAATGCGCGAGAGAAATTTCTTTTGAAATCTGGTACCTGCATAAATATATCAGTAAACCCAAACACATAGTTTAATTTTAGTTTTGAAGTAGGGTTCAATACACTTTCCCCCCCAAATTGACTAAAAACGGAACGATTCGATTGGTAAAAATACGCAACGTCTTTGTCATTTGTGTATTTGCCTCCTGCAGGAAAACCATCTTGATATATCTTTCCTTCTCTCAAAATAGTTTGATCAGTGGCTACTTGGGTTAGCAAATTTTTAAAAAAGAACTTGTGATTTTGACCTATTTTGTAGGTGAGGTTCAAAATACCTCCCAAATTAACAGTGTTTCTGTATCTCCTATTTTCATAAAAAAAGCCTTGTGTAGTATCCGTTCTTTGGTAGGTAGCAGCATTTCCAATTACAGGTGTATTTCTTTCATAAGGCTCATACACATTGTTATTGGCATAAGTTAAAGCGGCTATGAGTCCAAAATCATTGTTAAGAATTTTTGCTCTTTGGGATATACCTGCTTGAAGCGTAATATTTGGAGCAGCACTGGTTTTTGTGGGTGTAAAATCGTTGTTGAAAAGCTTGGTTTGCTCGGTTAATAATTGCCCGTTATTAAACACATCGTTTCCGGTTTCAATTGCTCTTTCCTGGCCTGATGCCCCACTTGGCAACTGCCTTGCTCCGTTTTCTATCCCTAAAAAATCTGTACCCCCGCTTTGAGGGCCTTTGTAAAACTCTCTAAAAGTTGTAATCGAATTTGCACCTAAGCCTACATTTAGAAATCTAATGTTCTCATCTGGAATATCTCTGGTGTTAATTTGAATAAGCCCTCCTGCAAAATCGCCTGGCATGTCAGGAGTTGCGGTTTTAGATATAATCATATTGTCAACCACTTGAGCTGGCACCAAATCAAGAGAAAATGCTTTCCTATCTGGCTCAGAGCTAGGCAATGGCGATCCGTTTATCAATCCATAATTGTACCTGTCTTGCATACCTCGAATAATCGCAAATTTTCCATCTTGTATAGTGGCACCACTTACGCGCTTCAGTACATCAGCAGTAGTTCTATCTGGCATTTTACGAATAAGATCGGCAGAAATACCACTTGAAACAGCCATTGCATTTTTTTGTTGCAGCAATAAACCAGCTGCCGATTCCTTCTTTGCCTCTCCTACTATTACTACTTCGTCTAATTGTTTGGAATCCTCCTCCATAGTTACGTTTATCGAATTCAACTCGGCTTCTTTTATCTCTATATTTTCCAGCTTCTTTGTTTTATAAGAAACATAGCTGATTAACACAGTGTAAGTACCTGGATTGAGCTTTAAAAAATATTTGCCATCCAAATCTGTAGCTGCACCTGTGCTTGTATTCTCTACCAATACAATAGCACCTATTATCTCTTCGCCTGTTTTGTTATCTGTTATTTTACCAGCTAATGTCCCTTTCTTCACATCTTGGGCAGATATATTTCCGATGGCAAAAAAACAGATGAGAAATGTTGAGATGATACTTAGTAATTGCTGGCGCATGTTGTAAAGTGTTTGGCTAATTAATTCTTACCTAAGCCGCAAAACTACTATGCACAAACCAAAAAGGTTGCCTAAATCATATTATGAAATTGTTAAGTTTTTTTGGAACAAAGTGGGTTCTATCAGGGTGCGATTCCATCGAATCCATTCTTCCAACCATCCAGTTCTCGACTTTGGGCATTTGCAATAATACAGCGAGCAAACAACACTAAACCTTGCTAGTAGAGCCTCTTCGCCATAGATATTGACACCCTCAGGTCAAGAAACCAAGAATCTGCAAGCACCTTGCGTTATTTCACATTTCAGAACAGAAGCGTTGCAAATACCAATAAAATTGCATTTGTGTTGTTCTGTATTAGTTTTGTGGTCTAATTTCTTGTGCGTGCCCATACTTAGCATTATTATATTTTTACCCCTTTTGTCTGCTGCCGGGATGTTGTTTTTTCCGTCTGGCAGTGTAAAGTCTATCAGAATTTTCACTATTGCTGTTGGAATTTTAGAATTGGCCGTAATCGCTTGCTTGGGTTTTTTTTACAATTATGGGGGCAAAACCTATCAATTTTCCGAAAAATACGATTGGATCACCCTCGATCTAGGGTCACTTGGCAGGCTTTCTATCGATTATGCACTTGGGGTAGACGGCATCAGCTTGCCCTTACTTTTCCTTACAGGCATAATATTTCTCACTGCTATTTTGGCTTCTTATACCATTGTAGAAAAGCAAAAAGGCTACTATTCCATTTTGCTTCTGCTCTACGGCACCATCAATGGCTGTTTTTTGGCCCTCGATTTTTTTCTTTTCTATCTATTTTTTGAGTTTATGCTTCTTCCCATGTACTTCCTAATCGGCATTTGGGGCGGGCCAAGGCGAGAATATGCCGCCATCAAGTTTTTCCTTTACACGCTTTTGGGCTCTGTGTTTATCCTCATTGCCATGATTGCCTTGTATATGTCGGCAGTAGATCCGGTCGAGACTATCTTTATCACCAAGCCTAATCAATTTGTGCACACTTTTAGATTCGAATATTTGTCTGACCCTAAGTTTTATATTCCCAACACAATCCTTCACCCCGATTCGGTTGGCGGCATTTTAGGGCTTACCTTCAGGCAGCTGGCTTTCCTTTTTTTATTCTTCGGCTTTGCAGTGAAGCTTCCTGCTGTACCATTCCACACTTGGCTGCCCGATGCGCATGTGGAAGCTCCTACGCCCGTTTCGGTAATACTAGCTTCGGTATTGCTCAAAATCGGGGCTTATGGTCTTATACGCATTGCCTATCCTATTTTCCCCGCAGAAGCTGTATATTTCTCGGTAATGGTTGGGGCTTTTGGCCTGGTTTCTATTATTTATGCAGGATACAATGCCTTAGCCCAAAACGACTTGAAGAAGTTGATTGCTTATTCCTCCGTTTCCCACATGGGTTTTGTGCTTTTGGGGCTGGCTTCACTTACAGTAGAGGGCATTAGCGGTGCTATTTATCAAATGGTAAGCCACGGATTTATCTCAGCTGCTTTGTTTTTAATCGCAGGTGTGATTTATGAACAAACCCACGACCGCACTATTCAAAACTATATGGGTCTAGCCAATAAAATGCCAAATTTCACTGTAATCACGGCAATCACATTTTTTGCTTCTTTGGGTTTGCCTGGCCTTTCAGGCTTCATAGCCGAAATTCTGGTGTTTTTGGGGGCATTCAAATCGGCACTTTTGCCCAAGTGGTTTGCCATAGCAAGCACTTTCGGTTTGGTGTTGGCCGCAGCCTATTATTTATGGACATTGCAAAGGATGTTTTTTGGGAAATATGCTTTGTTAAACAGTACTGTAGAGCTGCAAGATCTGACTGCGAGCAAATTGCTTCTTTTCATCCCCTTGTTGTTTTTTATCGTGCTTTTAGGGCTAATGCCATCGCTTCTCACCGACATTTTCAACCCTGCTGTGAATGAATTGATGAAGAAATTTGTTGAATAATTGATTTAGTGATGCCCCTTTACAACATACATCAAACAATTTGTTTCATTTTATGAACTCGATGTGTGTCAGCTAGCATACTTTAGTTTCACCATACCCAAATTAACAGCTATCAACAATTGAGTATTAGTACTCATTAGCTTGAAAATTATAAGCAATTATTGAAAAAATACAATGATTAAACAAAAACAGGTCAATATTGAAGTCTATAATGAAAATAAATGGGCACAATTTCATTTTTTAGGTTAATATTTGAAGTACAAAATTAATAAATTGAGTATTTACACTTATATGATAGCTGTAAAAAAAGCCCTGCATTCCCATTCGCGAGGTAAAATGTGAGCACACCTCGAAATGCGATCATTTTACACTTAACAAGCCCAAATAAATGACAACACCCAAACTAACTTTAGTAGGTGCCGGCCCTGGCGACCCAGATTTGATAACTCTGAAAGGCATCAAAGCCCTTCAAGAAGCCGATGTGATTTTGTACGATGCATTGGCAAACGATTCTTTGTTAGGCTATGCAAAACCAGACACCCCCACCATTTTTGTAGGCAAACGAAGAGGCAGTTGTGCCTTTTCACAAGGGGAAATAAACCAATTGATTGTGGAGAATGCATTCAAATACGGCCATGTGGTGCGCTTGAAAGGTGGCGATCCATTTGTATTTGGCCGAGGCTATGAAGAAATCGAGTTTGCAAGGGCATTCAATATGGAAGTAGCCGTTGTGCCGGGCATTAGTAGCGCAATAGCTGTTCCTGAAATGCAACTCATTCCCTTGACAGCTCGGGGCGTAAATGAAAGCTTTTGGGTCACCACTGGCACCAATAAAAATGGTGAAGTCTCAAAAGATATGCTTTTGGCAGCCCAATCATCGGCAACTGTCGTTATATTGATGGCTATGAGCAAATTAGAGGAGATAATGGCTCTTTTTTCGGAGGCTGGCAAGCATAATACGCCTGTAGCCATAATACAAAACGGCACTACCGAAAAAGAAAAAATTGTATTAGGCACAGTAAACGACATTGCGGCAATGGCCAAAACACAAGGGCTAGATAATCCAGCGATCGTGATCGTGGGCGAAGTGGTGGCTCTGCATCCAGCTTTGGTGGGCCAATTGGTAGAGAAGAAATGGAAATGACAAAAACATCATTTTACGAATTTCACCTCTTGTTTATCAAAATGTAGCAAAAGCCCTTCACAGTCGATAACAATTTTCCCCATACCATCGATATTCGTTATCCTGCCCACGAATAGCTCTCCCCCGATCGTCTTAAAATGAGCCTGTTCATTGAAGCGATACATTTCTCGTAAATATTGCTGTTTTAAATTTTCATAATTATGACGGACTGCCAAGTTTATTTCGTGTTCTATTTCCATTGCCACTTTTTCCAACAAGGCATTAAGGTCAAATTCTTTTTGGTCAATATTTTTTAAAGAACTGGCATTCAATCGTCCAAAATAAGTTTGGTTCACATTCAACCCGATTCCAACCACAGCCCAAAAGGTTTTATCAGATCTCAGCAAGGTTTCAATCAATATTCCTCCCAATTTTTTATCTAAATAATAAATATCATTAGGCCATTTCACTTTGAAGGCTTCTTGCTTTACAAGTACTTCGCTTTGCACGGCTTTCAACACAGCCAAACCCACTGCCATATTCAGCATAAAAATGTCTGCTGGGGTCAAATAGTTTAAATCAAGTACGATTGAAAATGTCAAATTTTTAAACGGCTCAGTCAGCCACTGATTGCCCCTTTGCCCTTTGCCTGCTAATTGTTGGCCCGCTACCACAATTAATCCGTGCGCTGCCAAGCGATTTTTTACTAAACGATTCGCGGTAGCATTGGTCGAGTGACAAGTTGGCATATATATAAGCTTTTTGCCTATTTTGTGCGTTGAAACAAGGGGTACAAACACAATTGTAGTAGTTGAGCAATGATAATTTGCCCCAAATGTAAATAAATAGCCAAAACTTAACACCAATGCAATTCAGGTATTAATTTTGTTAGTCAGAAACCACGATCAGTATCATTAAGTTTAGTCCCTTGGCCTCCCTGTTTTTAAAGGATGAAAAGTGGAAGTTTGTTGTAGTTTCATTTACTGATCGGGTTTAATTACAAAAATTATTAATGGCAAAAAAGAAAACCAATATAGACGGTAATCAGTTATGTGACCTAGTGGTGAAGGGAATGCAGGAGAAAAAAGCTGAAAACATCACTGTCATTGATTTGAAAAATATAAAGAATGCAGTGGCAGATTATTTTGTAATATGCTCAGGCACATCCGATACCCATGCTAATTCAATAGCAGACACTGTAGAAGACGAAGTATTTAAAGGCACAGCCCAATGGCCTTGGCACACAGAAGGTAAAGCAAACCGCGAATGGATTTTGATTGATTATGTAGATGTGGTAGCGCATGTGTTCATAAAGGAAAAAAGACAGTTTTACGGGTTGGAAGAGCTATGGGGCGATGCAGAAATTAAAAGATTTGACAATTAATACCACACAATCAGCAAATGGCAGAAAATAAGGTAAAGCCTCAGGAAACCAATAACGAAGTAGCCGAAGACACCAAAGCGAAGTCGAAACGCTCAACCCCGAAGCCAAAAAAGGCCAAAACTACAGTTCAGATAGATTTGGCTCAAAGTGGCAATCAAATTAAAAAAGTATTTAAAAAGGGTCCCAATGGCGAAGGGTCAAATATTCAGACCTATTTAATTATAGGTTTAATGGTGTTTTTCGCACTCATTGTATATTTCACTCGCTCGGCTTCTACGTTGGAGATCACCTTGAAGCGATTTGAAGATATGATGGTGAGCCACGATGTAAAAGATGTGGTAATCGTAAATGAGAAAAATGTAGAGATTACACTCAAAGAAGAATCGCTTCAAAATACAAAATATAGAGACGAACTCTCAGAACGCGGGCCTTTTCCACTGACGCAAGGGCCGCATTACCGCTTCCAAATCATATCTCCAGAGTCGTTCAAGGGAGATTTTGATCGGATAAATAAAGGGCTACCAAAGGAATATCAAGTAGGGTACAAAATAGAACAGCGCCAAGATTTTATGCAATGGCTGTTTAGCTGGGGATTTTTCATCCTCTTGGCTGTAGGATTTTGGTACATGATGCGCAGAATGAGTGGCGGCATGGGTGGCGCTGGAGGCCAAATTTTTAACATTGGCAAATCGAAAGCAGCACTTTTCGACCAAGACAATAAGGTGAAAATCACTTTTAAAGACGTGGCTGGGCTTGACGAGGCTAAAGAAGAGGTAAAAGAGATTGTAGAATTTTTGAGAAGCCCAGGTAAATTTACCAATTTGGGTGGTAAAATACCAAAAGGTGCATTGCTGATTGGCCCTCCCGGAACTGGCAAAACCTTGCTAGCAAAAGCCGTAGCAGGAGAAGCAGGTGTTCCCTTCTTCTCACTTTCAGGTTCTGATTTTGTAGAGATGTTTGTAGGTGTAGGTGCTGCTCGCGTACGCGATTTGTTTCGTCAAGCCAAAGAAAAAGCCCCTTGTATTGTATTTATAGATGAAATAGATGCTATAGGCCGTCACAGAGGTAGGGGTATGGCCATTGGGGCAAATGATGAGAGAGAAAATACCTTAAATTCTTTGTTAGTAGAAATGGATGGTTTTGGCACCGACTCGGGTGTAATCATTCTTGCAGCTACCAACCGACCCGATGTATTAGATACTGCTTTAATGCGTCCAGGTCGATTTGATAGACAAATTTCAATTGACAAACCAGATATTAAAGGACGCGAGCAAATATTTAGAGTGCACGTAGGTGGCCTAAAGTTAGCCGCTGATGTTGATACCAGAAAACTCGCATCGCAAACACCAGGATTCGCTGGAGCTGAAATAATGAATGTTTGTAACGAGGCTGCTCTTATTGCAGCACGTTATAATAAGGAAAGCATTGAAATGATTGATTTTCAAGCTGCAATAGATAGGGTAATTGGCGGACTTGAGAAAAAATCAAAAATTATATCGCCAGAAGAAAAGCTAATAGTGTCTTATCACGAAGCTGGCCATGCAGTATCTGGCTGGTTTTTAGAACATGTGGATCCACTGGTGAAAGTAAGTATTGTTCCTAGAGGAGTGGCTTCGCTAGGCTACGCGCAATATTTGCCCAAAGAACAGTTCTTGTACACTACCGAACAATTATTTGAGGAAATGTGCATGACGTTGGGTGGCAGAGTGGCAGAAGATATAGTTTTTGGGAAAATATCTACTGGAGCGTTAAGCGATTTGGAACGCATCACTAAAATGGCCTACAGCATGGTAACCGTATACGGAATGAATGAGAAAATAGGAAATGTATCTTTCCACGATTCAAAAAACACAGAATATCAATTCAACAAACCCTACTCGGAAGCGACCGCACAAACAATAGATGAAGAGGTGAGGAAATTGGTAGACAGAGCCTATATAGTTACCAAAGAATTACTAACTGAAAAACGAGAACAACTTGAAATCATAGCACAAGAATTGCTTAGAAAGGAAATCATTTTTCAGCAAGATTTGGAAACTCTAATTGGCAAACGACCATTTAAGAAACTCACTAACTATCAGCAATTTATGTGGGATACTGAAGAGGAAGAAAAAGAAGCAGCTGCAAAGAAACTCTTAGAAGAACACGAAAAAACGGAGTCGGTAGGCGAGAAGGCAGAAGCTGTTAATAGCCCCGAGGAAAGTATTCAGGTGTAGGTAACAGTAGCAAAATTAGAAAGGAAAGCTATCCAAGTCGGATGGCTTTTTTTGTTTTCAATAAGTTTTTCAGAAGAAAACTATACGCCAGATAGCGGAAATAATAATTGAAAGCAGTCCAAAAGGTGTGAGATATTTCCAACAAAGGCCCATCATTTGATCTACTCTAATGCGAGGGAAAGTCCATCGAATCCACACCTGAACAAGCATGGCTAAAAAGGCTTTAGTCACAAGCCAAAATGCCCCCCAAACATGGCCACTTACCGAGCCAATAGTGCCATTTGTCCATGTACCTAATTTGAAGCCGCCAATATTTGGGAATGGCGAATTCCACCCGCCAAAAAATAAAATGGCTCCCAAAAGGCTCACCAGCAGCATCATGCCGTATTCAGCAAGGAAAAATTTAGCAAACCTAAAACCAGAGTATTCGGTGTGAAAACCAGCTACCAATTCGCTTTCAGCTTCGGGAATATCAAATGGAGCGCGGTTGCATTCTGCCAAAGTGGCAATATAGAATACAATATAGGCAATCACCAAAAAAGGAGCTTTCACGATATTCCAAGCAAAAATACCACCCAAAGATTGTAATCCGTCCAAGTTCGCACTCATTGGACTTTGCTGAAAACAGATTTCCTGTAAATCGAGCGTTTGGCAAAGCATTACCACAGACAGTACTGCCAATCCAACAGGAACTTCGAAAGAAACCACCTGTGCAATAGCCCGCATCGATCCGAAAAGCGCATACTTGTTGTTCGAGCTCCAACCCGCCATTAGTATGCCAATTACATCAAGCGATATGATTGCTAAGATAAAGAAGACGCCTGTTTGCAAAGTCGCAGGTTGAAAAGCGCTAGATAAAGGCACTACGACAAAGCCAGCAAAAGTGGCAATAAAAATGAGAAAGGGTGCGGCCTTAAATAGTACTTTATCGGCTTTTGCGGGTATGATGTCTTCCTTCTGCACAAGCTTACCCAGATCAGCTATCGGCTGTAGCATGCCAAACTTACCCACGTGGCTAGGCCCTAGCCTATCTTGAATAAAGGCCGCAAGTTTTCGTTCGAAATAAAAAATGATGAGAACCCCAGTGAGCAAAAACGGCAGATAAATTAAAAAAGCAATCATGTGCTAGCTTGAAAATGAATAACGGAACAGATGGCATACTCAGGCATTTGCCAAAGTCAAAATACTCTCAAATATGGCTTTTCCATCGGTATTTCTAAGTTCTGCATCTACCGCACGCTCTGGGTGAGGCATCATGGCAAATACATTTTTGGCCTTGTTGCTCACTCCTGCAATATTTAAAAGCGAACCATTCGGATTGCTTTCATTAGTGACGTCTCCATCTGCATCGCAATATTTGAAAAGAATCTGGTCGTTGTCTTGCAATGCTTTTAGTGTATCGGCATCGGCATAATACCTGCCATCGCCATGGGCAATTGGAATATTATATACCATTGCGTGATCCATATTCTCAGTCACAATTGCAGAGGTTGAAATTGGTTTTATATATTGATTACTACAAATAAAAAGCCTACCTGAATTGCGAATTAGTGCACCAGGAACTAATCCTGCTTCGGCAAGTATTTGAAATCCATTGCAAATACCCATAATAAAACCGCCTTTGTTTGCATGAGCGACCACTTCATTCATAATAGGAGAAAAACGGGCAATGGCTCCAGAACGCAAATAATCTCCATAAGAGAACCCGCCAGGAATAAATATAAAATCGCACCCTTGCAGATCGGTATCCTTGTGCCACAGCTTTACCACTTCTTGGCACATTATTTCCTGCAAGGCATATACCAAGTCTGCATCGCAATTGCTGCCCGGAAAAACTACAACTCCAAATTTCATTAGCTCGTATTTAAAGAAACAAAGGTATCGATTTTGAAAGTCGATCCGAACGGAACTAGCTAATATTATCCTATGTTTCTATGGGCTTAAAGGGTATTTTTGAAAATCAATTGAATCTCGGTTCAAAAAAGTAAACTAATAGTAAATTACAGCGATTACCCCCCTTTGCTATGCTGGGGATATAAAATACAAAAAATGCTCAACACGATAGAATCTGCCATTGAGGACATTAAAAATGGTAAAATAATAATAGTAGTAGACGATGAAGACCGCGAAAACGAGGGCGATATGATATGTGCTTCTGAGGCTGCGACACCCGAAATCATCAACTTCATGACCAAAGAAGCCCGTGGATTGATTTGTATTTCCCTTACCGAAGAACGTTGCCAAGAACTAGGGCTCGACATGATGGTAGGCAGCAATACGTCAACGCACGCTACGCCCTTTACTGTGTCGGTAGATTTACTTGGGTATGGCTGCACCACGGGAATATCGGCTCAAGACAGATCGAAAACGGTGCAAGCTTTGGTAAATGAGGCTACGAAACCAGCCGACTTGGGCCGTCCGGGACATATATTTCCTCTCAAAGCCAGAAATGGCGGTGTATTGAGAAGAACTGGCCACACAGAAGCAGCTTTGGATTTCGCACGCTTGGCAGGGTTTAAACCTTCGGGGGTGTTGGTAGAAGTGTTAAAGGACGATGGCGAAATGGCTCGCTTGCCCGACCTGAGAAAAATTGCCGACAAGTTCAGCATGAAGCTCGTCAGCATCAAAGATTTGATAGCCTACCGCATTGCCAACGAAAGCCTGATAAAACGCGAAATATCTGTGCAAATGCCTACCCAATGGGGCTTGTTCGATTTGGTGGCTTACCGCCAACTCAACACAGGTGAAGAACACTTGGCTTTGGTGAAAGGCACTTGGACTGAATCAGAAACGGTGCTGGTTCGGGTGCATTCCTCATGCGTAACAGGCGATATTTTTGGTTCCGCACGTTGCGACTGTGGCGAGCAGCTCCATGCCGCCATGGAAATGGTGAATAAATCGGGCAAGGGTGTGGTAATATATATGAATCAGGAAGGAAGAGGAATAGGGCTTTTGAATAAGCTGAAGGCCTACAAACTACAAGAAATGGGCATGGACACCGTAGAAGCCAATTTGTCGTTGGGTTTTAAGATGGATGAAAGAGACTATGGAGTAGGAGCTCAAATATTGCGTGATTTGGGAATTTCGAAAATCAAACTTATAACCAACAATCCTAAAAAACGTGTAGGATTGATGGGCTACGGCCTGGAAATAGTAGAAAGTGTAGGCATAGAAATAGAACCCAATGCCCACAATCAAAAATACCTCGAGACCAAACGGGATAAGATGGGGCATGACATTTTGAAAATTATCGAAAAACCCAAAGACAACCCAACTTGAATCTATTTTTGA
>Ga0163144_10015990_pt1 | contig 15403 bp, 11 predicted proteins | sample OliLak19BULKMAT1_FD_123175 | JGI IMG/M metagenome (GOLD analysis project Ga0163144, IMG submission 123175) | Freshwater microbial mat bacterial communities from Lake Vanda, McMurdo Dry Valleys, Antarctica - Oligotrophic Lake LV.19.BULKMAT1 | ecosystem: Environmental > Aquatic > Freshwater >...
CGACGTAATCTGGAAGTTGGCATAGCCGAGGGTATACACAAATTGATTGATGCTCTGGCTATTATTCAGCGGTGCGCGAACTTGAATATAGTACCATAATGAGTGTTGGTAGGTATTGCCACCAGATGTGTAGCTGAATGGTATTTTAATATAGTACTCACGCCCGGTTAGTGCGTTATTCTGAACATTGATATTGAGCATGGTCTTCCTATTTTGCCCATTACCAATGGTTGTGACGTCCGCCTGAACGCCATTATAGGAGCCACCTGTCGTGATCGGCGATGAAATATCGCTTGGTGCATACCACTGAATAGCCCCGACCGATGCTGCTCCACCACCCGTTGTAAAGAGCCGCGTACTGTTTCCAACCGCTTCAAGCATAAACTCAATCGATGAACTATCGCCTGGCTGAAAAGGCTGATAGGCCAACTGACCGGGCACATATGCATAATAATCATTGGTATCAGCATTCATATTCAGGAATGCATATGTTGCGCGACGCCGACTGGTCGCTTGATCCTGAAGCTCAACATAGATCGTCTGGGCCCCATTCACACGGGTTGGTAGCGATACGGTTGAGGTGATCCCTGTCAGCGGGTCACTGATGGTGCAATCTGTTGTTGTAGATGGCTGAACCGAGAGTTGCACACTGCCACCACTTGGAGCAATCGAGGAAGCTGAACCAGTGTTAAGCTGAAAGTTGGCATATCCGCCGCCATTCCAGCTTCCCTGAAACTGCCCCCAATTCGATGGATCAGTTGAGAGAAATGCACGCAAGCTATAGCGCGAGAAGACCTGTGGAGCAACCTGGATTGTATATGTCGCCGGTGGTTTACGCGTTGTCGGGTTCAGCGTTTGGCCATCAAAGGTTGTGGTGTTGAAGCCACACGTTCCAACATATGCATCGCGATTGCGAGTCTGCTGGGCGGTAGCCGAGTTTGCAAAACTGGCTGTGTAGGATTGGCCAGCATCATAGATCGTGCCATTGTAGATGAGTGTTGTTACGATCTGACCAACATTATAGCGCAGATCGAATGGTCGGGTGATCAGCCCCGCGCTCACACCACTATAGTAGGCAAGCTGCTGGCCGGGCTGAACCGAAGGTCCAGGGTATAATCCAAGAATATATTTCGAGGCATAATCCTTGTACTGATTGAGCGATGTGGATGGCAAGAGCCCATTATAAAAGAGTGGTTGTGGAAACGTCACATTGCGAAAGTCGAGCACAATCGGCCCGGTAAAGCTGGTGTTGCTCGGAATATTCGAATTTGCCTCATTACCGGCAAGCGTTGTCTCTGGCCCAGGATTAGCAAGTGTAGCGGCAACATTTGATGGCGGCGTGCTATATAACGCAGTACTGGTTGTTGGGTCGCCTGGGTAATCGGCAGTGCCCCATCCAGGCCATTGACTGATGGTGCTCTGGTTCTCCTGGCGCAACAAATCGCGAACCGTCATCTGCGGGTTACTGTTTCCCTGTGAATATGTCTGTGGAAGCGCCTGGTCCGTCGATGGCCCACCAGAAACAATATCGCCATTATTTTTGAAGCCGCGCCAGCGTGTCACTGAGAATGGATTAACCCCGCCGCCATCTGTTGCTCCACAATGCGCTCGTGCCGCAACGGTATACTGTTGGATGCCGATCACGCGCAGGAAGAAGGTTGTGGCAGGGCTCTGAATGGCTACTCGCACACCAGAACCATTGACCTCGATCCCACGCGTGATATTTGCACCACTTGCTCCATCCGAGGCATAGATATCGCCGATAGTGCTATAGCTCAACGTTCCTGGCGCATTTGCACCAGTTCCCGGTCCCGTAGGTCCAAGATTATCGGCAATAACTGCCTGTGCACGGGTTGTTGCAGCAGCATCCGATTGCCCGAGCGCAAGCTGATTTGCAGCAGCCAGGCACGCGGCATCAGCCGTATTTTGCATAAGCCGCCGCTGCATGTAGACCATACCGCCATCGATTGCCAGCCCCATAAAGGCAAAAACTAAGCCGATAAACAGCGCCACGACCGCTAGAGATTGCCCACTAGCTCGATTCATCGTCACATATCGCATAATTGCCTCTTATGGTGTGTACTCAAAGTTCACCGATTTACTAATTACGATTGGGTCACGGAGGGCTGGTACCAACGATGAGATGATGATCAGACGATACGAGTAGGCAAGGGTCAGTGTCGCCCGATCGCCTGGGTTAGGGCCCGCGTTCGTTTGCGTTGGGATAATTGTCACTGTCCATGGGTAGGTATTGGGTGCTGGATCGAGCCAACCAAGCGCGCTCGCACTGATCGCGCCAGTTGCATCGCGGCAGCCCTGGTTGTTGAGCGCTCGCATAACAATTGCTTGTTGAGCAATATCATTGGTAGACCAGCCATCGATTCCGCTCGTACACTGGGCTGGGTTCGTGAGGTTGATCGTATTCTGATAGCGAACCGAGCGATAGAGTGACACAGCCCGAGCGCCCTCACGCGCAGCATTCGCCACCTGAATGTGGGCATACAACAGCATCCCAAAATCGAACATGCTTAAAAGGATGACGACCAAGACTGGCAGGGTTAGGGCCAATTCGGCCAGTGATTGTCCACGGGGATGATAGCTATTGGTGCAGCGCTGGCGCATTATGGTGTTCCTCCTCGCACGCCGCCTGGCTCGATCCGCATTGTGGTAGTAGACCGTAGGTTGATCTGACGTGAGCCGAGTATTCCAAAGAACGGCTTGTGGGTATAGGTCATCTGCACATTGATGATGTCTCCTCCACGATAAAGGTTGGTGTCGAGTGCAGTTGTCGGAGTGTAGGAGAGTGTGGTTGTAAGGAGCGCTGTATTTATCATGGGGTTCAGGGTATCGGTGATCACACTAGAAACGCTCTGCCGTCGGCGTGCATCCATGGCGCTCACATCGCTTTGCACCGAAAGCGCATTCGGATCTTGGTAGATTGAACCGGCGCGTGCCGCCTCACGCGTACTATTTGTCAGGCCAACATAGATCGAGAGCAACATACTGATCTCAATAATCCCGAACAGAATCGCGATCAAGACTGGTAATAAAAGAGCAAATTCGACCATACTTTGCCCAGTATTGCGCTTTTGTTTCACCATGATCCACTCCCCGGCATATATTGTCTGTTGATTATCGAATAAACACGGCCCGGCGTGTTTCGATATGGCCTGGATCGTTGCAGTTTTTTCATTCATGGACCTAGATATCTAGCAAACATTCATCAACCCACAGAAAGCACAAACAGCCAGATGATGGCTGTTTGTGGTTCTGCTTCTTGGCGATGCCGTGCCTGGAGCATGCTGATGGTTCGCTATGGTGCCTGATTCCATAAAGTTAAAGGCGACCTATGGCTTGCCGCCTTTGCCATTGTTTCCATCATTTTCCTGTGCTGGCTTGTTTGTTAGATTGCCATTGTTGTCGGGATTACCGGGATTGCCATTATCAGGCTGCGGTGCGGGATTGCCGTTATTGCCATTATTGCCATTATCAGGCTGCGGTATGGAATTACCATTATTGCCATTATCAGGCTGCGGTGCGGGATTGCCGTTATTGCCATTATTGCCATTATCAGGCTGCGGTGTGGAATTACCGTTATTGCCATTATTGCCATTATCAGGCTGCGGCGTGGGATTACTGTTATTGCCGTTATTGCCATTATTGCCGTTATCAGGCTGGGGCGTGGGATTGCCATTATTGCCATTCTCTGGCTTTTGATTAGCCGGTTTTAGTGTTGGGTCGACATGCTTCCCATCTTTCGGCTCAACTGGTTTGGTTGTTGGCTTCTCAGGCTGACGAGCGTTTGGAGGTGTCGGCGTCAGATTCGGTTGCGGTGCTGGTTCCGTTGCGTGCGGCTTTTCTGTTGACGGAACCGGTTTATCACTCGTGCCTAATGGATGTTGCTTTGCAGTTTGCAATGCCGCCTGCTCATGTTGGACGAATTGATCTAATGCAGGCCCCTTGGCGCTCGGGTGTATACGCACATCTGTTGAAAGTATCGTGATCCGTCGCTCGGTTATCAGCACATAGCGCTGGTACAAAGGTGTTGCCGCACTTGGATCAAGGCGAGCAATACCCTGCAATGCGAGGTCCCCTTGTGCAGTACACGCATCGAGTAGGCTCTGCGGAATCGGACGCCCATCTGTGGAGAGAGCCACTATCTCATTGAAGCGAGTCTCGCTATAGTGTAAATACAACTCAGCCCGTGCCGTTGGGTCGCTTGTGAATTGCAGTCGTAGATTCTCGCTTCCCCGCTTTACCGCATAGAGTGGTGTATCCGGCAGACTCGTCTGGGCGGCCACCAGCCCAGTACTAAGGGCGAAAAAAGCTGTTACAAACACAAGCGCAACTCGCAATAGTGGGCTGTTGAACCATCGACGCGATGCTGATGTACGATAGCGATTATGAACAGCTTGCAGCATTTGTCTGCGAACTCGCGCGCGCACCTCGGGGCGAAGCTGTGGCACACTAATCCTGCTGACCTGAATCATCGTGTGAAGTAGCGGTTCAAGCTCCTGTGCTAGAGCTGGATATTTGCTCAAGCACTCATCAACTGTCGCACCGCAACGGAGACGCTCGGCACACTCTTCAACAATAGTATCACTGAGAGAGGAAAATTCGATCATGTTTGTGCTCATCTGGTCGCGAATGACCTATCATGCGCGCCAACGCGCCAAGTGCTCGATGTTGGAGCGCCTTAACCGCTGACTCACTGCGTCCAACCCGTATGGCCACCTCTGAGCTCGAAAGATCTTCACGAAAACGGAGCAGGATCACCTCGCGCTGTTCAGGTGTCAAGTGCTTAACGGCAGCAGCGAGTTTACGTAGCGAATCTCGTTGATCGATATTAAAATCGAGATCCTGTTCTGATGCAGGGAAGTTCATAGGAATATCGCGGTCATCGCGCTTCGATGACCGAACCAGATCAATCATCTGGTTACGAGCAATTGTATAGAGCCAAGCCGTGAATGCTTGATCGGCTCCCGATGATGGCACACGAAAACTTGGCAAATACTGCACCAGACGCAGCCATAGTTCACCAAGTGCCTCTTCTGCCAACGATGCATTCCCACAGCGTATACACAAGTAACGAAAGAGTTTATCTGCGTACATATTGTAGAGCTGTTCGTAGGCATCGTCATCATTCTGCTGTGCACGTAGAATGATCGGTGCAAGATTATCTGTACGAACCACCATGATGAGCCTCAAACCTGTGCTATTTAAGACGACCGGATAGATCCTGGGAGACATGGATATAACCGAACGTTAGCACAAGTAAGATACGAACCGAGCGCCCAGATTCTTGGGTACTATCGCACTCATTCTATGGCGTTACTACACTGCCTTCGATCTTCCCATTTCTTTCACGCACCTGAATAGCAGACTGCTGCGCTGAACTGATGATGACATCAAGCACAAGTGGTGTCTTATCGCCAATCGTAACCTGATACATTCCAGGGTCGAGTGCAATGCGCGATCCAAGTGAACCGGTGTAAACCAGATTGCCTTTTGCATCCGTCACGTGATAGGCGAGGGTAATGGCTTGCCGTACTGCGCTGACCAACTGGGCCGCATCGCTTGCATCAAAATACGGGCCGCCGCCATTCTCGGCAATCTTGCTGAGCCGTGTTCGCGATATGTCGGTACCAATATCAAAGCCAATGACGGCGATCCGAATCTGTGCATTATCTGCATGGATTTTTGCGGCCACCGCTGCCGGATCGGCATTGCATGTCTCTTCACCATCGCTAACAAGTACGATCATCGTATCGCTTTTAATGGCTTTGAGGCTCGCTGCCACACGCTCAAGTGAAAGCCCGATTGGTGTCACACTCTTGGGGGCGGGTTCGACCTTACTGATCATATCGGTCATCACAACCCGATCAAGTGGCCCAAGTGGTGCCAGCATCTCATAATCGTCGCAGCCTTTCGCGAGATGAATGCCGTATGAACTTAGGCCCACCTGGGTTGTATCTGGGAGTTGCTCTATCAGTGTTTTTAGCGCATCGCGAGCCATATCGATTTTGCGGCGCTGTTTAACCAAGCCAAGCATACTTCCAGAGGCATCCAGGATCAGCACGATGTTACCCGTCGTTCGGGTGAGTTGTTCGCCATTGGCCGTCTCGACGATCAGCGCGCCCTGCTGTGGCGCAATAGTTGGTGCAGCTGTTGGTGTGATAGTCGGTTCCGGTGTGATAGTCGGTTCCGGTGTATACGTCGGCTGTAGCGTCGGCGATGGCCGTGGCGTCGAGGTTGCAGCAGCAGTTGGCAGAGACACGACGCGCACTAGCTGTGTTGGTGTTGGAACAGGCTCCAACTGACCAAAAAATCCACCTGCGAACAGGGTTCCACCAAGAATAAACACTCCGGCAATCGTACCGCCCAGGATGTATGGCCACCACACGCGCTTCTGCCGCCGCTCGGTAGCAGGGACATGCAGGCGCTCTAATTCAAGTTTCAGGTTGATATCCGCAACCAGATTCTCGATCTCCGGGTAGGCCTCGCTGCTCGAACGAAGCTGGCGAAATGCTTCGAGTGCTTCAGGCCAGCGGCCAAGTCGAAAGAGTTCCATCCCAGATTCATATAGTTGCGCAGCTGCAATACTCGGCTCGTGATCCACGTTTAACCTCCCGTCCTGGTGAACATGTCGATCAGTTGCGGCACTGCTGGTCCAAGTAGCACAGCAAAGATCGCCGGAAAGATCAGGAAGATGATCGGAAAGAGCATTTTGATCGGTGCCTGGTTGGTGCGCTCCTGCACACGTTGCTGCCGACGCACCCGCAGATCTTCGGCCTGGATCGTCAGAATTCGGCCAATGCTGACACCAAGCTCCTCGGCCTGATTGACCGCCGTCACAAAACTGATCAGATCGGCAACGCCTGTTCGATCCGCCATATCGGTGAGGGCAACACGGCGGGCCTTACCTATGTTGATATCGTGTAACACACGCCCAAACTCGCGGGCCAAATAACCCTGCGATTTATCGACGATTTCTTGCAGCGAGCCTTCAAAGCTCAGGCCAGCCTCGATCACAATCACCAGCAGATCAAGTGCATCCGGCAACTGCTGAATAATCAGTTGTTGTCGCTTTGCGATCTTGCGCGAGAGCCAGATGTCTGGCAAGAAGAATGAACAGCAGCCAAGGCCAAACAGCATGATTCCAGAATAGTAATCGAGTGGATAGGAGGTGCTCCAACCAAACAGGAGGGCTGCACCAACGATGAACAGCATCAGCAGGCCCTTGATCCCCAGAAAATCTCCAGCGCTAATCGCATCGAGATCGCCAGCTTGGAGAATACGCCGCCGGAGCGCCTGCATCCGATTCTGCGGCCACAAGCGAGCGAAGATGCGCGAAGCCTGATGAACCAGTGGCATGACCACCCGTTCAAGAAACGGACGCGAGAGCTCAAGCTCCTGAATGCTTGCCGGAGTTGCTTGGATGTCTTCTGGTAGGTAGATATTGAAGCGATCACGCACCGTATTGTTGGTTCGCAGCGCAAGTGCGCCCCCCAACAACAGCAGTATGCTCAGGCTCACCAGGATGCTGGCCATCGGTATCAGTAAGGATGTTATGTCCAAAGCATACCTCTCATACAAAGAACAAGGAACCATGAACAATGAGCAGTTCGCTTGTTCCTTTGCTCCTAACCAAGGGAGCACAAGTTTGATGTTTCTTCTCTCGATCAGACTTTAATATCGACAATACGTTGAATGATGATGAACCCTATTGCGGATGAGATCAGCGCACCAAACGGGATGCACAGATACCATCCAGGCGTAAAGAGCCGCATAATGTAGCCGGGGTTGATCATCAGAATGACAAGCCCCAGGGCGACTGGTAGCAACCCGATCACATAGCTCGCCATTCGCTGCATTGATGTCGTTACATGCACCTCACGCCGCAGGCGAGCGCGGGCACGAATCGTCGCACTGATCGTCTCAAGCACATTGGCCAGGTTCCCACCAACTCGGCTATGAACTTTGATGGCTGTTACCACAAGTTCCAGATCATCACTCTCGACTCGCTTGACGAGGTTATCGAGTGCCTGGCCGATGCCAAGCCCTAATTGAATCTCCTGGGTGACGCGCCATAGTTCTGTGCGAGTTGGTTCCTGCGATTCACGTGAAGCATTAGCGATCGATTGGAGTAGACTGAAGCCGCCGCGCATGGAACTCGCAAGCACACTCAGCGTCTGTGAGAGCTGATCATTGAAATCCTGATTACGGCGGCGACGGCGCCCGCGTAGCCAAAAGATCGGGGCGACAAAACCAACCAGAAGCGCTGCTGGCACAACGAGAACCGTCCGCCAGATCGATAGTGCGACGATGGCCAGTAATGCGGGAATTGCCGTGCGCAACAGAAAATACTCAGGGACTGTCAATGGTAGATTAGCCTGAGTGAGATCGTAGGCGATCCTATCTGCAAAGCCCTGGCGGTTAATCGTCCGGTTGATCCGCTCGGCCAACTGTGGATCTGGTGAAGTCAGGCTATTACCATCGCGGTCGGGATGATCGCCTAGGTACGTGCCGAGGCGCTCAGATGCCTGGCTACGCTGCATGATTTGCCAACATGCATAGATCAGCGATGCAACCGATAATGCTGCCATCGTGGAGGCTACAATGATCGAGAGGAGATCGTTCGCCATCATGGCTTTTTCCCTCCCTGGTGCGCGAAGAGCTGTGCCGGTAGCACAATATTACGCTGCTGAAGCCGTTCGATAAAGCGTGGGCGCAGGCCAGTTGGTACAATCTTCCCGGCGATCTTGCCATCGCGGGCATCCTGGTGTTGAAAGACAAACAGATCGGACATGGTGATGACATCTTGCTCCATACCAACGATCTCGGTGATATGGGTGATTCGGCGTGAGCCATCCTGCATGCGTTCGAGCTGAATGATCAGATTGATCGCGGAGGCAATCTGCTCCCGAATCGCCCGCATTGGCAGATCCATCCCGGACATCAACACCATTGTCTCCATACGGCGGATGGCATCGCGAGGTGTATTGGCATGCAACGTTGTCATCGAGCCATCGTGACCCGTATTCATGGCCTGGAGCATATCGAGCGACTCACCCGCACGGCACTCGCCAACAATGATTCGGTCAGGGCGCATGCGTAGTGCATTAATCACAAGATCGCGCATGGCGATTTCGCCACGGCCTTCAATATTTGCTGGGCGTGATTCAAGCGGCACCACATGGCGCTGTTGGAGCTGGAGTTCGGCGGCATTCTCAATCGTGATAATGCGCTCATCATTGGGAATGAACGAGGAAAGAACATTGAGCAGGGTCGTCTTGCCAGTACCAGTACCGCCAGAAACAATCACATTCAGGCGGCCCTGAACACATGCGCGCAAAAATTCAACCAACTCCATCGTTGCGGTATTGCGAGTCACGAGATCGGTGGCGGTCAGCGGGATGCGTGAAAACTTCCGGATCGTCAGCGTCGGCCCTTCCATCGCAAGCGGAGGAATGATCACATTCACGCGGCTGCCATCGGGCAGGCGGGCATCGACCATAGGATTGCTCTCATCGCAGCGACGCCCCAATGGCGAGATGATCCGATCAATAATTCGGCGAACGTGATCATCGTCCGTAAAGGTCTGATCGGTCTCGAACAGACGCCCCTCGCGTTCGACCCAAATACTCTTTGCGCCATTGACCATGATCTCAGAGACGCTATCATCGGCAAGAAAGTCCTCAATCGGACCAAAGCCGAGCAGTTCTGCATGGGCAATGCGGATCAGCCGCGAACGTTCTCGTTCCGAGACGATCCGCCCGGTGCGATCAATCGTCGCATTCACAAGCAGCGCAATCCGGCTCTGATAGTGATCTGGTGTATGTTTGCCGCTCCCGAAATCCGGTTCATTCAGAAGGCGCTGCTGGACCTCTTCAATCACCTCACGATCCTCGGTTGAACGGAGGTTGCTCAGTGGAGCGACCCCACGCACGCTTGGCTGTTCGACCTGTTCAATTGGCGCGGGGGGCGGCCCGGCTGGAGGCGTGTTGGTATCTTTGGGAGCACCACTAAAGGGCATTCGAAAGCGAGTCATTGTGTTCTTCCTCCAGTATGACAGCGATACACCACCGTAACTGAGTGGGCAAGTGATTGTTGAGCAAGCAGCTTCATGCTAGAACCCACGCCGTACAAAGCGGAACCATCCACGCCGTGCGCCAGTATCCGCTGATGGAGCCTTCCCCGAGGATGGCCGGCCACCATTTGGAGTGAGCGAGAAGGTATCAACCTTATCGCCGGCAACATAGGCTGCGAGCTTCATAATGCTTTCCGCTGCCCAGCTCTTTGGGTGAGAGAGAACAATAGGAACGCCCTGGTTAATGCTATGGGTGATCATGCGCCCTTCGCTGGGGATGTTTGCGCTGATCGGATAGCCAAGGTGCGTCTGCACATCCTGAAGCGAGATGCCTTCGACGCTAGGGAAACGATTGAGTACCAGGGTGATCCGGCCAACGCTCAGGCCATGCTTGCGGAGATAGGCCAGAAAATGCTTTGCGTTCTTGAGCGTTGGAATCTCGGGAGTTGCAACAACCAGGATTTCGTCGGCGCGCTGAATGAGCTTGAGTGTGACCTCATCCAGAAACGACCAGGTATCGACCACCACATAGGCATAGTGATCGAGCAGGCTATCGAGGATATGGTCGATCTGCTCGGCGGTGACTTCGCCAGCTGCCTCGGGTTCATTCGGTGCCAATAGCACGCGAACACCAGTTTTGTGTTCCTGGAGCACTTGTGCAAGCATAGCCTCGCTGATCTCAGCGGCCTGGTGGAGGAGATCTTGCAGGGTATAGCGCGACCACAGATTCAAATGAACACCAACATCACCAAACTGCAGCCCGAAGTCAGTCAGCGCCACACTCGTGGATGTCAACTGCCGCAGAGCTACGGCCAGATTGACTGCGATGGTTGTCGTACCGACCCCACCTTTTGTTGAGGAAACGACTACCAACTTGCCGCGCCGACGGGTCGTGGTTTCTGGCGCACTCAGGCTCTTGCGGCGATCCGATTCTGCATTAAGCAGCGCCTGAATCGTAATCGTCATGTCGGTGTAGGGTGTTGGCTGGCCGATCACATCGCGCATCCCCGCATGAACCAATCGCCGCATGATTGCGGTGGTGAGTTCTGGAACGATGGCAATACACGGCACCGTTGTGGCAACGGTATACACCTGGCGTGCCAGGCTTTCCGCATCGGCGATCTCGCGGTCGATTACAATCAGATCGATCAGCCCACGCTGCGCCATATCGACGGCTGCATTCAGCACTGCAATGCGCTCAACTCGGCCAACCCATGGTTCCTCGGCAAGCCGCGTAATCCAATCCTGATTTGTGCGCTCAGGAGTTGTGACGACAGCAATATGCGCTTTTTGGTTCTGCGTTGTCATGATCATTCCGCTCCTCAATAGGGTAGTGTTCTACTCCTGCCAATACATAGGTACTATCGAATGTTGTAGCGCTTCGCAAATTCTTCGTAGCTGATTGCCGGCGCTTGATGCTGATCTTGATCAAGGGTTGAGCGTAGAGCAAAATCAATCACTCCACCCGAATCTTTTACATATTTGATCATGATCGCATCATCGGGTTTGACACTCAGCAGCAGAGCTGTCGATTTCGAGTTTGTTTTTTCTGCATTTGCCGCATCCTTCATCACATGCAGCACTTTGATGTTCTGAACCGTCAGCAGCGTCGATTTCGTCGGAACTGTGTTATCAGTCGTTGGATTGTCGATGGTGAGCAGCAGATCAATATGATCGCCATCCCTGATCACATCACTTTTGCTGAGCAGATCTTCCATTGGAAAGGCAAAAACGACGTGCCCTGCTTCAATTTGCTGGCTTAGCATGTCTGTTTGGGCACCAAGGAAGAAGCTGGATTGGAATGTAGAACCCTGTGCGATGTTTGCAATTACCGTCTTGTTATCGAGTTCAACTGTGGTGCTGATCGCGGTAATTGGCACTAAATCAAGTGGGAAATCTTTCATTACATAATCGGCAGCACTGATCTGCGATCCAACCTCAAGCTGACGTGCAGCGACTGGTAGACGCATGGTAGCGACTGTCGCACTTTCGCTGGCAGTCGTACGGGCCTGTTCAATGGCCTTGGCCGATTGCTGCTGCAGGGTGTAGTACACCAGCAGACCAGTTCCGGCTGCCAGTAATACCCCTAAGATAATAAAGATCCAGGCTCTACTTTTGCTCACGATTGCCTCCTTAGATCGAGATCGACATTCATTCTGTTGCAGAAGAAACAGCCATAGGCTCAAATCGATATGGCCTATTGTCTGACACAAAGATAAAGAACATATAAGTTGGCGTTCATCTCGCACACAACGATCACCTATCGCTAGCTCGGCAGCGATAATGAGCAGGTATGCCAGGAGTTACGGTGATAGTATTCTGGTATAGAGCTGCTATCAAATAGATATTGATCACGACACAGCTTGTTTATACAATCTATGTAATGTGATTGTAATGTCATTCAGCGTCTATCCTCTCTTTTATATCAGTCGCTGTCTCTTTCTATTCTTGTAAACAAATCCAGTTTGGATTTGGTATTTGATGTGTGCCAGATTTATTTGGCATACGCTAGGCTTTGCTGTCAGATAGCTACGACACTGGTGTCAGTTGGTCAATTCTTGTGCGGAACGATGCACATACCATCATTACCATATATAGATCAGGAGCGTCTTTACCATGCACTCAACATTTCGTCATCCCGGAGCGCCTACAGCACGTATCCATCAACCACGTCGGTTTCACGCACTCCTGACCATGCTGCTCGCGCTGATTATGCTTGCTGCTCCATTTCCGCGCTATGCCTTTGCGCTGAGTTCTGGCGATCTGACATTCACGTTGGTGACACCCTTCTTGGCGCAGGATAGCAATAACTCCTGTGCGGCAGGGCCAAAAGCCAGCTATATCGAAATATTAGTCACAAATCCTGCTGGTGGCACTGGATCGCTGAGCAACCTGACTGCGAACCTGAGTGCCTTTGCTGGTGCCGCTGGTGTCACACTCGATTCTGGCGAGTCAGGGACGCGCTATATTGGTACACTAGCGGATGGGGCCAAGTTTCCGTTATATTTCTATGTGAATTACCCCTGTCAGGCTGGCTCGAATCCGCCTGCCATCACCAGTACTTTTACGGTGACGGTGAGCGATGGCGTGACTGCATCGCTTGTTAGTGGTACCCAGACATTAACGACCCGTTCCGAGATTTCGGCCAATGCCGGCGGGCAAGTGCTGAGTTCAACAATTGGACCCGGCGCAGTTGTTGGCCAGATTATCCCGATGACGGTGACATACGATTTTGGCAATCCCGGTGGCGCACAGGTCGCGATGATCCAGCCTGCCGGTAATGTCTCGTTTAATAGTGATTGTTTTCGGCTGATGAGTGTCGATATCTCATCGGTCACGGGCTTTACGGCAGGCCTGACGGCCGCTGCAGATGATCAACTGTACTTTACTGCTGTGAATGGTGCTGCGAGCAACACTGCCACGGTGATCTACTATTTCAAGATGCTCTGTGCCGGTGCCAGCACAACGGCCAATCCATTCTCCGATCTGACCAGTGGTGGCCAACTCAAATACACCGGGAACTTCGGTAGCTGCTCCTCTACGGGTGCAATCTGCCCAGCATATCCGGTTGTCACGAATCCCTTTACGGTGAGTAAATCAGCCTCGCCAACCAACCTGCCAACTGGTGGCACGACCACCTATACCGTTGTTGTGACCAACCCATCGGCCTACGCAGCCAAGATAGATAAAATCGTCGATGTGCTGCCGAGCGGCTTCACTTTTGGTGCAATTGCTGGGGCGAGCCAGGTAACAGCCGCTAACTCTAGCAGTGTGCCCAGTGCTGGTGCTTCTGGCACGCTCACATTTGCTGGTGTACCGACGACGACCTGTGTTGGTGGGACGTGCAATGGCTCGTATGATCTGCCCGCCAATGGGACATTGACGCTTGTGTATTCGGCTAGTGTTCCGAACAACGCTGGCACCTTTACCAACTCCGCCACAGCCGTCGTCGCCGCCACATCGATTGGACCAGCAACATCGAATGTCACGGTTGGTAGTTCTGATCTGGCTGTGACCAAGAGTGTCAACAATGCGACACCAAATGTTGGCACCAACGTCACCTATACCATCCAGGTGACGAATAATGGAGCGAGTACAGCAACCGGTGTGGTGATTAGTGATCTGTTGCCAGCCGGCTTGACCTATGTTTCCAGCACGCCCAGCCAGGGCATCTATACCAGTGGGACGGGCGCGTGGGCGGTTGGTACGCTGGCCAATGCTGCCTCTGCCACGCTCACGATTGTCGCCACGGTGACACAAGCTGGTACGATCTCCAACACGGCAGCCGTCAGCGCATCGAACCAACCTGACCCGAACAGCGCCAATAATAGCGCGAGCGCCTCACTCAGCGTGCAAGCTGCCGATCTGGCTGTGACCAAGAGTGTCAATAATGCAACACCAAATGTTGGCACCAACGTCACCTATACCATCCAGGTCACGAATAACGGGCCAAGTGCGGCAACCGGTGTGGCGATTAGTGATCTGTTGCCAGCAGGCTTGACCTATGTTTCCAGCACACCGAGCCAGGGAACCTACACTAGTGGCACGGGCGCATGGGCGGTTGGCTCACTGGCTAATGGGGCTAGCGCAAGCCTGACGATTGTGGCGACTGTCACGCAGGCTGGTGCAATCTCGAATAGCGCTGGCGTGAGTGCTTCGGATCAGCCTGATCTCGTAACTGGCAATAATTCGAGTACCAGTGTACTTAATGGCCAACAGGCCGATCTTGCAGTGACCAAAAGCGTCAATAATGCAACACCAAATGTTGGTGCGAATGTCACATTCACTGTACAAGTGACGAATAATGGACCAAGCGCAACGACTGGTGTCGCACTCAGCGATCTCCTCCCAGCGGGCTTGACCTATGTTTCCAGCACGTCCAGCCAGGGCAGTTATACCAGCGGTAGCGGCGTGTGGACGGTCGGTGTACTCGCCAATAGCGCGAGCGCAACGCTCACAATCGTTGCCACCGTCACACAGGCTGGTGCGTTAACCAACACTGCAACTATCAGTGCAGCGAGTGTTGTTGATCCAACCCCTGGCAATAATAGTGCCAGTGCGATAGTTACAGGGCAGCAAGCTGATCTGGTAATGTCCAAGAGTGTCGATGCCACCACGCCAAATGTTGGCACCGACGTGACCTATACTATTCGGGTGGCAAATAATGGGCCAAGTACCGCAACAGGTATAGCGATTAGTATTACAACGCAGGGTCTCTCGAACGTTGGCTTCACGTAACCATACCGGAGCCAGAATTCGGGAAGTGGGAAATCATAAACAATCCAGTCTCTCGAACGTTGGCTTCACGTAACC
>Ga0163144_10015991_pt1 | contig 15403 bp, 14 predicted proteins | sample OliLak19BULKMAT1_FD_123175 | JGI IMG/M metagenome (GOLD analysis project Ga0163144, IMG submission 123175) | Freshwater microbial mat bacterial communities from Lake Vanda, McMurdo Dry Valleys, Antarctica - Oligotrophic Lake LV.19.BULKMAT1 | ecosystem: Environmental > Aquatic > Freshwater >...
CCGAGCCAGGGGGAAACGCCGGGAAAGCCGGGCGCGGCACTGCGAAAGAATTTTCATCTCTATCAGTTTTGGGATTTTTTGCGGCAGGCGAGCAAGCGCCTGGGTCGGCTGACCTATCGCAGCGCCCACCCGGCCGACGGAGCGGCGCCCATGGTGGCGGGATGTTTTTTGGCCGCGACCGGCGAGGACGCGGCAAGCCAACAAGCGTTCGTGCCGGGCGTGTTTCGCACGCTGATTCAGAATCAAAACTTCGTCACTTGGGCGCCGCAAGCGCTGATCGAGGAACGCGGTTTTCTGCGCATGACCAAGGCGGGCTATGTGGTGTTCTTGCTGCTGTTGGTGGGCCTGGGCGGCGTAGGCTGGTGGATGTGGAACCGCTAATTCGTAGGACAGGCTTCCAGCCTGTCCATTTGGTGTGCGTGGTATGTGCGTGGTATGTGCGTGGCCGGGGTCGGTACTCCGCCCCCGGCGGTCCCTTGCCAAACCAGGGTCGGAGTACAGACGCCGGCCAGCACAGTGATGCAAAATCGGACAGGCTGGAAGCCTGTCCTACGGGGGGATGGCGCGGTGTTCGCCGTTGTGGCGTTGGGCGAGCATTTGCAGCGGGCTGCCGGGGCGGTTATGGGGGGCGTTGAGTTCGAAGGTGTGAATCACCGCCTTGGCGTGATTCCAGGCGTCGACCTGGCGGAGCAATTCGAAGGATAGGTCGTCGGCGTCAGTAAGGAAGAAAACGACGTCGGGACGCATCGCCAGGGCGAGATTCAAGGCGGGGGCGTGGTCGGTTTTGCCTTCGGGTAACAGTTCATGCAGTGCCTGCGAGACTTGACGGCGTGTGTCGGCATCGTGACCGAGCCAACCGGGGCGAGCGGGCATCAAGGCGCGGGCTCGGCTGTGGTAGACGATGACTTGGTATGAGGTGTCGGCGGGCAGGGAGTCGATGGTTTCGGTCACTGCGCGGGCGGCGCGCTGCCAAAGTCCGCCCCTGCCCATGCTGGAGGAGGCATCGACCACGAAGACGATGCGTTTGGCCTGTTCGCCGGCCGCGACGCCGAAGAAGCGTCCGCCTTTTCCCGGACTACCGAGATTGCCGGTTGTGCCGGTTGTGGGATAATTGCTGGTAGCGGCGGTCAGATGCGATTTGTCGCGTGGAGCACCATTGCCGACGCCGGCGGGTTCGAGCATGGGATTTATCAGGAGTTGTGCGGAGAAGGAGGACTGAAAACCAACAGAGTCTTGCGTTTCCGAGGATTCCTCGCCGGTGGGAGTGAGGCGGGCATCGGGCCGGTCTCCCAAACGGACGGAGGGCCGCTTTATCTGGAGATTAACGCGATGGGTGCTGACGTTTTTCGAATCCTCCGCGCTGCGCCAAAACCAGCCGGCGGCGCAAAGCAGGACATGTACCGCGGCCGAGACGATAATGGCAATTCGCCAGTGGAACTTGCCCCCGGGAAAAGAGACCATCGGAACTCCTTTTCCTTGAAGATTTCCGCCGCGCGGGTCGATACCTCTACTGTTGCCAAGGGGTGGTCTGACCCAAAATGAAAGGCAGGATGCCGTCATAGACATCATGCTTTGAGCTGACCAACCTGAGGGATAGCGGCGACGCAAGGCAGCGTCTCCGCTATTTTTTTGCTATTTGCGACTTGAACTCACCTCCGCCTGCCGGCGTTCCTTCTCCTCGCGAAGTTTTCTCTCCCCGTCGATCAACGACAACATCCCCGCGCCGGCGTCTTGGGGCGGTAACCATGTGATTTCGCCGCGTACGCCGTCTTTTTCCTGCACGAATGTCAGCCGAAACGCTTGGCCGTTGGCGGTGGTTCCTTCAACTTTCGCGCCGTTGCGTTTCACTCGGAGATCGAGAGCCTTCAAATTCCGCGACCACGCCAGCGCGGCGGCCTCAGCCCTAATATTCGGGAAAAAAGGTCGGGATTCCGACCAAACACGCACGGAAGCAAGTTCTATTTGCTCATGCGGCGACGACATCAGATCCCAATCCACCCACCAATCGGGATTGCGAGCTTGGCAGCCCAGCAGCAGCCAAATCAGGCACCAGGGTATGTAAGTTACCCAGCCGCGCATCTTCCTCCCCTTTGCCGGAGATTGCCGTCGTGAATAGGGCGCTAAACCAAAACGTTGAATTCGCGACGGGGATACCCGAACGAGGAGAAAATGCAATAGCAACCCGATCGGATCGGGCGTCACGCGACGACTTCCGGCGCCAGGGCGACGCGCAGCTTGCTGATCGCGCCGGCTTGTACCTGGCGGACGCGTTCCTTGGAAATGCCCAGATCACGGCCGACTTTATCCAGCGTCGCGTCCTCCTCGCAACCGGACAGATGGTAACGGCGGCGCAGGACGACCTTCTCCCGCGCGGAGAGCAGCGGATGTTCCTTCTGAAGGTAGTCTTCGATCTTTGGAGTTCCGCCAAAGGCCGCGTCGGGATCGCGGTCGACGGGTTCTTTGTCGAGCACGTTGTCGAGCGAAAGATGATGCGCGAAGCGATCGGAAAGGCTGCGTTGATTCAAACGCGACAGTGCCCGCATGAGGCAGGTGTACGCGTAGGTCGAAAAGCGAATCCCCAGCCAGGGATTGTAAGCGGCGACGACCTTGATCATGACGATGTAACACTCGCCGATGAGGTCGTCGGAACTTGCGTTTTGGTAGACCTTTTTTTTGACCGCCCCGAAGATGAGCTTGCGATTGCCAAGGACGATGCGGTCGCGCAGGCGAAAGTACCGCCCGCGCCAAAGTTCACTGTCGGAGGCTTTGCGGGCCTTTTCCGCACGATAGGCGGCGTAGTGCATTTTTTTCGTCGTCGCGCGCGTCACGTCATCGGGCATGTAAGAATTGCCGAACTCGTGATCGTCCAGGGGAGCGTCGACATCCCGCGAATATTCAAGGGCGGATTTCCTGTCCTGAAAGGAGGCGTGCTCCACATGTCGGATGGACTCGCGCGCTTGGTTTCCGCCGCGCTGGATCTTGCTGGTGATTCCCATCGCCTTGCTCCTGGTGTTTTCGTCGCCGCGTCGTGAGGTCGTCCGTCGGCCGATCTGTTAAAACGTCCAAATCGTTCAATTTAAGTGTAGACGAATCGTTCACGCGGTCAAGTGGCAGATTCGATAAATCTTTCCGTGTCCGCTTTTCCATTTTGCTTGGCTGCCTGCTATTAATGAGGGGACGGAGACTGATTGCCGGTTCAAGAGTCCGAGTAACGCGAGAGGAGAGGCGAGGGCGGCCCTTCGTGGAACGCCCAATTCGTTCAAGTGATTATGGAAGCGAATTACTTATCGACGGCGCAAGTCGCGGCGGCGCTGGGCGTCGGCGTGAGCACCGTCAAACGCTGGGTCGACGAAAAGATCCTGACGGCGCATCGCACTCCCGGCGGGCATCGCAAGCTCTTGGTCGCCGACGTGATGCGGTTGGTTAAGGAGGGCAACTTTCCCAATCTCGATCTGAAGCGGCTGTTGGGCGCCCAGCGCGCGAAGAAATCTCTCCCGGCCGAGATGGCGGATGATTTGCACAAGGCATTGCGAGACGGCGCGGAAGCCAACGCGCGCGTCCTCATCGCCAAGGCTTACCGATCCGGGCTCTCGATCGCGGAGGTAAGCGACCAAGTGATCGCGCCCGCCATGCATCGCGTCGGCCATGCCTGGGAGACCGGCGCCATCGACGTTCTGCACGAACACCACGCCACGCAGATCGTCGCGGGCGCGTTGTTTGAACTGAAAGCGACGCTGGAGGAACAGACGCGTCCCGTACGTCCGCTCGCGCTTGGCGGCGCGCCGGAAGGCGACCCTTATCTGTTATGCAGCTTGCTCATCGAAATGATGTTGATCGAACAAGGCTGGGAAACCGTCAACTTGGGACCGAACACGCCGTTGCTGTCGCTGAACAAAGCGATCGCGGAGTTTCGCCCCCGCTTGGTGTGGCTGACGATCAGCCATCTCGCCGACGCGGAGCGTTTTCTGCGGGAATATCCGTCGTTCTACGCGGACGCCCATCGCGCCGGAGTCGCCGTCGCCGTCGGCGGCCAGGGCCTCACGCCCGCCATCCGCGCCGGCATCCTTTACACCACCTTCGGCGACAGCTTCGCCCATCTCGCCGAATTCGCGCGCACCCTCAACCCACAACCGCAACGCCCCCCGCGCGGCCGCCCCACACGCGACGCCCAGTAACCCCCCTCTTCTTCGTTTCGCGCTCGCCCCCTCCCTCGCCACCCATCTATCCCACGCTCAATGCAAAAAACCTCACCTCCCCCGCCAAGCCGCCACTTCCTTCCGCACCTCCGCCCGGCTGCAGCGTGGCCGATACGTCAATCGCGCCCGAAAGTAGTACTCGCGCTTCACCTCGAACTTCGGCAGTATGTACTGAAAATCCCAGGCCGGGTTGGTCGACTCGCGTTCCTTGTTCACCCCGCCTCCGGAAGGCGAATGCGTCAGGCGAAACGTGCCAAACCCGTCGAACATGAAGATCGCCGTCATGTCGCGGAAGTGGCCGTAGAAGGAAGGCTCATCGAACCGCATCGGCGAGTAGTTGCGAAAAAGGCACTCGGGGTAGCCCTCGCTGAAGCGCAATTCGAGCATATCTCGCGTGTGGCGGACGGTGCTTTCATCGTTGTGGCGCTGGGTACACAGCTGCTGCCAGAGGTCGTTGCCTCGAAAATACATGCTCTTATCGTCCGGCGCGTTCATGTAGCTCGCCCAGAACAGGCCGAGGTAGCCGTGCTCAAAGACATGCTGCATGGGCCGGAAGCGGAAGCTCATGTCGACATGATGCGGCGCGACAAGCGTGAAACGCGTCCAGCTTTCCAGGTGAAAGGTCGGCGTCGCCGGTTGGTGCAACTCGGCTTCCCGCTCCGAGATCCGGCGAAAAGTCATCGGGGCGTTGCGCGGCTCGAAGAAGATCCGCCGCGTTCCGTCGGCGTCCCGGCGATGCCCGTCGAAAATATGCTCGAAATTCAGTCCCGCCACAGCCGGCACGAAGAGGTTCGTCGCCTCGCGCCGATGCGTCAAGCTCCAAACGCCGTTGTAGCCTGCGCGGTGGCCTTCGTGGGCGGCATTATCGCCGAGGACGGCCGTCAAGTCTCCGACCAAAAACGTATCGTGTGCCATGACTTAGCTCCTAACCACACCATTCCCCGTTTCGCGCTCGCCCCGCGCCGGCGTTCGCTCTCGAACATATCGCAAACCCGTGGAAAGTGCCCTCCGGGGGCTGACGCCGCCCGGCTCGCCTGCACTCGCCGCGTTTCTTCCCTTGACGTCGCCCGCCCGACCCTTATCATAACTTTTTCCTGAAAATGTCGAGCACTATGCGGAAAGAATCTATGTCCACGACCATGGCTAAGACGGGCAGCATCGAGCAAGGGTGGCATGTGATCGACGCGACCAACCAAGTCGTCGGTCGCCTGGCTGTCACCATTGCCAACATTCTGCGCGGAAAACACCGCCCCGTCTATACTCCTCACGTCGATACCGGCGAATTCGTCATCGTGCTTAACGCCGAGAAGGTCCGCTTCACCGGCAAAAAGCTGGAGCAGAAGACGTACAGCAGCTACTCCCATTATCCGGGCGGCCTCAGGGTCCGCACCGCCCAGGAACTCATGGACAAGCACCCCGAACGCATCCTCGAACTCGCGGTGCAGCGCATGGTTCCCCGCAACAAGCTTGGCCGTAAGCAGATGCTGAAGCTGAAAGTCTTCACCGGATCGACTCATCCGCATCAGGCACAAAATCCCAAAGAACTCAAGATCAGCTAAGACCGACGGTATTCCCTCTCCGCTCAACTAAGACCGACGGTATTCCCTCTCCACCGGTACTCCGGGGGAGAGGGAAGGGTGAGGGGGCATCCGCATCAGTATCCAAGGAGTATGAATCGTGGCGGAAGCGACTGCGAAACGAAAATGGCACCTGGGCACCGGCCGACGCAAGACCTCCGTCGCCCGTGTCCGCATTGCCGAAGGCTCCGGCAAGCTGGCCATCAACGGCCGAACCCTGGAACACTACTTCACCGAGGATAAGGACCGCAGCGCCGTGCTCGGTCCGCTTCTCCTCACCGAGATGCAAAACCGCCTCGATATCGTCATTCGCGTGCAGGGCGGCGGCTTCAGCGGGCAGGGCGGCGCCATCACGCAGGGCATTGCCCGCGCTCTCAAAGACATGTTTGGCATCACCACGCCGACCGAAGGCGAGGATGCCGAAGCCGACGGCGGCATGGGCAAAAAGCTCCGCGACTCCGGCTTCCTCACCCGCGACGGCCGCATGAAGGAACGCAAGAAATACGGCCGCAAGGGCGCCCGCAAGAGCTTCCAGTTCTCCAAGCGCTAAGTGAATGGTTAGCACGACGCGCAAGCGAGTGAATTCACTCGCTTGCGCGTCGTGCTAACTCCAACCTGTACTCAAAATAGCCCACCGGTTGCAACCGGTGGGCCTATTCGTTGAATTACTTGGCTCGTTTGAATTCGACGAAGAGAGCCTTGCCTTCATTACTGAATTCGGTGGGTCTGTCTTCCCGCCCCGGATCCGAAGCGGCCCAGCGCAGCGTATCGCCGCTGAGTTCATAAATCGCCAGCACGGTTTTGCCGACAAATTTTCCCGCCTCACTGCCGCCTGCCGTAATCTTCATATCGATGGCGTTTGGCTTTGCCTTGGGATCCAGGGTGAAAGTGCCCTTGAAATGATGGTCGTCCTTTTCCTTGGAGATCAGGGACCATTTGTTGCCGGAGAAGGTCAACTCCACGTTGTCGCGTCCCTTGATGATCCCCAGCCATTTTCCTTGTAGCGATTTTTGATCTTTCGCCGCATCGCCTCCCATTGCCGAAGATAGGGAGAGCAAGGCGATTCCGCAGACAATGATCGTTCGCATGACTTTCGCTCCAGTGGACGATTTCTCGATTGCGCCGAAACCCTTGGCGTGCGCGTCCGAATCCGTCCTGCACTGCCCACGATACGCCGTGTCCAAGGCATAGGCCAACGGAAATACGCAATTCCTTATCGCTGCCGCGCCCGTCCCTGTCTTCCTACAATGGCATGACGCCCGCACTGAATTGGAAGCGCCGGCGGTTTCCCTTTTTGCGGAGCAGATGCATGACCCCCGTCGTAATCATCGCCGGCGACGGCATCGGGCCGGAAGTGATGGCGGCGACGCGTCAAATCCTCGCCGCCTCCGGGGCACGCCTGGATTACATCGAAGCGAGCGCCGGTTTGGACGCCGCCCAGCAATGCGGCGATCCGCTGCCGGCTGCCACTCTCGACGCCATTCGCAAATACCGCGTCGCCCTCAAAGGCCCCTGCACCACCCCTATCGGCAAAGGCTATCGCTCGATCAACGTACGCCTCCGCCGCGAACTGGCGCTTTTCGCCAGCGTTCGACCCGTCAACACGCTGCCCGGCATTCGGGTTCCTTACGATCAGGTCGATCTGGTGGTTGTGCGCGAAAACACCGAAGGCTTATACGCGGGCTTGGAACATGTCGTCGTCCCCGGCGTCGTCGAGAGTCTACGGCTTGTCACGCGCGAAGCGGCCGAGCGGATTGTGCGTTATGCCTTCGAACTCGCCCGCACGCAGGGACGGCGCAAGGTAACGGTCGTGCACAAGGCCGACGTGTTGCCGTTGAGCGACGGCATGTTCTTGGACATCGCCCAAGAGGTGGCGGACGATTACCCGTTTTTGGAGTTTGACGAGCGCGCCATCGACAACGCCGCCCGCGAACTGGCGCTCGATCCGACGCGCTTCGACGTCCTCGTCATGGAAAACCTCTTTGGCGACGTGATGAGCGACCTGTGCGCGGGGCTGGTGGGCGGCCTGGGCGTCGTGCCCGGCGCCAATATCGGCAAGCGCTATGCCGTCTTCGAGGCCGTCCATGGCAGCGCCCCGGACATCGCCGGCAAAGGCCTGGCCAATCCCATCGCGCTCTTGCGCTCCGCCGCCATGATGCTGCAATACATCGGCCAAAAGACGGCTGCGGTTCGCATCGAAAACTCCGTCTGTCGCACATTGCAGGACGGCCTAGGACTGACGCGGGATCTGGGCGGGACAGGCAACACCGCCAGCATCACGGAACGGCTGTTGGCGAATCTCAACGGGCATTCGGAATCGTAATCAGGAGCGTGTATGTCGCTGACTGTGACGCTGATCCAAGGCGGCGGAATTGGCTACGACCTCGTGCCCGCGGTCCAGCACGTCTTGCGGGAGGCGGGCGTCGACATCACTTGGGAAGAGCATGTCGCCGGGGCCGAGGCGATGGACCAGGGGAAATATGCCCTGCCGCCGGAAATGCTCGAATCGGTGCGGCGAACCGGACTGGCGCTGAAGTCGAAGCTGCTTCCTTCCCCCAAGAATCCGCATACCAACTACAACATCCTCTTTCGCCGTTCTCTTAACCTGTTCGCTTCGGTTCGACCGCTCAAGAACCTGCGCGGCTTGCCCGCGCGCTTCGACGGCGTCGACATGCTCGTGTTGCGCGAGATCACCGAGGATCTTTACGCGGCCATCGAACACGAAATCGTGCCGGGCGTCATTCAGAGTTTGAAGGTCGTCACGGAGTCCGCGAGCCGACGCTTCTTTCAGTTCGCGTTTCAGTACACGCGCAAAGCGGGTCGAAAAATCGTGCATTGCGTCCACAAAGCCAACATCCTCAAACTCGCGGACGGGCTGTTTCTGGAGGCGTTTCGTGCCACGGCGAAGGACTTTCCCGAGATACAGGCCAAGGAGATTATCGTCGACAATTGCTGCATGCAGATGGTGTCGCGACCGCAACAATTCGACGTGCTCGTCATGGGAAATCTTTACGGCGACATCGTCAGTGACCTGGGCGCCGGCGTCGTGGGCGGCATCAGCGCGACCGCGGGAATCAACGTCGCGGAAGGGATCCAGGTCTTCGAGACCTTCCACGGCGGCAGACGCGAGGACATCGGCGTGGGTCGCGCCAATCCGCTGCCGTTGCTCCTGCCGGCCATCGATTTGTTAGAAGCGGTCGGTCGCAAAGACGACGCGGCCCGCATCCTCGCCGCAATCGAAAAAGTCCTCACCACGGGCAAAATCCGCACAACCGATCTGGGCGGCTCGGCCGGCACGATGGACTTGGCGAAGGCGATCGGGGACGCGTTAACCTGAGTCACGCGGCAAGTCGAAGGAAAAAGGCGGGGATTCGGTTCGGGAGCGCCACGCGAAAAAGCCGAAGAAAGGGATTGTTCGTCGAGGCAAAGCCGTGGAAGCGGCAGTTCCAAAATGCGGAGCTTGACAGAGTTTTGCACTGAGAACTAAACTTCATAGTGGTATAGTGAAGGGTGGAAGAATAAACCAACCCTGGCGTTCGTAAGCAGATGGGCGATGGGGCAGGCGGGAGAGCATTCAAGTGAAAGCGTTTATCAGCGACATCCACAGCAACCTGGAGGCGCTGACCGCCGTCCTGGCGGACATCCAGAAGAACAATGTCGCGGACATCTACTGTCTGGGCGACATCGTTGGCTATGGTCCCAATCCGCGCGAGTGCATTGACCTGATCATGCAATGCAAGGTCGTGCTATTGGGAAATCACGACCAAGGTGCGATGTTCGACCCGGACGGATTCAATCCGCCCGCCGAGCGCGCTATCTTTTGGACCCGCGCCCAGCTTGAATCCCCCAACGAGACCCGCCAGAAAAAAGAAGCCCGCTGGGAGTTTCTCGCGGAGCGGCCTCGCGTCCACAAGGAAGACGGCTTGCTCTTCGTGCATGGCTCGGCGCGCAACCCGCTCAACGAATATGTCTTCCCCGAGGACATCTACAACCAACGCAAGATGGATCGCATCTTCGCCCTGGTCGACCGCTACTGCTTCCAGGGACACACGCACGTTCCGGGCGTCTTTCTGGAAAACTCTCCCGAGGACATGTACCAGTTCCATTCCCCGGACGAAGTCGATTACGCCTATAAGCTCGATAATCGCAAGACGCTGTGCAACGTCGGCTCGGTCGGCCAACCCCGCGACGGCGACTGGCGCGCTTGCTACGTTCTCTTCGACGGCGACACCATCCGCTATCGCCGTGTCGAATACGACATCAACACCACCGTCAAAAAAATCCACGACATTCCCGACCTCGACAACTTCCTCGGCGACCGCCTCCGCGACGGCCGCTAGCGCGGCGCGCCGGAAGCGTTCGCGACGTCACTCGCTGAAAAACTGCACCGCGTTGCGAAAAATGCGCAATCCATCCCCCTCCGCGGCCAAACCCTTACGCGTCCATTGCGGATGCTGCGTCGGTTGCACATGGCGTTCGGGATGCGGCATCAAGCCGAGCACGCGCCCCGTGGCGTCGCACACCCCGGCGACATCGCCTTGCGAGCCGTTCGGATTCACCGGGAAGCCGCCCGGTTTGCCCGCCGCATCGACATAACGCAACACGATCTGCCCGGCCTGATCCAGGCCCTTGAGGATCCACTCCTTGCGGCATTGAAAATTGCCTTCCCCATGCGCGACGGGAAGATAGAGGCGTTCGCAATCCTTGAGGAAGGGGCATTTGCCGGGCCGCGTTTGAAGGTGAACCCAGCGATCCTCGAACTTGGCCGATTCGTTATGGGCGAGCGTGGCGAGGGGACCGTCTTCATCCGGAGGGATGAGCAGTCCCGCTTTGAGGATGGCCTGAAAGCCGTTGCAGATGCCGAGGATCAACTTCTCCTTGTCCCGAAACTCGCGCAAGGCGTCGTTCAGAAAGACGCTCAGCTGTTTGCCCAGGATTTTGCCGGCCGCGACATCGTCCCCGAAGGTGAAGCCGCCGGGAATGACCAGGATCTGATATTGATGCAGGAGCTTGGGATCTTCGCGAAGGCGATTCACATGGAGCCGCTCCGGAAGGCCGCCCGCCTGCTGGAAAGCGAAGTCCGTCTCCATGTCGCAGTTGGCGCCGGGGGCACGCAGGACGAGAACGCGAGGTTGAGGCATGGCATTCGATGAGATTGGTGGATCGCGATTCCAAGGGGCAACGTTCACCCCGCCACGTCGTCATTGTATCGAAACGCGAAGAACCCACGGTCGGCCTGGAGGCGACGCGTCCCTACTTTGATGCGCGATCCCTGGCCAACGATTCCGTAAGCAATCATACGATCCCGTCCCGCGTCTGTTTCGCGTCTCGTTCCCAGGCTCTGCCTGGGAACGCACTGCGCCCGAGGCTCCGCCTCGCGACCCTTGCAATCTCCTATTCCAGCGGGCAGAACCGCAACGCAGCGCGGTCCCAGGCTCCGCCTGGGACCGCGTGTAGAAATTCGCGAACCTTCGCGGACGCCCTTCGCTCCCTATCTTCGCCTTTCGTTCAAGCGCCATTTCGCACGCTGAATTGGAGGTGTGGCCCGGCCAGGGCCTGACACGAGCCATCGGAAAGTTCCATGCTCCTTCTCTACACTCTTTCGCTCACGGCGCTGGGTCTGGCCCGGTGGGTGTGGGCCAAGTTGGCAAACCGGCTCGAAACCAAGTTCAGCCGGCTTTGCGTGCAAGTTAGCGGCCTTGCCTCCGAAGCCTCGATTCGGCCCGGCAACGGCAATCGCCCCGACGCCATCCAAAGCGCGCGCCGCATGTTCGAGCTGGGCAAGCTCGTCCAAAAGCGCGACGCCCTCGAAGGCCGTCTCCTGTCGCGGATGAAGGTCGCGGAAAAGCTCGGCCATTGGCTGAACCGCCTCCGCGCCTGGAAGGGCAAGAAGCTGCCCTACACCCTTGGGGCACTCGACATTTGGCTGGTCCTGTCCGCCATCGACATGGCAGGCATGAGCCAATACTTCAACGCCCGCATGCTCGTCGAGTGGGTCATGACCCTGTTTCAGGTTTAATGCCGTTAGCACGAAGCGCGAGCAAGGGAATCCACTCGCTTGCGCGTCGTGCTAACCCGTATTCCGCCGAGTCCACGCGGCCCGGCAACGAAACCTGGCCGCCGGGCCGCTAGGGAGCGGAGATTCGTTTCCGCTCCCGAATTGTCCCCCCTCCTCTCCCCGTTTCGCGCTCGCTCCATCCTCCCATTCACTCCGCTTCTCACCTTGCTTGCTCAAAGTCTCTGGCAATCCGCCCTCTCCTCCCCTATACTGCGCAGCGACGTTCCCGTGAATATCCACACGGCTAGATTCGGAGCTGCTTGATCCCATGAAATGCCGATTACTCTCCCTCGCTTGTCTCCTTTGCCTTTCCGCCTCGACCCAGGCGCAGTTGTCGCCGGAGAAAGGGGCCAAGTCGTTCAAGGTTTCTCCCGGACTGTCCTTTACACTTTGGGCCTCCGAACCGGAATGCCTCAATCCCACCTGCATGGACGTCGATCATCGCGGCCGAGTCTGGACATGTGAATCGATCAATTATCGCCAAAAGCTGCGCGGCCAAAAAGTCATGCGCCGTCCCGAAGGCGACCGCATCATGATCCTCGAAGACAAAAAGGGCACGGGAACCTGCGACAGCGCCACGGTCTTTTATCAGTCGCCCGAAATTCACGCTCCCTTGGGCGTTGCCGTCTATCCGTATCCCGACGGCAAGGGCGTGAAGGTCTACGTCTGCCAATCGCCCGACATCCTCGTCTTTGAAGATAAGAACGACGACGGCAAGGCGGACGGCCCTCCCACCAAGCTGCTCACCGGATTCCGCGGCCTCGATCATGACCACGGCGTCCACGGCATTCTCGTCGGTCCGGATCACCGCCTTTACTTCACGGTCGGCGACGCCGGCGTTCAGAATCTTCAGTCGTCCGACGGCAAAGGCCCCAAGTTCACCAGCAACGGCACCGACATCCGCGCCGCCACCGTCTGGCGTTGCGATCTCGACGGCAAGAACCTCGAACTCATCGCCCACAACTTCCGCAACAATTACGAACCCTGCGTCGATAGCTTCGGCAACGTCTTCCTTTCCGACAACGACGACGACGGCAATCAACAAACCCGCATCTGCTACGTCATGCAGGGCGGCAATTATGGCTACCATCGCAACCCGAAAACCTCGCACTGGAACGAGGAACACCCGGGCATCGTCGTCAAGATCCTTCGCACCTACTTCGGCTCGCCGACCGGCATCTGCATGTACGAAGGCTCCTTACTTCCGAAGGAATACCAGGGCGATCTGCTGCATACCGATGCCGGGCCGCGCCATGTGCGTGCTTATCATCTAACGCCGCACGGCGCCGCCTTCTCTGCGAAACAGGAAAACATCGTCGAGTCCTCCGATAACTGGTTCCGCCCGTCCGACGTCGCGGTCGCGCCCGATGGTGCGGTGCTCGTTTGCGACTGGTATGATCCCGGCGTCGGCGGCCACGGCGTCGGCGACTTCACGCGCGGCCGCATCTATCGCCTGGCCCCGGACGGTTCCAAGCCTTCCGTGCCCAAAATCGACCTGAACAGCGACGAGGGCATCCGCGCCGCCCTGGCATCGCCGAACTTGGCGGTGCGGGCGATGGCGATGGCGAAGATCGATCGCCTGGAACTCAGTCAACTGATCGAAGTTTTGACGCCCGCCGCCTCCCAGAAAGAGAATCCTGTCCTGCGTGCCCGCGCCTTGTGGCAGATGGGCAAACGGAATCACTTGCGTTTCGTCAATGCGGCGTTCTCCGATCCAGATCCGCGTTTCCGCGTGCTCGCCATGCGGATTCTGCATGACACGCAGAAACTCGATCCGACGAAGTACGACGCGACTTGGCAGAAGCAGATCGTCAACGACAAGTCCGCGCAGGTGCGGCGCGAGGCGCTGCTCATGCTGCAAGATGCCGAGCCCGCCAAGGCGATTCCGCTCTTTTACGCGTTGGCACAGCAATACGACGGCAAGGATCGCTTCTACCTGGCCGCGATCGGCATCGCCGCGGGAAACACCGACATGAAGCGGCGCGAGGCCATGCTCGCGGGCTTCGGCAAGCATTTCCCGCACTGGGATGCGTCGCTGGCCAGTCTGATATGGGAATTGCGTCCCGCCGGCACGGTGGAAATGTTGACGCCGAAGTTGGCCGACGCCAAGCTGCCTTCCGAACAACGCGTTCAAATCGTCGATATCTTGGCGGATACGAAGGACGCCAAAGTCGGGGCGTTGCTCTTGGCCGTTCTCAAGGATCATCCGCAGGAAGACGTTCAGGATCGCATCTTCGCTCGGCTCAAAGACGGGCTTGCCGGGCCTTACAAGGGTCTGCGCGGCAGCAAAGATTTGGCCGATCTGACGGCGCAACTGTTCAAGAATCCCAAGACAAGATTCGCGGGCGTCACCCTGGCGGGCATCGCGGGCCAAGCCGCATTTTTGAAAGACACGCTCCAAATTGCCCGCAACGCCAAGGAACCGCTGGCTCTTCGCATCGCGGCCGTCGACGCTCTCGCCGGCATGAGCGCCGGCGCGGACACGCTGATGAACCTGGGCGAGATCGCCGCCGACAAAAAAGCCCCTCTGCCTCTCCGTCTGGAAGCCGTTCAAACGCTGGGACGCGACTGGAACTGGGTAACGATGGCCAAGCTGATGGCGATGTTGGCGCCCGACGCGGGCGTTGAACTCGCGGTCCGGCAACAAGTGCTTGCCGCCGCCGCGGGGCATCATCCCGGAGCGCTGGCGTTGCTCAAGGAATATCAGGCGAAGAAACTACCCAAGGATTTGACGACCGACCTTTCCCGTCTGTTGCGCAACAGTTCGTTCAAGGATATCAAGAAGTCGGCGCAGGCGATCTTGCCCGCGCCTCCGAAACTCGATCCCAAGCTGCTGCCCAGCATCGCGGCCCTTCTAACTCGCAAGGGCAATGCCGAAAAGGGCCGGCAGATTTACCAGGCATCCATCAAGAACGACGTGCAGTGCATGAAGTGCCATCGCGTCGGCGGCGAAGGCGGCAACGTCGGTCCCGACCTGTCCGCGATCGGCTCCAAGGAAAGCCGCGAGAAGCTGCTGGAGTCGATTCTCTACCCGGATCGTGCGATCAACCACCAATACGCGACCTGGGTGGTCGAGAATCAGGCGGGCCAAGTTTTTCAAGGCATCATCGCCGAGGAACAACCCGACTTCATCCTGCTGCGCGACGCCGCCATCAAAGAGTACAAGATCGCGACCAAGGATATCCTGAGCAAACGCCAGATCGAGAAATCGATCATGCCGGACAACCTATTGCTCTATGTGAATGAAGAGCAGTTGCTCGATTTGGTCGAGTATCTTTATTCGCTAAAGAGCATCGCGGTTCCAACGGCGCGGCGCGAGAGTTTGGAGTCGCACGACACTCCGACGCTGACGGCCCAACGTTAGCACGACGCGCGAGCGAGTGATTCGCGTTCACTCGCTTGCGCTTCGCGCTAACAAATCACTTGCTCGCGCTTCGTGCTAACAAATCACTTGCTTGCGCTTCGCGCTAACAAATCATTTGCTCGCGCTTCGTGCTAATGGCCGGTGTTGTAGAGTGTAATGCCCTCGTCGCCGCTTGCTTGCAGGAGGGTCTGCAGATCGGTGACGGCAC
>Ga0163144_10015994_pt1 | contig 15401 bp, 13 predicted proteins | sample OliLak19BULKMAT1_FD_123175 | JGI IMG/M metagenome (GOLD analysis project Ga0163144, IMG submission 123175) | Freshwater microbial mat bacterial communities from Lake Vanda, McMurdo Dry Valleys, Antarctica - Oligotrophic Lake LV.19.BULKMAT1 | ecosystem: Environmental > Aquatic > Freshwater >...
AAGAGCCCAACCTTGAGCGACCTTCAACGCGTCACTCACCCCGCCGCCTCGAGTCCGATGGCCAGGCCGGAGACCATCTCTTCGAGGTCGTTGGCTGAGGTAACGAGCGCCGGGGAGATCTGGAGCGCTCCAGGTCCGAGCGCGCGAGTGAGGACGCCTGCCTCTCGGGCGCCCGCGACAACCTTCATCGGAAGCGCCGGGTCCTCTTCGAGTCGATCGGGGTCCAGCTGCACCGCCGCAAGCACGCCCAGCCCGGAACGAATCTCTTCGACGACATCGAGCGTCATCAACCGCTCGAGCGCCGCCGGCAGCTCGGATTCGAGTTCGCGAGCACGGCCGAGCAGGTCTTCGCTTTCGATGATGTCGAGGTTGGCAATCGCAGCGGCGGCAACGGCTGCGTGGCCTGAGTAGGTGTAGCCGTGTCGGAACATGCCAGCGCGCGCGGCGTAGAACTCGTCGGCGACTCTCGGAGCAGCCACGACCGCCCCAAGAGGTAGGTACCCACTCGTGATGCCCTTGGCGCACGTGATCAGGTCGGGCTCAAGATCGAAGCGACCCGAAGCGAACCAGTCGCCACAGCGACCGAAGCCCGTGATGACCTCATCGGCGATGAACAGCACGCCCGTGTCGCGACACACCTGACGCACGGCCTTGAGGTAACCCTCGGGCGGCGGGAACACTCCCCCCGCACCAATCACGGGTTCGCAGAAGAAGGCGGCCACGTTTCGCGCACCCAACTTGTGGATCAGCTCGGCGAGCTCAGCGGCGTCGTCCCACGCGACCTGTTCGACCTCCTCAAGGAAGTCGCCATAGCCCGCAGCGTTGGCCGGGATGCCCGCGAGCGACGTGCCGGAAATGTGCATGCCGTGATAGGCGTGCTCACGGTTGATGAAGATCTGTCGCTCGGGTTCACCGACGAGTTGCCAATAGCGGCGCGCCATCTTTGTGGCGGTCTCGATCGAGTCTGACCCGCCGCTGGTCAAGAACACCTTGCTGTTGGGCACCGGAGCGAGTTCGCTCACCAGATCGCACAACGCCTCGGCCGGTCGGTTCGAGTAATCGCCGAAGGTGGAGTACGCGGGGAGCTTCTCCATCTGGGTGGCCACCGCCTCCGCGATCTGCGCCCGCCCAAATCCCACGTTGGCGAACCAGAGGCCCGCGGTGGCATCCAAGTAGCGCTTGCCCGACTCGTCCCAGACGTGGGTGCCCTCGGCGCGGTCGATGACGAACGGCCCGTTGGCCTCCACCGCCGACATATCTGCGAACGCGTGCCAGAAGCTCCCCATAGGCAAGGAACCCTAGCAGCGAGACACGGTTGGACGGCCGTCGATAGGTAGGCTCGGCGTCATGGCTCACTTGCTGATGCTCGACGTTTCCAGCCTGATGTATCGCGCCTTCTTCGCCCTCGGTGACACGGTGAACACCCCCGAAGGTCAACCCATCGGCGCCATCCATGGCTATCTCGACATGGTCGCTCGACTCGTGCGCAAGCGCAGCCCCGGGGAGGTCATCCACTGCTACGACCACGAGTGGCGCCCGGTGGCACGCACTGACATCTACGCCGGCTACAAGGCAGGTCGCCCACCCGAGCCAGAAGAACTGACGCCCCAGTTCGAGATGCTCCGTCAGGTGCTCTCGCTCGCCGGTCAGACGCAGGCACAGACCATCGGCTGGGAGGCGGAGGACACAATCGCGGCCTGCTGCGCCGCGGCAGCTCCCAAGTCGCTCATCGAGATCGTCAGCGGCGACCGTGACCTCATCCAACTCGTGCACGATCCCAACATCCGTTTGCTCTGGACGATTCGTGGTGTCAGCGACCTGGCCGAGTTCGATGAGCGAGGCGTCATCGAGAAGTACGGGGTCTCACCGCAGCGCTACTGCGATTTCGCCATCCTGCGCGGCGACCCGAGCGACGGTCTCCCCGGTGTTCCGGGCGTCGGCGCCAAGACCGCCGAAGCGCTCATCAACGCCTATCCCTCACTCGATGCGCTCCTCGAAGACGCCGCCCGCGACGAGCCGCAGCAGCCCAGCTCACCCCTCATAAGGAAGAAGGGCCTTCGCGCCAAGCTCATCGACTCCGCCGACTACATCGAGAAGATGAAGCGGCTTGTCCCCGTGAACGCCCAGGCGCCGCTCGATCGCTGGGATGGCGAGCGGGACGATGAGACGCTCATGGCCCTCGCCCACGACCTCGGTCTCCGCGGGCCCGTCGGCCGCCTCCTCGCCGCCCTCGATAGCCAGTAGCGGCTACTCGGGTTCGTAGGCGAGGTTCTCGCGCAGCCAGCGCTCGGTTGTGGTGCGCGGTTGGCCCTTGCGTCGGGAGTACTCCTCTACCTGGTCTTTGCCGATGCGGGCGACATTGAAGTAGCGCGAGTCGGGATGGGCGAAGTACAAGCCCGAGACGCTTGCCGGCGGCGTCATCGCGTACGACGTGGTGAGGTCCATGCCGATGTCACGCGCACCCAGCAGATCGAAGAGCTTCTCCTTCTCACTGTGATCAGGGCAGGCCGGATACCCGAACGCAGGGCGGATGCCCCGGTACTCCTCGGCCGAAAGCTCTTCGGCTGACAAAGACTCATCGGGCGCGTACCACTGCCTACGCACTTCCCGATGTAGATACTCGGCGAACGCCTCGGCAAGGCGGTCGGCGAGTGACTTCACCATGATCGCGTTGTAGTCGTCGTTGGCATCCTCGAACTCCTGGGCGAACTCCTCCGCGCCCAGGCCTGTCGTCACCGCGAACGCGCCCACGTGGTCCTGCACCGCCGAGCCAGGAGGTGCGATGAAGTCGGCCAGCGAACGGTTCGGTCGATCGTCGTCGTACTTCCCTTGCTGTCGCACCATCGAGAACACTGCCCCGTTGTCGAGCACGATGTCGTCGCCGTCGGCCTGGGCCTCCCAGAAGCCGTACACGCCACGGGCCTGCAAACGGTCTTCGGCGATGATCCGATCGAGTAGTTCGTTGCCTTGCTCGAAGAGTTCGCGCGCAGCCTCGCCGTGGTCGGGGTGATCGAGAATCTGCGGGTAGCGCCCCTTCAGTTCCCAAGCGGTGAAGAAGAAGGTCCAGTCGATGACCTTTCGCAACTCACCCAGCGGCACCTCGATCTGCTTCGCCCCAAGGAACGGCGGTGGCGGGACCTCGGCAGCGGTGAAAGCGAGCTGCGCCCTGTTCTCCAGCGCCAAGCGATACGGCGACAAGGGCGTGCGTTCTCGCTCGGCGTGCAGGGCGCGAAGTCGATCCTGATCCACGCGATTGGCTTCGTCCAAGGTCTTCTTCCGCGCTGGATCAAGCAGATTGGCAACCACGCCCACGACTCGCGAAGCGTCGATTACGTGAACAACCGGTTCCTTGAATACGGGGGCGATCTTGACGGCGGTGTGCTGACGGGAGGTCGTGGCACCGCCGATCAACAGCGGCAGCGTCATCCCGCGACGTTCCATCTCCTCAGCGACGTGGACCATCTCGGTCAACGAGGGTGTAATCAGGCCAGAGCAGCCCACGATGTCGGCTTTTTCCGCGATGGCCTCATCGAGCAGGCGGTCGGCGGGCACCATGACGCCCAGGTCGACCACCGCGTAGTTGTTGCACGCCAGCACCACGCCCACGATTGACTTGCCGATGTCATGCACGTCGCCCTTGACCGTGCACAAGATAATCTTGCCCTGCTCCTGGCCTGTAGTGCCCAGGCGGATCTTTGACTCCTCCATGTAGGGCTCCAGGTACGCGACCGCCTTCTTCATGGCGCGCGCGGACTTGACCACCTGCGGCAAGAACATCTTGCCCGCCCCGAAAAGGTCGCCAACGATCTTCATGCCGTCCATCAGCGGGCCTTCGATGACTTCCAATGGCTCGGCGTATTGCGTGCGCGCTTCCTCAGTGTCCTCGGTGATAAAGGTGTCCACGCCATGCACGAGCGCGTAACTCAAGCGCTCTTGGACGGTGGCCTCGCGCCAGGTGAGGTCCTCAACCTTCTTCTTGCCTTCCCCGCGGAACGCACCCGCGAAGTCGACCATCCGTTCGGTCGCGTCCTCACGCCGATGGAAGAGGATGTCTTCGACGTGCGCGAGCAGGTCGGGCTCGATGTCGCTGTACACCATGATCTGACCCGCGTTGATGATGGCCATATCCAGTCCGGCCGCAATCGCGTGATAGAGAAAAGCCGAGTGGATGGCCTCGCGGATCGGGTCGTTGCCGCGGAACGAGAAGGAGAGGTTTGACACCCCGCCACTGATCTTGGCGCCCGGACACTTCATCTTGATTTCGCGCGTGGCCTCGATGAAGGCCTTGGCGAACTCATCGTGCTCCTCGATACCCGTGGCGATCGCCAAGATGTTCGGATCGAAGATGATGTCCTGCGGGCGATAGTCCGCCTGGTCGATGAGCAACCGGTAGCTGCGCTCAGCAATCTCGACCTTGCGCTCAACGGTGCCTGCTTGACCCGCTTCGTCAAAGCCCATGACGACCACCGCAGCCCCGAACCGCTTGATCATGCGCGCCTTGGCCAGGAAGTCCTCTTCGCCCTCTTTCAAGCTGATGGAGTTCACGATGCCCTTGCCTTGGATGCACTTCAGGCCGGCCTCAATCACCTCGAACCGCGAGGAGTCGATCATCACGGGAACGCGAGCGATCTCGGGCTCGGTGGCGATGTAGTTGAGGAAGGTCGTCATCGCCGCTTCGCCATCCAGCAAATCAGCGTCCATATTCACGTCGACCATGTTGGCGCCATTGCGGACCTGCTCGGCGGCAATCTCGACCGCGGACTGCCAGTCGCCGGATTCGATCAGTCGGCGGAACTTGGCCGACCCCGTGACGTTCTGGCGTTCACCGATCACGACGAAGCCGGTATCAGGCGTGATGATGAACGGCTCGAGTCCTGCGTACGTCGAGTACTGCTCTTCGATTATCGGGACCTGGCGGGGGGCCACGCCCTCGACCGCCTTCTTGATCGCCGAGATGTGGTCGGGGGTGGTGCCGCAACACCCACCCACGATGTTCAGGAACCCGGCAGACGCGAACTCACCGAGCAACGAGGACGTGATGTCGGGCGTCTCGTCGAACCCGCCGAACGCATTGGGCAAGCCGGCGTTCGGGTAACAAGCCACCGCAACCGAGGACACCTTGGATAACGCTTCGATGTAGGGGCGAATCTCACTTGCGCCGAGCGAGCAATTGAGCCCGACGATCATCGGGTCCGCATGCTCGATTGAGTACCAGAAGGCCTCCAGTGTTTGGCCGGACAAGGTGCGCCCGCTCTTGTCCACAATCGTCACCGACAACCAGATCGGGAGCTCGGGCGCCGTGTCCTTGGCGGCCGCGATGGCTGCCTTGCAGTTCAGCGTGTCGAAGATGGTTTCGATCAGCAGCAGGTCCACGCCGCCATCGCGGAGACCCTTGATCTGCTCGCAGTAGGTCTCATACACCCCATCGAAGTCCACGGTGCGATACGACGGGTCATCGACCTTGGGTGACATCGACAACGTGATGTTCAGCGGGCCAATAGACCCCGCCACGTAGCGGTCGATACCGGTCTCCGCAGCGACTTCAGCGGCGGCTGCCTTCGCGAGACGAGCCCCTTCCGCGTTCATGTCATGGACCGCGTCCTGCAGGCCGTAGTCCGCCTGGCCGATCGAGGTGGCGGTGAAGGTGTTGGTGGTGGAGATGTCTGCGCCCGCTTCGAAGTACGCGCGGTGGATGGACGTGATGATCTCGGGCTGGGTGATATTCAGCAGGTCCGGATCGCCCTTGACGTCGTGATCGTGGTCGGCGAACCGCTCGCCGCGGAACTCTTCCTCCGCGAGGCCCCGGCCCTGCAAGAGGACGCCCCAGGCGCCATCCAGCACCGCGATACGCTCAGCGAGCAGCGCTTCGAGTCGAGTGCGGGGATCAGCAACCATCGTGAGCTCCAATCGTACTCCGGCCCCGGGAGTCTCCGGGCGCGACGGAGTGAGGTGGTTCCTTCCGTGGCGGTGAGAGGTGCGAGCGTGGAACGCTCAGGGCGAGAGCGGCTAGCTGAATGAACTGCCGCAGGCGCAGGAACTCTGGGCGGCCGGATTGTCGATGGTGAAGCCCGACTGCTCCAACGTGTCCACGAAGTCGATGGTCGCCTCGGAGACGTACGGCACCGACATCTTGTCGATCACGAGTTTGACCCCGAACTGCTCCTCGGTGACATCCTTCTCGGTCAGCTGGTCGTCCAGGTACATCGCGTAGCGAAGTCCCGAACATCCGCCTGGCTGGACCGCCACGCGAAGGGCGACATCCGTCTGCCCCTCTTGCTCGAGGAGCTCCTTCACCTTCGACGCTGCGTTTTCGGTCATCGCGATCATGTCGGGGTCCTTCCCTGCGCTCGATTCGGGCATCGAGGCGTGCTTCGGATGAGCCGAGGCTGCCTCGGGGGCCTAGAACACCATGATACTTGGGAACGCCGCTAATTCCTACTCCTGGCGTGCGGAATCGAGGGTGGGGGCGGCTACGCCCTCGAGGGCCACGTCTCGCCCAATGACTGAGCGAGATTCTCGAGAGACCGGCGTGGCTCGGCCAACGCCTGCTCCACTCCCACCGCATCCGCGAGCGAGCGGATCTCCACACCGGCGTCGGTTGCCTCGGCGACGCCGCACAGGATGGCTCCGAGCTTCTTTGCCTCCAGGGCGGCGAGCATGACGCCATGCGCCGTCTTCCCGTGGAGCGATTGCTCATCGAATCGGCCCTCGCCGCTGATGACCAGGTCCGCGGCAGCGATCCGGTCCTCGAGGTGCACTGCCTCCGCAACGATATCGACCCCCGGCCGCAATCTCGCGCCCAGGAAGGCGACCAGCCCGGCCCCGAGCCCTCCGGCAGCCCCCGCCCCGGGTTCGTCGCGAATATCGATCGCGAGATCTCGGTGGAGTACCGCTGCGTAGTGACCCAGCGCGTGATCCAGCAACATCACATCCTCGGGTGAAGCGCCCTTTTGGGGTCCGTAGACCGCGGCTGCACCGGTTGGGCCGCAGAGTGGGTTGTCCACGTCGCAGGCCACGCGCACCCGCACTGCTCGCAGGCGAGCATCGAGCGCGGAGATATCGACTCGCTCGAGCGAGAGCAATTGCTCGCCGCCGGGACCCATCTCGTCACCCTCCGCGTCCAGCAACCGGGCGCCCAATGCCTGCGCCATACCCGCGCCACCGTCGTTGGTGGCGCTGCCTCCGATGCACACGATCAGCGTCTTGATGTCGTGCTCGAGCGCCGCGAGGATCAACTCACCCGTACCTCGAGTCGTGGTCCGGCGAGGATTGCGGCGAGACTCGGCCAAGAGTTCCAAACCGGAAGCCCGCGCCATCTCAACGATGCCGACTGGGCCCTCCTGCGAGGGCGCGATCCCGTACTCCGCCCGAAGTGGGTCACCCAGCGGCCCAGAGACCTCCGCGGAGTAGAACTCGCCGCCCAGCGCGCCGAGCAGCGCATCGAGTGTGCCCTCACCTCCGTCCGCCATGGGCATCTCGTCGAGCTCGTGGTCGGGATGCACACGACGCCACCCAACTGCGATGGCCCTGGCAGCCTCCACGGCCGTCAGGGTGCCTTTGAACTTGTCGGGGGCCACGAGGACTCGCACGCCGCTGAGGGTACAATCCCGCCGCGACCTGCGTCGCAAGCAGGCAAGAGCACACGAAGAGCCGAAGGGGAATCATGGGCGTCAATCGAGAAGAGCTGCTGTCCTCAGCCAGAGCCGAACGCGAAGCACTCGGCCGCACGGTGCAATACGTCCCTGCCGCCTTGCTCGAAGCTCCCAGTCCCTGCCAAGGCTGGACCGTGACCGACGTCCTTGCCCACCTCGGCGCCCAGGAGGCGGCTGCAGCCGCCTTGATCGCCGATGAGACACCGGAAGCCTTCGAGGCATACCGCTCCACCCGCGAGGGCGCAGCTGCCTTCGATCTCGATGCCTACAACGAGGCGATGGTCGCTGAGCGCCGCACCTGGAGCTTCCGAGATGTGATCAATGAGTGGGGCTCCGCCGCCGATCGGCTCCTCGTCACGGCGTCGAAGATCCCCGTCGAGGAATGGGATGACCGGGTCCTCACGTGGCTCGACGGCACCGAGGTCAGCGTCGCCGACCTCGTGCAGTCGCGCGTCGCCGAATGGTGGCTTCATGGCGAAGATGTCCGAGCTGGCGGCGAGCGAGCCGCGCGGACGGAGCCGCGCCCGATCTGGCTGCTGAACGATCTCGCAAGCCGGCGTCTCCCCCTCTCGCTCGCCGAGACCGGGAGCGAATACTGGGGACTGAGCGTGAAGGTGACACTGGAAGGCCCCGGTGGTGGCACGTGGCACCAACGGCTCGCAGCCGGGCCGGCGCCCGACGACAGCAAGAACGCGGATGTCAGCATCGACGCGCGTGGCCAGGCATTCGCCCTCCTCGCCGGCCGGCGGATCTCCGCCGACCCACTCCTGGCGAACGGCCAGTTGCTGCTGGGCGGCAACGATCTGGTTGGCTACGACATCCTCGAGCACATCCGGCCATACCTCTAGCCCCGACCACCCCGAAGTCGAGCCCGATTCGGGCGTGCTATGCCTTCGCGACCTGCAAGCGCATCAGCTTCCGTGGCAGAGCGCCGAAGCGGTACTTGTACTCCAGCCCGCCCTTGAGCATGTCGAACGTGTGGAGCCCTTCATCGATGCTCGACTTGATGAGCTCACCCACCAACACCATTCCCGGTGAGAGTGCACGCCACGCAGGGTCCAGCGCCGAGTTGTACAGCGAGAATGTGCCATGCGACACGAACCCGATCGCGCCCGCCACGCGCTTGCCGCCGATCTCCACGAACGCGAGCCGGAAGGTCCCATCCGGCTGGAACGCCTCGGCCAGCCGCCGAAAGAAGATCTCCATCCCGGGCTGCATGAACTTGCCCTTCGGCCCATCGCTCATCCGGTGGAGATCAACGAAGTGGTCCAGGTCTCGTTCGAGTCGATCGGCGTCGCTGATTACGACCTGATAGCCGTCGGTGTCGTTGTCGAGCTTGCGCGCCTTGCGTTTGAGCTCGTGGCGGAGCTTGGATGGCAAAGACATCAGGTAGGCGTCCCAGGTATCGGGCAGTGACAGGCGTGGGGTCACGTCGTTGTCTTGCACCTGGACGCGAAACCCTTCGGCACCGGCCGCCTTGGCCAGCGCGGGCATCCACGCCGAGTCCTCCGCCAGGCCGCGGAAGTCGGCTACAGACCACTCCGAATCTTTCGCCAAGGCCGCAAGCATCACACTGGCGACCTCGTCGCTTCGGCCCTGCAGCGCGACCGGGCCCATGTAATCGGTCACCTCGGTGCCTCCGAGGAAACGAAGCGTGGCGCCTACTCGCTCGAAACCGCCCGCACCGACCCAGCCTTCTCCGTCCGTGGCCTCGTCCGTCGCGAAGACCAACGAGAGTTCGAGGTCCTCGCCGAACTCCTCCCAGTAGAGCTTCAGGTAGGCGGGGGTCTGAAAGAACGTGCCATGCGCATCGAGCTCGACGAGCGCACTCCAGTCACGCGCGAGGAAGTCCGTGCCATCGTGGGAAATCCAGACCGGCATCCTCGTCAGCCTAGAGGTCCAACGCAAAGCACGTGTGGGGGTACATCTTCAGGGTCGGCCACATCGGCCGGTATGTTTCGGCACTCGCGACGCTCAGTCCTCGTCCCTCGAACACGTCGCGCCATTCGGGAACGCCGCGGAACGTAAAAGGGGTCGGCACACCGTGCCGCCAGTTGAGCGCCCAATCCCAGAACGTATTGGCGATGCGATCCACGCCTGAGCCGGGTGTGTCCTCCGTGATGATGATCCGCTTCCGAGCGACACGCATTGCCTCGTCCAGCAATCGCAGTTGATCATCGTACGGCTCGATGTGATGGAACACGAACATCAAGAGCACCACGTCGTAGGAATCGTCCTCGACCGGTACATGGAACGGGTCATCCTGCTTGATGAAGGGCATCGACATGTCGCGGTTGTGATACTCGACGAGGTCCGACAACGTCGGCTCGACCCCCGCTTCCTTCGCGAGCCACCGCGCCATGAACCCTGTCCCCGCTCCAAGGTCAAGCAGCGATTGCCCCGCTGCCAGATGCGGGACGATCTTCTCTCCTTCTTCGTTCTCACGCAGGAACACGCGCACCCCTCTCGTTGGTGGTCACCACGAACCGCCGCCCCCGCCGCCCCCGCCGCCGCCCGAGGAGCCGCCGCCACCGAATCCGCTGGACCCAGAGCCTGCCGGTGTGGACGCCAACGTCCCCGCACAGCTGGTCGAGAATCCATCCATCCGGTCGCAGAAGTCATCCACATGGAACGGTCGCGAAGACAGGTACCAATACGACGCATCTGGGAGTTGTTCCTCCAGCCCTCGGAACGCCTTCGCCCACTTCTTCGTGACGCCGAACGCCACTGCGTAGGGCAGGTATTCCGTGAAGATGTTGTGGTCCTCGGCGAATCGCGCGCGTATCGCCTCCGAGTCGGTGATGAAGTATCGGAATCCCATCGTCCTGCGCAGCACCCCGGTACCTTTCGCGGTGCGAGCGGGCATCCAGCGGGCGCAGATCCACAGCGCGATCCCTCCGAACGCCAACGGCAAGGCTACGAGCGCCGCATGCGTGAAGATGAACGAAAACACCAGGATGCCGATCCCGGCGACTGTCGCAAGGAACCCGACGATGTGCCACTTCGAGCGCACCGAGTCCGGCCGTGACCGGAACCAGCCCTGCTTCACCGTCTCGACGTACAGGGATTCCTGCACATCGGCGAGCTCGCTCGCGAAGGTCGCCTTCAGCGAGGAGAGCTCCACTTCCTCGCCGGTGCGAAACAGGCTATTGAAGAGACGACGCTCGTACGTCAGCAGCCCTTCGTCGCTGGTGAGTCGGCGAAGTCGCCAATCATCCTTGCCGAAGAACCCTTCCTTGGGCACCTCCTCAATCTGGAGGTACCCCCGCACAGCCAGATCGATGATCGTGGCGGTGACGTCCACGGGATTGGCGACCTCGTCGATCAGGGTCCCGAGCAATCCCGGCCGGAGACTCTCTGGCGGTGCGAACTCCACCGGCGAACTCTTGTCGGCCATGACCGGCACGGCTTCATCCGCCTGCTCACCGGTCGCGAAGGCCACGGACACGTAATCGCCCTGCGCGCGACGATCGCGCCCGACTCGCCACCCGAGCGCGATGAGTCCCCCCAGGATCAACAGAGACAGGCCGACGGCCGGCAGCACCGTTTGAGGGCTCACCGTGAACGATCGCGCGGGGTTGAACCGCTCCTCGAGGATTACGGTCGGTGTCGGCACCGCGCCAGAGGGGAACGCCACCACGATCGTCAATGCCTCTTGCGGACCGAGGCCGTCTTGACGGAACGCCGCCTGCGTCCCTTTGGTATCGGCCTTGGTGCACGGCGTCGTACCGAACTGCGGCCCCGCGAAGCAGGTAATCCTGGAAATCTTCGCCGGCGCCGAGACCTGAGCACTCGCACGCTCGATCGGCACATCCCACTCGAGGCCAATCGCGTTCCAGTACAACTCGTCCTGTCCGGTCTCGGGGAAGGCATTCAAGGCTCCTTCCACGTGATAGCGGATCATGTACTCATGGCGACCGGTGACGGTGCGGTCAGGATCTCCGATCTTGAGGCGGTAGTAGCCGCCCGACACCGAACCCTCCTCCACATCAACGGGGGTCCCCGGCGTCTGCGAGGTGACCTCAACATCGCTAATCGGCATGACCCGGTCTGAGACCTCATCGAAATAGAACTTGTAGGGGATATCGCGGAAGATGCCGTGCTTCGGCGTGAGGCCGAAGTCGTAGGTGATGACTTCGGTCACCAACAGGTCGCCCTGGTCATCGATCTGGATGTCGACGCGATACTCCTCGATCTGCTCACTCGCCAGGACTTGGAACTGGGCCCCCGCTGGCACCGGCAGGACGAAGCTGAAGGCAGCGATGATGCATGTGGTGAGGAGGGTGGCCGCCACTCGTGCGGTCCGTTGCATAGAAGATGCCCCGCTACGCGTGGGGAGCCGAGCCTGCTGCCTCGCCCGCACCATCGAGGGCCTCTTGGAGGACGTCCCAGGCGAGCACCGCGCATTTCACACGAATCGGGTACTTGACAACACCCTTCAAGGCGACCAGTTCACCGAACGTGTCCTCATCCGGATCGATCTCGCCCGCCATCATGCCCCGGAACTGCGCCGTGAGCGCGAGGGCGTCCGCAACCGACTTCTGGGCGATGGCTTCGGTCATCATCGATGCTGAGGACTGCGAAATCGAACACCCTTGTCCCTCGAACGCCACATCGGTGACCACATCGTTCTCGACCGTCGCATAGATGGTCAGTTCGTCACCGCACAGCGGGTTGTTCCGCGAGCAGGTCAGCGCCGCCCCCGGGACCTCGCGCTTGTTCCGCGGGTCCTTGTAGTGGTCGAGGATGACTTCCTTGTAGAGATCGTCGAGCGCCATAGTTCCCCAGTCTACTCAGGTCCTGCCTATCCGAAGATGTCCTGCGCCTTGGCGAGCGCCACGACCAGGGCGTCCACTTCGGCTTCCGTGTTGTACACGGAGAACGAGGCGCGCGTCGTCGCTGGCACGCCGAACCGACGCATCAACAGCTGCGCGCAATGATGCCCCGCGCGCACCGCCACCCCCTCGGCGTTCAAGATCTCGGCTAGGTCATGGGGATGCACGTCCTGATACGCGAACGAGATCGCTCCCCCGCGTTTCGTAGCGTCCATCGGTCCGAAGATCCTGGCGCCCGCGCGGTCGAGTTGCTCCAAGGCATAGCCGGTAAGCTCCTGCTCGCGCGCATGGACCGCCTCCATCCCCAGGTCGGTGAGGTAGTCGATGGCCGCCGCCAATCCGACTTCTTGGGCGATGTTCATCGTCCCCGCCTCGAACTTCGAGGGGATCACGTTCCAGGTCGCATGGTCGTGGAAGACCTCGTTGATCATCTCGCCGCCGCCCAGGAACGGGTCCATCTCCTCCAGCACCTCGCGCTTGGCGTACAGACCGCCTGAGGCAGTAGGCCCGAGCATCTTGTGCCCGGAGATGGTGAGGAAGTCGCAATCGATGTCCTGGACGTCCACGGGCGCATGCGGCACCAATTGCGCGCCGTCGACCAGCACCCTGGCGCCCACCGCATGGGCCCTGGCGGTCAGCTCCTTGATGGGCGTGAGGGTTCCAAGGACATTCGACATGCCGGTGACAGCGAGGATCTTGGTGCGCTCGTGCAGCAGCGACTCCAGGTCGGTCAGATCGAGATAGCCGTCGTCCGTCACCGGGAGGTAGCGCAACGTGGCCCCAGTAGCCTGCGCGGCGAACTGCCACGGGATGATGTTGGAGTGATGCTCCATCTCGGTGATCAAGATCTCGTCGCCTTCGTGCAGGAACTTCCGTCCCCAGCCATGCGCCACGAGGTTCACCGACTCCGTGGTGCCCCGATTGAAGACAATCGTCGCGGGTTCGGGCGCGTTGAGGAAGGTCGCGAGCTTGGCCCGAGCCCCCTCGTACAAATCCGTGGCCTCCGCAGCGAGTTCGTACACGCCGCGATGCACGTTCGCGTTGTGGTGGGCGTAGAAATCGCTGATGGCATCGATGACCACCTGGGGCTTCTGTGAGGTCGCTGCGGAGTCCAGGTAGACCAGCGGCTTGCCATCGAACTCGCGCGCCAGGATAGGGAAATCCGCTCGGATCTTCGCGATATCGAGCGTACTCATCCCTCGCGTCCCTTCGTGCACCTTTGGCGTGCACTTTTGGCGTGCAACTTGGTCGGGGGCTCACCCCTTGGTCGCAGCCACCGACTCTTCGAGTCCCAGTTCCTGACGGATGGCATCGTAGCCGCCAGCTTCGAGTTCGAGGGCGAGTTCCTTGCCCCCGGACTTCACGATTTTGCCATCTATCATCACGTGAATCTCGTCCGGCGTGATGTAATTCAGGATGCGTTGGTAGTGCGTGATCAGCAACACGCCGAGGTCTGGGCCAATGAGATTGGCCACACCGCCCGCAACGGATTTCAGCGAGTCGATGTCCAGACCCGAGTCGGTCTCGTCCAATATCGCGATTGCTGGCTCCAGCACGGCGAGCTGCAAAATCTCGACCTTCTTCTTCTCGCCACCGGAAAAGCCCTGATTCACGTACCGATTCACCATGGCGTCCTCGACGCCCAGGATGTTCATCTTCTCCTTCATGTGCTTGCGAAACGCGAGCGCGTTCAGTCCCTTGCCCTTCACGGACTGATAGGCCGTGCGAAGGAAGTTCACGACCGAGACACCCGGCACTTCAACCGGATACTGCATCGCGAGGAACAGGCCACGCTTGGCGCGTTCATCGGGCGTTAGGGCGGTGATGTCCTCACCCTTGAAGATGATCTGGCCACCGGTGACGACGTAGCCCGGGCGACCCATGACTACGTTGGCCAGGGTGGACTTGCCGGAGCCGTTCGGTCCCATGATGGCGTGTACCTGGCCTTGGCTCACGGTCAGGTCGATGCCCTTCAGGATGTCTTTGCCTTCGACCGAGGCGGTGAGGCCACGGATCTCCAGGGTTGCTTGCGCGTGATCAGTCATCGTTCACCTCAATCAGGATGGTGTCGCCTTCGAGCACGACGGGATAGGAGGGCACCGGCTCGAACGCCGGCAGTGACTTGGCGGCGCCGGTATTCAGATCGAACGCGGAGCCGTGCAGCGGACATTCGATGGTCTGGTCTTGGACTTCGATCTCGCCTTCGTCGAGCCAGGCGTGCTGGTGCGAGCACACCGCCCCGATCGCGCGATAGCCCGCCGTGCCGAGATTCACGACGCAGACCTCTTCCCCGTTGGCCGCGGCGAACCGGCGTGCTTCGCCCTCGGGGACATCGGCGGTGTTCGCGAGTTTGACGGTGGCCATCGCGTCCTCAATCCCTCGCGAGTTCGGCTTCGAGGGCAGCCGCCACGGAGTCACGCACTTCGTCCAGCGTGATCCGATCAAGCACCTCTTGGAAGAATCCGAACACCACGAGACGCTCGGCCTCCTTCCGTGGGATGCCGCGGCTCTGCAGGTAGAAGAGGGTGTCCTCCTCGACGGGGCCGACGCTGGCGGCGTGCCCGCAGCGCACATCATCGGCCTCAATCTCGAGGTTCGGGATGGCATCCGCGCGGGCGTGTGGCGAGAGCACGATGTTTCGGCTCGTCTGCATCGCGCTGGTCTTCTGCGCGTCCGGGCGCACGTGCACCCAGCCCGAGAACACCCCGCGCGATTCGTCCCGTAGCGCACCCTTGTACAACAGGTCACTGGAGCAGTTTGGCGCGATGTGATCTTGTTCGGTGCGATGGTCAAAGTGCTGAGAGCCATCGCCGAAGAAGATGCCGAGCCCCTCGCTAAACCCACCCTTCTCGGCGAGCAGGGACTCCGACTCCACGCGTGCCAAGGAGGCACCGAATCCGATCGACACGAAGCG
>Ga0163144_10015995_pt1 | contig 15401 bp, 12 predicted proteins | sample OliLak19BULKMAT1_FD_123175 | JGI IMG/M metagenome (GOLD analysis project Ga0163144, IMG submission 123175) | Freshwater microbial mat bacterial communities from Lake Vanda, McMurdo Dry Valleys, Antarctica - Oligotrophic Lake LV.19.BULKMAT1 | ecosystem: Environmental > Aquatic > Freshwater >...
CCGACGCCGCGCGTCGAAGCGCCGCGAACGGTTCCGACGCCGCCCGCCCCGAAGGTGATTCAATCGCCGCCGCCGCCACGCAACCCGACGCCGGTTCCGCGGACCTTCACTCCGACGCCGCGCGTCGAAGCGCCGCGAACGGTTCCGACGCCGCCCGCCCCGAAGGTGATTCAATCGCCGCCGCCGCCACGCAACCCGACGCCGGTTCCGCGAACCTTCACTCCGACGCCGCGCGTTTCGCCTCCAAAGATATCGACTCCGGCGCCGCGCATCAGTCCGCCGCAGCCAACGCCTCGCTCGTTTACGCCCGCGCCGCGTACAACACCGGCTCCGCGGATCAGCACTCCGCAACCGGTGCCGCGCTCGTTCACACCCGCGCCGCGTGCAGCACCGGCGCCGCGTATCAGCACTCCGCAACCGGCCCCGCGCTCGTTTACGCCGGCGCCGCGCAGCGCCCCAGCCCCGCGCATGAGCACGCCCTCCCCGCGAATCTCCAGTCCGGGACGCGCGCCGGGCGGCGGCGGCGGCGGATCCAAGGGCGGAGGTGGAGGGCGGGGCGGCAAGCGCTAACGCCGCAATTGAGGGTTGGCCGCGTCAACGCCGCGATCGCCCAAAAACAGGACATTTAAGCAAGTCAGGTCGACATCCTGGCGGCGCTGAAAACACTCATTCGAGTCGACATCCGTGAGTCGGCGAAAAAGATCCTCTTCCTCCGCCGACAATCGACCTTGGACCAGCTTTCCCAACGATTTTAGATACAAGTCGACGAAGCGACGGGTCGAGGCAACAAACGGCGGCTGTCGATCCGCGGAATAGGTTCGCTTTCGGCGCGGCCTTAACCCCGCTTGACGCAGCATCCGCGCCAAGGAGCGCGCCGGCGCTGCTTTCTCGCCTTCGCCATATTTCTCACGAAAATGCTCCGCCACCGCGCGCTGCAAGGCAATCTCCAATTCAACCGGCCAGGGCAGCAATACGTGGTGGTATTCGTCGCATTCCAGGATCGCAACCACGCCGCCCGGCCGCACCACGCGTCTCATTTCCTTCAGCGCGAGCACCGGATCGCCCAAACTGATGAAGCTATGGGCGCACCAGGCCAGGTCGAATTTCGCATCCTCAAACGGCAACGCATAAGCATCCGAAAGCTCGAACCGCGGCCGGCAGGACAGACCGCTTTGGGCGACCCTTTTCTCGGCTCGCGTCAGATACGCGCGCGACTGATCGACGGCGACGAGCAATCCATTCGGTCCAAGCGCCTCGCCCAGAAGGCAGGAGTAAAAGCCGTCGCCGCAGCATAAATCGAGCACTTTCGCATTCGCCGATAGCCGCAAATCCTGGACGATTCGTCGCAAATCCTGCTCGAACGCAACATGAAAGGCGCGGAGCAATGGGTCGTAATGGGGCATTTTTCGCCGCGCAGCGCGCGACCGGGGGTTTCGTAGGGTATGAGGCATCGCGATTCCTCAGAGCGGTTCGTTGGTCGGCCCAATTCAGAGCAGATTCCGTGCCGAACTTCAAATCGCTCCAAACGCCCACGTCAGCCATAGCGACAATCCGAACGCGAAGCGCAGGCCCACTTGGGCGGTGACCCACCACAGCGAGCGATTCAGCAAACCGCTCACGGCCAGGAGAGCCACGCCGACTTCTTCGTGAACCATCTTGCGCGGATTGACGAAGCCGAAGGTAAACAGGCGCACCACCGTCGCGGTTTTCGAATTGAGCCAATACTCCGCCTGATCGAGTTTCTGTTCCAGTGCGAGCCGATCGATTTTTCCGACGTAAAGCAGCGTGTAGCCGTCCAGCGCCAGCATCGCGAGTCCAAGGGGGACGACGGCGAAAATCGCAAGCAAATTGTGGCCCAATCGCCCTAACGTGAGGCCATAGGGCGGACTTGCCGCCTCCGGCCAAATGCCGCGCGACGCGACGAGTTGAATGCCCATTACCAAGAACGCGGCCAGGGCGGGGTACAGCGTGGCCCGGGTAAAGAAGAGGGCGCGGTGGCTTTTTACCAGATCCATCAACTTCGGCCAACGACCGGGCATCAGCCAAATCAGGCGTCCGATCTCGCGATAGTGCCCGATCCGCCGCGCCGTGCCGAATAGGAAGACCACCATTACGTAGAAATCCAGAAAGCGAATGAGATTGAGATCGCGCATGGCGAGAAAGAACCGTGATCGGCTTTTTTGGCCTGGGGTTTGGGAGGCGGCGAAGATAAGATAACCTGCGATCCCAGTTGGAACAAGAGCCTATGACAACGACAGCGGATTCTCCGACGCCCAGCCCCCTGCCCCCGCACGTCTCCGGCGTGCGCCGCGTGCTTTATACGGCGCTGGGCCTGTTCTTTGTCGGTCTTGCCATCCTTGGAGTTCTGCTGCCGATTCTGCCGACGACGCCGTTCCTGCTTTTGGCGAGCTTCTTTTTCGTTCGCTCTTCGCCGCGCCTCAATCGTTGGCTTTTGCGATCGCGCGTCTTCGGCCCTTTTCTCCGCGATTGGCAGAAACATCGCGGCGTCCGGCCTCGCGTCAAAATTGTCGCTCTCACGCTTTTGCCGCTCGCCATCGGTTCCAGCATCTATTTCGGCAATCTTTCCTGGCCTCTGGTCGCGCTGCTCATCGTGCTGGGGCTCATCGGCATGATCGTCGTCATCCGCCTGCCGCTCATTCGTTCCGGTACGCCGCCGTCCCCGCTTGCCGATGATGCTTCCTCGGAGACCGCGTCAGGGCAAGCCGGCCCACTTGCGCCCGAGCCATTCCAACGTCAAAAAGCCTGACACCAGAGCGAAGATCCACCACACGAAGGGCTCGTCGCGCCATAGCCTTTTTTCGTGCCGATATTCCTTGCGTTCGATGCGTCGCTCCAGGCCACGCACCAATTCGTCCAGGGTCGACGGCGTATGTGCCTTGCCGCCGCTTTCGCGCGCGATGGCGTAAAGCAAATCGGGATCGGGCGCGGGATCGAGCATCTCCTTGCTCAACGTCGGCAAGACGCGAAACGTGCCGTCGCCCCCCTTCTCGGCTAGCGCCTCCTTGACCTCCTTCTCCAAAGAAGCGAGCACGGGCTCCACGCGATAGCGCCCCGGCTCCAGGCCCTTTACCTTGTGCTCGAACAAACGTGGCTGACTCTCGTTCGGCTCCAGCGGAACATTGCGCAACACTTCCTCCTTGCCGTCGGGCAGAATGCGCACGAGCTTCATGCCCACCTTGCCCTTGATGCCGGCCAGCGCGATTTTCGTGCCCAAGCGCACCGCGAGATCGGCGTCCTGGTCCGGACTGTACACCGGTTGCCGACTGCCAAAACGCACATGTTGATTGCCGGCGGGTAGGAGATCTTTCGTTCCCGCCCACAAAATCAGTTGCCCCCAAAAGCGATGATGATGCGTGTCCCCCGCCCAACGGCGAAATCGCCAAGTGCTCTCCACGCCCAGCCAAAGCACGCGCCCCAGGCCAAAGTTCTGCTGCACGATCACGCCGCGCGCGCTCGATGACTTTTCTTTCTTTTCTTCCCACGCCGTCGTCGCCAGCACCGTGGCGCCCGGTTTCGCCTTCCCGGTCAGCCCCCAAAAATGCTTCGGTAGTTCGGCCCACGTCTTCACGCTCTGTGCCGGGTTGTCCGCCAGCGCCAGCCACGGCGTCGCCTTGCCGAGTTCAGACAACGCGATGGCGAACCCCTGATCCTTGGGCGCTTCCACTTTGATGTCCGTCACCGGCAGCAACGGTTCCAATGGATCGGTCTTTCCCGCATACGCCAACGGCAAATGGCGTTTCCCCGAGACAAGCACCAACGTGCCGCCCCGCTCCGCGACATAACGCCGCAGCCTCTCCCGATCCGAAGTCGGCAAATCCTCCGGCGAAACGTCCCCCAGCACGATGCAATCGAAGCCGAAGAGCGGATCGTCGGACGTCGCCCCGTCTTTGGGCGCCGGCAGCTTCCTCCGCGCGAAGCCTATCTTTTCCAGCTTTTCTTCCGATTGCAGCCCCAGCCTTGGCTGCTGGAACAACACGCGTTCCACTTCGAGATTCGGTGCCCGCGTCACGAACGTCGACAGATAGTGATACTCCCAGCGGGCATCGCCATCGACCAGAAGCACGCGCGGTTTCTCCTGAACGATGCGCACCACCGCGGCGTGGTGATTGTTCTCCAGCGTGCCTTCCTTGACGGCCTTATCGCTCAGTCGAGCCTTCACCTCCAGGCCATGCGTTCCCGCTTCCTCGATCTTGAGCGGAATGGACAGGGAATAGACCGCGTCCCTATTTCCCTTTCGTTCGCCTTTATGCGCGATGCGTTTGGCTTCGACGAGCGGCTTCTTCTCGCCCTTGCGAAATACTTCGACGAGAATGTCCTGCGCCGCCAAGCGACTCGCTTGCACCTGAACCTGCACCGAAAACTCCATGCCGCGCAGCGCCGTCGCCGGCGCCTTCGCGGACAAAACCGCCAGATCCGGTTGCGCTTCTCCGCCCAGCGCCACCGGATACACCGGCACGCCGAGCCGACCCAATCGGCTCGCAAGCGGCAACGGCCCCTCGCCGATGTTGTGCCGACCGTCCGAAAGAAGCACGACACCCAAAAGCGGCGTCTCGGACTTACCTTTCTCGACCAAGGCCCGTTCCAACGGCAACCGTAGATCGCTTCCGCGCGCGATGCTGTCCGCTTGCCGTGACTTGTTGTCGACGCTCGAAGCCGACTCCGCGAAGAATAGCGTTTCGACGCCATGCTCCGCCTTTAGCTTTTGAAGCAACCCCCATCCGTCGTCACCCAATATGCGCCGCCCCACTTCCAAGCGACTCAGCGCGGCCGCTTTTTTTTGCAGGCTCGCGAAGACCCGTTGCCGATCCAGCATTTGCTTGGCTTGTTCGTCAGCGCCGAGATTGCGTTCCTCATCCGTGAGCCAGGGCAAATCGTTAGGCGACGCACCCCGTTCCAGATGCCGTTCCCAGGCGTCCGTCAGCGTCCGGGGCAAGTCGGTTCGATCGCGCAATATGCCCGTCGTTCGCGCCAGCCGCAGTTGTTCCAGCGGCGTGCGTTCATCGGCGAGACTCATGCTTCCCGAAACATCCAGGGCCACCAGCACCCGCCCCGGAGCGCTTTCCGTATACTCATGCACCAGCCTCGGCTCGAAGCAGGCGATGAATCCCACGAGCGCGATCACCACGAGCCGCAATGTGAAAAGCAGCACGGCCGCGCTGCGTCGAATCAGTTTGGCTTCCCAGCGAAACAGCCAAAGCAACAATCCAACGAACACGGCGCCGCCCAGCACCGCGCCCCAGACGGGGAAGGATCCGTCCCCGCCCCAACGCGGCGTGAGCAGCAGCACTTCCTCGGTGTCCGGCAGCGTGAATCTCATCAGGATAGAACCTGTTGCTTCGCGATCTTGCGCGTGAACCAAATCTCCAGGCACAGAAAGAACACGACCCCCAAGAGCAAAAGCCACCAGATATCCACGCTGTCCGGCCTGGCATCATCACCCGCCGCCCCAACGTCGCCCGGACGATCCACCACGGACCACGGTATCAACCGAGCCAGCGTCGCTTCTTCCTCTTCGCTCGCGCGCGTCAGGTCCGATTCGCGTTCATCCCACGGCACGACGAACCAGGCCTTCTTACCCACGCCCCAGGTCAGCGACGCCGGCCCCGGCTTCCGCATCTCCGGCCCGATCCAAGGCCAGCGTTCAACCGTATACGCCCGCGCCTCCCCGCCACGTTCCTGCCAATACAAGCTCGCGGGCAATGCGACCCGCTCTCTCGAATCCGGCTGCCAGGTCACGCGTTGTCCCGGCTGTAAGACATGGCCCGCGTTGCCCGCCTCGGCCAGGTACAATAGCAGGCGATGCACCAGAATCGGATAGGCATGCAGGCTCGGAAAATCGCTGCCCCAAGATCGATCCAACGGCAACGCGGACACGATCACCCGCCCCGCCGCGAATTTCGATTCCACCAAAAACGCCTCGCCCACGTCCAAGAAACCAATCGCCGTCGCCCCCTCGCCCGGCGTCATCTTCATCCAACGGGGAAAGCGCGCCTGGTTGAGTCCGCGCACCGGATCGCGAAAATAATCGAGCGCGGGATGCGGCGGCCCCGACCCCACGATCCGCGCGGCTTGCTCAAGTTTCTTCTCTTCTCCCTCCGCCCCTTCCAGATGCACGGACAACCAGCCCAACCCTTCCTGATGCAACTTCTGATACGTCGTGATATTCTTCGCCGAACGCGGCCCCAATCCCACCAATAGACCGCCTCCTTGTCTGAGAAATTGCTCGATGGCTTGCGACTGCTCGTTGCTCAACGTGGGCAGGTCCGCGAGAATTACCACGCGGGCCCGATTGCGATTCCCTTCGAAGAGCGCCTCTCGCGAAAGTGCGGAATATGGAATCCGCCGCACCGCGAAGAGTCCCCGTCCCTTGTCATCGCCCCTCAATGCATTGTTCAAGAAATAGGTGCTGCTCTCGTTGGTCAGCGTGGCGTCGCCGTTCACGAGCAGAATCGGCAACCCCTCCACCGCCTCCAACACGAGATGGCGTTCGTTGTCTTGCTTCAGCACATCGTCCTTGGTCGCCACCTCCAACGACACGAGCCGACTCCCCGCTTCGTCGAGTTTGACCGTGAACGTCAAGGGCACCGGGCTTTTCGCTCCGGAAAGGGAAACGCTCCAGCGCTTCACTTCCGTGCCGTCCACGCGCGCGATCAACTCCGCCTCCGCCGGCAGCGCTCCTTCTCCTTGCCAATGCAATGTCGTCGTCACCGCCACCAATCGCCCCGGCGCGACCACGCTCAAGTTCGCCTGCATTGGCCCCAGCCAAAAGTTCAAGGGCTCCGTCTTCGCCGCCTCCCCGAGCCGAACCAACGACAGCTTCGGCCCGTCCTTACCGAAGCCGCTCGCGCTGATCCGCTCCCAGCTTGCCATCGTCCGCTCATCCGTCCAACCGTTCCGCCGTTGATCGCTGAGAAGATAAATGTGCGTCCCCGCCTTCGCGTCGGAAGCCGCCAACAAGTCACGCGCGATTTCCAACGCATGCGGCAAGTCCGACATCCCGCCCGGTTCCGGCAATGCCTTCACCGTCTCGTCGACAACGACCAGATCGCTCGTGAGCTCCGTCGCCTCACGCGCGGGCTGTCCCGCCAAAACCAGTGCCGCGCGATCCCCCGCCCGCATCTCCGCCAGCGAAGTCCGCACCCACTCCTTCGCCTTCGCCCATGTCTCTCCCCGGCTCATGCTCGCCGACGGATCGAGCACGAACACCACGTCGCGCCGCGGCTGCCCCGGCAACTCACGCACCAGCGGCCCCTCGACGAACGGCGACGCCAATGCGAGCACGAGCACCGCCAACATCCCCATACGAATCAACAGCAGCAGCAACTCATCCCACCACCAACGCCGTCGCACGCTCGGGGCGACTTGCAGGAATTGCATCGCCCCCCAGTCGACGACGTCGTAGCGCCGCCGCTGCAAAAAGTGAATCAACAGAGGGATCGCCAGCGCCCCCAGGCCCAGCAGCATCCCCAGATTTTCCAGGCCCAGCGACACTTATCTCCTCTCCAGTCGGCGATTGAGATAGATGCCCAGCGCCCGGTCCACCGGCTCATCGGTTCGGATCAAATGATAGTCGATGCTCAAATCCCCGGCGCGCCGTTTCAAATCCTCGCAAAACTTTTGAAAGTTCTTCAAATACTCCTGCCTGAGCCGTTTCGCGTCCAAGAGCGTCCGATCCGACGCGGCTTCCAGATTGCGAAACTGCGTCAGCTTTGAAAAGGGAAACTCGATCTCTTCCGGCGCCAGGATGTGAAAGAGCAATACTTCATGCCGTCGGTGTCGCAAATGCTGCAGCGCCCGCGCCAGCGCCTCCACCTGATCGAAGCAGTCCGAGAGGATGATGACCATGCCGCGCCGCTTGATCTGCCGGGCCGCCTGATCCCACAACGCTCCCAGGCTGGTTTCCCCGCCGGCCGAGGTTCGTTCCAGCGTCTGCAAGATGCGTAACAATTGCTTGGGATGCGACGAGGGCGGCAGAACCTCGCGCACGGCCGAGTCGTGCACGGTGAGCCCCGCCGCGTCCATCTGATGCAGCATCAAATACGCAAGGCACGCGGCCACCTGTTGGGCATGATCGAGCTTGCTGTGCCCCTTGCCCACGTAACCCATGCTGCCGGACGCATCGAGGAGCAAATGCGCCTGCAGGTTCGTTTCCTGTTCGTATTCCTTCACATAGAAGCGCTCGGTTTTTCCCAACACGCGCCAGTCGATGTGCCTTATTTCGTCGCCGGGATAGTATTGGCGATGCTCCGCGAACTCGACGCTGAACCCCTTGTACGGACTTTGATGCAGCCCGCTGATGAAGCCCTCGACGACCGTGCGCGCGATCATGCTCAGCCGGCCATACCGCGACAGAGTTGTGGGATCGAAACGGGGCATGGATACTCCTCCAGTCGCTTACGCTCCTGGCTCGCCAGTTTATTTTTTCGCGAGGGCTTGCTCCTGCGGCAACGGCACCGTCGCGAGCAAGCGGTCGATCACCTGATCCGTCGTGATGCCCTCGGCATCGGCGTGGAACGTCGTCACCAACCGATGGCGCAACACGGGATGGGCGACCTTCTGGATGTCGTCGGTCGTCACATGCAGTCGGCCGTTCAGAATCGCCCGAGCCTTGCCGCCCAGAATCAAGTACTGGCTCGCGCGCGGTCCCGCGCCCCACGATACGAACTCGGTTACGAACTTCGGCGTGCCGGGTTCCTTGGGCCGGGTGGCGCGCACCAGATCAACGGCATACTGAAACACATGCTCGGCCACCACGGCTTGCCGCACCACGTTTTGTAGCTGCATGATCCGCTCGCCCGACAGGATCGCTTGCAACTCGCTTTTGACCACCCCGGTCGTCCGCTTCATGACGGCCAACTCTTCTTCGCGGGTCGGGTAGCCCACGGTGATATGAAACATGAAACGATCAAGCTGCGCCTCCGGCAGCGGGTACGTCCCCTCCTGCTCGATCGGGTTTTGCGTGGCCAACACGAAGAACGGCTCGGGCAACGGATAGGTGTGACTGCCCGCTGTCACATGATGCTCCTGCATCGCCTCCAACAGCGCGGCCTGCGTCTTGGGCGGCGTGCGGTTAATCTCGTCGGCGAGGATCATGTTCGCGAAGATCGGCCCCGGCAAGAACGTGAAGCTGCGCCGGCCCGTTTCTGGGTCGTCTTGCAATATGTCGGTCCCCGTGATGTCGGCCGGCATCAAGTCCGGCGTGAACTGAATCCGCTTGAAGCTCAGATGCAGGATGCGAGCAACGGTACTCACCAACAACGTCTTCGCCAGGCCCGGCACGCCTTCAAGAAGACAATGTCCCTTGCTGAACATGGCCATCAACAGTTGCTCGATCACCTGCCCCTGCCCAACGATGACCTTGCCGATCTCCGCCGTCATGGCTTGGTACGCTTGCGAAAGCTCGTGGAGAGATTGCAGCGTTTCCGAATTGTCAGCGTCAGCCATCGGTGGGATTTCACAAAGGGAAAAATCGGCGCAGGTGGCTAGATTGTACCCGCCATTGCCGCGGATGCAAATCAAGTTAGCACGAAGCGCGAGCGAGTGAATCACTCGCTCGCGCTTCGTGCTAACAGTTCACCCAATTCGTCGCCGACACACGTCCGCATAGCTCGCCTCCAGATCCACGGGAACGACCACGACGCCCGCCAGCGCCAACGGCACGGTCGGCAAGGCATCCTCCAAGCGCAGTTCGTGAAGCCATTGTGCGATCTCCGGCTCGCCGTCGCGTTGCCGGGGTTGATAGGCCGTCGCGTAAAGATGCCCCGACATGGCAAACGAGTCCGGCTGCTCCAGGATGCGCACGATGTCGTTGTGCAAGTTGAACCGCCGACTCGTGACGATATCCACGACGACGAGGCCGACGCCTTGAAAGAGGTAGCTCGCGCATTTGACCGCGAAAGCATTTCGCTGCCGCTGCCGATCCTTGTTTCCCGGGCTGACGAGTTCCACGGCGGCAACCAAGGTCGGACCGCCCTCGGAGCGATAGACCTGCACCGCGAACGAATCCGGATAGACGCCGGGCATCACCTGAGTCGGCGGCGGCGCGGCCCACGGCTTGACCGCGACTGTTTGCGAACCGGCGGACACCACTTCCGGTTCTTCAAAGGTGGCCACGTCGATCTCGATTCGTCCTCCCACCGAAATCAGTTCTTCCGCGAAGAACCCTTCCGGCAATCCCCCGTCGTTCAAGGCATCCGCGATCGCGCTCGCCCAAGCCGCGTGGAACGACTCCCAATGCCGCCGCTGCGACAACGGCGGATGAAAATGATCGAGCAAAGGCATGACGAACGTTCCTCCAGCTTGGACGCCGACGGGCATTCGGCATTTTATCCCATCTGCCCGCCGGATCCAATCGATACCCAGCCGAGATTCGTCCCTTTATGAGACTCTTTAACTCTCCGACTGACGAGCGAATCATGGCCTATTCTCGGCGTTTTCTTCTGTTCGCCTTCCTTGTCGTTTGCCCCGCTCGCGCCTTCGCCCAACGCGCAAAATCCGACGATGTTATTCCGCTCCAAGCACATGCCCGTTTCGGCGTCGCGCTTTTTCGGCCCGGAGATGCCGTGCGTTCGATGGCGATCTCGCCTGACGGCACGCGTCTCGCGACCACCGGTTTCGATTCCATCGTCCTTTTTGACGCCAAGAGCGGCCGCCTGCTCAAACGCCTTCTCTATTCACAGCCCGTCGCCGTCGCGTTCACGAAGGACGGCAAGTCTCTTCTCGTTGCGGGGTCCGGCGAAGACGGCGTGCGCCGACTTGATTTGACAACGGAAGAATCGACGCCGCTTTTTTCCAATCCGGTCTATGCGCGGCGTGCGGCTTTCTCTCTTGATGGCGACAAACTTGCGACCGTTGATCCGGATAAGGGTGACGTTCAACTCTGGGATATTGCGAGCGCGAAACGGGGACGGGGGATTTCCGTGGTGGGGGAAGTCCTGCACCTGGCTTGGTCGCACGACGGCGCCGCGCTGGGCATCACCGTCCACCATAAAATCCCCATGCCCAAGGATGAGTTTTTCGTCGTCGACGTCGCCACCGGCAAGGAACGCTTTCGCAACGAAGCCGCCAAACCCGGCGTCAAGGTCTTTGCCTTCTCGACAAATCGGATCGCGCTCGCCGAGCGTTGGGACGACATCCATCTCCTCGACGCCAAGACCGGCGAAACGCTGCACCGCCTCAAAGGTCGGCCACACTATTACAGCGATCTCACATTCTCGCCCGACGGCAGGCGCTTGCTTGTCAGCGCCGTTGACGGCATGCTCGATCTTTGGGACGCCAAGAAGGGCACGCTCCTCAAACGCTTCCGGGCCCATCCGCACTCCCCTAGCCTTCTCACGTTTACCCCAGATGGCGATCGCTTCTACACTGCCGGCAGTGACGGCATCGTCCGACCTTGGAACGCCGTGACATGCGAACCGCTCGACGATCCCGCCGCGCCGCGCGGCGCCGTGCAGCGTTTTTGTCTGACGCCCGACGGTTCAACGCTCGTCGCCCTTTATGAAGATCGCATCCCGCGCGTGTGGGATGTGGCTCGACCGCAAACCATCGACGTCCCCACCAAGGATCTCCTCTTCTCCAAGCCGTTCGCGTTCTCGCGCGACGGCAAGCGGCTGCTCTGGGGCAAGGACGGCAAGCTCTTTCTTTCCGACTGGCGCGCGGGCAAGCAACTCGTTCAATTCGGCGTCGAACGCACCCATGTGGGCCGGTTTTTGTATGGCGCCGCCTTTGGCAAGGATGATAAAACGGTCATCGCGGCCGGCTCCGATTCCGAAATTCTTATCTTCGATGCAAACAAAGACAAGCTGCTCCGCTCCTTCAAGGAAGTCCACGGTTCCATCTCGGCCCTTTCCGTTTCCCCCGCCGGCGATCTCGTCGTCTTCGGCGAAGGCACCGGCACCGTCGCGTTGGTCGTGACAAAAAATTGACGGACAAGGAACTTGATGAATGCTGGCTCGCGCTGGGCGACGCGGATGCGGCCAAGGCGTTCGCGGCGATACAAAAGCTCGCGCTCTCCGGGCAAGCGCCGGACTACTTCGAGAAAAAGTTGTTGCCCGTTTCCAAAGAGTCGATCCGACGCAACATCGCCGGCTTGGCGGATGATCTCGAAGAATATCGCCGTGACGCGGAAGCGGCACTCGTCGACCTGGGCAAGGCGGCGATTCCGCATCTGGAGTCCGCCAAACGCGACCACTTTCCCAGCGAGAGGATCGCGGCCACCATGCCGACAATAGCGGCGCGTGTCCGCGCGGGAGCGCCGTTTCCCACGAGCCGGGAACAGTTGCGCCGCCTGCGGGCGATCGAAGTTTTGGAACGCACGGGATCGCGCGCGGCAGCCGCTTTCTTGTCGCGGCTTGCGAAGGGACTGGAGGCGCCGATTACGGCGGAAGCAAAGAGTTGGCGCCAGGCGAGGCGGCTGGTGTCACCCTGCCGCTGGACCAGCTTTACGATCTCAGCCTGTATGGGGAGTACGTTGTCTCCGTTGAAGCGCGATTCAGCGTGAAGAGAGCCTCCGGGAAGATCGCCATTGAGAACCTGCCTTTCACGATTCGCTGGGTGCCTTATCTCAAACGAATAACGAAGGTTAAGTAAAGCATCTCCTGAGCCACGATGACAAGAGCAGCAACCCTCTGCGTTCCGCTGGGCGCTATCGGGTTCCTGTAGCTTCAGGCGTTCGTGTCACTCAGGATCCATTCTCCGGTTCCGTCGCACTCCAGGGCCGACCTCTGGAGCGCTGCGTGCTTTCCACTTTCCGTTTTTTCTTCCACGGGATGGCATTCATCGCTTGCCGCCGACTCCTGCCTCTTGGTGTGCCATGCCCACGGCTTTCCGTGGGCATGGGACTGTCCGGCGATAACCGCGACATCCCGCTCGGCGAGGCGTCCGTGCTAAGCAATGGCACCTAATCGATTGATTTCACATCGAGGTGAAACGAATTAAAGCTCTTACGAAACTTAGGTTGCGCAAATCCGTCCAAATTGGATTTCACATCGGGTGTGGGGTAGGCGGTGAAACGAAACCACCGGCGGCGTCTCGTGCCGGTAGCATACCGGCACCACGGCAACTCGCTCAATCAAACGCCTTCAGCGCCTCATCCGCCCGCGTGTTGTTCACATCCTGCAAGCGCAGCGTGCGCAGCTCCACCCACGCTTGCAGCGGTTGATCGGTCAGGCCGAGGTAGACGGCGTTTAGAAATTGGAGCGAATGGCGGCAGTGTTCTCGGCTTGGCTTGTTGAACTCGACGTCGGGCTTTTGGGCCGGGGCGGGTTTTTCCTGTTCCTCCGACCCGTCGACAGCGGACTTGCTCGGCCCATGCACGGGAATCGCGGGCAATAGTTTTTCCGCCCTCGCCAGATACTGTTTCGCCAGTGCCAATTGGCCCGCGTCGGCGGAGCGCCGCAAACAAAACGCCGCCAGTGCCAATTGACATTCCACATCGTCGCCATGCCTTTTCGCGACTTCCGAGACAATGGCCTCGGCCCGGTCGAAATGCTTCAGATCGAACAGGAAATGCGCCGTCAAAAGCCCGGTGCGCATGCTGAGAGTTCGGACGTGAACGCCTTCGATGAGGTCCAGCGCCTCTTTCTTCCGGCCTTGGGTGACGAGGTTCCAGGCCAGCATTTCCGCGGCGGCCGTCTTTTCGGGCGCGATTACCAGGGCCTTGCGATAAAACGGTTCGCCGGCGGATTTCTCCACCATCTGTTCCAGGACCACGGCCGTCATCATCGCCGCCTTCCAAGCCGTTTCGCGGTTTGGGGAGTCGATCAACTTGCTCGCGAGAGTCAGGATCTCCACGATCTTGCGTTTCTGTTCGGCGGAGAGACCGTCGGTTTTCTTCGCGCCCTCCATCTGGAAGAGCGCGAACTGAAAATTGATGGCAAGCGCGTAACACGCCAGATCTTCCTTCCGTGCCTGGCCCATCAGCGCCAGTTCGTCGATGATTACCGGATGCAACATAAACTGGCTGGCGTTCGACGGGGTCAGCGTCCCTCGCACCGCGTCGCACGCGGCCATCATCATGCGATGTTCCATGAACGAACCGATCCGATCCGACACGATGCTCTCCGTCACCGGCGCCAACCTGCGCATCGCAGTAAGGCACTCATTCCAAACCTTCAGATGCGTCACCGCCTTTTCTGCCTCCGCGGCGCCGATGCCCATGTTGTTGACGTGAACCCCCGCGGGGCCGAATTTCCAATCCACGAATCCCTTCCCGTCCTTGCCCAGCGCCTTTTGCGCGAGCAACCGATGCACCTGCAATAATTCTCGCCAAGGCCGATAATCTCGCGGCGCCGCTTCCACTCCCTTGCGGCAAAGCGCCTGCCCTTCCTCGACCCGGTCCAGGGCAACCAGGGCACGGCCCAGCATTGCCATCTCGAAGCCGCCGCACTCGCCGGCGGCCACGCGTTTCTCCAATAACGCCACGACGCGCCCATAACATTCCAGTTGCTTGTCCTTTTGCTCGGACGGATATTTTTCGGAGAGCGCCAGGTGACGCTCCGGATTGGTCGGGTCCGCCTTGCAAGCGGCGATCGTTTCTTCGAGCGTGACTTTGTCGGCGTCCGAGTTCAGCTTGGCGTCGTACTGAAAGTTGAACGCCGGCCGAGGCAGGCACACCGCCTCGCGCAACTTGTCCGGCCGCACTGTTTGAGCGTGAAGCGGATTGACGACCACCAAAGAAAGTAAGGCGAACCAACGAACCATGTCCCACTCCTATGCGACCGAGGAATCCATCGGGCCGCATACTCCAAACTCCGGATCCAGTAAAGACAAAAAGCCAACGGCGAGCCGGGCGGCGTCAGCCCCCGGAGTGCTACATCCATCGTCGATGATTGTCTCCGGGGGCTGACGCCGCCCGGCTCGCCAGATCGCCGGAAGCGTCAATTTGGGCAAAACGGAAAAACGTCAAAAGATGGGAGGGCCGACAATCCGATAAAAAGGGGCAAGGTAGGCCTTTTCCGGCCTTTGGGTAACGCAGTAAAATACTTTCAGAAAGGCAACTATCAACGCCAGGCAATGTTTTTACCTTTCGGTCGCATTTACCCGGACCACGCGAGAAGATGGATCTTACGGCCATGCGAATAAACCACGGCCTTGAGTTCACGTTGACTCAATTACCACCATCGTTATAATCGCCGCCGGTGGTAATATCGGTAAACCCTCAAGGAGCGGCATTTTAGGCGCGCTTCGCCATCCGGCGGGACGTTCCTATTGCCCCGAAACGAGGGAATCGCGACAACCACCTTGGTACGGGTTGAGACCGTAATTCAAGGACGATGGTGTCGGGCTTGTTCTGGCGGCCAGAGCAATCGCGCGACACAGGTGAGACTGGCCTGGCGCCAGTTTAGGGTGGAGAACCCATGAAAACCGTATTCACGACCGGC
>Ga0163144_10015996_pt1 | contig 15400 bp, 12 predicted proteins | sample OliLak19BULKMAT1_FD_123175 | JGI IMG/M metagenome (GOLD analysis project Ga0163144, IMG submission 123175) | Freshwater microbial mat bacterial communities from Lake Vanda, McMurdo Dry Valleys, Antarctica - Oligotrophic Lake LV.19.BULKMAT1 | ecosystem: Environmental > Aquatic > Freshwater >...
CACGAACTCAGCGATATGACTGTCGTCGATGATCAAAGGCGGCAGGATGCGCACGACATTTTCGCCCGCCGCCACCGTCAGCAATCCGTGATGGTCACGCAGATGCCCGACGAAATCGCGCGCGACCGCGCTATCCTTCAGCTTGAGGCCCGCCATCAGCCCCTTGCCGCGCACGCTGTCAAAAAGGTCATCATGATTGGGGATCATCTGCTCAAGCGCTGAGCGGAGCCGTTCGCCCATCGATGCAACATGATCGAGAAAACCGGGTTCGGTGATGACATCAAGGATCGCCTCACCCGCCGCCATCGCGAGCGGATTGCCGCCATAGGTCGAGCCATGCGTCCCAAACATCATGCCCTTGGCCGCTTCCTCCGTCGCCAGGCACGCGCCAAGCGGGAAGCCGCCTGCAATACCCTTTGCAGAGGCCAGGATATCGGGCTCGATCCCGTAATGCTCATACGCCCACATCTTGCCGGTCCGGCCATAACCGCACTGGACCTCATCCAACACGAGCAACAGCCCATGCTCATCACACGCTTTGCGCAAGCCCTGGATAAACTCGACCGTCCCGGCCGAAACACCCCCCTCACCCTGAATCGTCTCGACCATGAAACCGGCGGTGTTCTCATCAATCAGCGCGAGCGCAGCGTCCAGATCATTGAATGCGGCATAACCAAAGCCCGGCAATAATGGCTCAAACCCGTCGCGCATCTTGGCCTGGTTGGTCGCGCTGATTGTGCCCATGGTCCGGCCATGAAAGGCGTTGTTGAAGGTAATGAGCGTGTGGCGGTGCGGATTGCCATTGGCATAATGATAGCGGCGCGCGGTCTTGATCGCGCACTCAACGGCCTCGGCGCCTGAATTGGTGAAAAACACGGTATCGGCAAAACTGTGCTCGACGATCCGCTTGGCAAGATGCTCGCCCTGCGGGCTGCCATAAAGGTTGGAGACGTGCATCAACGTCGCTGCCTGATCGGCAATCGCCTTCACCAGATGCGGATGGCCATGGCCAAGCGCGTTGACCGCGATGCCGCTGGCGAAATCGAGATACCGCTCGCCACGCTCACCGATCAGGTAACAGCCCTCGCCGCGCACCGGGCGCACATCACACCGCGGATAAACCGGCATGAGCGGGGTGATCGGCATCAAACTTCTCCTTGGAAACGACAAAGGCGACCCAAGCAGGTCGCCTGACGTGGACATTTACGGTGTGACAGGGGGTTGCGCAACACCTGCGCTGGACCTGGTCACCTGAAAGACTGACATCAGCCAGCCGCAGACATCTGCGCCTTTGCCGCCACGGCCCGGCCCTCATCCCCGCGAACTGCGAGCAGATACATGACGGGTGTGATGATCCGGCTCAGGAAAGTCGAACTCACCAGCCCGCCAATGATGACCCAGGCGAGCGGCGAATAGAGCGCGGAACCACCGAGCGCGAGTGGTAACAGGCCGCCAATTGCCGTCACCGAAGTGAGCAACACCGGCAGAAAGCGGATTTCGCCGGCTTTCTCGATTGCCTCACGCAGGCCCATGCCCCGATCCCGCAATTGCGCGGTAAAATCAACGAGCAGGATCGAGTTCTTGATCTCGATCCCAATCAGCGCGACAAAGCCGATGATCGCGAGGAATGAGAGCGAATTGCCGGTCACCAGCAGCGCGACGAGCCCACCAAACGTCCCCAGCGGCACAACGCCTGCAACCACAGCGGTTTCCTTGAAGCGGCCAAACTCAAGCACCAGCACACCGATAATGCCGAAGGTGGCGAGCAGGATGATTGGCCCGAGCCCCGAGAAGTTGCGCGCCGCCGCTTCTGCCTCACCGCCCAGCTCAAAACGGTACCCCTTGGGCAGTTCAATCGTCTTCAGCCGCTTCTCAATCTGCTGCGTCAGCTTTGATGTCAGCACACCCGGTTCGTTATAGCCGGTGATCGTCACGGTGCGCTGCAACTTGTAACGGGTGATCTGCGGTGCGACGCTTTTCATTCGGGGATGCGCGATTTCGAGCAGCGGGATGCTGGCGCCAGCAATGGTTGAGACGTAAACCTGGCGTAGCGCCGCAATCGGCTGATTATCGGTCATGGGCAACCGCACCGTCACGGGCCAGCTATCGCCCTCATTATCGCGCAAACGGCTGACCTGTTCGCCACTGATCGCAAGCCGCACCGCGCGGCGGGCCTCGCCAGGGGCAACGCCGAGCAATCCGGCCTTGGCTTCATCAAGCCCCAGATCAAGATCGACGCGGTCATAGGCGATCGGGCTGTCGATATCGCGCAGGCCCTTTACCTGCTGCAATTGTGCGACAACCTTGGCTGACAAGTCTTTCAGCACGATCAGATCGGGGCCGCGAACCCGCACCGCTACAGGCGCCTCCACGGGTGGTCCATTTTCAAAATTGACGAGCGTCACGCGCGCATCGGGGAAGCGGCTCAAGTCCGTGCGCAACCGACGGATGACGCCTGGGCTTTTGCGGACATCCCATTCCTTCATCGTGACAAAGATATCGCCGTAACGCGCGCGCTCTTCACGCGGAAAAATATTGTAGAAAATCTGCGGGTTGCCACGCCCGATATTTTCCATGCGATTGGTGATGGTGCCCTCACGCTTGAGGATGGCGGATACCTGACGCACGGCCTGATTGGTGGCGGCGATACTGCTGCCCTCCGGCGTTTCGACGCGGACGAGGAAATAGGGCGTCTCAGCCGACGGAAACAGGCTAAAGCCAAGCACCGGCACCAGCCCGAATGCACCGATGCAAAGCGCCAGCGCCGACCAGAACCAGATCCGTGGCCGGTCAAGCGCCATGTGCAGGATCGGCGAATAAAAACGCTGGATTCCGCCCATAATCGTTTGCAGCAGGGCATTACCCTCGGGCGCATGGGGTTTTAGCAGGCGGCTCGCGATGAACGGGATGATCGTCAGCGAAACGACGAGCGAGCTTGCAACCGTCGCGATCACTGCCATCGGCAGGCCGCGCACGAAATCACCAGCGCCTTCGGGCAAAAAGGTGAGTGGCAAGAAAGCGAAGAGCAAAACCCCGGTTGCACCCAACACTGCCGCGCCAATCTCTCGCGTGCCGGTTACGGCGGCCGTAATTGGCGGATCGCCGTCGCGGATGTGGCGCTCAATATTCTCGGTCACCACAATCGAATCATCGACGAGCAGCCCGAGCGAAATGATAAAGCCCGAAATACTGATCTGGTTCAGCGAATAGCCGAGCAGATAGAGCAGCAGCACCCCCATCGCGAGCGAGAGCGGGATGGAGACCATCACGATCAGCGAGGGACGAAAGCCGAGCGGAAATATCGTGATCAGCACCAGCCCCAGCGCAATCGCAAAGTCGCGCGCCAATTGCGCAAGCTTGAGCGCAATGTCGCGGCTCTGGTCAAACGCCACCTCTAGCTTGATGTCAGGAGGAATATCCGTGCGGAAGCCAGCGACGGCAGTGACCAGAGCGTCACGCAGGGTGCCAGCGTCAACCTCATCCTTTTGGCGCACCGTCAAAAAAAGCGCGCGGTGGCCGTTGAACCGGGCGATATGGAGCTGTTCCGCCTCTGCCCAACGAACATCGGCAATGTCGCCGACGCGCAGCAACCGGCCATCGCCGGCGCGGACCGAAATGTTGCGGACTTCGTCAACCGTCCGGAACGCGCCGCCCGCATCAATGTTGAACCGTCGCCCGCTGCCGCTGACTGCGCCTGCGGGCAAATCAATCCCGCCCTGCCGGATCGCGTTTGCGACAGCGGAGGCAGGCAACCGCGCCTCAGCAAGGCGCCCCGCATCAATCGACACGCGCACCTCAGGCCGGGCCAGCGCATCTATCGTGGTGCTGCGGACGCCGGGCACGACATTCAGCTTGTCTCGCAGATCATCGGCATATTTGGCCATGCGCAGCCAATTTGCGTCGTCGCTGACCAACGCGAGTTGCAAAACGCCAGCTTCTGTCGTGCGCGGTCGGCGAAAAGCGATGCGCTGAATCCCCTGAGGGAGCTGATCGCGCACGGCATTGACCTCTCGCACCACGCGGTCGAGCGACTGTTCGGCATCAGTGCCATGTTCAAAATTGACCGTGACGACCGCAGCGCCATCAGTGCTGGTGGAGTTGATGTCGCGGACGTGATCAAGGCCTTGCAGCACATCCTCAAGCGGTTTGGCGACTGTTTCTTCCATGTCGGCTGCATCCGCGCCGGGCAGGATGACCGTCACCACCGTTGCCGAAATCGGGAAATGCGGATCAACCGAGCGCGGGATCGACAGGAACGCCGACGCGCCAAGCGTAATCAGCAGCAGGAAGACGAGCATCGTCACCTGCCAGCGATTGACCGCGAATGCGGTAATGTTCATCGCGCGCGCCCGATCGGCTCGATCTTCATCCCGTCCTTGAGCCGATCAACCCGCGATACTGCCACCAACTCACCGCGCGACAGACCTGACAGTACGCGAATGCCGTTATCCTCGGCCTCACCAACCGCAACCTTGCGCAGTTTCAGCCGACGTGTCTGGCGATCAAACACAAACACAAACCCCTCGCCCCCACGCGGCGCAAACACGGCGGCGGCCGGTACGCGGATATCGGCAACACGCGCCGTGGTTGACGCAATCACCGCCTCGCCAATCTGGCCGGATTTCAGTCGACGATCCTCGGGCAGACCAATTTCGACCGCAAAAGTCCCCGTCGACTGATCCGATCGACCACCGATTTCCGTCACCCGGCCCGCCAGGCTCTGGTTGTCGAGCGCGGCAAGCCTGACCGTCGCGGGTGTGCCCCTGGTGATATGCGCGGCATCCTGATCCGATAGCGGCACGCGCAGGACATAGCCGCTCGTGATTTCTCCAATCACCAGGATCGGTGTTCCGGCTGCAACCACCTGACCCGGCTCCGCCGCCCGCGACAGCACCACGCCATTGCCAGGCGCCAGTATCGTTGCGTTACTGGCCTGAAAGCTCGCCGCGCTGACCGAAGCGTCAGCGGCACGGAGCGACGCCTGCGCATTTTCAAGCCTGGGCCGGGTAATCCAGCCCTTTTCCATCAGATTGGCGCTGCGTTGAAATTCTGCCGCCGCCCGATCCCGCTCGGCCCGCGCCCGTTTCAGATCAGCGGCAACCGTTGTCACATCAAGCGCCGCCAGCACTTGGCCCCGCCGGACCAGATCGCCCTCATTAACCGTCAACCGGGCGATCCGCCCCGCGCTGGTAAAGCCAAGCGACGCCTCGCGACGCAACGCAACCGACCCGACACCCGTTATGTTGGCGGGCGATTCGTCAACGCCAATTGTTGCAATGCGGACCTGCGGAACGGGCGCTGCCACTTGCTTGGGTTGCTCAGCACGACCGCAAGCCGCCAATATGATCAACAATCCAATCGAAAAGACGCGCCGCATCTGATTCTCCCCTGGTGAGGAGCTTATCAACGTCAGTCTCAATTCGAAACTGATTTTTTCTCTCGTCAGTTTTTGAGCCGCCAGCCAATCCGCAGCAGTTGATAGCACAGCAGGCCAAGGATCACGTCGATCCCCAAAACGATAATTCCGCCGACGAGAACATTAGAATCGGCTTCAAGCAGGAAGCCATAGCGAAAGCCCGAAATAACATAGAAAAACGGATTGGCCTGACTAAACGCGCGGAAGGCCGGCGCAAGTCTATCGACTGAATAAAAGGTGCCAGACAGCAGTGACAGCGGCGCGATCACGAAGTTGGAGATAGCGGCCGCATGATCAAATTTCGTTGCCCACATCGACGTTAATACGCCCATCAGCGCAAGCATGATCGCGCCGAGCAGTCCAAACCAGATAATTGCCAGCGGGTGCTGCGGAAACAAATGGACGCCCGGCCAAAATTGCATAGCGAGGAACACAGCACCGCCAACACACACCGCGCGCGTCACCGCGCCCCCGACCATCGCCGCCAGCAATTCCCCGGTTGATAAGGGCGGCATCAGATAATCGACGATTGTCCCCTGAACTTTACCGACGAGCAACGAAAAGCTGGAATTGGCAAAACTATTCTGCAGCATCGCCATGATGATCAGCCCAGGGGCAAGGAAATCGGCGAACGAAACCTCACCCATGCCGACATGCACCGCGCGCTTGCCGCCGGTTGCAACCGTGAAAATCACCAGGAATAACAGCGTCGTTATCGCCGGGGCCCAGACAGTTTGCAGCTGAACCTTGAAGAAACGCCGCACCTCCTTGATATATAGGGTGCGCAGGCCGCCCCAATTGACGTTCCTGATCGTCGGCACGCCCGGGGCGTTGACGACGAACGGGGCATGATCGCCGATTGGGGGCTGGTTGCTCATGGATTAGGCGCGTAAAGCTTGCTGGGGCTGCCCGCAACCCGACATAAGAAGTAAGGATCAAGGATGAGCTGGACCGACGAGCGTATCGATTTGCTGAAGAAGATGTGGGAAATGGGCATGACCGCCAGCCAGATCGCTGAAGGGTTGGGCGGCGTGAGCCGCAATGCCGTGATCGGCAAGGCGCATCGGCTCGGGTTGCAGGCGCGTCCGTCACCCGTCAAGCCCAACGAAACTGAGGCAAAGGCAGCGCCCGCGCCAAAGCCAGCGCCCGCCCCGGCACCCGAACCAAAGGTTGCCGCGCCCCGCCCCGTCCCGGTCGCACCGCCGGTGATTGAGGCCGTTGAGGTGCTTGACGAGGTTGATCTGCCAAAAGAGCCGCCCGTCATCATCATGCGCTCGGTTGGTCCGGGCGGCTTTTTGCGTCAGGCCCCTGGCGAGCAGCAGGCACCGATCACCCCTGCCCCGCCGCGCCGGCTTGTCCCCGCCCGTCCGTCGGCCGAAATGGTCAACAAGACAACCTTGCTCGATCTCAATGACAGAATTTGCAAATGGCCGCTTGGCCATCCCGGTGAGCCCGATTTCCATTTTTGTGGCGAAAAGGTTAACCCGGGCTTCCCCTATTGCGTCGCGCATTGCAGCCATGCCTATCAGGCGCAGCTACCGCGTCGGGATCGTCGCCCACCACCACCCTTGCCCTTTGGCGGGCCGCGCGTCCGCTGATCGGCATTCCCGCTTGCGTCACTGCTCGCTTGCACCGGTGACTCGCGCACCCCTATAGCAGCAGCATGTCTGACGATCTGTTCGCCGCCGCGACACAAGCCTCCGCTGATTACAACGCCTCGTCGATTGAGGTGCTGGAGGGGCTTGAGCCCGTTCGGCGGCGGCCGGGTATGTATGTCGGCGGCACCGATGAGCGCGCGCTCCATCATCTCGCCGCCGAAGTGCTCGACAATGCGATGGATGAAGCGGTCGCCGGACATGCAACGCGGATCGAAGTCACGCTGGAGCCCGGTAATCGACTGACGATCATTGACAATGGCCGCGGTATCCCGGTCGATCCGCACCCCAAATTCCCGGACAAGTCGGCGCTTGAAGTCATCCTGTCGACCCTCCATTCGGGCGGCAAGTTTGATGGCAAAGCCTATGCAACCAGCGGCGGGCTGCACGGCGTGGGGGTCAGCGTCGTCAACGCGCTCTCCTCCGATACCGTCGTTGAAGTCGCGCGCAACCGCGAGCTTTACCGTCAAAAATTCTCGCGCGGGATTACGCTTGGTCCGCTTGAGCACCTTGGCGGCACGCCCAACCGGCGCGGCACCTCGGTCAGTTTTGTCCCCGACGAACAGATTTTTGGGCCTGAACTGCACTTTAAACCGGCCCGGCTACATAAGCTCGCCCGGTCGAAAGCTTATCTTTTTGCCGGGGTTGAGATTCGCTGGAAATGCGCCGCTGAACTGATCAGCGATGACACCCCGACCGAAGCCGTCTTCCAATTTCCCGGCGGACTTGCCGATCATTTGCGTGAGCAACTGGGCGGGCGTGAATGCGCTACCAGCGATTTCTTTGCAGGATCACAAGATTTTCCCGAAACGCAGGGCCGTGTTGAATGGGCAGTATCCTGGCCGCTCTGGAGCGACGGCAGCTATAGCTGGTATTGCAACACCATCCCCACCCCCGATGGCGGCACGCATGAGGCGGGATTGCGCGCGGCATTGGTCAAGGGCATTCGCGGTTATGGCGAACTGGTCGGGCAGAAAAAGGCCAAGGAGATCACGGCCGAAGACGTGATGACCGGTAGCGAGCTGATGCTGTCCGTCTTTGTCCGCGACCCGCAGTTTCAAAGCCAGACCAAGGACCGGCTCACCAGCCCCGATGCCGCGTTGCTGGTTGAAAAGGCGGTGCGGGACCATTTCGACCATTTTCTCAGCAACAATACCGAGCGTGGCAAGGCGCTGCTCGGCTATGTGCTTGAGCGGATGGACGAACGGCTGCGACGCAAGGCCGAGCGTGAGGTCAAACGCAAGACCGCGACGTCCGCGCGCAAGTTGCGGTTGCCCGGCAAGCTCACCGATTGTTCATCGGACGACCCCAAGGGCACCGAAATCTTCATTGTCGAGGGCGACAGTGCCGGTGGTTCCGCCAAACAAGCGCGCGACCGCAAAACCCAGGCGATCCTGCCAATTCGAGGCAAAATCCTGAACGTCGCCAGCGCCACTTCGCAAAAGATCGCGGCGAACTCGGAAATTGCTGACCTCATCCAGGCGCTTGGCTGTGGAACACGCAAAGACTGTATCCCTGACAATCTGCGCTACGAACGCATCGTCATCATGACCGATGCTGACGTCGACGGCGCGCATATCGCCACGCTGCTCATGACCTTTTTCTTTCAGGAAATGCCTGAACTGGTGCGACGCGGGCATCTTTATCTCGCGCAACCGCCGCTTTATCGGCTGACTGTCGGGGCAAAATCGCTCTACGCGATGGACGATGCCCATCGGTCCAAGATTGAAAATGGTGTGTTCAAGGGCAAGAAAGTCGATGTTGCACGCTTCAAAGGCCTGGGTGAGATGAACCCGATGCAGCTGCGCGAAACGACGATGGACCGCAAATCGCGCCAGATGCTGCGCATTACCCTGCCGCAGGAATATGAAGAACGTGCGCTGGTAAAGGATCTGGTTGATCGGCTGATGGGCACTAACCCCGCCCACCGCTTCGCCTTCATCCAAGAGAACGCTGCGCGAGTCGATGAAGAGGCAATCGACGCCTGACGCAGCGGCGTCGCGTTACAATTTTGATCGCGGTTTGTTTGTCCGCTGCCGCCGACGAAACGCCCGCAAGACGATGCCGCCGAGCAGGATCACGACGCCCAATGCGATGATGAACCGCCCGAGCCAGCGCGGGAGCCAGAGTAATCGCACCGAGCGCGAAGCGACGTAAACTATCCCCAGCACGACGACCGAGCTGCCCCAACGGCGGATCGGCCCGGCAATGCCATCGGCTGGCTCGACCGTGCTTGCACGCCGCCGGGGCAAATTCTTTGCCAGTGGTTCCATCATGGCCTCCATTCGTGGTGCAGCAATCCCCAGATGATACTGTCGCGCACGCCGATATGCGTTTCCCATTCCTCGCGCAGCAACCCTTCGCGCTTGAAGCCCAACCGTTCAAGCAGGCCATTGGATGCGGCATTGTCGGGGTCGGTATCCGCCCAGATCCGCCGCGCACCCTCCTCGACGAACAGCTTATCGATCAATCTGGAAACCGCTTCACGCGCATAGCCCTGATGCCAAAACCGTCGCGCGAGCAGATAGCCAATTTCCATCACACCCGGCCTAACCATGCCCGCCGCCAATGTGCCGATCGCGCGATCGGCTCCGGTGAGGGTTATTGACCAGCCGCGCCAGTCATCCATCTCAACCCTTGGAGTCAGATAGGCACGCGTCTCCTCGACCGAATGATGCGGCGCGCTTGACCAATGATGCATCAGACCGGCATCGCTATAAGCCTCAAAAAGAGCATCGGCATCATCCACACGCTGCGGCCGCATTTGCAGCCGGACACTATCGAAGCAATCGCTCACCGAACAAGCGCCTCAACCAGCGCCCTGACCTTCTTCTGCCGCCACTGCGGCAAAGGGGCGACCAGCCAATAGCCCAGGCGATAGGGCGTTGGCTCGCCGACTGCGACGACGCGTCCGGTGGTGATGTCGCGCGCGGCGAGAAGTTCTGGCACAGTGGCACGGCCAAGCCCCTGGGCGGCGGCATCGATCGCCAGCCCCGCATCGCCCAGCCGCACGAGCGACACCGAAGCGTCATTCAGACAGCCCGGCCAGGAAATTCGCGTGTCCGCCCCGCCGCCAGGTCGCTCAACGGTGATCATCCCCGCTGACTCGATCGCCTCGCCCTCATGCTCGCCGGGGTCCTCGCCCCAGCGTATCGCCAGATCAAGATTGGCCTCGGAAAAATCAATCGCCTCATCGGCATTGACGAGCACGAAGCGCAATTCGGGATCACCCCGCGCAATTTCGGCCAGACGCGGGAGCAGCCATTTTTCGGAAACATCGCGCGGGGACGCAATCGTGAGGGACTTGGATGTCTGCCCGGCCTGCATCGCGCGCACCGCCTCCTCAAACTCCAGGAATCCCTGGCGCAGCGCTGGCAGACCCGATTCAGCCTCGGGTGTGAGCTCCAGGCCCTTGGTCGTGCGACGGAACAGCACGACGCCCAACGTGTCTTCAAGTGCCCTGATCTGCTGGCCAACCGCGGCCGGCGTTACCGCCAGCTCATCCGCCGCGCGGGTGAAGGACAAATGCCGCGCGGCGGCATCAAACACGCGCATGCCGTTCAACGGAAGATGCGTGCGCTTCAATGCATTACCGTCGGCGCGAGCAGCAGGAATTTTGGGATATCGACATCAAAGCCTGCCCCATCCTGCCCAATCATGTGATAGCTGCCCTGCATCGAGCCACTCGGCGTTGAAAGCGGGCAGCCAGAGACATAATCAAAACTCGCGCCCGGCTCGATCAGCGGCTGTTCACCGACAACGCCCTCGCCCTCAACGGTATGGCGCGCGCCCCTGCCATCAGTGATCGTCCAGTGCCGCGTGAGCAACTGGACAGCCATCGCCGCTTCATTCTCAAGGCGGATATGATAGGCCCAGAACCAACGACCGCGCGCTGGATCAGATTGTTCCGCCAGATAGCTCACCGAGACGCGGACAATCACCCCCCGTGTTTCAGCGACGTTGGGGAAAAGCGATTTCATCACGCCGCTAAAGCCCGACACTGACAAGCGCCCGATCCAGATCGTCAATGACGTCAAGCGGGTCCTCAAGCCCGATATTCAGGCGCAACAGATTCTCCGTCACGCCCATCTCAAGTCGCTTCTCCTCCGCAACGCCAGAATGAGTGGTGGAGAAAGGGTGCGTCATCATCGAACGCGAATCGCCGATATTATTCGAGATATCAACCAGCTGAAGCGCATCAAGCAAGCCATGTGCCTGCGGCCTGCCACCGGCGACCTCAAAGGCGAAGATCGGGCCACAGGCATCCATCTGCCGCATTGCCAGATTATGCTGTGGATGGCTGGGCAAGCCGGGGTGCAGCATCCGGGCCACGCGCCCCTCCAGAAACTGCCCAACCCGCAATGCATTTTCGCTCTGGCGGCGGATCCGCAGATCGAGTGTCTCAAGCCCCTTCAAGACAACCCACGCGTTAAACGCGCTAAGCGTCGGGCCGGTGTTGCGCGTAAAGGGCAGTAACGTGTTGGTGATGAAATCATCGCTGCCGCACACCGCACCAGCCAGCACGCGGCCCTGACCGTCCATCATCTTTGTTGCCGAATGTGCAATGACATCGGCCCCAAACTCAAGCGGCCGCTGGAGCGCTGGCGTGGCGAAGGCATTATCGACGACCGAGGTAATGCCGTGATCCCGGGCGATACCGCAAACCGCCTGCAAATCGACGATATCCATCGTCGGATTGGCGGGTGTTTCAAAGAAAAAAACCTTGGTGTTGGGCTGTCGCGCATCCTCAAATGCCTGCGGGTCCCGCGCATCAACCGTGGTCGTCTCGATCCCGAATTTGGGTAGCAATGTATCCACAAGCCAGCGGCATGATCCGAATGCGGCGCGCCCTGCGACGACATGATCGCCCTGCTGGAGCTGACAGAGCAAGGCTGCTGTCATCGCCGCCATGCCCGTCGCCATCGTGCGGCAAGCCTGCGCCCCTTCCATCATCGCGATCCGGTGCTCAAGCATCTCGACCGTCGGGTTTTGCAGGCGGGAATAGGTCATCCCCTGTTGTTCGCCCGCAAACCGCGCGGCGGCATCCGCTGCACAATCATAGGCATAGCCCGATGTCAGGAACAACGCCTCGGAAGTTTCGCCCCATTCAGAACGCGCAGTGCCGCCGCGTACCGCCTGGGTGGCGGCGCGCCAGTTCTGCGTGACGGCGCGATCTTGTCCGGTATGTCGTTTCATCGCGCCTGCTTTGCCGGGACTGGCAAGCCCACGTCAATGCCAATCACAACGCCTCTGGCTTGAATAGCGCGCCCGCAAATGGGAAAGCCGCTGCAATGTTGGCCGAATCATCTGCTTTGAAGCGCTGGGCCGCGGCGGCGTTGATCGGCGTCGGCGCGCTGATCCTGTTCTTCACGAACCTCGCCCGCCCGACAAAGCTGGTGTTTGACGAAACCCATTATGTGCCCGCTGCCAGAGCGTTGCTCGCGCTCACCGGCCCTGCCAATATCGAGCATCCCCTGCTCGGCAAAACCATAATCGCAGCGGGTATCTATCTGTTCGGCGACAATAGCTTTGGCTGGCGATTTTTCTCTGCGATTGCGGGTGTCGCCGTTATCCTTGGTGTTTTTGCAATCGGGCTGTTGCTGTTCGGGAGATTGCGCCCGGCCGTGATCGCCGCTGTGCTCGCGATGCTCAATTTCACCGTCTTCATTCAGGCGCGCATCGCGATGCTTGATGGATTCATGGCCGCGTTCCTCATCACCGGGATTGCCGCGCTGATGTGGGCGATGCGCGGCCCGACAATCGTCGCGCCGGGACGCTTGCTGCTGGCGGGTATCTTGCTGGGGCTGGCAACCGCGACAAAATGGGCGGCTGCGCCCTATGTCGCGTTTACCTGCCTCGCGATCCTCTTTGTACACCGACGGACGGGTTGGGCGGGGTTGAGCGGGCTGGGCCAGTTCCGCGCGGTCATATTGCTGGGTGCGGCGAGCGTCGCGACCTATTTCATCACCTTCGCCCCCGCCTTCTTCTATCAGACCGATCCAATGACGCCAGGTGCGCTCCTCCCCTTCCAGCTTACGATGTATACCCAACAAACGCAGATACTGCCGCCACATCCCTATCAATCAAGCTGGTGGACCTGGCCGCTCGATATCCGCGGCATCTGGTATTTGTTTGAGCCTGTCGATGGGGCGGTGCGTGGGATATTACTCGTCGGCAATCCGGTCATCATGTGGGGCGGGCTGGTGGCCGTCCTTGCCTGTCTTGAGGGATACGCCCGCGACAAGGCAGTGCCGTTGCTGGTGACGGCAATTTTGTGGATTGCGTCCTTTTCAGTGTGGATCATCATCCCGAAGAAGATCGGCTTTTTCTATTATTACTACCTGCCGAGCATCTTTTTGTGCCTGGCTCTCGCGGCGGCGCTTGATCATTTCGGCAAGCGGAAATTGAAGAATCTCGACATCGCGTTCAGCGCAGTTTCCTTCGGTGTCTTTGCCTATTTCCTGCCGATCATTTCGGCAGAGGCAATGCCCGATCCTCAAGTTTTCGTGCGCTGGCTGTGGTTACCAAGCTGGGCGTGAGCATTGTCAATATCGTCCCCAGGTAAAGCGAGACGACAGCACATAATTCCACACCGCGCCGACCAGCACGCCCATCAGCGCCGATGCAGCCCAGGTGCCGCTGCGCGCATCATAGACAAAGGCGGCAACCCCGATATTGGCAACCAGCCCGACCGAACACACCACGCAAAACGTGACCCAGCCATCAAGCAGCGCGCGGAAACCCCGCAGCCGCCGGTCGCGATAGGTAAGCGCATTGTTGAGGAAGAAATTGACCGTCATCGCCCCCGTCGCTGCCAATATCTGCCCGAACAGGAAGGTTGCCCCAATCGCCAGCGCAACTGCCAGCAAACTCATATGCACCAGCACACCGAGCGACCCGATGACCGAGAACATCGCAAACCGCACAGGCACGATCCGGCCAAACATCCGGTCATACAGCGCAATCAGAAACTCCATCGCCACGACATGGTCGAGCTTGCTGTCCCCCAGTTCGCGCGATCGGAAGGTATAAGGCAATTCAGCAAAGCGCAGCGCCTGCGGGCTACCCGTCATGATATCGAGCAGAATTTTGAAACCAATCGCCGCCAGATTGGGGGCCAGGTCCCGGACCAGCCCGGTGCGGATCATGAAAAAACCGCTCATCGGATCGCTGAGATCGGCCTTGAGCACTTGCCGCGACAGCCGGGTCGCAAATGCGGATTTCGCCACGCGATCCCGGTCCCAATCGCCCGTCCCGCCACCATCGATAAAGCGCGAGCCGATAACGAGATCGAGCGCCTCGTCGTGCTGCAAGGCATCGAGCATCTGCGGCAGCAACGCCTCATCATGCTGCAAATCACCGTCAATCACAGCAACCAGCGGCGCGGCGGTCGCGCACATCCCCTCGATACAGGCCGACGAAAGCCCCCGTCTGCCGATCCGTTGGATCACGCGGACGCGACGGTCAGACTGCGCAATCTGGCGCGCGGCGTTGGCGGTGCCGTCGGGGCTGTCATCATCGACAAAGATTGCCTCCCACGCCCGGCCCACGAGCGCTGTGTCCAGCTTTTCGATCAGTCGGGGAACATTGGCAGCCTCATTAAACGTCGGGATGACGATGGCGACTTCAAGCGGATCAGGCAGGGCAATCAAGGCTGTGCTACTCCGCAAGGGGCCATCCCGCATTGCCGGGTGCCGCGCCATCACGCAACCGCCCTCTTCAGCCGATCCACCAGCCGTGATCTTGCCTCGAGCGCAGCAGCACGCGTGTCAGTCAACACGTCACGTTCCAAAAAATGGCCGGTGATGCGAAGTCCCGCCAATATCGCCTCCCAATCTGGCACGCTGCCATCCACCATGAAGGCGGGCAAGCTCAACAGCCGCCCCTCATGCCCAACAGCCGCCGCGTGGCTGACCGCGCTGCCACTTCTGGGGCTGACCCAGCGCAAATCATCGGTCCGCCCAGTAACAACACACCGCGCAAGATCCAGCCCAAAGCCTAATTCAGCGAGCAGAAGCAGTTCGTAGCGCACGAGCACTGCCGCCCAGCCGCGCGCCACCGGTGCCGCCTCAATCGCCGCAAGCAGCGCCGTGAGCGCATCATAAAGCCGCGCAAAGGGTTGCGCTTCGGGCAGCGCAGTCGTCGTCAGTGCCGTCACCCATTCCAGCACCGCTGCTGAAAGCGGATCGGCGTATAGTGGCGCGCGGCTGAGGATCAGTTCGACCGTTAGCCCGCCAAGCTGCTCATCGGTTCGCGCGCGCCATTCTGCCATCACCAGATTGGCGGGTTGCAGCACTGGTTTGATGCGGCGGGATCGACCGCCCCTGAC
>Ga0163144_10015997_pt1 | contig 15400 bp, 15 predicted proteins | sample OliLak19BULKMAT1_FD_123175 | JGI IMG/M metagenome (GOLD analysis project Ga0163144, IMG submission 123175) | Freshwater microbial mat bacterial communities from Lake Vanda, McMurdo Dry Valleys, Antarctica - Oligotrophic Lake LV.19.BULKMAT1 | ecosystem: Environmental > Aquatic > Freshwater >...
CGGCTTCGCCGCCCGAATGAACGCCCCCATGAACTTCCCGTCCACTTCGCGCGCGAACTGCGTGACATCCAGCCCCGTCCCAGCCAGAAAGGCCGCCGCATCCTCCGCCTTGTACACCCGCGTCGGTTCGATGCTCGGATTCTCGAATCCGACCTCGCGCAGCAGCGACAGAAACTCCTGCTCCTCCAGCGCGCCAGCTATGCAGCCCACCCAGAGCTCCATGTTGCGCTTCACGTCGGCAGACACCTCGCCGCGTACCACCACGTCGCTCACCGCAAAGCGGCCACCAGGCTTCAGCACCCGGAATGACTCGGCCAGCACGGCCCGCTTGTCACTCGACAGATTCACCACACAGTTCGAGATGATCACGTCGACCGTGTTCGACGGCAACGGAATCTGCTCGATGTGCCCACGCAGAAACTCGACGTTGGTCGCTCCGGCGCGCGCCTTGTTTGCATTGGCCAGCGTCAGCATCTCGTCCGTCATGTCCAGCCCGTAGGCTTTCCCCGTCGGCCCGACGCGCTTCGCCGACAACAACACGTCGATGCCGCCGCCCGATCCAAGGTCGAGTACCACCTCACCTGTAGCCAGATCCGCCAACGCAGTCGGATTGCCGCACCCCAGCGACGCCAGCAGCGCCTCGGCCGGCACACCGGCGGCCTGGCCTTCGTCGTACAGGTTCGACGTGATTGGGTCCCAGCTCTCGCTGCTCGACCCGCAGCAGGCACTCGACCCCTCCGCCGGACCACAGCACGACGCTCCTGCGGTTGCCGCCGAATCCGTCACGCGCTGCGCCACCGCGCCGTAGCGCGCCTTCACCGTCGCCCGCAACGCGCCAGGATCCGCGGCGACGTCACCCGAAATCTGCTCGCTCATGATTCGTTCCCCAGACAAAAGAATGAAACTATCAGAAAATCTTGATGCGTTGTGGGCGACTCAGCGACCTTCAAGCACGAAGCCCGCTCGCGACATTGCCGACCCGCAACAGCACCCGCAACAGCACCCGGAACAGCCAGCCGAAACTCCCAGCCGAAACAGCCAGCCGAAACTCCCAGCCGAAACTCCCAGCCGAAACTCCCAGCCGAAACTCCCAGCCGAAACTCCCGACGTCGATCTACCCGCAGCAGTTCGGCAGCAGACTCCGCTTCCCCTTCGGCCGCAACGCCCCTGCCACCGCCTCGAGCTCCCGCATCACCTCACCGTTCACGGCATAGTACGACCACCGCCCCTCCCGACGATCCGTCACCAGGCCAGCGTCCTTGAGCACCTTGAGGTGATACGACAGTCGCGACTGTGCCGCACCCACATGGCTCATCAGATCACACACGCAATGCTCGCCCGCCAGCAACACCGACACGATCTCCACCCGCGCCTCATCCGCCAGGGCGTGAAAGAGCTCGGCAGTGCGGGCAAAGCTCGGAGCGGTCCTGGGCGTCATTCCAGTAATGTATCGGTTTTTTTTGATACATCAAGCGTGCCGGCAGCCACCGACCAACCACCCGCACTTCAGACGTTGCAGAGCGTGAACGCCTCTCTCAGCGACACCATCGGCTCGCGCACCGGGATGAACTCCTGCCCCACGAACCCGGTGTACCCCAGTTCAGCCAGCGTCGTCATGATCCGCGGATAGTTCAGCTCCTGCGCATCATCGATCTCATGGCGCCCAGGCACGCCACCGGTGTGATAGTGCCCGATGTACGCAAAGTTGTCGCGAATCGTGCGGATCACGTCCCCTTCCATGATCTGCATGTGGTATACGTCATACAACAGCTTGAAGCGCGGCGACCCCACCTGCTTCACCAGCTCCACGCCCCACGTCGTGTGATCACACATGTAGTCCTTGTGATCCACCTTCGAGTTCAGCAACTCCATGATCACCGTCACACCAAGCCGCTCGGCCAGCGGCATGATCCGCTTCAGTCCCACCGCACAGTTCGCGAGCCCCTCCGCATCCGACATCCCGGCGCGATTGCCCGAGAAGACGATCATCTGCGGAATCCCCGCCGCCGCCACCAGAGGCAGCAACCGCTCCGACTCGGCTACCAGCCGATCGTGCTGATCGAGGCGATTGAAACCGACCGGTATCGTGCTCGGTCCGTTCGACACCGCGCAGGTCAGCCCATGCGGCGTCAGCGTCGCCCATTCCTTTTCGCTCAGCAGCTCGACCGACTTGAAGCCCATCGCCGCCACGTCGCGACACAACACATCGAGCGGTATCGACGAGTAGCACCAGCGGCACACACTCTGCTTCAACCGACCGGCGCCCGACGAATGCGGCTTCGCCTCAGCGACCATGGGGATCATTCCTCCCAGTACCTGTGCCGCCGACGCCGCGCCCAGCGCGGTCAGCATCTCCCGTCGCTCCATCGCTCCTCCACGTTGAATTCAGTGTCCGTCTGATCCTACGCGCCTGCGCAGCGTTGGGCCAGCATCCGTCACGCCCGCATCAGCGCCCCAGCCACGGCCCCAGTAACGCCACCTCGCACAACTCTGACGCGCGGGTGTGATCATCCACGTCGATCACCACCAGCGCGCGCCTCGAGTCCCGCCGATCAAGCACCAGGCCCTCCACCTTGCCGGCGAACGGCGCCCCACCTTCATCGAGAATCGGCGCCCACCGCCCACCCTGTCGTCGGTCGTTCGGAAGCACGCCGAGCGCCGAGCCACCCACCTCGCCATCCTCGCTCGCATCTGGTGAGGCTTCGGCCGCTGCGGAGTACATCACCATGCCCCGCCGCAACGAAATCGCGTCGGTGAAACCGAGCGCGACGCCATCGACCGACCCGAGGTCATACTGTGTCACTCGGCAGATCGAGGGCAGCGGCAGCGCATCAGGTTTCCCGATGTGCGCGCGCAATATCCCCCATTCCAGATCACAGGTGGCATCCATCGGCCTCAGACCATCCTTCGCTTCGCCATTTCCGCGACCGAACAGCCGAATCACTCCATCGACATACAGCGCGCCTTCGATGTTCATGTCGCTGCCGGCGAACGCAGTTTCTGATCGCAGTGCGGCATACAGCGCCGGCAGCGCCACCAGCGAAGGTTCTGTTGGAACAGGATGCGCCGTACGCCCCGTGAACGAAAGCATCATCACGTTCTCACGCCGCTTCTTCGAGCCTGACCCGAACGCGAGCAACATCGAACCGTCCGGATGCGGCACACGCGTCATTGCCTCCAGATCCAGCTTGTACTTCTTGTTCCCGCGTCCGACGTCGAACTGCCGCAGATCATCCTTGCCGGCAGGCAGCGTCACCGCGGTCGCCAAGCCAGTCAGCGGGTCAATCAGCGCGACGAAATTCACATCATCCTGCACCAATGCAATCCGACTGCCCACCCATGTCATTGACGACGCCGCGCGCACGTGCCCCGGACGATCCACACGCGCGTCCTCGCCATCGGCGTAGTGCATGGACACCCGCCGGACGATTCGCGCCTCGAGTGACTGGTCGCACGTGCTGATGACGCTGCGGGGTGTTGTGCGTTCCGGCATGGACAGGGGTCCTATGTTTCAGGAGGATGGCAGAAGTTGTGACACATCCATCGTGAACCTCTCCAACAGCCCCAGCATGAAGATCGAAATCTGGTCCGACATCGCCTGCCCCTGGTGCTACATCGGCAAGCGCCGCTTCGAAAGCGCGCTGGCCGAGTTCCCGTACCGAGACTCGCTCGACATCGTCTGGCGCAGTTTCGAACTCGACCCCAACGCCCCGGCCAGGCAGGTGCTGCCATCGGTCGAACTGCTGGCCACCAAGTACGGCATGACGGTCGCCAAGGCGCAAGGCATGATGGACAACATGACCGCCACCGGCGCGGCCGAGGGCGTCAGCTTTCGGTTCGACCGGTCGATCTCCGGCAACACCTTCGACGCCCACCGGCTGACTCATTTCGCCGCCATCCACGACCGGCGCGAGCCGATGGTCGAACGTCTCTTCGCGGCGTACTTCACCGACGGTGACGCGATGGGCGACCACGACACACTGGTGCGCCTCGCCAGGGAAATCGGTCTCGACGCCAATTCGGTCCGCACCATGCTCGCCAGCGACGCGTTCGCGGACGACGTGCGCGACGACGAAGAGCGTGCCAGGCACTTCGGCATCTCTGGTGTCCCGTTCTTCGCGATCGACGAGAAGTACGGCATCAGCGGCGCGCAGCCTGCCTCCGCCATCCTCGGTGCGCTCACCGAAGCCTGGGCCGAGTCAGCCGCAGGTTAGGCGCTGCAACGCGTCGCGAAGTTTGCCGCCATTATGACGCACAGAAAGGACCGCAAAGAACGAACCAAAGAGCAAACCGCCTGACGCAAAGGCGCAACGGACGCAAAGACGCGGGGTCGTCCGATGGGTCGAGACCCCTCGGCGCGTTGTGGTGGTCAGTGGCGACATGAGCACGGCTGCTTGGTAATAACAACCTCAACACTGCTGTATTCTGCTGTTCCCATTCATCTGCGGTTCTTTGCGTCTCTGCGCCTTTGCACCTTTGCGTTAAGCAGTTGCCCTTACGCAGTTGCCCTTACGCAGTTGCAGTTCAGCAGTCGCCGTTCCGTCGTTTGAGTCGTATCCCGCGTCAGAGGCAGGCTTCGCTGGATGCAAACGCGCCGCTCTGCGCTACTGCGGCATCAGCGCGAACATGTCGGACGGATTCTGGCCCGACACGATGTCGGTCATTCGCTGCTGCACGATGTCGAGAATCTTCCCGTGCGGCACGATGTAGAATGTGCCGCTCTCGATCGCCGCAAACGTCAACTCGGCAATCTCCGGCGCCGAAATTCGTCCCGACTCGACCGCCTTCACACTCGCCTGCTGCGCGGCCAGCATCGACGGCGTTGGTGGCGTGGCGTTCGCCAGTTCGGCGGGACGATTGCGATGGGAGTGGGCAATTCCGGTCGGTACGAACGCCGGACAAAGCACCGACACGCCAACGCGGGACTTCACCAGCTTGAGGTCCTGATACAGCGTCTCGCTCAGCGCCACCACGGCGTGCTTGCTGACGTTGTAGATCCCCATGTTGGGCGCCGTGATGAGCCCCGCTGCGGACGCCGTGTTCACGATGTGCGCCGGCTCGCCATGGGCCAGCATCAGCGGTGTGAAGATCCGCACGCCATGAATCACACTCCAGACATTCGCACCCAGCACCCACTGCCAGTCAGCGTCGGTGCTTTCCCACACGAATCCACCTGATCCGACACCGGCATTGTTGAACAGCAGGTGTACGGCACCGAAGCGCGCCATCGTCGCGTCGGCCAGCGCCTGCACATCGTCCGCCTTCGAGACGTCCGTCCGCACGCCGAACGCATCGACGCCCGCGCTCCGCAGCTCCCCCACCGTCGCATCGAGCGCCGTCTGATTGATGTCCGCCAGCGCCAGCCGCATCCCGCGCGCTGCTCCCAACCGGGCAAACTCCCGTCCGAAGCCGCTGCCGGCACCGGTGATCACCGCAACACGACCGCTCAGTTCCATGCCAATCGCTCCCTCGAGAAATCGGACGACACACCACGCACCGGGTCGGAGTGCGAATCAGGCAATCTCGAACAACCCGGCCGCGCCCATACCGCCACCCACGCACATCGTCACCACGGCGTACTTCACTCCGCGACGCTTGCCTTCGATCAGCGCATGACCGGTCAGCCGCTGACCGCTCACACCGTACGGGTGCCCCACTGCAATGGCGCCACCATTCACATTCAGGATCGCCGGGTCGATTCCGAGTCGGTCGCGACAGTACAGCACCTGCACCGCGAACGCTTCGTTCAGCTCCCAGAGCCCGATGTCCTTCACGCTCAGTCCCGCGCGCTCCAGCAGTTTCGGTACCGCGAACACCGGCCCGATTCCCATCTCGTCCGGCTCGCAACCCGACACGGCGAACCCACGAAACACTCCCAGAATCGGCGCGCCGCGGCGTTCGGCCGTCGCACGGTCCATCAACACGCACGCCCCGGCACCATCCGAGAACTGGCTCGCGTTGCCAGCCGCAATCGTGCCGCCAGGAACGGCCGGCTTGATCCCGGCGATGCCCTCGACCGTCGTGTCACCACGAATCCCTTCGTCGGCGGTGATGGTGACTTCCTTCGTGCTGATCTCGTTCGTGACCTTGTCCTGCACGCCCATCGTGGTCGTCACCGACACCAACTCCGCATCGAACAAGCCCGCATCACGCGCCGCTCCCGCCTTCTGCTGCGAACTGGCGCCGTAGGCGTCCATCAGGTCACGCGTGATGCCATAACGCGCCGCGACGGTCTCGGCGGTCTGCAGCATCGGCCAGTAGAGCGTCGGCTTGTTCGCCTGGATCCAGTCGTCGTGGATCATCTTCTTGTTCAGATCATTCTGCACGCAGCTGATCGACTCGACGCCGCCGGCTACGTAGATGTCGCCTTCGCCAGTCATGATCCGTTGCGCAGCCATCGCGATCGTCTGCAATCCAGAACTGCAGAACCGGTTGACCGTCACGCCCGACACCGTGACCGGCATCCCGGCGCGGATCGCGATCTGTCGGGCGATGTTCACGCCGGTCGCGCCTTCCGGATTGGCGCAGCCCATCATCACGTCCTCGACCTCGCCCCCCTCCAGCCCGGCGCGCTGCAGTGCCGCCGACACCGCGGCGGCACCGAGTGTGGCGCCGTGGGTCATGTTGAACGCGCCGCGCCACGACTTGGCGAGGGGGGTTCGTGCCGTGGAAACGATCACCGCATCGCGCATCCGGTCAGCTCCAGTAGATGTTCGCGGCGAAGTGTACCCGACGCGGCGGGATTGCAGAAGGTGAGCCGTGCCGGGTGCCCGGCAGCAGGCAGCGAACTACACTTCCGTCGCGACGGTGCATTGGCACGACCCTTCTGCGCACCCCTCCCCATTTCGCCGCGCTGCTTCCCTTCAGGCCTCACGACCATGCCTCTCGTGCGCGACATCCCGACCACACCGTTCTCCGACCAGAAGCCCGGCACCTCCGGCCTCCGCAAGCGTACCACGGTGTTCCAGACGCCGCACTATCTGGAGAACTTCGTCCAAGCGCTGCTCGAAGTAGCTGCGCTCTCGCCGGACGGCACGCTGATCGTCGGTGGAGACGGTCGCTTTCTCAACCGGGAGGCGATTCAGACCATCATCCGCATGGCCGCCGCGAATGGAATCCGTCGCGTCATGGTCGGTCAGGGCGGCCTGCTGTCGACCCCGGCTGCCTCGCATCTCATTCGGCTCCACGGTGCCGGCGGCATCATCCTCTCGGCCAGTCACAACCCGGGCGGCCCGGACGGCGACTTCGGCATCAAGTACAACGCCGGCAACGGTGGTCCGGCCCCGGAATCGTTCACCAACGATGTCGCAAGGCGCGCTGCCGCCCTCACCACGTATCGTATCGCTGACATGGCCGAGGTGCCGCTCGATGCGATCGGCACACACACATTCGATGACCTGACCGTGATCGTCGTCGATCCGGTCGAGGAGTACGCGACACTGATGGAGTCGCTCTTCGACTTCAGCGCAATTCGCGCCATGTTCGCGGGTGGCTTCCGCATGCGATTCGACGCAATGCACGCCATTACCGGCCCCTATGCCACCGAGATTCTCGAACGGCGGCTCGGCGCTGCCACCGGCACCGTGATCAACGGCACGCCATTGCCGGATTTTGGCGGCGGACACCCCGACCCGAATCTCACCTACGCGCATGAGCTCGTCGACGAACTCTTCGGCGCCGCCGCACCCGATTTCGGTGCCGCCTCAGACGGTGACGGTGATCGCAACATGGTCCTGGGTCAGCGCTTCTTCGTCACGCCGAGCGACAGCCTCGCCATCCTCGCAGCCAACGCGACACTCGCCCCTGGCTACGCCGCCGGCATCGCCGGTGTCGCGCGCTCCATGCCGACCAGTGCCGCGGTGGATCGCGTGGCGACGGCCATGAACCTTCCCTGCTTCGAAACACCGACGGGCTGGAAGTTCTTCGGCAACCTGCTCGACGCCGGGCGCATCACACTCTGTGGCGAGGAGAGCTTCGGCACCGGGTCGAATCACGTGCGCGAGAAGGACGGACTCTGGGCGGTGCTGTTCTGGCTCAACATCGTGGCCGCGCGCAAGCAGTCAGTCGAACAGATCGTGACCGACCACTGGGCAAAGTTCGGGCGCAACTACTACACCCGCTACGACTACGAGGAAGTACCCAGTGATGCCGCCGCCGGTGTGATGGACGAGTTGCGCGGTCAGCAGGCATCACAACCGGGCCAGACGGTGGCCGGTCGCCGCATTTCAACCGCCGATGATTTTTCGTATCTCGATCCGATCGATGGTTCGACGAGTGCACACCAGGGGCTGCGCATCCTGTTCGAAGATGGCTCGCGCATCATCTTCCGCCTCTCGGGCACCGGCACCGCTGGTGCGACGCTGCGCGTTTACATCGAGTCGTACGTTGCGGGGCCTGATGGCCTCGACCGCGATCCTCAGGACGCCTTGAAGGAGTTGGTCCAGGCAGCGCTCGAGTTGTCGCAGATCCCCTCACGTACCGGACGCAGCGCGCCAACGGTCATCACCTGACCGGGCCAGACCGATCAGGTGGGCTGCGCTGATTCCTGCGGCATCAGGCGGCCCACCACGATCGTGATGTTATCGCTGCCACCACCATCCAGCGCATCCTGCAGGAGCAGTTCACACACCTGCTTTGCCGACGTCATCGTGCGCAATCGCTCGGCAATCTTCTCGTCGCTCACGTGCTTGGTGAGACCGTCGGAGCAGAGCAGGCCAACCTGATCCCACGACTGCTCGAAGCGCGTGATCACCGGCATCGCCTCCTCACCACCGATCGCGCTCGAGAGCACGTTCGACAACGGTGACCGCAGCGCCTGCGACCGCGTCAGCACACCGGCATCCACCAGGTCCTGCACGATGGTCTGGTCGCGCGAAATCTGTGAAAACACACCCCCGCGCATGATGTACGCACGGCTGTCGCCAACCTGCAGCAGATAGGCGTACGGCCACACACCAAGCCAGAGCGTGAGTGTCGTCGCCATGCCACGCGCATCCGGTGGCCCTTCCGCGCGTTCACGCGCGATGTCGGCGTGCACACGCATCGCCGCATCGGCCAGTGCGGCGTGCAGGTCTTCCAGGTCCCCCTCCTCCAGTCGGTAGAAGCACTTCGAGCAGGCCGACACGTAGTGCAGAATCCCTTCCACCGCCTGCCGACTCGCTTCCCCTCCCATCACGCTGCTGCCCACACCATCGGCCACGACCGCCAGAAATGCCATGCGGTCGCTGGTCGATTTTGCTTCGGTTGGCGGAAGGCTCGTGTAGTGAACGGCGATCTCGCGCCGAAGCGACGAAATCAGAAAATGATCCTGATTTGCCGATCGGACGAGACCGGTGTGTGTCAGTCCATAGACGTCGAGCTCGGAGTCCAGCGGCTTCCGGCTCGCGCTGATTGGTGCAGCAGTCTCAGCATTCATGCGACGACGGGATCGAGGAAAGGGTGATCAGCAGCATGATACACCCTTGCCCGCTCGATGAGAAAGCAACTGTGCAGCGGCGGGCGGCGGTATCGGCGGCATGTCGTGCCCTTCGTGCCCGGTCGCGGCCTTCGCCGGATTGTCCGGCTTCGCGCCGTGATCCATCCGTGCATGTGACATACCGAGCATCTGCCCGACCTTCATCAAGGTCATTCTTCCGGTCTGACGATCGTGCTGCATCACCGCCCCGCGTGTCACCGTAGCTGTTGGCAACGCCATGCTGAAACCCGCCGACGGCCCTCCCATGTTCTCGACACCCATCGCGATCGACATCGTGCGCCACCCTTCGACCGGCATCACGTATGACGTGTCATCACGGAACAACCGGCCGGCGTACAGAATCTCGGTCCATTTCCGGTCACGCGGCACCGCAGGATTGGTCAAAATCTCACTCACCACATCATGCATGGAGTGCAGATCGTCGAAAATGATGGCCGCTTCCGGATACTGCCGTGCGAACTCCGGCGAGATGGCAGCCGTCGTCGGCTATCTGGTGCGGCAGCGACGTCAGTGGTTCCTGCAGCATCCGAAAGAAGCGGGCAACCGTCGCGCGCACGCCGGCCTGCCGGTCCTCGACCGTCTTCCCCACCAGAAGCCGGTTCATAGAGACCCGCCTGAAACCAGTGGTACCCCAGATCAACCCATTGGACTTTGGAACCTTCTGCCGGAACACCAGTGAAGAGGGCTGCTCCTGCATCGGCTCCATGCTCTTCGGCTTCGAGCTCGACGTCAGATCAGGGCGGGTCTTGTTAGTACCCAATCAGCCGCTGCACTTCCGCAGCTTTCGCCTCACGCGGCAGCCGCTCATCAGACGGCACATCGTGGATCTGGCGATGCAGAATGTGCGACCAGTCGAACATCGCCTTGGCTTCCGACGCCAGACGGGCGTACATCGGCTCGATCGCCACGTCCTCGAGCGGCACGCAGGCGCGCCGCCGAAAAGGTGCGCGTCATGATGCCCTTCACACTCGCGTCGCGCCGCGACGGCGCAAAGCGGCCCGTCGGCAGCAGCAGATCGTATGTACTCGCGAATGCCGGCAGACTCGTCTCGACGTTCAGGTTGTACAGCAGTGACATTTCAAGACCCGAGATCCCAGTGGCACGACCGACAGCGCGAGCGCGGACGACAGCATCGTCATGCGAATCATCGTGTGTGCTTGTACATGAGGTCAACCAGTTCGTCATACATCGCATCCGCCTCCACTTCGCCCGCCTTGATCGCGTGGGTGGCGCAGTGCTTCAGATGGCTCCGCATCAATTCACGCGCCACCGCCCGCAGCGCCTCATGCACCGACGAGATCTGCGTCAGCACATCGGCGCAGTAGCGCTCCTCGTCCACCATCTTCTGAATCCCACGCACCTGCCCCTCTATCCGCCGCAACCGCTTCACGGTCCGCTCCTTCACATCCGAATCCACGCCCACTGCCTTCCGTGCACAGTGTGCGTCCGCCACCACCGCGTCCACCGCGTCGATCTCACTCATTTGCTCTCTCCCTCCTTCATTTCTGCGCCAGTACTTCCAGGAATACGTCGTGTCCGAATCTCTTCACATGCCTCGCGTCCCGCCCTTGGCAGTGCACTATTCCCCATTCCGTTGCCCTCCTCTGCGTCTCTGCGTCTCTGTGTGAAAGCCGTTCCAGTTCGCAGTTTTCCGTTGCTGTTGCCGTTGCCGTTGCGCTTGCTGCCGCCATCACCTTGGCCCCGAAAGCCTCACGCCGACTTGAGCCGCAAACTGTTCGTCACCACCGACACCGAACTGAACGCCATTGCCGCACTCGCCAGCACAGGACTGAGCAGCACACCGAACAACGGATACAACACGCCAGCCGCCACCGGTATTCCGATCACGTTGTACACGAACGCCCAGAACAGATTCTGTCGCATCGTCCGCATCGTGCGGCGCGACAGGCTGATCGCACGCACGACACCCGCCAGATCGCCTCGCATCAGCGCAATGTCGGCCGCTTCGATCGCGACGTCCGTCCCGGTGCCGATCGCGATCCCCACGTCCGCCTGCACCAGCGCCGGTGCGTCGTTCACCCCATCGCCTACCATTGCGACCACGCGACCGTTGCGTTGCTCGTCGACGATGGTGCTCACCTTTCCCGCCGGCAGCACCTCCGAAATGACCCGCGTGATTCCCACGGCATGCGCCACCGCATCGGCGGTCGGTCGGTTGTCGCCCGTGAGCATCACCACCTCCAGCCCCATCGCCTGCAGTGCGGCAATCGCCGACTTCGATTCCGCGCGCACCGGGTCGGCCACGGCAATGACGCCGGCCATCGCACCGTCGACTGCGACAAAGACCGTCGTCTTGGCCTGTGTCGCCAGCGATGTGGCCGTCATCCCGAGCGCGTCGTCGTGAACGTCGAATTCCTCCATCAGCCGCGCATTGCCCACGGCCACGAACTGCGAGCCGATCATCGCCGTCACCCCACGGCCCGTCAGTGACTCGAACGCCGTCGCCGGCGCAACCGTCAGCCCGCGCGCTGCCACCGCCCTCATGATGGCGCCCGCAACCGGATGCTCGCTCATCGCTTCCAGTGAAGCAGCCAGCGCCAGCACGCCATCAGCCGTGTGCGTCGTGTTGGTCGCCGCGACGATATCGGTCACGGCCGGCCGCCCTTCCGTAATCGTGCCCGTCTTGTCCAGTACGATCGTCGTGATCGCGCCCGCGCGTTGCAGCGCCTCACCACCCTTGATCAGCACACCACCTTCCGCGCCACGACCCGTGGCTACCATCACGGCCGTTGGAACCGCCAGGCCCATTGCACAGGGACAGGCGATGATCAGCACCGCCACCGCGGCCGCAAAGGCGCGCACTGATGCGGCACCGCCGCCCGCCCCTGCATTCCAGAGCATCACGAACCAGACCGCAAATGTGATCATCGAGAGCACGATCACCGTCGGAACGAAGACCGCGCTGATCCGATCGGCCAGCCCCTGAATCGGTGCCCGTGATGCCTGCGCATCGCGCATCAGCATCATGATCTGCGCCAGAACGCTGCGGCTGCCGAGTGTCGTCGCACGATACCTGAAGGCGCCTGTGGCGTTGATGGTGCCGCCGATGACGCGATCACCAGACTGCTTCGGCACCGGCATCGACTCCCCGGTGAGCATACTCTCGTCAACCGCGCTCGAGCCGAGTTCGATCACACCATCCACCGGAATCCGTTCGCCGGGCCGGATCACCACCACGTCACTCGCCCGGACATCGCGCAGCGAGAGTTCAACCTCGATCTCGCCACCTTCCGGCGTCGGACGCATGACCCGGGCGGTCGTCGGTCGCAGTGCCGCCAGCGCGCGCAGCGCCGCCGACGTGCTGCGCGTCGCGCGTGACTCGAACATCCGGCCGGCGAGAATCAGCGCGATGATGAAGATCACCGCTTCGAAGTACACATCCGGTGCCACGCCATGTCGCGTAAAGAGCCCGGGCACGACCGTCGCCAGCACCGAGTACACGAACGCGGCGCCCGTACCGACCGCGACCAGCGTGTTCATGTCGGCCGACCCATGACGGAGGGCCTGCCACGCGCTGACGTAGAACTGGCGCCCCGCCCACAACATCACACCGAGCGTCATCGCCAGCAGCGACCAGGTCAGCACCGGGGTTGGCATCGCGTAGAGACCCGGCATTGCCGACGCGAGCCACGGCGAGATCGCGGACATCACCCAGCGCATGAACGGGTCCGCCACCACACCCATTCCGGTATGTGCGTTGGACGCCATCAACGGCATCGATACCAGCATCGCAATCGCCCCGGCCGCGCCGCTGACGATGGCGCGCAGTCGCAGCGCCTCATACTCGTGCGACGTCGTGGCGTCGCGTGCTGCGAGCTGCTCCACCACATCGTCGCCTTCGGCCGGCAGCTCCGCGCCGTACCCCGTCTCCAGCACGCGCTGCACCAGCGCGGCCGGGCTCGAGATGGCGGGGTCGAACGTGACGGTCGCACTGCCCATCAACAGGTTTACCGACGCCTCCACCACGCCTGGCGCTCGGCTCAGCTGCCGCTGCACCCGGCTCTGACATGCCGCGCACGTCATGCCGGTCACCGGGAGCGTCACCGTCTGCGGACGCCCGCCAACCCCACCCGGCGCCACCTCGGCCATAGTCAGGATCTCAGGCATTCGACTTTGACTGAAGCTTTTCGGCAGCGGCCACGTTCAGCACCCGCCCCTTCACCACGTCATATCCCGCGGCATCGATTGCCGACTCGGCCGCCGACAGCGAACCCGTCGCCGGATCGATCAGGACCGTTGCCGTTCCGATCTGCACCGACTCCACCACCACACCCGGCACTGCGGCGAGCGCCTTCTGCACTGCCGTCACGCAGTGGCCGCAGCTCATGCCGGAGATTCCAATGGCAACTCGTTCCATGCTATGCCTCCCAGTGAACCCACACTCAGCCATATACCCCTGATGGGTATAAACAAACATAGGGTGGAGGGGTATGTCAACGGCGCACCACCGGACTGCGTCCGACGCGTCCCGGCGGCGGTGTTCCAGCGCCTCTACATTGACCCTGTGTCTCGTCAACGGACTCACTGTGCGTACCGGCGCCCGCGTCGGCTGACGGCGACAACCCTGCGAGCCAGTCTCACTCTTCTTCAGTAGAGCGCGGTCTCATGACCTCTGCACGCTTGACCTCGGGCGCATATGTACTCGCTCTCGTACTCGCTCTCACGCTCGCCCTCGCGCCGTCGCCCGTCGACGCACAGAACGCCGGCGTGGACCCGCGCCCGCCGAATGCTCCTGCGCAGTCACCAGCCTTCCCTGGGCAGACCCGTGCCCCGGAGCAGAAGCTTGGTGTGGCTTTCGATGTGGTCACCGTGGCGCAGGGTCTCGTGAACCCGTGGGGACTGACCTTCCTCCCCGGTGGCAAGATGCTCGTCACGGAGAAGCCCGGTCGCCTCCGCGTCGTCGCGCCAGACGGCACGCTGTCGGAGCCAGTGGCCGGGCTGCCGGCCGTCGACGCCCGCGGACAGGGTGGCCTGCTGGATGTCGCCCTGCATCCGAATTTCGCCTCGAACAAATTGATCTACTGGAGCTACACGGAACCACGCGACAGTGGCGCCAACAACACGGCCGTGGCGCGTGGCCGGTTCGTCGATGGCCCGGCACCCCGGGTCGAGAGTGTCGAGGTGATATTCCACCAGACGCCGTCGCTGGTCTCAACGATGCACTTCGGCGGACGCCTCGTCTTCGCGCGCGACGGTCGGCTCTTCGTCACACTCGGCGATCGTTCGATCACCGAAGGACGCATGCAGTCGCAACGGACGGATGGTCTGCTTGGCAAGATCGTGCGCCTCGAAGCAGACGGGTCGATCCCTGCCGACAATCCGTTCGTCGGCAAGACTGGTGTACGACCTGAGATCTGTTCCATCGGCCATCGGAATCTGCAGGGCGCCGCGATCAATCCGGCGACGCGCGAACTTTGGACCGTCGAGCATGGCACGCGCGGTGGCGACGAGATCAACGTGCCTCGGAAGGGCAAGGACTACGGCTGGCCCACGATCGCGTACGGCGTCGAGTATCGCGGCGCAGCGATCACCGGTGGCATCACACAGCAGGCGGGCATGGAGCAGCCGCTCTACTACTGGGATCCGGTCATCGCGCCGAGTGGCATGACCTTCTACACCGGATCGCTGTTCCCGGCCTGGAAGGGAAGTCTCTTCATCGGTGGCCTGGGCAGCACGAACCTGGTCCGACTCTCGCTCAACGGTGAGCGCATCGTTGGCGAAGAGCGATTGCTCACGGATCTGACGCCAGGCCGTGAGCGTATTCGGGATGTGCGTCAGGGGCCGGACGGCGCATTGTACCTCATCACGGACAGCCCAACGGCACGGATTCTCAAGTTGGCGCCAGCAGCGCGGAAGTAACGTCGACCAGCAGGCCGCACGCCAGCAGGCCGCACGCCAGCAGGC
>Ga0163144_10015999_pt1 | contig 15397 bp, 8 predicted proteins | sample OliLak19BULKMAT1_FD_123175 | JGI IMG/M metagenome (GOLD analysis project Ga0163144, IMG submission 123175) | Freshwater microbial mat bacterial communities from Lake Vanda, McMurdo Dry Valleys, Antarctica - Oligotrophic Lake LV.19.BULKMAT1 | ecosystem: Environmental > Aquatic > Freshwater > Lake...
CATGCGTGGCGACCACCGCGCTGACGGCAGCCGAGCCGGTCGCGATCACGCCGCGAGCGAGGGTGGTTTGCCCTGGTTCGGCCAACGGCGCCGCTGAGGGAAGTGTCGCCGTGCCGCTCGGCGGTGGATCGATTCTAGTGGCCGTGGTGGCGGCTGGAGCGAATCCCGCGACCCCCAGCGTGCAGTGGGGTGGCAGCGAGATTCCGGGGGAATTGATCGGGTATGATCCCGTTTCTCGACTCGGATTGATCAAGATGAGCGGAAACGAGGTTCTGAAAGCTGTCGCCTGGCTTGACGAGGCCGGAGGGAATGCAAACGCGGTCCTGAGAACGATGGAGCCGGGCGGAAATTTAAAGTGCCGGACCACGGGGTGGGTGAAGCAGGTGGACGGCAGGGTTCTGCCATTCGCACTTCTGGGTGTTAGCTTTGATCGCGCGGTTCCTCCGCCGGGCACACCCATTGTCGATGACGCCGGGGATGTGGTTGGCATCGTTTTCCAAGGATCGGGAAATGCAAACAACGGTTACGCCATCCCTGCCGAGGTGGTCCATCGGGTGAAGAGGGATTTGACGCGCAAGGGCAAGCTTGTCCGTGGCTGGCTGGGTCTCGGGCTTCAGGCAAACAACCGTCTGCCGCAGATCACTTCCGTGGTGGCGGATTCGCCGGCAGCCAAGGCCGGAGTGCAGGTCAATGATGTGATCGTGGGCATCGGGTCCCGCCAGATCACGGACTATGCCGATGCCGCCAACGCGTTTTTCTACCTGATACCCGGTGAGGCTGTTAGCATCAGGTTGCGGAGAAATACGAAGCAGTTCGGCTTCTCGCTGACACCGACGGAGCCACGCTCCTGACGAGCGTGGCTGATGCTTCAGTTAGCGAGGCTTTGGTATGGCTGCAGGGCTTGCTGCTGTGCCACCCGGTGTGAGGAGGAAAGACCACTGATAGTTCTTGTCGGTGCGGATCTGATATTTTGGCAGCGCCAGCGCACCCCATGAGTTGGTCCCGCCGAGGCCGGATTGCAGATGGTCGAGATTGAGTGTGTGGAAATCCCGCCCAGGAATCTCGCAGGCATGCATGGCAAGCGTGATGTCGGCGGCAGCGCATGGGTAGAATCCCATTTCCAAGTGGCTGTTACCGGTGGCATCAATGCGAAGGTTTCCGCCGCCCGCGGGGTTGGAAATCGTGGCCCAGCGGACTTCGGATCGGCTTCCGGCTTCCTGCGGATCGAGGTAGCGGTGGAACGATGCTGGAATCAATGATTCGTGAATCGTGGTCCAGGCTCCGGACTTCCGGTCGATGTGGTTCTCGTGAGGTCCCTTGCCATACCATTTCCACATGGGGGCTCCGTTCGGGATTTCACATTGATAACCGATGCGGGGAATGGTCGGGAGCTTCTTGCCGGGGCGAAACTCCGTCTCGATGCTGATTTGGCCATTGCCAGTGAACCGGAAACGAATGGTCGCGGCGCTTTGATTTGCCGGTATCGAGAGATTGGCTGTGACAATGACATCGTTTCCTTCCTGGGTAGCGGCCACGTTGTTCGCGGTCGCCTTCGCTCCGGCGTATTGCCAGACCTTGAGCTTGTGGTTGAGCTTCGCACCCTCGTCATTGTTGGTGGTCGGCCGCCAGAAGTTCAGAGCCAGAGGCGAGAGGAGCCATTCCTTGTCCATTGCCTTGAGAGAGGTTAGATAGCCGCTCTTTTTGTCAACGACCGCCGTGACATCCTTCGCGCTCAATTTGATGGCGGTGCCATCCTCGGTGAAGCTCGCCGGGGAATCCGCAATCGCGGGTTCGACCGCTTTGCGCTTGCCCCATTCCAGGGGAATCTCATCCCAGGCAACGGGCATTCCTGCGGGATTCCAAGCGTTGGGTATGGTTTGGTCATAGCGGACGCGGAACACATACTCCCGGTCGTTCTTGGGAGTGAATCCGGTCGGGATTTCAACGTTCGCACTCTGTTGGGGAGCAATGTCGGGGACTGCGATTTTTCCCTCGGCGACTGCCATCCCATCCTCGAAGAGTTTCCAGGATGCGTTGATCGGATTGATGGTCTGGAAAAAATGTTCGTTGCGGATCCCGACCTTGATCGTCGGTGAACCCATATCGACAGGAGTCGTGTGAATATTCTGATAGGCCTTCTTCACTTCCTCGAACTGGGGTGACGGCTCTAGCGCCGCTGTTACGATTCCGTTGGCGCAGAAAGACACATCGGTGGGGCGGTCATTGAAATCGCCTCCGTAGGCGATGAACCTTTGAGTCTTGGGTTTCCCGGCGTTCTGGGCGAAGTCGAGCTTCACGATTGGATTCATTCCGTCGAATCCGTCGTCTGCCAGTTGCTTGGGTTTCAGCGCTGCCGCATGGACCGCAGCGCGTCGGATGGAGCCATTGAAGCGGCGGGCCGTTTCCTGCGTGTTGGTGCCGAACGCGAGTTCGAAGTCATTTGTTGAGACAGCACCCGTGCATGGCTTCTTCTCAACGGACTTGCCATCGATAAACAGGTTAAGGGTCTTGCCGTCATAGACTCCGGCGTAGGTATGGAATTTCGAAGCGGCATCAGCCGGGAGTTTGGCACTGACACTTTGCCAGGTGCCGGACGAATGGATGAAGAACTCCAGGTCACCCTTTTCGGATAGTTTCAATCCATAGGCGGTATCTCCCTTGGAAATCATTGGCTGGCCACCTTGGCTCCAGCCGGGATTGTTGACACGGGCTTCCGCGACAAGCGTCAAGGTATCGGTTAGGTCGAGCTTGCCGGTTTCCTCCACCACAACGCTGCCGCCAAAGAGTCCCTCGTTAGTCGATAGCGAACCCAAAAGCCGGAGCTTGTTGCCGTTTCCTGACAGATCTTCGAGATCGCCACTCTTGTGCTTCATGCTGAGGATTCCCTGGTCCCTCCAATCCCAGATCGAGCCGCCCTGCAGCAGGCGCTCCTTGCGGATGAGTTCCCAATAGTCGCTCAAGTTGCCTGAGGAATTCCCCATGGCGTGGTTGTACTCGCACTGGATCAGTGGCTCCTGTTGGTCGAGCGGCTTCTTCTCCTCATCGCGGCAATATTTTTCGGTGTCGGGGATCGTCGCATACATGGGCGAGTAGATATCGGCGTGCGCACCGCGGGCCGCCTGCTCATAGTGAACGGGGCGGGATGGGTCGCGCTGGCGGATCCAAGCGGATGCCTTGACAAAATTTTCGCCGTCGCCCGCTTCATTGCCCATGGACCACATCAGGATGCACGGGTGGTTCTTGTCGCGTTCCACCAGATTGCGAATGCGGTCGAGGTGAGCCTCGAACCAAGATGGGTCTTTTGCGAGTGATTCTTCCTTATAGCCCATCCCATGGGATTCGATATTTGCCTCGGCGATGACATGAAATCCAAGCTCATCGGCAAGCTCCGAAAGCGCGGGGTCGTTCGGATAGTGTGCGGTCCGGACGGTGTTGATGTTCGCCCGTTTCATTTGAAGCAGTTCCTCGCGGATGCCTTCCCGGGTGACATGGTGGCCGGTGATCGGATTGTGGTCATGACGATTCACTCCCTTGATGAGGATCGGTTGGCCGTTGTGAAGGAGTTGGCCATTCTTGATTTCAGAGCGCCGGAAACCGGTCTTGCCGGCGTGGTGGGCGATCTCCTTCCCGTTGGAATCCGTTAGCGTGATTCCGTAGGAATAGAGGTTTGGAACCTCGGCTGACCATGCCTTGACGTCAGGGATGGAGCCGATTGTCACCTGGACCTCGCCTTCTGCGCCAGGAGCGACCTTCGCGGACATCGGGGGAGTGTCAATCACCGTTCCGTCTGGCGCCGTCAGAGTGAAATTCACGTTGGCCGTCTCGTCAGCTTTTCCATGATTGGCGACGCTGGCCGTAAAATCGAGAGTGCCGGTCTTGTAGTCATCGGCGAGTCCCGCCTGGATCCAGAAATCCCTGATGTCGAGCGTGCCGGCGGACCAGAGATAGACGTCACGAAAGATGCCGGACATGCGGAACATGTCCTGGTCCTCGAGATAAGATCCGTCGGAATATTGATAGACCTCCGCAGCTAACAAATTCTCTCCATCCTGGAGATAGGGCGTGATGTTGAACTCGGCAGGTGTCCGCGAATCCTGGGAATAGCCGACTTTCTTGCCATTGATCCACAGATAGAACGCGGAGTCCACGCCACCGAAGACAATGGAAGTTTGCCGGTCCCTCCAATTGTCGGGAATAGTGAACTTGTGCCGGTAGGAACCGACCTGATTGCGGTTGTCCTCGGGGAAGTTCGTGAATTGTTGTGGCGGTTCACCCATCACGAACGGGGGATTCCTGGCGAACGGATAGATAATGTTGGTGTAAAGCGGGATGCCATATCCGTGCATTTGCCAGTTCGACGGCACCGGGATCTCCTTCCATGCGGAATCATCGTATGCCGGGGCTTCAAAACCTGACGGCTTGTTCTTGGGATTCCCTACGAAATTGAATTTCCAATTTCCATTGAGCATCTTGCACCAGGGCGACTCAAAACGGCCCTTGGTCGTTGCTTCCCCCTTGGTCGGAAACGGCATCGAAGTCGCCCGGGGCGCTTCCTTGTTGATTCGGAAAACAGCCTGGTTCTCCCAGTCCGGTTGTTGGGCGATTGCCGAGGTGGCGAGCGCAAGCGCGATCATTTGGATTTTCATGAATTGATAAAGGAAGTTGGGTTAACAGGAAACAGATGCCCTTCGGAGCCTGTCCATGATAGCGACACCGAGTCCGGTTTCGCTCACGGGTTCGGCTACAATCGCGTCCAGACCCGCTTCGTCAAGAAGTCGCATGACATGGAACAAGCGGATCGCCGCTTCCGCCAGTTTGCCGCTGCCGGGACTCAGTGCCTCGACGGTTTCCCAATCATGCATGGTGACGTAAGGGCTGTCGTCCTCGCCGCGATAACACAGCAGGCCATATCGTTTGCCCTCCTCGGGTATGAAATCGGCGGGATCCTTGAGAAGGATCAGCGGGGTCAATGGAGCGTAATGACTTTCCAACTGTCCCGGTGCCTGCGGAGTGCCGGCAGTGCTCTCGCGAAATTTTTCCACCTTCCCAAATTCCTGAAGCTGCTCCTTGGTGATGGGGCCCGCCCGATGAAGGCGGAAAACCGGTTTTTTCCCCTCACGCGGCTCGATGGAAATAATGGTGCTCTCCACGCCCTCGCTGCAGGCACCGGCATCGATGATCAATGGAATGCGGCCTTCGAGTTCCTTCATCACTGCCGAGGCGGATGTCGGGGAAATCCTTCCAAAACGGTTCGCGCTTGGTGCCGCGATGGGGTTTCCAAGCTCCTTTCCGACAGCCCGAAAGAACGGGTGGGCACTCTGGCGGACCGCCACCGTCGGCAAGCCGCTGGTGACCAAATCCGGCACGTCCGGATGTTTTGGCAAAATCAAAGTCAGCGGCCCGGGCCAAAACGCCTGGGTCAGCTTGTTCACCGTCTCTGCGATCTCATCCGGAACGATAGCGACCGTCTTCAAGTCCCCGCGCGATGCGATGTGGACGATCAACGGGTCGAACGACGGGCGCTCCTTCGCCGCAAATACCTTGGCAACCGCTTCGGGATTGAAAGCATCTGCCGCCAGACCATAGACCGTCTCCGTGGGGAGAGCGACGATCCCGCCAGCTTGCAGCAAGGCGCAGGCCTCGCGCACGCCATCTTTCATCTCGTCATCGGATATTTGGACAATTCGGGTCTCGGACACGCCCGCGTTTTGGCAGAGCTTGCCGCGTCTGGCGAACCTTGAATTGGTGAAAAAGGTAGGCGCTTTTTATTTCACGGGCTTCCGCGGCACCCACTCACGGGACAGCCGAGGGTCGGCCAGTCCGACATCCGTTCATTCTCCACCCGGACTGAGGAATGGTGCGGGAACAGCCTGGGCCATTTCTCCGATATCGAAGAAGTGAAGCAAGCACGGAAAGAGATGAGGACACCACGAATCTAACGAATGGGTGAAAGAAGGATGGAGAACGAAACGCGGAGGCGTAGCCGGGGATTCCTGTGTCGCGACGCGACACAATGCCCGCGGTCTTCTGACCGTGGACTGAAGTCCACGGCTACCATCCGTGACCGCTAACGCGGTCGAATCCACGGCTACCATCCTTGACTGTCAACGCGGTCGAATCCACGGCTACCATCCTTGACTGCTAACGCGGTCAAAGACCGGATGGTGAGGGCGATCCCGTGCTTTCAGACAATGGGTTTCATCCGGATCTATTCCTGCGTCGTGCCTAAGCCTTCCCGCGCACTTTCAAGGCTTGGTGATCTCGACGTGATAGAATTTTCCCGGACCGGTGGCCTGCTTGTCGGTGACGGTGCGCTGGTCACCGGAATCGCCGGTCTCGCTGTCCACCAGCGGCGACCATGGGCCGCTGAGTAGCGGATTGGATTTCACCACGTAAATCCGATCTTCGAAGCGCGGACTGAAAATGAGGTCCTTTTGGTCGGGGAATCCGGGAACGGGCGCGATGCGGAGTTGAAAGCGTGAAAGCGGATCGGTGGGGATGAGACCCGCAACAAACTCGAACCGGTTGCTCTGACCATCTCCATCAGGATCTAACAATGGCGCCGCCAGCGGGTTCTCGGGACCGAAGAATTCAAACTGCCAGGAGTCATTGATGCCATCGCCAGCGTAGGCTCCGAAATTGTCGGGAAGCACATCCTGGACGTATAGCGTGAGGTCGGCGGACTCGGCGCCAAGCTCGCCGCGAACGATCGCAACGGTGCTTTGATAGACCGCGCTGGTGCTGGCCAGGCCTTCCAGACTGATTTCCGAAACCGGACCTTCCAGGATGCTCCAACTGACATCAAGCGGCGGAACGGGAATGTAAGTGCCATCGCCCGCGGAGCGGACCGGGATGAGCTGGGTGGTGCCGAGTTCCGGCGGATAGTAGTCCGAGGCCAGCAGTCCGAAACCGAGGACTTCGTAGAGCTGGCCGATGTAGCCGTGCTTGGCGAGGAGACCCGTGGACGGATTCTCTGATATGCCAACGATGCCGCCCGCCGCCGCAGCTTGGGAATAGTCGGTGCTGGCTTGCAGGCCTCCGCCGGAGTCGATGGAGTCGGAGGCGATGGTGTAGTCGGTGCTGGTGCGCTGTGCCTGGAGGATTTGCGGCAGCGCGACGGTGGCCGCGCTCGTGAATACGAATGAGAGGAATGTTTTCATGTTGTCTTACTGGCCGAGGATTGCGGGTGGAGTGCCGGGCATGACTTGCAGGTCGAAGGTCTTGGGGATGTCGCCGAGTTGCACCGCTTCGGGAAATGTCCCGAAGTTCGCCCCGAGGATGAGCAGACGGCCGCCGTTAGGCACCTGGAGGTAGGCGTTCACGATGGTGTGAAACGGCACCGTGCCGTCGTCCACCACGCCAGGGTAATTGCGGGCCAGCCAGCGGGTGCCCGCGCGATGGGTGACAAGCTGCAAACCGCCAGCCCCATACGTGTTCTCAAATCCCGCCGGTCCCCAATCGCGCAGAATCCCGGCCTGCGTGGAGAGCAACCAGGCGATCCCGGGCGCGTTGAGGTTGAGGTCTGCCGACCAGAACGCTGCCGCCGCACCCGCCGCGTTGGGCGTGGCGCAACTGGTGCCGCCGAAGCCGGTCGGATAGGTGAATCCGATCGTGTCCGTGGGGCCGCAAAGATCGGGCAGGGTCATGCCGGAATTGCTGGGTCCGAGGCTGCTGTAGCTGGCGATCACGTTCGAGCCGGCGGCGCTGCCGTAACTTGCCTCGGTGACGGCTCCCACGGTGATGACATGGGGATCCGTGGCGTTGCTCGGGCTGGTGTTGGAGCCGGAAGCTACCGCGTGTTCATTCCACGTCGCGGAATTGTGCGAGAAAATTTCGATCACGCTGCTCGCCGATCCGGCACGGCGGCGCACGGCGAGGTGGAAGGTGGCCGATGCGCCGGGATTCGTGTAGGAGAAGGTCTCGAACGCGCCGGCGCTGTTGGTGGTGGCGCTGGCGACGACGTTGGTCGTGGTGTTGTCGTAGAGATAGAAATCAAAATCGCTCGCCGGGTTGCTCCACGAGAGGTAGTGGCTGCCGCCCGCGGCGGCACCCATGGCGATCGTCACGTCGATGGTCTCGTCGCCGGGCGCGAACTCGTGGAAGCCGTCGCCATCGGCATCGGTGAAGGCTCCTTCGTAGTGGGAGTCCGCACGGTTTCCGCAGGAGGTGAAGAACAGGATGTTGTTCTGCCCGGCGCGATTGGCCTCCACGCACGCGGCACCCGTGTTGTCGCCCCAGCCCAGGTTGTATTGGCTGAGCGAGTGCGAGATGATGTTCACGTTGTTCGCGATGCAGTCGGTGATGACCGCGTTGTAATCGGCGGGGCTGTCGATGCGATACAAGCGCCACGCCGCGCCCGGCGCGTGATCGAACGCGGCTTCCACGCAACCGGTGCCATGCGTGACCGTGCCATCTTCGAAGCTGGGATTGGTAGTGAGATTGATCTGCGCGGCCACGGGTGCATCGCCGTTGTTGCGTGCCGCCGTCAGACCTGAATAGCCGCCGTCGATCACCGCGATCGTCAGCCCGGCGCCGTTGGCTCCGGCGCTTTGGTAGGTGTTGGAATTCGTGCGCGCGGGGCCTTCGCCGACTACCAGGTCGAGTTCGACCGGTCTGATGGGAATGACGCGCCACCCTTGGGGGAGCAGTGTCTCGATGCGCTTGATCGCGGCCAGCGGTAGCCAGGCTTCCGCGCGGGTTGCCGAGCGCGTGAGCGGAATATGCACCTGCGCTCGCGGCGGTGCCAGTGGACCCGCCGCCGGAAGCCCGATCTCGATGCCGAGCGCTTCGAGGTCCGGCAATTTCAGATCCCGGTCGATCTGCCCATCCGCAGGGCCGATGATTTCGACGAAAATTTTATCATCATCGCGCACTTTCCAACGCAGCACCTTGGCTCGTGCGCGCAACTCGGCGCGGAGGGCCGCAGTCAATCTTCCGCGCTGCCCCTGTGGGATGTTCCTCACCATCTCGAATAATTTACCGTCCACCCGGGCGGAACCGGCGACCTCCTCCAGCGGCGGTGGTGTGAGGTTCTGGGCCTGGGTCGTGTCCGCCACGAACAGGCTCAGGGCGGTGGCAAGTGTTAGTGATCGTTTCATTGGCCAATGGTGACTGGACCGCCTTCCGCCGTGAGCGAAAGCCGTTTGGTGATGGTGGGTCGTTCGGACGAAGTGCCCGGCTTAAGATGAAGCGTTCCGCCGCGCGATACAAAGGCGACCCCTTCGGCCAATGTATTGAAGGGCAGGTTGAAAGTTCCGTTCTCGGGAAACGAAGGGAATCCCGCGTAGTTGAAGTCCACCCAGGAATCGGAAGTGGTGATCCACTCGAAGGTCATCTGCCGTCCATCCGCCGTCACGCCGAGCAAGTTCACCTGAGACGCGGAAAAGGTTCCGTCCCCCCATCGCAACAGAGGCGTTGGCTGGTTCTGATTCCAAAGAACGTTGCCTCCCATGGTTAGATTGGGCGCACCTTCGTGGAAAACCGGGGGATTGTTTCCAGGTGCCACATGCCACACGGCCAACCCGCTCGATGGCGTGTAGCGAAGATCGGCATCATGGCCACCGCCGCCGGACGGTGCGCTGTTGCGATATTCGATCATGAAATACTCGGACGTGCCGCGCGCGGGATCGTAGAGAATCACCGGAGTGTCCACAGGTTCGAACTGCGCCGCCGTCACCGTAGCCACGCCGCCGGGGCCAAGAGTGAAAATGCGCGGCCTCACCCAGCCGAACCGCATCTTGTGCCACGGATCGAAATGCACCGTCCGGCGGTCGTCGTTCACGGGGTAGAGGGTCGCACCCATCAAAGTCAGGCCTGCGGATAAATTACCGGGACCATAGAGGTCGGTCGTTCCCAAACTGTGACTCAGTTCGTGCGCGATCGTCATGAAGCTCGCCCGATGGTCCAAAGTGGCGACTTTAATCCGCAATGTCACGTTTTGACCCGGCACCGGCACCGTGGTGAGTGTGCCGCCTATCGGTCGATTGGCGCCGTTACGGTTGTTTATGGCGGGATTGAGGTGCGAATGATTGCCAAACAGCATGATTGACAGTTCGTCCTGCGTAATCGATCCGTCACCGTTGCTATCCCATTGCGCAAAATTGTAACCTGTCTTTGTCGCGATCAAACCGAGCAGATAGTTGTTGCCTGCGGCGGACTCCCAGTCGACCTCATCGGTGCCGTCTCCGTTATCATCCGAGTGGGTGGCATAAAAGTTGGCCGTTTCAGCGGCAGTGAGTGCCACCGGTCCGAGGATGCCCGCGTTTTGCCAGTAGAAGGAGCCATGGGAATTTTCCAGGAAGTAGCCGTTCACGCTCGGAACCGAGAAGATGTTGAAGACCAAATTGTTCATGGTATTCACGATATTGGCGGACAACGGCATGCGAGTGCTTCCATCCGGCGAGGTTCCGTTTGCGAGTTCATAGACGACCACCAGGAGCGGGATGCTACCGATGACAGGCTGGCCATTGGCCTTGAGGACGCCGAAGCCGAAGTCTTCCGCAGTCACCGCTCTGAGCGGCTGAAGCAAGCTCACGGCGAAACAAGCGATCACCAATGTGATCGCTGATCGTGCGGGAAGCCGCAGCGGGTGTGGGTGGTTCACGATGGTTGCCTTTGCGGGTTCATTGCAGCGTCACGAGCACAAGGACGGTGCCTGTGGTTTCATCGAGCGGCGTCATCGCCTTGCCCAAAATCGAACCCTGAGCGCGCTGATGATCCGCAGCTTTCATCGCCTCGCCGGGAATGTCGGACGTGGTGAGCAGATCGCCGGGTGCGATCACTCCGGCGCTGGAGTTCGCCTTGACATACACGCGCCCGCTGAGCGCGACGTTCTCGCCCGGTTCGAGCTGCGCTTCGTCGATCATCGAGATGCCGGGATTGATGCCGTTCGCACCGGAGACGATGCCGGCGACTGTTCGATCATAGGCGGACGTGCTCATCCGCAGCTTGCCAGGATGCTCGGGGTCGATGCTCACCACCGCCCCCGCCTCCACGCCGCTGTGGCTCATGGGAAATGGCTCGGCGAGATCCGCGCCTCCCGTGATCGTGAGCACCGAAGTCCGGATCGTGCCGATGACGTGCAGTTTGGCCTGTGGATCTTCGGTCCCGATGCCGACGTTGCCGTTCGTGCGGACAGCGATGCCGCTCGTGTTCCCGGGAGGACCGCCCGCCGGCCCGGCGAGCAGCTTGACGGTGGTGCCATTGAAGCGCAGGTCCGCGCGGGTGGTGGCGTTGGTCCACGTCATGCCGGTCTCGAAATTCGGCGTGCCGAATTGCATCGTCCCGCCCGTGCCGCCTGGTGTGAATTGCACACCGCCATTCACCGCGAGGCGGTAGCCTGGATTCGGGCTCACCGTGCCGATGCAGACGCAACCCGCGTCGTTGATGAATAGATCATAAATGGCAGGTCCGGTGGTGGTACCGGGGTCGCTGGTGGTGCGGAACATGGCGAAGCCGCCGTTGGTGTAGCCCATTCCGAAAGCCTGGCCGGAGCCGTTCTTGTTCCACCCGATCGCGCCAGGATGCGCAAGCACCATGCTGCCGGTCCAAAAGTTGGAGGTCCACGACGGCCCCCCGTTGACCGCGAACTTGTGGGTGGGCACGCTGGTGCCGATTCCGACATTTCCCGAGTTGTAGAAGGCGTCCGTGCCGTTGAGGCTGAAGACGCTATCTCCACCTCCGCCTGCGGGCGGGACCCACTGGAAGCCCGTGCCGTCATAGCTCAGGATCTGCCCGGGATCGGGCGGCGCGAGGGCGAGCAAATGGGTGGAATCAAGCGTGCCGGGAGCCAGCAGTCCGCCTGTGATCGAGCCGGGCGCGAGCTTGTCGCCGGTGATGCTGCCGTCTGGGACGGTTAGGGCGCTGTCCGCCGTGAGCGCGGTTTCGGATTTCAGTGCCCACGGAACGGAGGCCAGCGGCTGATCCGGGGAAAGGAGTTGGGAGCCATTCGTGAGATCATCGAACCAAACCCGCAGCGAAAGAGTGCCGCCGGCGGCGACGGCGGCGGTGACGGGAACGGTCATGTTAGTCAGGGCGGTATTGCCCAGACGCACGCTGTAGAGTCCGCCGCTGACATTGAGCGGCACCGCATCGGTCGGTTCGCTGCCATTCACGCTGGTCCCGTCGTTGCTCCAGAGCGTGGGGGCGACAAGCTGCGCGGGCGGTGCGCCGACGATCACGGTGGTGTCACTCATTTCATAGCCCTGCCCGACACCATCCGTGTCCACGATGATTTCCAAAACGCCGCCGGCACCGTCGAGCACCGCGTGGGCCGTCGCGCCGGTGGCTCCGGATCCGCTGATGATCGTGACATCCGGTGGATCGACATAACCCGAACCTGCGGAATCCACAGTGATGGAGAGAACCCGAGGCCCTTGGCCGTCACCCGCTCCATTGACCTCCGGGGTGGCGGTGGCCGTTTGGTTGATGTCAGCCGGCGTGCCCAGGAGGGCAAACTTGAACTGGCCGGGTCCGGTGAAATTGATGCCCTGGACGGCGATGCGGCCTTGGTAGTTGATTTCCTGAGGCACTTGCGCCAGTGCCGAAAGGGCAAGTGATGCAAGGATGGCGAAGGTGATTCGTGTTTTCATCGGTGGTGAGTCTGGAGTGACGGGAATGAGGGATAGATATCCGGCGGGAGCGATTTATCGCCATGAAGCCGTAATATATAGGGAATTTTCCGCATCAGGTGGCGTGGAAACGTGAAGAAATTTCTAATCCGGACTGGATGGAATGGGGAGATGTTCTCATTCATCGGTGAATTTCCATCTAACGGGCAGCCCGCCGTAAGGAACGAAGGCGGCCTCGGCGGCAAATGCCCGAAGCCCTACCCGGTTATCATTAACAGCAGGATCAAATCCAACCTTGCAAACGCTTTGGTGTGGGCGTTGACGCGACGATGACGGGCAGTCCGCTGACATTGGACCCGGTGATGTTTGTTGCCCTTGGTGCGTGCAAACCGAAATAACCGCCAGTTGGCAGCGTATGTCTTCTTCGCCCCGCGCCGATGAGCGGCCGGACTTTGGTTTGCTCCCCAACAAATGAAAACCCTCCTTTTCTTTTTCGCTCTCCTCGTTCCGCTCGCCGCACAGGAAAAACCCAACATCCTCTGGATTGTCAGCGAGGACAATTCCTCCCACTGGATCGGCTGTTACGGCAACGCGCAGGCGCGCACCCCGCGCATCGATGCGCTCGCCAAGGAAGGGAACCTTTTCGATCACGCCTACTCCAACGCCCCGGTCTGCGCCGTCGCCCGTGCGACCATCCTCAACGGCGCGTATTCGCCGACCATGGGCACCCAGCACATGCGCTCCCGCCATCCGATCCCGGAGAAGTACCGCCCCAACGTCGGGTATCTCCGCGCCGCCGGTTACTACTGCACGAACAACTCGAAGACGGACTACAACTTCAAGGGCAAGGATCCCTCCTACTGGGACGAATCCTCAAACGAAGCGCACTACAGGAACCGCCCCGAAGGAAAGCCCTTCTTCGCCATCTTCAACCTGAAGACGACCCACGAAAGCTCGCTTTTTTCGAAAACCCCGAACAAGCCGAAGCGGCTCAAGCCTGAGGAAATCGATCTGCCGCCCTACCTCCCGGATCTCCCGGACATCCGATCCGACTACGCCACCTACCACGACCGCATCACGCAGATGGACGGCGAGGTCGGGAAATTGCTAGATGATCTCGAAAAGGCGGGCCTCGCCGACGAAACCATCGTCATCTACACCTCGGACCATGGCGGCATCCTCCCGCGCGGAAAACGCTATCTTGAGGAAACCGGCGTGAAGATCCCGATGCTTGTCCGCGTTCCGGAGAAATTCAAAAGCCTAACTCCCTTCAAGGCTGGCGAGCGCGTGCAAGAGCCGGTTTCATTCGTCGATTTCGCGCCCACTTTCCTCTCGCTCGCCGGCATCGACACGCCGGCACAGATGCAAGGCCGCGCGATCCTCGGCGCGAAGCGCAAGGAACCCGCCGCCGATGAGATGGAGTTCCTCTACGCCGACCGTTTCGACGAACTCTACGGAATGCGCCGCGGCCTGACGGACGGGAAATGGAAATACATCCGCAACTTCAACCCTCACCTTCCACAGGCTCCCTACTCCTTCTATCAGTTCGGCCAGCCCGGCTGGGTGGCGTATGAGAAAGCCTGGAAGGAAGGGAAGCTGTCAGGGATTTTCAAGGCGCAATGGGAGCCTCCGGTGGTTTCCGAACAGCTCTATGACCTTTCCGCGGATCCATGGGAAATCAACAACCTCGCCGCCGATCCTGCACACGCGGAAAAACTCAAGGGAATGCGTGAGCACTTGAAGGCGACGATGAAAAATATCAAGGACACCGGCCTGGTTCCGGAGCCGATGTTCGGTGCGCTTTCCAAAGGTTCCACCATCGCAGACTTCGTCCAAAGCGATCAATTCGACCTCGACGGCGTGCTAGAAATCGCATTCAAAGCCTCCGCGATGGATGCCGAAAATATCCCGGCTTTGACCAAAGCCACCTCCTCCGAAGATCCGGTGAAACGTTACTGGGGCATACTCGGACTTCTCGTGCTCGGTGAAGGATCCGTCTCTTCGGCCGATGGCGTCGCGTTCCTTCTCAAGGACGAGCACCCCGTCATCCGCACCACTGCCGCAGAGGCCATGATCCGTTGGAAGTTTGCTGCTAACGGCTCCACTGTGATGATCCAAGACATCACCACGGAGATGGATACTTTTTCCTTGCTCCATCTCCTCAACACCCTATGCCGCCTCGATCTTCTCGACCAACTTCCCAAGGACTGGTCCAAAGGCAAGGCCATGAAGCAGGATGGCCAAGACTACATCAAACGCTTCTCCTCGCGGATGAACTGAACGGCCACCACGAAACACTATCTAACACCGATCTTACCAAAATCCGAACCACCGAATCCCATGAATCCCAATCCCACCACCGACCGCCGGCACGTCCTCAAACTTCTGGCCGCCACCGCCACCGCCCCGCTCATTCTCCCCGGCCGTTTGTTTGGGGCGGATGCCCCGTCTAACAAAATTACTCTCGGCTGCATCGGCGTGGGCTGGCAGGGAGGCAGCAATCTTGACTCTTTCCTCGGCCAGGACGACTGCAGGGTCGTGGCCATCTGCGACGTGGACGAGAACCACCTCAAGGAAGCCGTCAACAAGGTCAACAAACGTTACGGCAACAATGACTGCAAGGGCTACAAGGATTTCCGCGAGTTGCTTGCCCGCGAGGACATCGACGCTGTTAGTATTTCCACCCCCGATCACTGGCATGCGATCCCGGCAATCGCCGCAGCCAACGCCGGCAAGGACATTTTCTGCGAGAAGCCGCTCTCCCACACACTTGGGGAAGGCATCGCCATGGTCGATGCGGCGGCCAAGAACAAGATCATCTGGCAGAC
>Ga0163144_10016000_pt1 | contig 15397 bp, 8 predicted proteins | sample OliLak19BULKMAT1_FD_123175 | JGI IMG/M metagenome (GOLD analysis project Ga0163144, IMG submission 123175) | Freshwater microbial mat bacterial communities from Lake Vanda, McMurdo Dry Valleys, Antarctica - Oligotrophic Lake LV.19.BULKMAT1 | ecosystem: Environmental > Aquatic > Freshwater > Lake...
CGAGTCCATCACCCGTTCGGCGATGTGCTGGTGGGCGGCAAATGTGCCAGCCTGATGCAAAAGTTTGTCGACGAGGGTTGTTTTGCCGTGGTCGACGTGGGCGATGATGGCGATATTACGGAGTGCGCGAGACATGAGGGAACACCAGCGAATGAATAATCTGCGATTTTAGCATTGTGCAGTGCAAAAACTCACGCTAAATCACAGGCTTAGCCCAAGATTTTCGGCTTTTCTTGTTTGGACGATTATAAATCTGAGGAACCTCTGATCAAGTCCTACTATTATTTTCAACTCTTAAAAACTTGTCGTTCCCGCGCACGCGGGAATCGGGAATCCATAACCCGTTTGTTCTCAGGGACATACGCAGAATGGATTTCCGCTTTCGCGGGAATGACACAGTACTTTTCTTGACGCCATCACTTGATCAAACCTTTCCTAACATATTGAGCCGCGATTCGCGCCGGTTACTTCCAATTCAGAAGCTCAACGTCAAACTTGATCGCCACCCACACACGGGATTGCGCTAAACTTTCAAATGTAGGCAATCCAACAATCAACAGCAAAACATAGGCGGATCAAACCGCCACGCAGCAACAATTTCATCGTTTACACACTTTCGACGCACTAGCCGCAACCAGTGGCACACGGCACCATCACAGCCTTGTGTAAGGGTAAACGGAAAGGTTTTCGTATTCGCGCGCAGTCGTCGTTTCTGCGCTTTGGCGGATAAGGAGGAGTGGGTGAGGATGGCATTTGTTGTCCCAGCAACGTCTGTGGCAATCGATTTGGACCCGCTATGCAGCATCGCACTGTTCTCGAATATGGGCGCTACCGCTACCTGAAGATGGCGATAGTCATTGTCGTCGCCTCGATTATTGCGTACGTCTATCAAACCGCCCCCGTGGGCCGCTATGGCGGAACGCCCGTTGGCTATGCCTTGGGCGGGCTGGCGGCGGCATCAATTGTCTTGCTGATGTGGCTGGGCGTGCGCAAGCGCCAGTACAAGGCTTCACGTTCTACCGTGAAGGGTTGGCTCTCGGCACATATTTACTTGGGCACGACCTTGATCGTTGTCGCCACCTTGCACGCCGGATTCCAGATTGGCTGGAATGTGCACACGTTGGCGTATCTATTGATGCTGATCGTCATCGCTTCAGGTTTTTTTGGCGTTTACGCGTATTTGCGTTATCCGTCGCTCACAACAGAGAACCTCGGCGACGATACGCTGGACGGCATTCTGCTCAAAATTGCCGATTTGGACAAAGAGGCACGTAAGCTCTCACTCGCCATGCCCGAAAATCTGCTGGTGGCAATCACGCAGAGCATCAATGCGACGTGTATCGGTGGCGGGGTCTACAACCAGCTGCGCAGCGATCACGCGTCATGCCCGACGCTGCTGGCCGTCTCGCTGCTTGAGTCCATCAACAAAGATCTTGCTTTCAAGGGCGAGCAGGCACAAAAGCGGACCGAGCTGTATGCGGTGATGTTGCGGAAACAAAAACTGGTTGAGAGAGCAAGACGCGACATTCGCTACAAAGCGATCATGGATCTGTGGCTTTACGCACATGTGCCGCTTTCGTTCGCCTTGCTCGCCGCGCTCGTCGCACACGTTGTTTCCGTCTTTTTCTATTGGTAAGCGGCCAATGAAACTGCTCCTCACCCGAATTACACGTAGCAAATCAGGGCAAGTCGCACGCGTCGATGAAATCCTCGAAGCCGACAACATTCTGATTGGTCGCGGCACCGACTGCAAACTGTACCTGCCCGATCCACGCGTTGCACTGCGTCACGCCACCATCCGTTCCGAGGCTGCCGGCAAATGTTCGATTGAGGCTGAAGGCGGCGCGATCATCATCGATGGTAGCGTCGAGAGCGCTGCATTGCTTAAAGCCGCGCAATGTATCCGGGTGGGCCCTTACCAGATCGACATCGTCGAGACACCGACGTCGGCCGATCTTGCGATAACGCTGGAGTTGGTCGAGCCCCTTCCGGATGACTCAAGCGCCACGTCAATTGAACAGCGACGCAATCTGGCGCAAACAGGGCTTTCGAAACGTGCGCTTTCGTGGGCGTTGGCGGGCATCGTATTGCTGGCATGCTTGGTCTGGCCTGTCATGCATGCGCTCGACCGCGGTACCCTTCATGATCCGCAACCGAAACTCACACGCGCGATCATGGCCGACGCGACGTGGGAGCCGGGGCCACTCGATAGCGGTCACGCAACTTTCGGCCGCGATTGTGGGCAATGCCACCAGACGCCGTTCGTCCAAACCAAAAACGACGCTTGCGAAAGCTGCCACAAGACAATCGGCTGGCACTTTCCACTCGACACACCTGCTGCCAAGGCATTGCACGACAGCGTGTTTAGTGCGGATGAAAGCCAGGGTCGATGCGCGTCCTGTCACCGCGACCACAAGGGCATTCACGCCCTAAAAAGGCAAGATTCACCAATTTGTACCGACTGCCATCAGGATTTGAAGACGCGCCACCCGAGCGTCGCGTTTGGCAATGTAACAGACCTCAAAACTGATCACCCCACGTTCAAGCTCTCCATGCTGATCCCGGGCAAAACAGGCAAAGACGCTGTGGTGCGTATCCCACAGTCTGACAAAGCCCAGATGGTTGAAAAGTCGAATCTAAAGTTTCCACACGACGTCCACCTTTCACCCAAAGGCGTACGTAGCCCAACTGGCAAGCAACAGCTCGAATGCAAGAACTGCCACGCACCCGATGAAACGGGAACCCGCTTTAAACCGATCAGCATGAAAGAGCACTGTCAGGACTGTCATTCGCTCGAGTTCGAACCCAAAGCAACGACAAGACAAGTACCGCACGGCAACGTTGCGGATGTGGTTGCCACGGTCAACGAGTTCTATGCGCAGGCCGCGCTGTTTGGGAAGTCCATCGACCAAGCCGGGCCAGAGCCAGTGCGCAGCGGTGACAGGCTTTCCAGCGGCCCGATCAAAAGCATCGGGTGGGTTAATCAAAAGTCGCAGGCCATCGTCACCGAGATGATGGAAAAGCGCACTTGCTTTGCGTGTCACGAAATTACCCATACCGGCAAGGCGGAAGACAAAAAATGGACAATTGCGCCGATTGCCATTACCGATCATTGGCTGCCGAAAGCTCGCTTTGCTCACAACCAGCACACCACCTTCGAGTGTAAAAAATGCCACGAAGTCACGCAGTCCAAAACCAGCGCGGATATCGCCATCCCAGATCTGGCCAACTGTAAGTCCTGCCACTCCGGCAATGCGATTGAGAAAGACAAGGCCGTCGGAACCTGCGAGACCTGCCACGGCTTCCATGTCGGCGGCAAGGGCAGTGGCATGCCGGTTGTGTTGCCAAAAATCAAAATTGCGGCACAAGTGCTCGCTAAGAAATGAAGTGGCAAAAAAAAATCACCGCGTTCACGTTTGCGCTACTGTCGCTCGGTGCCTGCTCGGGCGGAGGCGGCGGTAGCGGCGTCGGCGTCTGCACAGGCAACTGCTCGCCACCGGTTGCTGCTACGGATTTTCTTACGGTGGAAGACGTGCAACGCGTCATCGCGCAAGCGGTGTTCGAGGCCACTGCACGCAATGCGCGCGGCACCATCGCGGTGGTGGACCGGGTCGGCAATGTGCTCGGCGTGTTCCGCATGAGTGGTGCGGCGCAGACGTTTCGCATTTCCAGCGGCGGCAATGCGGTGGGCGGTTTGGAGAACATCGACGTCCTGCCGGATTCCTTCGCCGCACTAACCAAAGCGATCACCGGCGCGTACTTATCATCCAACGGCAACGCGTTTTCGAGCCGTACGGCGAGCCAGATCGTGCAGGAGCACTTCAATCCGCGCGAGTTCAATCAACCCGCTGGTCCGTTGTTCGGTGTTCAGTTTTCACAGCTATCGTGCTCGGACCTGATGCGCCGTGCCACCGATGGCAGCGTCGGGCCGAAGCGCTCGCCGTTGGGACTTGCCGCCGATCCGGGCGGCTTGCCGCTCTATAAAAACAGCCGCTTAGTGGGCGGGGTGGGCGTGATTGCAGATGGTGTTTACAGTCTCGATTTGGACATCACCGATATCGACCAGAACATCGATGAATTGATTGCAGTCGCCGCATCAAATGGCTTCGCCGCACCGGACGACATCCGCGGCAACCGCATTACGGCCGATGGCCGGTCTTTTCGTTATGTCGATTCTGAATCGATCCAATCGAATCCCGCGCAGGCACCCGCGTTCACCGCGCTGGCAGGATCGAGTGTGCCGGTGACGGGTTACTTTGACGGTACCATTCGCGCGGGCACTTCATTCGGTAACGCCGCATCCGGCTACCGCGCCGCGGTGACGGGCGATTCAACGAGTTTGCTGGCGCAAAATGCGTTCCTGTTGGTCGATGGCGCAAACACGAATCGTTATGCCTTGCGCGCGGGCACCGACGGCTTGATCACGCAAGCCGAAGCTGCCACCTTGTTGACCGAAGCGCTAAAGATCGCCAATCGGGCGCGCGCGCAAATTCGGCGCCCACTCGGCACGCAGGCACAAGTGACCATCTCGATTGTCGACACCACCGGCGAAGTGCTGGGTCTGGCGCGCACACCGGATGCGCCTGTGTTTGGCACTGATGTGAGCTTGCAAAAAGCGCGCTCGGCATTACTTTTTTCGCATCCTGACGCGGCGGTGGAGATTGCCGCGCTGCCGGCGGCGAACTATATCGGTAGAAACGGTACTGCCGTCGCATCGTTTCGCACCTTCCCCCAGTACGTTGCCGCCACCCGTACATTCTTCAACGATTCAACGTCGCTTTCCAATGGTGTCGCCTACTCCAACCGCGCCATCGGCAATTTGTCACGCCCCTACTTTCCCGACGGCATCATCGGCTCAAGCGCCGGACCATTTTCCACGCCAATTGCCAACTGGAGTCCGTTTCACGTCGGGCTGCAACTCGATTTAAGCTACAACGCGATTGTCGCCGCGGCAACCGGTTCCAACGCGGTCGGCTGCACGGGCCTCGCGCGCGCGAAGAACGGTATCCAGATTTTCCCCGGTGCAGTACCCGTTTACCGCGGCACTCAGTTGGTGGGCGCAATCGGGGTGTCCGGTGACGGCGTCGATCAGGACGACATGATTGCCTTTCTCGGTCTCGCCAATGCCGGACGCGTACTCAACAACGGCATCGGCCACGCCCCGAAAAGTATGCGCGCAGATACCCTGCAGCCGGCTGGCAGCGGTACCCGATTGCGTTACGCGCAGTGCCCGCAAGCGCCGTTCATCGACAGCAGCGAACAGAACGTGTGCGAGGGTTTGTGAGGCGAACTCTCCAGACTCTCGTTGTCACTTTGGCGGCGTGCGCGACATGCACCTACCTCAACGCGCAACAATCCGATCCGCCAGCGCCACCCGCCACCCGTGATAGAGGCCCCGCCGACAATCGTGCGCCTCTCAAATATCCACTGCCGCCGATCGACCCGGCACGGGTCGAACCGCCAACGCCGATTCAACTTAAGCAATCGGTGTCGGTGTCGGTGCCAGACCGCTGGCGCATCATCGATACGCTGGGTTTCAAATTCCCCTGGTACGACCCCTACAACCACAACGTGTGGAAGGGCGACAAGCCGTTTCCCGCGTTCGCGCGCTGGGGAAGCGACTGGTTTTTGGCGCTGTCGGCGATCTCAGATTCACTGATTGAATTGCGCCGCCTGCCGACCCCGGTTGGCGCTCAGTCTTCGGCACGCACGAGCGCCAACGACGTGTTTGGCCGCAGCACGCAAACCGTACTGGTGCAGACCATCATCCTCTCAACGGCGGTGATCAAGGGCAACACCACTTTCAAGCCACCCGATTATGAGTTTCGCTTTGTCCCTGCGATTCAAATCAACCACGCACGCTTGCAAGAAGTGCGGGGGGTGCGTATCGACCCGCGCGAAGGACGTAACCGTACAGACACCCACCTCGGCATTCAAGAACTGTTTGCCGACGTACATTTACGCAACGTATCGGATCGCTACGACTTTGATTCGCTGCGCGTAGGCATTCAGCCATTTATCTCCGACTTTCGTGGATTCATTTTTCAGGACGTTCCGTTTGGCGTGCGTGTGTTCGGCAATCGTGACAACAATCAATGGCAATACAACCTGGCGCTGTTTCAGCGCCTCGAAAAAGACACCAACAGCGGGCTCAACGACGTAAGCCAGAAAATGCGGCGCGACTATGTGCTTGCGGCCAATCTTTACCGGCAGGACCTCCCGGTCCTCGGCCACACCATGCAGGTGTCACTCATTCACAACATCAACCGCGAGTCGGCTGCCGATTATTACGACCGCAACGGTTTTCTCGTGCGGCCTGCGGTAATTGGTGATGTCCGTCCGCGCAACTATCGAGTGACATACGTCGGCGTCAACGGAGACGGCCACTTCGGGCGCTGGAACTTAACCTCGTCCATCTACGCCGCGTTCGGAACTGACAAACGACATCCGGTGGCACAGCAGCCGCAAGCCATCCGCGCCGGCTTTGCGGCTGCGGAGCTGTCGCGCGACTTCGATTGGCTGCGAGTGCGCGGTAACGCGCTCATCGCCAGTGGTGACAAAAATCCGTTCGACGGTCGTGCTACCGGCTTTGACGCAATTTTTGAGAACCCGCAGTTCGCCGGCGCGGACTCGAGCTTTTTTATTCGCCAGGGTGTGCCGTTGATTGGTGGAGGCGGTGTCGCATTGTCGCAACGCAATGGCATACTACCTTCACTGCGATCATCGAAAGACCAGGGCCAGTCGAACTTTGTCAATCCCGGGTTACGCTTGATTGGTGTCGGTGTCGATGCCGACGTCACGCCACAACTGCGTATGCTGGCGAATGTATCGAAGCTAGATTTCATCAATACCTCATCGCTATCGGTGCTGCGCAATCAAAACATTACCTCCAAGGACTTGGGTGTCGACGTCTCCAGCGGCATTCAATATCGGCCATTCATGTCGCAGAACGTGGTGCTGATGACTTCCGCGTCCGCGTTGCTCCCCGGCAAAGCCTTAAAGCAACTGTTCAATGAAAACAATCGTGGCCCACAGTATTCAGTACTGTTCAATCTGGTGTTGACCTACTAAACATGAAAAACATCATAAAGTCGTTTATCGGCGGGCACTTTCAGGCAAAACTGCTTGTAAGTGCGCTTGTTTGCTTGGCCTCCGTTTTTTTCGCCGCAACCCTGTCTGCTTCATCCAGCCAGAAACCCGTCGCCCGTAGCTACAGCGCCGCTCCCGCAGCACCGGCGCGCCAATCGGTGATGGACGAATCCCGCAAATCATTCGGTTGCGTATCGTGCCATACCACCACCGACCGCCACACCATGCACGCCAACCCAGGCGTGGTGATCGGCTGTACCGATTGCCATGGCGGCGACGCCAACGTCGTGAAACCCAAGGACGCCATCTACAACGGTACCAACAAGCTTGCGTATCAGCACGCGCTCGACATGGCACACGTATTGCCGCGCTTCCCGTCGGAATGGAAAACGCCGTCGAGTGCCAATCCTGAACATAGTTACACGCTCCTCAATCGCGAAGCCAAAGAGTTTGTGCGCTTCATGAATCCTGGCGATTTGCGTGTAGCGCGCGAAGCCTGCGGCGCGTGTCATCTCGACATCATTCAGGCCGTTGAACGCAGTCTCATGGCCTCGTCGGCCATGCTCTGGGGCGGCGCCTCGTACAACAACGGCATCCTGCCCTACAAGCGCTACATTCTGGGCGAAGCCTACACGCCAGAAGGCGTCGGCGCGCTGATCAGAAATCCCATCGTCCCCACGCCGCAAATGACGGCGATGGGCATCTTGCCGCAGTTGGCACCACTGCCTGCGTGGGAGACCGTGCCGCCTGCCGACGTATTTCGCGTGTTTGAGCGAGGCGGTCGCGTGATCATCTCCCAGTTTCCAGAAGTCGGCTTACCAAACTCGACCGGTGCATTGCAGAAACTCGACGAACCGGGACGCCCAGACATTAAACAGTCGAACCGTGGCCCCGGCACCGGGCAGCGCATCGCAGTGCCGCTGATCAACATCACCAAGACGCGTTTGAACGATCCGCATCTGTGGTTTCTTGGCACCAACGAACAGCCGGGCGACTATCGCTCGTCTGGTTGCACCGCCTGCCACACGGTCTACGCCAATGACCGCGATCCTAAACACAGCGGGCCGTATGCCAAATATGGTAACGAAGGCAAATCGCAAACGAGCGATCCAACCATCGATAAAACCAAGTCCGGCAGCCCGTTGAAGCACGAGTTCACGCGCGCGATTCCCTCCTCGCAATGCATGGTCTGCCACATGCATCAGCCGAATGTATTTGTGAATAGCTTTTATGGCACCACCATGTGGGACTACGAAGCCGACGCACCAAACATGTGGCCGAAAAAGCAACAGTACCCTACCGCGAGCGCACAACTTGAGATTCTCAAGCGCAATCCGGAAGAGGCCGCCACGCGCGGGCTGTGGGGCGACAAGGATTTCCTCAAACGTATTTGGGAAAACAACGGTAAGATGAAGGACACCCAGTTCGCCGATTACCACGGCCACGGCTGGAACTTCCGCTATGTGTTCAAACGCGATCGTAAGGGCACGCTACTCGACAAAGACAACAAGCCGGTCTCTGATACCGACCCGAAAAAATTCGACAAGGCGGTACATCTGACCTCGATCCATTTGGATGTCGGCATGCATTGCGTGGACTGTCACTTCTCGCAGGACGTACACGGCAACGGTCACATTTACGGTGAAGTTGCCGCTGCCATTGAGATCGATTGCGTGGATTGCCATGGGACGGCAGATAAATTTCCAACCCTGTTTACTTCTGGGCCGGCCGCCTCGCCACAAGGGCGCGATTTGCAGCTCATGCGCACGCCAGACGGTCGCAAACGCTTCGAGTGGATCAACGACGAGTTATTTCAACGCTCCAACCTTGACCCCAAGCTGGAGTGGAAAATGAGCCTGACCAAAAACAGTGTCACGCCAGGCAACCCCAAGTACAACGAAAAAGCGGCGCGCGCCAAGCTGATGCAGACGGGCGCTGCCGGGCGCGATGGAAAGTGGGGGCCTGGGGAATCAGGAGCAGCGGCCGCAGAATTTGCGCATTCCAACGACAAAATGACCTGCTATTCCTGCCACTTGTCGTGGACAACCACTTGCGCGGGCTGCCATCTGCCGATCCAAGCCAACTGGAAAACCGATCGCCAGCACTATGAGGGCGGCGAGACGCGCAACTATGCGACCTACAACCCACAAGTCGCACGCGACGACGCATTCCAGCTGGGCCGTCACGGCCCGGTCAAAGGTAACCGGGTGGCACCGATTCGTTCGAGCTCGGCCTTGATTCTGTCCTCAACCAACGCGAACCGCGAAAAAATCTACATACAGCAACCACCGATTGCCGCCAGCGGACACTCCTCACAAGCCTTCGCGCCGCACTACCCGCATACAGAGCGCAAGACTGAAACCAAGACCTGCACCGATTGCCACGCGGCGCGCGAGGGCGACAACAACGCAATCATGTCGCAATTGCTATTACACGGCACCAACTTCGTCAATTTTGTCGGGTTCAACGCCTGGGTTGGCTCGGCCAAACACGTTGAAGCGGTGCAAGTCACCGAGTGGGACGAACCACAAGCGGTGATCGGCAGCTATTTGCATCGGTATGCGTATCCGGATTGGTTTGCCAATCACAACAAGGCTGACAAGGCGTTGAAGGAGCATCATTCACACACCACCGGCGGCGCGGCCCGCTGCGTTCAAGTGCGCGGTGAATACTTGTTTGCCGCCGAAGGCGCTGGCGGTTTTCGCGTCTATGACATCGCCTCGATTGCCAACAAAGGGGTGTCGCAGCGCATTATCAGCGCGCCCTTCTCTGCACTTGGTCACAACACCCATGTGTCGTCCACCAATGCCACGTGTATGGCGCTACCGACCAACCAACCCATCGCCCCACTGCGCAATACGGGTGAACTGATGCGAGTGACGAATCAGGAGCAGCCGTTCCATCCGATCTACCACTACGCGTTTGTGGTCGATGCGGTGGAAGGGCTGATTTTGGTGAATGTGGATGCGCTGGCCGACGGCGAACCACGCAATAACTTCCTGCGTCGCGCCATCACATGGAATGAAGGTAATGTGCTCAAAGGCGCGCGCCACATCACCCTTGGCGGCTACTACGCCTATATCGCCACAGACACTGGTTTGGTGGTGCTCAACCTCAACGACCCGCTGAAGCCGGTGGTCGCCTCGAAGCTGGCGCTCAATGACATGCGCGCGTCTGCGTTACAGTTTCGCTATCTCTTCGCCACCACCGCCAAGGGGCTGGAAGTGATTGACGTCACGCACCCGGATCAGCCATTGCAAAAAGCCTCACTCGCCCTCACCGACGCACGCCGCGTTTACGTCGCGCGCACCTACGCCTATGTAGCAGCGGGCAAGGACGGGCTGGTGATTATCGATGTAGAAAAACCCGAAACCCCCCGCCAATACTTGGCTTTCACTGCCTCCGGCACCATCAACGACGCGCACGATGTAATCGTCGCCTCCACCAATGCCTCGCTCTACGCCTACGTGGCAGACGGCGTCAATGGGATCAAAGTGATTCAACTCACCTCGCCCGATTCACAACCAAAATTCTATGGCTTCTCGCCGGAGCCCAAGCCCGAGCTGATCGCTTGGCGCAAGACCGATTCGCCGGCCCTTGCGCTTTCCAAAGGGCTGGATCGTGATCGTGCGGTAGATGAAACCGGCGGGCAGATCGCAGTGTTCGGACGCATTGGCTCACGTCCATTTAACAGGCGTGAAATGGACAAGCTCTACCTCACACCCGAGGGGCGAGTGTGGACGGTAACGGATGCGATTGAGCGCAGCAAATTTGTGCCTCTCAGCGCGCTTATAAAGTCCAGCAGTCAAACCGCGCCGAGGGTGACCCCATGAGAATCGCGGCTCTTTTGCTAATTGCCGGGCTGCTGATTCTGCCCGCGACCCACGCACAACCGCTGCCTTACCAGTCGCCGCACAAAACTGAAGGTGCCGTCACCTGCGCTTCGTCGCTTTGCCACGGCGCGATCAAAACCTGGCAAGACTCCAACATCCTGCAAAACGAGTACATCACCTGGAGCCGGCTCGACAAGCACGCGCGCGCTTACAACGTACTGCTGAACGAGGAATCCAAACGTATCGTCACGAATCTCGGCCTCAAGGAACCGGCACATCAGGCGAAAATCTGCCTTGACTGCCACGCCCACAACGTTCCCGCCGGACGCCACGGCGAAAAATTCAGCATCAACGACAACATCACCTGTGAATCTTGCCATGGTCCAGCCGAGCGCTGGATTCGCTCCCACGTCGGCCCCGATGCGACACACGCAAGCAATATCGCCGACGGCATGTACCCGACAGATGACGCCACTGCGCGCGCAAAACTATGTTTGAGCTGTCACTTCGGGAACAAGGACAAACTGGTCACGCACCGCATCATGGGCGCAGGGCACCCGCGCATGAGCTTTGAACTCTCCAGCTTCACCGAGATGGCCCCCAAGCATTTTGTGATCGACCGCGACTACGGTGAACGCAAACGCGTGTGGGACGCCGTGAAAGTGTGGGCAATCGGGCAGGCGCTGATGGTCGGGGAAACGATGGATTGGCTCAACGACGACAAGCGCGGGCGTGATGGCTTGTTTCCGGAACTTGTGTTGTTCGATTGCCATGCCTGCCACCGCCCGATGGCAGAGAACCGCTTGCAGGCCAAAACCCCACTCGGCATGAGCGCGACACCGGGATTGGTGCGGCTAAACGATTCAAACATGTTGATGCTGCGCGTGATTGCGCGCGCAATCGATCCCGCGTTGGGCGAGCGGGTCGGTGCGCGCACGGTTGCGTTGCACCGTGCCATCGCCGGGGATGGTGATGCAAAGCAGGCCGCAACTGAGCTCAAGTCGGCATCCACCGAAGTCGCGCGACGCGTACAGACATTGAATGTCGACGCGAAGCTGATGCAGACAATTGCCTTGGGTCTTGCCGACGAAGGCACCAACGGCGTCTACCGCGACTACGCAGCCGCCGAGCAGGCCGCGATGGCCCTGGCGTCCATCGGGCAATTCATGATCCAACAGGGCGCGTTGAAATCGGGTGCGGCCTTCAACGCCCAGTGGAAGCGCCTCAATGAAACATTGCGTTACGACGAAAAATTCAAGCCACAAGAATTCATGGCGCGCATGAGCGAGTTGCGGGCCGTGCTCGCGCCACGCTGATTTGCCAATAAAGACACACGGAGAAAATAATGGAACGCTTTGAAATCGCCATCATCGGCTCCGGCCCTGCCGGACTATCCGCTGCGGGACACGCCGCCGAACTAAAGGTTTCGCATATCCTGCTAGAGGCCGAAAAGCAGCCCGCAAATACGATTTATAAGTACCAGAAAGGCAAGCACGTGATGGCCGAGCCAAACGTGCTGCCGCTTAGAAGCCCGATGAGTTTTGCCGCTGGATCGCGCGAGAAAATTCTGGGCGCATGGGATGCCGAGCTCAAGCAGTACGGCGTCAATATCCGTTATCAGTGTGAAGTGAAATCGATAACCGGCAGCAAAGGCGCTTTCACCATCACGTTGACCAACGGCAACACCATTGACGCCGGCACGGTGGTGCTCTCGATCGGGGTGCAGGGCAATCTACGCAAACTTGGCGCGCCGGGTGAAGACCTTGACTTGGTGCAGTATCAGTTGAACGATCCGGACGAATTTCAGAATGAAACCATCATCGTGGTCGGTGCCGGCGATGCGGCCATTGAAAACGCGATGGCCTTGGCCAATCACAACCGCGTCATCATGGTCAACCGCAACGATGAATTCACCCGCTGCAAAGAAGGCAATCTAAGCGCCGTGTTGTCCGCCATCAAAGACGGCAAACTCGAATGTCGCTTTGGCACGCGCGTTGATCGCGTGGAACTCGATGACCAGATCGACGTCAACGGCGGGCCTCCCGCCCGCTTCGTCGCCAAAACCCCGCAAGGAGTTGAATCGATTGCCTGCCACCGCGTGATTGCGCGTCTCGGGGCGACCCCGCCGCGCAAGCTGGTGGAAAGCTTCGGCGTACAATTTCCAAACGATGACCCGGCTGCCGTGCCACAGCTGTCTGCGCAGTATGAATCCAACGTTCCAGGAGTCTACATCGTCGGTGCATTAGGCGGCTATCCGTTGATCAAGCAGGCGATGAATCAGGGCTATGAGGTCATCGAATACGCGCTTGGTCGCAATATAGAACCGGCCGACGAACCGTTGCTGCGCACCAAGTTTGCCTCCTATCGCATGGCGAAAGATGTCAACGAAGGGATTGACCGCATCCGCCAAAACGTGCCCCTGCTTTCCGCCCTCACGTCCTTGCAACTGCGCGAGTTTCTTCTCGATAGCGATATCCTGACACCCGCGTTGGACTCGACTGTTTTCAACAAAAACGATTACACAAGCACCTTCTTTTCCATCGTTGAAGGCAGTGTGTCCATCGACGTTCCGGGTAAGGATGGCAAGTCCGCAAAAGTTGTGTTGAGCAAGGGGCAGTTCTTCGGCGAGATGGGCTTGATTTCTGGAAGGCGGCGTACGGCCACTGTTCGTGCAGGAGAAAACTGCGTGCTGATCGAAACGCCGCGCCGCTCGATGTTGAAATTGTTGGCCTCCGTTGAAGCGGTGCGCAAAACCCTCGATCAGGTGTCTCTCAAGCGCGCGGTGCGGCAGTATTTGCAGGCGGAGATCACGGAAGATGAAGTTGATTATCTGGTTGAAGGTGCGTTGATCAAAAAATACGCCACCAACGAAACGCTGTTTGCCGAGGGTGACAAGGCCGACGGGCTGTACATGATCCGACGCGGCTCGGTGACGGTGTCGCGCGCCATTGCCGGCAAGGAAATCGTATTGTCGTACGTGGCCGCCGGCAATTACATAGGTGAGATGGCGTTGATGTCCGATGCACCGCGCTCGGCAACCGTGAAAGCCGCAGTGCCCACGGAATGCGTGATGCTGGAGGCCAAACGCTTCGTTGACGTTGTTGCACGCAATACGTCCATGCGCGGCGGTGTCGACGCGCGACTGATGCAGCGTATGTCGGTCAACCAGACCATGGAGTCAAAATCCGACTCGGGCAATTTAATCTCGTTTTTGATGCAACAGGGCCTGGGCGAAGCGACCGATGTATTGTTGATCGATGAGTCGCTTTGCACGCGCTGCAACAACTGTGAGAAAGCGTGTGCGGAAACCCATCAAGGCACCTCGCGTCTTGATCGCGAAGCCGGCCCAACTTACGCTCAAATTCACGTGCCCACCTCGTGCCGGCACTGCGAGCACCCGCACTGCATGAAGGATTGCCCGCCGGATGCGATCCACCGCTCGCAAAACGGTGAGGTATTTATCACCGACGCGTGCATCGGTTGCGGCAATTGCGAGAAGAACTGTCCCTATGGTGTGATTCAACTCGCCCCCGTGGCCGAGCAAAAAACAAAGCCGACCGTGCTCTCCTGGCTGTTGTTCGGCCTGGGCTCCGAGCCCGGCGCGTCCGAAACTAAATACGACAAGAATGCGCCCAAGAAAGCCGTGAAGTGCGATATGTGCAAAGGTCAGAAAGGCGGCCCTGCGTGTGTGCGTTCATGCCCGACCGGCGCGGCAATACGTGTATCGCCTGAAAAATTCCTGAACTACATCGGCTGAGGTTCATCCCTCTTCGCGATTGCGCATCCAATCGGCGGTGTTGGCAAATGAGGCCTGCAATCGAGCACTCAGTTCAACATTGATGCCAACCACTTCCATCGCCCGCATCATGCACATCATCCATTGATCGCGCTCTTCTGCGCCAATCGAGAACGGCAAGTGCCGCGCACGCAATTGCGGATGACCAAACTCTTTCACGTACAGCGGGGGACCACCGAGCCAGCCGGATAGAAACATGAAAAGTTTTTCACGCGAGCCGGAGAGCGACTGCGGATGCAGCTTGCGAATACCAAAATACTCTGGAACTTCATCCATCAAGTCGTAAAACGTATCGGCCAGCCGGCGCACGACCGCGTCGCCGCCCATCAGAACATATGGCGTCAGTTCCTGATTGGGTGTCTCCTGCGGTTCTTTGGTGTGCATATCGCTATTCTAGGAGGCTGGACTTTATAATTCGGCGACAATGACAAAATCAGTAAAGAAATATCTGGCCCTAAAGGTCGACGTTGACACGTTGAAGGGCACAAGGCTCGGCGTGCCTGCACTCATCAGTCTTTTCAAAGCACACAATGTTGACGCCACGTTTCTTTTCAGTCTCGGTCCGGACCATACCGGCCGCGCCATCAAGCGCGTGTTTCGCAAGGGCTTTTTCGCCAAGGTCAAGCGCACCTCCGTTGTCTCGCACTATGGCTTTCCGACGCTTTTGTACGGCACCGTC
>Ga0163144_10016001_pt1 | contig 15397 bp, 16 predicted proteins | sample OliLak19BULKMAT1_FD_123175 | JGI IMG/M metagenome (GOLD analysis project Ga0163144, IMG submission 123175) | Freshwater microbial mat bacterial communities from Lake Vanda, McMurdo Dry Valleys, Antarctica - Oligotrophic Lake LV.19.BULKMAT1 | ecosystem: Environmental > Aquatic > Freshwater >...
AGGGTGAGGTGACGGGTGACATCGAGGCTATCGCCGAAGGCACCGATCGCAAACGCGAGAAAGGTGGTGGCGACGAGGGCGATGGAGGAGGGGTGGCGCAGGGCAATGGCTCCGAGGATGAGGGCGTAGGCGAGGAGGAAGAAGGGGTGGCCAAGGAAAAGCCACCCCTTCGCGGAGCTAGCCAGGGAGAAGGCGCTTGATTGGGCCAGGGGAGGACGGCCGGCGGACCGGTCGTAATTGCCGAAGTTAAGGGGGCGGACGAAGGCGGCTTCGTTGAGACGAAGGATGAGGATCTTGAACGTGATGGTGGGGTGGGTGGCGAGGAAGTAGGCGATTTTCGCTTGGCTGGAGCGGCGAAGGAGTTCGCGATAAAACTCCGGTTCCCCGACGCGCGCGCCGCGATCGTAGGCGTGGGTGCCGATCCACTTGGTGTAGGATTCGTCGAAGCCAAGTTCGGCGAGGTGCTGGGGTTTGTTGTCGGATAGCGGAAGGATGGCGTGGAAGGTCACGTTGAAGGTCGTAATGGGCGTGTAGTTTTCCTGGATCTGCCGGAAGCCGTAGACGAAGCCCGCCAGAAGGAGGACGGCCGAGAGGAGTCGGGCCGGGCGTGGCTTCGAGGCTACCAACGCAACGAGGGGAAGGGCGGGGAGGAGGTGCTGCGCTTTCGAGAGCATTGCCAAGAGGACGGCGGCGGTGAACAGCAGGAGCCAGCCCAGTTTTTGGCTTCGTTCGTAGCGCAGCTAGGCGGCGGCCGCGAGCAGGAAACCAATCAGCGCCGTTGCGTCCATGAAGAAGCTATTGAAGAGAGCTATGTATACGATGTCGCAGAGAAGGAGCAGGAGGGTGGCGGAGAAGAGCGCCCTCCGGAGGGTAGTGAGTTGGGTGAGGCAGGGCTGGACGATGCCGAGGGCGAGAAGGAAAAGGGCGCAGTAAACGCCACCGAGGAAACGGCAATCGAAGTCTTTCTGTCCCGACATCCGATGGAGAAAAAGGGCGGCTTGGACGGGGAGATGGGTCGAGGTGAAGAAGCCGCTGTCCCACCGCTTTTCGGGGAGAAATTGATGGATTTGGGGGGCGAAGTTAAACTCATCTTCGTTAGGAGAGAAGAGAGAGTAGTGCAGGGAGACTTTGCCGTAGTCGCCGTTGTTGGCGAGGCCGACGACCGGTGGCACAAAGAGGACGCTGGCGAGAATGCCTGCGGCAACGAGAAGGGTAAGGGTGCCAAGGCGATCCATTGAGTTACTTCGGGTTCAGAAGCTTGCGCTTGAGCTTTCGGGCGGTAGGGATATCTGGGGCGATGGCAAGGACGGTGTCATCGCCGGCGATGGTGCCGATGAGTTCGGGCCAGGCTGCGCGATCGAGGGCGGCGGCAAGGGCGCTCGCGTGGCCAGGAGATGTTTTCAGGACGAGAAGGTGTTGGGCCTCTCGGATATCAAGGAGGTATTCGGCGAGAATGGTGGGGAGGTTGGGGCCGGCGGGCGAGGAAGGGGCGAGGTGTTGATAACCGAGTTGGGTTTTGGCGAGGCCGAGTTCCCGGATGTCCCGCGAGAGGGTGACCTGGGTGGCCTCCACCCCGAGCACGGCCAGTTTCTGCGCGATCTCTTCCTGGGTGTGAATCTGATGCCGGGAAACGAGCTTGAGAATCTGGCCTTGCCGGTACGCCTTGTTCATGGCCGGAACTCGTTCAGTCGAATGGCGGCTTCGACGAGGGCAGCGGCGACGGTGGCGGGAGCGGTTCCGCCGGGAACCTGGCGGTTTTCCATACCGCGGGCGGGATGGAGGAATTCGGCCATTTCGAGGGTGAATTCCGGGGAGAAGGCGGCGAGTTCGGCAGGGGTCCAATCAAGGGGTTTTTTGCCCTGATTAAGGGACTCGAGGACGAGGCGGCCAGCGAGTTTGTGGGCCTGATGGAAGGGGGTACCGAAGCGGGCGAGTGCTTCGGCAATGTCTGTGGCGACAGTCCAACTTTCGGCTGCGGCGAGGGCGGGGACGTCCGGCTTGAGGGTGACGGTCGAGGTGATTTCGGCGATCATGGCGAGGCAACCGGCGAGTTGGTCGGCCGCGAGGAAGAGGGGCTCTTTGTCCTCCTGCATGTCGCGGTTGTAGGTCATTGGAGTGCCTTTGACGGTGACGTAGAGCGACGTGAGGCTGCCAAAGACGCGACCAGACTTGCCGCGGATGAGTTCGAGCGAGTCCGGGTTTTTCTTTTGCGGCATGAGACTGGAGCCGCTCGTAACCCCATCGCCGAGGTCCATCCAGCCAAACTCTTCGCTCGAATAGAGGATCCAGTCTTCGGCGAGACGGGACAAATGGAGCATGGAGGTTGACGCGGCGTAGAGGAAGTCGAGGGCCCAATCCCGGTCACCGGAGACGTCCATCGAGTTACGCGTGATGCCGGCGAAGCCGAGGTCGGCGGCGATGGCGTGGCGGTCGAACGGGAAGCCGGACCCGGCCAGGGCGCCGCTGCCGAGGGGGCAGAGGTTGACGCGGGCGCGGGCCTGTTGGAGGCGTTCGAGATCGCGCAGGAACATCTCGAAGTAGGCCAGGCAATAGTGAGCCCAAAGGACCGGTTGAGCGCGGCGCAGGTGGGTGTAGCCGGGGATAATGGCGTTCGGGAAGCGTTGGGCGAGGGCTAAGAGTTCGTCGAGAAAGGAGACGAGAAAGGCGGTGGTTTGGTCGATCTGTTCGCGGAGCCAGAGGCGGGTATCGAGCGACACTTGCTCGTTGCGGCTGCGCCCGGTGTGGATCTTGTCGGCGAGGGGACCGACCTTGGCTTTAAGCTTCCGGATGATTAGGGTGTGGACGTCTTCGTCGGTGGCTCCGGCGTAGAAGTCGGGGGACTGAGCTTCGGTGCGCATGACGTCGAAAGCTTCCACCAGTTCGGCCCGTTCGGCGGCGGTAAGGATGCCGACCCGTTCGAGGGCCCGGGCGAAGGCTTGAGAGCCGCGGATGTCGCAGTCGGCTAGGCGTTGGTCGAAGGAGAGGGACTCCGAGAACTTCTCGAAGGTAGCGGAGGGGCCGGAGGCGAAGCGGCCGCCCCAGAGTTGAACCTTGTCAGTGTTGGACATAGAGAAATTATTTGACGAGTAAGAGAAGGAGAGCCTTTTGGGCGTGGAGCCGGTTTTCGGCTTGGTCAAAGACGGCCGATTGAGTCGACTCGATAACCTCTTCGGTTACCTCCTGACCGCGTTTGGCGGGAAGGCAATGGAGGAAGATCGCCTCGGGCCGGGCGGCGGCGAGGAGGGGCGCGTTGACCTGATATGGGGCGAAGATTTGCTGACGATCCACGGCTTCGGCTTCCTGGCCCATGCTCGCCCAGACGTCGGTGTAGACAATGTGTGAGCCGTCGACGGCTTGGCGAGGGTCCGAGGTTAGCTCGAAGGAGACGCCTGCTTGGCGGGCGGCTTCGACGACGGCAGGGGCGGGAGCATAGCCTGGGGGATAGGCGATGGCGACGTGGATACCGAGGCGGCCGGCGGTGAGCAGGAGGGAATGGGCGATGTTGTTTCCGTCCCCGACATAGGCCAGCTTGAGGCCCTGCCACCGGCCGAATCGTTCGCGGATGGTTTGGACGTCAGCGAGGATTTGGCACGGGTGGTAGAGATCGCTGAGGGCGTTGATGACAGGGACACGGGACCAGCGGGCGAGTTCTTCGATCGTGTGTTGGGAGAAGACTCGGGCGACGATGCAGTGGGTCCAACGGTCGAGGTTGCGGGCGATATCGGCGAGGGGCTCGCGGTCCCCGATCGGGCCGACCTGGGTGACGGCGCCACCGCCGAGTTGTTGGATGGCGAGGTCAAAAGTGAGGCGAGTGCGGAGGGATGGTTTCTCGAACAACAGGCTGAGGTAGCGACCGCTGAGGGCTTGGGCGAAGTCGGCGGGGCGGCGCTTGACCTGTTCGGCGAGGGCGAGGAGGCGGGTGAGTTCTTCGAGCGTAAGGTCGAGGTCAGACTGGAGATCGGGGGCGAGGAGGGGCGGGCCAATGGCGAGCGGGGCGGCGGCGAGGGGCATGACTGGGACGGAGACTCCTGGGGGATCAAGACGACGAAAGGCACTGAATGTTTATTCAGTGCCTTGGATAATTATACAAGAGGGATTGGGAAAAGGGAAAGCCCGGATGCTGGTTGGCATCCGGGCGGTTGGGCGAGAGAGTTGGGCGGGGGTTAGAAGGGTTTGAAGTCGTTGTCGTCGAGGGGGAGGATGGAGTTGGCGTCGTTATGCCCGCCGCCGGCGGGTTGGAGGGCGGCAGGTTTAGCGAACTGGTCGGTGTAGCCGGAGTTCGAGGAGGGCGATTTGTATTGGGTAGCCTGACGCAGGGCGTTGAGGCTGGGGGTGTGGGTCGGGGTAGACGGAGTTGCCGAGGGCCGGAAAGTTTGGATTTCCGAAGCCGGGGCAGAGTCTGAGACGCCGACGATTTTTTGGAGGCCGACGACGATTTCGTCGACGCGGTGGGCTTGGCTGGCGAGGCCTTGTCCGGCGGCGGCGCCTTCTTCGGCGGTGGCGGCGAGCTGTTGGGTTAGCTGCTCCATTTGGAGGATGGTGCGGGAGATCTGAGCGATGCCGCGGGACTGTTCCTGGCTGCCGGCGTAGACCTCTTCGACGAGGGCTTTGGCCTGTAGGGAACTGTTGGTGAGGACAGTGATGGCGCGGGCGACTTCATCGAGTTTGTCTTTGCCTTCCGAGGCGCGGATGATGGACTCTTCGATGAGTTGGGTGGTGTCGCGGGCGGCTTGGGCGGAGCGTTGGGCGAGGTTGCGAACCTCGTCGGCGACGACGGCGAAGCCCATTCCGGCTTCCCCGGCGCGGGCGGCCTCGACGGCGGCGTTGAGCGCCAGGATGTTGGTTTGGAAGGCGATGTCGTCGATGACCTTAATGATCTTCGAGATCTTGTTCGAGGAGGTGGTGATTTCGTTCATCGACACGACCATTTGGGAGAGCGCGAGGTTGGCGTCCTTAATAGTGTGGGCGGCTTCGCTGGTTTTGCGGGTGGCCGACTCGGCGTTTTCAGCGTTGCGCTTGGTCATCGAGTGGATCTCTTCGGTAGAGGCCGAGGTTTCTTCGAGCGACGCGGCTTGTTCGCTGGCGGCGTGGGAGACCGATTGGCTGGACGCCGAGACGCGACCGGCGGTGTTGGCGAGGCGGCGGGCGTTTTCGTTCAGCTCGGCGACGGTCTGGCGCAGGACTACTTGAATTTTATGGACGCTGAAGACCGCGGCGAGGCCGACGACGACGCTGAGGAGCCCGAGAGCGAGCATGCTGAGGAAGCTGACCGAACGGGCGGTTTCGGCTTCGCGTCCAACGATACTGAGTTGGCGGGCCTGATCGTCGACCAGATGCCGTCCCCGGTCGCCGAGTTGGGCAAGGCGGGGAAGCAGTTGGGTATTCAGGGTGGCAATGGCGACGTCCATCTTTTGATCGTTCAAAGCGCGGACGACTTGTTGGTGGAGTTCGATGGCGCCATCGAATTCGCTCGTCATCTGTTGCAGATCGGCCGAGGCGGTGCCTCCGCTGAGATTGCGAAGCTCTTCGAGCGCTTTGCGAGCCTCTTGTTCTTTAGTGCTCAGCTTTTGGCGGAGCTCTTCGACGGTGCTCGTCTGCTGGAGCATCATGGCCATGGCGACGCCGCGTTCGAGCGCGTCGATTTCGCTAACCCGGGTGCTGACCTGGCCAGCGAGCATCTGTTGTCGAGCCATGTGATTGATGGCGCGATCGAGCTGGTTGCCCAGATGACTGGTTACCCAGGCCGCGCTGATTCCTAGCACCACCGCGAGGCCGACGACGAGCGTAGTCGTGACCGACAGACGTTTTCCTGCAGACCAATTAGACATGCGAGTGTTCTCCTGAAAATCCTGAAAAAATGGAAAGGGGTTAAGGTGACGAACCTATTCGGGCTTGAAGGTAAACTTCAACTGGGTGATGGCTTCGCTGGCGAAGGGGGTAAACTTCCAATCCTTCACTGTTTTGACGACCGGGCCAGTCAGCAGGGCATTGCCCGAAAGCACCTTGACGTTTTCCACGTCGCCGGCCTTGGAGATGCTCACTTCTACCTCGACGTCGCCGGCGACCCGCATCTGTTTGGCGATGGGGCTATAGGAAGGAGACGGACGCTTGACGGCGGCCTTCAGGGCTTCGGCCATCGAGACACGAAGCTCGGCGTGGACCGGAACGCTCGATAGCGTGAAAAGCAGGCAGAGCGACAAAGCCGCAATCCGATTGCGGCCCCGGACGGCGGAGATTGACGAAGGGATAGAAATCATAACGGTGTTCCTCATTGGCGCCGGACTCATGCGTTCGTCTGGCGTTAAATGCCATATCGGTGGAGGTAAGGTGAGCATTAGCGAGAATTACCCTCAATTTTTTCCTGCAATAAATGCAAGGCGCACCGATATGGAGTGGGAAGGACAACTGGCCGAGGATGCCAGACCCGTAGCCAGATTCGATCGGAGACGCCTTTATGAACAACATGAACACACAGAATAGCGACGCCCGCGGCGGAGTGCCGTCGGTACCGGGCGCGGCAAAAGGCCCCAGTAAACATCTCATCTTTAGTCTGGGGAAGGAAGAGTTTGCCGTCCCGGTGGCTAAGGTAAAAGAGATTATCGGCATGCTCGAAGTAACGCCGGTTCCTCACACCGCCGAATACGTCCGGGGCGTGATCAACCTGCGCGGCAAAGTGGTGCCGGTGATCGATCTGCGGCTGAAGCTCGGCGTGCCTAGCGTGGAATACGACGAACGGACCTGCATCGTCGTGGTGCAGCCGGAGATGGCAAAAAGCGTGTTTTTGATTGGCGTAATCGTGGACGGGGTCAGCGAGGTGATGCCGGTGCAGAGCTCCGACATAGAGAAGACCGAGTCCTTCAGCCACGGCCTGATTTCTTCGGGTTACGTGCAAGGGGTGGCCAAGATCCGGGGGAAGGTGAAGATCCTGCTCGATCTGGACTGTGTGCTTTCCCAAACCGACTTACAGCAGTTGATGTAGTTCACACCGAAACACCCGAACAGAAGAGATGTCGATGAGGAGCCCCTGTGTCTGTAGAAGCTGATCTGCTTACTTGGATTGATTCATTAATCGTAGAAACGCTGGCCTTCTCGCCCGAAGAGGGATTGCCCGGTGGAGCCCGCATGGCGGCGCTAGCGGAGTTGTGCGCCAAGATCTCTCCGGCGGCGATCGACCTCGAAATGATGGAGACGGCGGCGTGCGCCGCGGCCCTCGGGCGGCAAATTCAAACTCCCGGGCCGAACTTCAGCGCCGTGCTGGAAGAACAAATCGAACGGTTGCAGACACTCGCCGACACCGAGTTGTCGGCCCGGCTATCCCGCCAGCGCGTGGCGGCGGGTGGTTCGGCCGAACTGTACCAGGACCTTTCGATGATCGGCGACTTCATTGGGGAAGCGCGCGAGCATCTGGAAATGATCGAAAAGGAGCTACTCCTGCTCGAGCAGGCCCCGCAGAATCCGGAGCCGATCCACGCGATCTTCCGGAGCTTCCACACGATCAAAGGTCTGGCGGGAATCTTTAACCTGGGTTCGACCCGGGATCTGGCCCACGAGGTGGAGACTCTGCTCGATCTGGTGCGCAATGGAGCGTTGCCGGCGACGCCTTCGCTCGTGGATGTGGTCTTGGCGTGCGCGGATCGGCTCGGGGTGATCGTCGACTGTCTGGACGAAGATCGCAGCGGTGTTTCCGTGGTTCTGCCCGATAACGGGGAGTTGCTCGAACGATTGCGCAACGAAATGATGCCTCCGGACGAGGACGTCGTCGTTTCGGTCGTCGCCGGGAGCGGAGGGGGGACGGTGGAAGTGGCGGAGGTCGCTACCTCGAAACGCCGCGGCGAGTCGGCCAATGCGCATGTGAAAGTGGAGACTTCAAAACTGGACTATCTCGTGGATATGGTCGGGGAACTGGTGATCGCCCAATCGCTCGTGCAGCAGGACCCCTCGGTGATTCAACTCGGCGAGCCTCGGCTGGGGCGGAATCTATCGCAACTGGGACGGATTACGACCGACCTCCAGAAGATCGCGATGTCGCTTCGCGTGGTGCCGATTCGCCAGACATTCCAGCGGATGCAGCGCGCCTTCCGCGACTTGGTGAAGAAGTCGGGCAAACTGGCAGAACTGGAACTGGTCGGCGAGGACTCCGAATTGGACCGCTCGATTGTTGAGCAGTTGGCCGATCCGCTGATGCACATGATCCGGAATTCGGTTGACCACGGACTGGAGGCACCCGGCGAACGGGAAAAGACCGGTAAATCGGGGACCGGTAAAGTGCGCCTGGTGGCCTCTCATCAGTCTGGAAACGTGCTGATCGAAGTCTCCGACGACGGGCGGGGTTTGAACCGCGCGAAGATTCTGAAGAAAGCGATTGAGCGGGGCTTGCTGGCCGAGGACGCCAATCCACCGGTCGACAAGATCCTGGAACTGATCTTCGAACCCGGCTTTTCGACCGCGGATCAGATTTCGGATGTCAGCGGACGCGGCGTGGGCATGGACGTGGTGAAGCAACAGATCCAGAAACTCCGTGGGCGAATCGAAATTCGATCCGAGCCCGGGGTCGGGACGACGTTTCTGCTTCGCTTCCCATTGACGCTGGCAATTATTGACGGGCTATCGGTGAAGGTGGCGGGTCAACGCTACATTCTGCCGCTGCACTGCGTGCACGAGATCTTCCGTCCGGTGGCTGACTCGATCTACCGTGTGAGCGGGAACCAAGAGGTCGTGCTGGTCCGCGAACGGGTGGTGCCGCTGCTGCGGCTCTATCAGATGCTGGGCCGGACGCCGGCCTCGACCGACCCCTACGACGGTATCCTGATCGCCGCCGAGATGGAGGGCCGACGCTACTGCCTGCTGGTTGATGAGCTCCTCGGTAAGCAAGAGGTGGTGATCAAGAGCCTGGGCGAGTATCTCGGCACGATGCCGGGGGTTTCGGGCGCGGCGATTATGGGCGATGGATGCGTGGGATTGATTCTGGATCTGGAAGGTATGTTGAGTCGGGAGAGCTTTAATGCCGCTGCCTGAGCTAGCCAGCCCTGAGATGGTCGGCGGGCTCCGGATTCCGGAGGCCGAATTCCGGGAGATCTGCGCCCTGGTGCAGCAGCGGTTGGGGATTGAACTCCGGGCCGGCAAGGAGTCTTTGGTGACCTTGCGGTTGGCCGAGCCGATGCGGCGCGGCGGATTTCGCACGGTGCAGGAGTATCTGCAGGCGGTGAAGCGAGATCCAAACGGTCCGCCGATGCTCGAATTCATTGACTGTCTGACGACGAATCACACGAGTTTCCTGCGCGAGGCCAGTCACTTTGAGTTCTGGCAGCAGGAGGTGTTGCTGACCCAGAAGCACCGGGCGGAACAGCCGGTGTGGTGCGCGGCGAGTTCTTCGGGAGAGGAGCCGTACACGATGGCCATGTGCGCGGTCGAAGCGTTGGGGGAGGCGGCCTATCGGCAGGTCCGAATTTTGGCGACCGATATCTCGCCCGGGATCCTGGAGCAAGCGCGGCGGGCCGTGTATCGGGAGGAGAGGCTGGAGCCGGTCTCGGAAGCCTGGCGCCGGCGTTTCTTCTTGCGCGGGGAAGGGAAGTGGCAAGGCTATTTCCGGGTGAAGCCGGAGATCAAACAGATGGTCGAGTTTCGGCGGTTAAACCTCATTGAGCCCTTGCCGCCGATCGGTCCTTTTTCATCGATTTTTTGCAGAAACGTGATGATCTATTTCAACAGTGCCACTCGGGGACTGGTGGTGGATCAGATGCGCGGGCGCCTGGAGCCCGGCGGATACCTTTTCGTTGGACATGCCGAGAGCTTGAACGGATTGGATTCGCAGATGGAGTACGTGAAACCTTCGGTGTACCGTTTGGCCGGTCCGGGTACCGGCGTTGAAATGGGCACGCGAAAGGGGAGGAAGACAGAGGAGCAATCATGATTCCCAAAGGAAAGAACGCAATTGTAATTGGGGTCTCCGAGTGCCGAACGAGTAAAGACCGGGATAGTTATCTGGTTACTTATGCTCTCGGATCCTGTATTGGTTTGGCGGCATACGACCCCAAATCCGCAGTAGGTGGATTACTGCATTTTCAGCTGCCGGACTCGAACATGGATCGGGAGATGGCCGAGTCGCATCCGGCGATGTTTGCCGATACCGGACTGCAGCTATTACTGACCAAGATGACCCGGTTGGGGGCGGATCCAAAGCGGACGATGATTCGTATCGCGGGTGGGGCGCAGATGATCGGTGGGCCGAAGTTTGCGGGTTTGCAGGGCCACGGCCTGCCGAGCGAAGGCACCGGAGTCGGGAAACAGAACTATCTGGTGATTCGGAAGCTGCTTTGGCGCCACGGGCTTATGCTCGAGGGGGAGGCGGTGGGCGGCGGCCAGGGTCGTACCTTGGGTCTAACGATTGGGACGGGGGAGTTTTGGGTAACCTCTCCCGAGCCGTGCGCGATGGCGATGTAATGTTGCCGATCCGTGCGTTTATTGTACTGAAACGACGAATTCAACCGATGAAGAAGAGTAAGAGGGAAACTGGATATGGCACTACGAGTATTAATTGTCGATGACGCGCCGGCGATGCGGCTCTACATCCGGCGAACACTCCAGATGTCTGGTCTGGCTTTGAGCGCGGTGTTCGAGGCTGGCGATGGCAAGGAAGGTATCGCGGTTTTGGAGCGGGAGCACTTGCAAGGGGCCGGTATTGACTTAGTGTTCACGGACATCAATATGCCGGTCATGAACGGCGAAGAGTTTGTAACCCAGCTCCAGCAGGAGGAACGTCTGCGCGAGGTTCCGGTGCTGGTGATTTCTACCGACGCGACCAAGACGCGGGTACTGCGGTTGCGGGAGTTGGGAGCGCGGGGCTACATTAGTAAGCCGTGCGCGCCGGAGATGATCCGGCTGAAAGTTGAACAAATTCTCGGGAGGGACTATGCTGCCGCGTTGTGCTGATGTGGACTTAGTAGATGCCGCCAGCGAAGTGCTGGGGATGATGTTTTTCACCGACGTCATGAACGGGAATGTGATCGGCGACCCGCCGGACAAGCCGGTAACGGTGAAGGTCGAGTTTCAAGGGGCCAGTTCCGGGATGCTGCACATGAGCATGCCCCGGGAAACGGCCGAAGCTCTGACGGCGAACTTTCTTGGGCTGCCGATGGGAGAGGTGCCGAGTGAGGAGCAGATGAATGACGTCGTGAACGAGCTTGGCAATATGGTTTGCGGTTCGTTTTTGAGCAAACATGAGTCTGAGGAGTTATTCGATTTGTCGAAGCCGGAGATTTTGGCAGCGGCGGCGGAGTTGCCCGCGCAAGTGGCGACCTTGCATCGATCTTTGGAACTCGACAACGGCAAGATGGTTCTGGCTTTGAGTTGGGACCGATTGAATCCGGCGGCGTAGTCGTCGGAGGCAGGTTGGGTAGCGGCCTCTGATTAGAGTGGAGGCCGCTTGGTGAAGAAGGACAAAACGCATGGTAAACAAACGAATTCGGGTACTCGTGGTGGATGACTCGCAGAATATGCGACGGTTGCTGAGCGAGACTTTGGCGAGTAGTCCTCAGATCGAGGTGGTGGGCACGGCTGCCGATCCCTACGAGGCCCGCGATCTGATCGTCGCCTTACGTCCGGATGTGTTGACCTTGGATATTGAGATGCCCAAGATGGATGGCATCACGTTTCTGGGGAAGCTGATGGCGAAGTTACCAATGCCGGTGATTGTGGTCAGTACCTTGTGTCAGCGGGGATCGCAAGCGGTGGTGGAGGCGTTGCGGTTGGGGGCGGTGGAAGCGCTGGTCAAACCGGCGGGGGCGCGGGAGATTCCCGAGTTTCGGCAGCAGTTGCTGTTGAAGGTTTTGGGCGCGGCCGGGGCTCGGTACCGGGGGGCCTTGCCGGCGCATTCGGTGCCGATGCCGGGTGCGCCTCCGGTAGCGCTGGCAACGGGTGTCCCCGGCCGTCCGAGTTCGCGAATATTTGCCGTGGGTGCTTCGACCGGGGGGACGCAGGCGGTTGAGCGTCTGTTGTTGCAGCTTCCGGCCGACATACCGGGGATGGTGGTGGTGCAGCATATCCCGCCCGTGTTTTCGCGCAGTTTTGCTGACCGGCTGAACCAATGCTGTCCGCAGCGGGTGAAGGAGGCTGAGGACGGGGACTTGGTGGAGGATGGTTTGGTTTTAATCGCTCCGGGTGGGCTCCATTTGGTGTTGGCGCGGCAGGGGAATGAGTATCGGGTCCGTTTGCGCAAAGGCCCGCCGGTGCATTATCAGCGCCCAGCGGTCGATGTCTTGTTTCGGTCCGTGGCGGCGGTGGCTGGGGCGAGCGCGTTGGGAGTGATTCTCACAGGCATGGGGTCGGACGGCGCTACTGGTTTGAAGCAGATGCGGGACGGAGGGGCCTGGACAATCGCCCAGAACGAGGAGACCTGTGTCGTCTATGGGATGCCACATGCGGCAGTCGAGGCCGAGGCGGCCTGTGAAGTGTTGGCCCTGGATCGAATCGGGCAGGCAATGTTGCAGGGGTTTAGCCGCGGAGGGCGCGCAAAGCCGTATCATCAAGAGTTGGTCGCCTCGAACTCTTGATGGTGCCGCTTGGGATTAATGAATACCTGGAAAATTACGCTGGAATATGATGGCACGCGCTATCACGGTTGGCAGGAGCAGATTAACGCTCGCTCCGTATTAGGGGCCTTGCGCGAGGCAATCGAGCCCTCCTTCGGGGGGGCTCCCCTCGAATTGATGGGCGCGGGGCGGACCGACGCCGGGGTACACGCGTTGGCCCAAGTAATGCACCTGCGGTTGCCGCGCAATGACCGGCGAACCCCGTTCTATCCGGTCGAGAAACTGCGACGGGATTGGAATGATCGGTTGCCGTCCGATATCTCTATCCTCCGCGTGGAGGAGGCCTCACCGAAGTTTCACGCCCGGCATGACGCGATCGCCCGGTCCTACATCTACCAAATCGCAACGCGCAAGTCCGCCTTCACCAAACGCCATGTATGGTGGATCAAGGAACCTCTGGACCTAGCGGCAATCCAGGCGGCGGCACTGCTGCTGCCCGGCCGGCACGACTTCGTTCGGTTCGCGGCCAAGGATCCTTCGCGTCCAAACGAATCGACGATCGTGGTCGTCGAAGCGGCCGAAATCGCTGTCGAAGATCACATGATCATGATCCGCCTGGAAGCCTCGCACTTTTTGTGGCGGATGGTCCGACGGGTGGTTGGATTGCTCGTAAAGGTTGGCATGGGCGAGGTAACCCTGCAGCAGTTCGAAGCTCTGCTGCAGGGCCAAGGCGGCAAGGAGTTGGACGTGGCGGCATGGACGGCACCGGCCAGCGGCTTGTTCCTGGAGACGGTCACCTACCGGACCTAACTGATGTGAGCGCCTTGGGCTTCAACATACATCATGTAGAGGCTTTGGCTTCCCGTCATAAACAGCTTGTTGCGCTTGGCTCCTCCGAAGCACAGGTTCGAACAGATTTCAGGCAGCTTGATCTGGCCGATCCGCTGGCCATCTGGAGCAAAAATGTGAACGCCGTCGTAACCGTCGCCGACCCATCCGGCGCTAGACCAGATATTGCCGTCGGTGTCGCAGCGAATACCATCGGCGAGTCCGTCGCCGACCCCCTCAAGCTTCATGTTACAAAAGACCCGTCCGTTAGCTAGGCGCTTGCCATCGACGATGTCCCAAACTTTGATGACGCGGGGAGCTTGCGGGTAGTGCGTGGCACCGGTATCGGCAACGTAGAGTTTTTTGTAGTCCGGTGAGAAACACAGGCCGTTGGGCTTAAAAATCTCGTCGGTGAGCATCGTCACTTGCCCGGTTTTGCCGTCGATGCGATAGACGGCCTCCTTGAGAAGGAGTTCGCCTTTGTTGCCTTCGTAATGCATGAGGCTACCGTAGCCGGGGTCGGTGAACCAAATGCTGCCATCGGTGGGATGGACGATAGCGTCGTTGGGGGCATTGAGGATTTTGCCGTTGAACTTGTCGGCGAGGACGGTGACGGTGCCGTTATACTCGTAGCGGGTGACGCGGCGATTGCCGTGTTCGCAGGCGATCTGACGGCCTTCGTAATCGAAGGTATTCCCGTTCGAGTAGCCGACGGGTTGCCGAAAGGTGGAGACCGCGCCATTTTCTTCGAGCCAACGCATCTGGACGTTGTTGGGGATATCGCTCCAGAGAAGATAGCGACCGACCCCATTCCAGGCCGGGCCTTCGGCCCAGAGGCAGCCGGTATAAAGGCGGCGGATGGGCGTATTTCCGAGCTTATACTTGTCAAAACGCTTATCGAGCGAGACGATGTCTGGGTCGGGATACCGAGCCGGTTGAGACCAATCGCGCTTTTGAGCGAGGGCGGCGCCAGTGGCGCCCAGGGTTGCGGTGAGAAAGTTGCGGCGTTGCATATCGGAGTAGAAAAGTATACTGGAGAGCGAAGATGAAGACCATCGGCTTGCGTTTCACCCTTACCTTTTTTTTGACTCTGCTCGGGCTGGGAGCGGCGCCCGCGCCGGCTCGGTCCTGGCCGACGGTGATGGAGCCCGACCGCGAGTCGGGCCGATTTGTCGTGCGGGGAAAAGGCTTTGCGCTTCAGCTCTCGGCGCACGAAATGCGTTTCGTATCCGCGCAAGCGGCGAGTCGCTTGGAGTGGCTGGGCGGGCGACGGCACGCGGTGCTGGCGGGCGAGACGAAGGCGGGCGGCGTGGTCAACGACCTGCGGGGCAACGACGCGCGGGCTTGGCGCCGGGACGTCCCGGTTTGGGAGACGACCCGGGCGGCCGACTTGTACCTGGGGATAGACCTGCTCTATCACAGCCGGGCGGGAGCGTTGGAGTTTGACTTCGAGTTACGTCCTTATGCGGATTGGAAGCAGATTGAGTTTGCTCTAAGGGGGGCGGAGTTAACGACGGCGGGTGAACTCCGGATGGCGAACGGCTTGGCTTGGAAGCGGCCGGTAGCTTGGCAAGGAATCCGGGCGGTGACGGTTTCGTTTGTGCCTCGCGGGGCCGATCGGTTTGGGTTTTCTGTAGGCGAGTACGACAGGGCGAAGCCGCTGGTGATTGACCCGGTGTTGAGCTACTCAACCTATTTGGGTGGGGCACAGGTGGACGACGCGCGGGCGATTGCGGTGGATGCGCAAGGCAGCGCGTACATCATAGGCTCGTCGACTTCGCCGGACTATCCGGGGACGACGCGAGGGCAAACGTTCGGTTCGCAGGACATCGTAGTGGCGAAGTTGAACGCGACGGGCTCCGCGATTGTGTGGGCGACTTACCTGGGTGGCTCGAGCGTGGATGTGGGGCTGGCGATTGCAGTCGACGCTCAGGGGAATGTGTACGGCGGCGGGTCGACGGCATCTACGAATTTCCCGGTTTCCGATACCGCGGTGCAACGGATGTTGGCGGGCGGGAGCGCGGTGACCGACGGCGTCGTAT
>Ga0163144_10016002_pt1 | contig 15397 bp, 15 predicted proteins | sample OliLak19BULKMAT1_FD_123175 | JGI IMG/M metagenome (GOLD analysis project Ga0163144, IMG submission 123175) | Freshwater microbial mat bacterial communities from Lake Vanda, McMurdo Dry Valleys, Antarctica - Oligotrophic Lake LV.19.BULKMAT1 | ecosystem: Environmental > Aquatic > Freshwater >...
ATGATGGCGCGCGTGTTCGCGATCATGACCTTCACCGCCGTCACCGGCAGCATCATCTTCAACTTCACCACCAACGGAAACGGCGAGCTGCTCAGCATCCGCGCCAAGAGCATCGCGCAGGATCCGGTGATGCTGGCCACCATGCTGTTCGTCATCTTCGCATTCGCCTCGCTGGCCCAGCTCGTGGTCGGCAAGATGATCGACCGCTATCCGCTGAAGAACATCTATCTGCCGATCGTGTTGATGCAGGTGCCGCTGTTCCTGATCGCCTCGCAGGCAGAGGGCTGGGCGCTATTCCTGACGGCCCTCGGCTTCATGCTGCTGGTGTTCGGTGCCATTCCCTTCACCGACGCCATGATCGTCCGCTACATCGACGACCGCATGCGCAGCCGCGTGACCGGCGTGCGGCTGGCCATCGGCTTCGGCGTCAGTTCCTTCGTGGTGGCGCTGATCGGGCCGGCAGTGAAGGACGCCGGCTTCCCGGTGCTGCTGATGGTGCTGGCGGGCGTGGCTTTCTGCTCGTTCCTGGCGCTGTCGTTCCTGCCCAGCGAGCGGGACGTCCACACCGTGGCGGCGGCCAAGCCGGCGGAGTAGCAACAAGCCCGCAGAGAAGAACGTCGGTCGCGCGCGCATTGCGCGGCCCCCGGGCGTTTGCGATCCTCCCGGCAAAACAGGGTAGGAGGATCCGATGCTCAAGAGACGCAACGTACTGGCGGCAACCGCCGGCTGGACCATCGTCGGCGCTTCCGCCGTCAGGGCGCAGGCCTGGCCCGCCCAGCAGATCAAGATCGTCGTTCCTTACGGCCCGGGCGGCGCCACCGACACGGCAGGCCGGCTGCTCGCCGAGAAGATGACGTCGCTGGTCGGCCAGCAGGTCATCGTCGAGAACAAGGGCGGCGGCAACACCATCATCGGCATGGAACTGGTCGCCAAGTCGAAGCCCGATGGCTACACGCTGCTGCTCGGCACGACGACGCTCGCCACCAATGCCGCCCTGGGCTTGAAGCAACCCTACGATCCGCTGAAGGATTTCCAGCCGGTCTCGACGCTGGCCGACATTCCCGACTTCATCGCCATCAACAAGGACCTGCCGATCAAGGACTACAAGGGCTTTGCCGAGTGGGTGAACAGCCAGCCGCAGAAGGTGCGTTATGCCACCTCGGGGCTGGGCAACCAGCCGCACCTGTGGGCCGAGCTCTTCAGGGCACGCAACAAGCTCAACCTCGAGAACGTCGCCTACAAGAATGCCGCCGACGCGCTGCGCGACGTCATGGGCGGCCATGTGCCCATCGTCATCGACGTCGTCATGCCGGCCGGCGTGCACGCCGCGCAAGGCCGCCTGACCGGCCTCGTCGTGTCGTCGGAGAAGCGCTCGCCGGTCGCACCGAACGTGCCGACGGTGGTCGAACTCGGCATGCCGGACATGGTGAGCGCGGTGTTCTTCGGCGTGGTCGCGCCGGCCGGCATCCCGCGGCCCGTGCTCGACAGGCTGAACGCGCTGGTCCGCCAGATCATCAAGGAACCCGAGGTCGAGAAGAAGTTCGCCGATCTCGGCTACGTCACCACCGGCTCGACACCCGAGGCGTATCAGGAAAAGCTCAAGTTCGAGACCGAGCGCTGGACCAAGGTGGTCAAGGACAACGGCATCAAAGTCGAGGGCTAGCGACGGTGGCGTCGCCGTCGGCCGTTCCCGTTCCCGCCACCCATCTCGACGCCGCGCGCGACGCCGAGCCTGCGACGAAGGCCGCCAATGCCGCGATGGCGGCGCATCTACCGTTCGCCGACGTCGCCGATTTCGAGGCGGCGAAACGGGGACTGATCGCGCCGGTGCCTGACGGCATGGTGCGCACGGCGGGCGGGACGGTGCTGTGGAACCTCGGCGAATATGCCTTCATCGACGGCGAGCTGGCGCCGGCCACGATCAATCCCAGCCTGTGGCGCATGGCCCGGCTCAACATGGCCAACGGGCTGTTCAAGGTCACCGACCGGCTCTACCAGCTCCGCGGCTTCGACATCGCCAACATGACGGTGATCGAGGGCGACAGCGGTCTGATCCTGATCGATCCGCTGACGACGGCCGAGGTCGCGCGGGCAGCGCTCGAACACTACTGGGCGCATCGGCCGAAGAAGCCGGTCGTGGCGGTGATCTACACCCACAGCCACGTCGATCATTTCGGCGGCGTCCGCGGCGTCGTCGACGAAGCCGACGTGAAGTCCGGCAAGGTGCCGGTGATCGCGCCTCAGGGGTTCATGGAAGCGGTCTCGGGCGAGAACGTGCTGGCGGGGCCACCGATGATCCGACGCGCCCAGTTCCAGTTCGGTTCCCTGCTGCCGCGCGGGCCGCGCGGCCAGGTCGATGCCGGCCTGGGCAAGGGCGTGGCGCGCGGCACGTCTGGCCTGATCGCGCCGACGCAGTCGATCGCGCAGGCGGTCGAGGAGCACACGATCGACGGCATCCGGATCGTGTTCCAGCTGGCGCCCGAGACCGAGGCGCCGGCCGAGATGCACATGTTCTATCCGCAGCTCGGCGTGCTCAACATGGCGGAGAACGCCTGTCCGCTGCTGCACAACTTCATTCCTCTGCGCGGTGCCGTGGCGCGCGATCCGCGCATCTGGGCCAAGTACATCGGCGATGCCATCGGCATGTACGGTCCCGCCACCGAAATCCTGATCGGGCAGCATCACTGGCCGGTGTGGGGCAAGGCGGCGGTGATCGACTATCTCGAGGCGCAGCGCGACCTTTATAAGCACATCCACGACCAGACCCTGCGATACATGAACAAAGGTTGGCGGCCGGCCGAGATCGCCGAGGCGATCGACCTGCCACAGGGCCTGGCCGAGCGCTGGTCGGTGCGTGGCTACTACGGCACCGTCAATCACAACGTGAAGGCGGTCTATCAGCGGTATCTCAGCTGGTACGACGGCAACCCGTGCAATCTCCATCCGCTGCCGCCGGCGCCCGCCGCCGCCAAGTTCGTCGAGTACATGGGCGGCGCGGCGGCGGTCATCGCGCGGGCCAGGATCGACTTTGCCAAGGGTGAGTTCCGCTGGGTGGCGCAGGTGATGAAGGAGGTCGTCTACGCCGAACCGGCGAACAAGGAAGCGCGTGCGCTCTGTGCCGATGCGCTGGAGCAGATGGGCTACCAGGCCGAGTCGGCCACCTGGCGCAACGCCTTCCTCTATGGCGCGCAGGAGTTGCGGCACGGCGTCTTCCAGATGCCGGCGCGGGGCACCATGGGCGCCGATACGCTGGCCGGCCTCACGACCGACGTGTTCTTCGACCTGATGGCGATCCGGCTCGACGCGGCCAAGGCCGCCGGCCAGTCGATGGTGCTGAACTGGCAGTTCATCGACCGGGACGAGAAGCTGGCGCTGACGCTCAAGCACAGCACGCTCAGCCATCGCATGGGCGAATGGTCCGGATCGGCCGCGGCCTCGATCACGACGACACGCGCCACCCTCGATGCCATCGTGTTGCGCAAGACCGCCGCGGTCGAGGCGATGCAGGCGGGAGCCCTCAGGATCGACGGCGATCCTTCGAAGTTCGCGCTGCTGTTCGGCCTGCTCGATCAGCCCGCCGGCTTCATGTTCGACGTCCTCACGCCCGGCGAAGGCCGCCAGGCGCCGCGAGGCGCTTGACATCGGGCGGTCCGACCTCTGTGATGCACGCAAGAAAACGCGCAACAGCGTGCCGTCATTTTGGGAGGAAGATCATGACCATGCGTATTGGGCGTCGCCTGCTGGGCAGCGCAGTCGCTGCGGCGGCTGCTTTGGGCTTCGCGGGCATCGCCGCGGCCCAGGAGAAGAAGATCAAGATCGGCGTGATCTACGACCTCACCGGCCCGCTGGCCGGCGGCGGCTCGGAATTGCACCATCTCGGTGCCAAGATCATGATCGACAACTTCATCAAGCTGGGCGGAGTCGAGGGCTACAAGATCGAGGCGGTCTACGCCGACGCCCAGAGCAAGCCCGACGTCGCCATCAACGAAGCCGTGCGCCTGATCGAGCAGGAAAAGGTCGACATGGTGCTGGGCTTCTTCTCGTCGGCGCAGTGCGTGCCGGTGGCGGCCCGCGTCGAGCAGCTCAAGAAATTCATGTGGATCACGACCTGCATCTCCTCGGCGGTGCTCGAGAACCGCAACCTCAAGTACGTCTTCCGCACCCAGCCCTCGGGCTCGCAGTTCGGCGAGCTGTCGATGGACTTCATCGCCGCGAACGCCAAGGCCAAGCTCGGTAAGGATCCCAAGGACGTGCGCGTGGCGATCATCCACGAGGACGGCGCCTACGGCGTCGACGTCGCCAAGGGCAACGAGGCCGGCGCCAAGAAAGCCGGTTTCAACATCGCGCTCAAGGAAGGCTACGCCGCCACGGCGCCCGATCTGTCGGCGCTGATCACCAAGCTGAAGCGCGCCCGGCCGGACGTCATCTTCCACACCGGCTACAACCCCGACATCACGCTGTTCCATCGCCAGGCGCGTGAAGGCGGTCTCAAGTTCAGCGCCCTGATCGGCCACGGCGCCGGCTACGGCGTCTACACCAAGCTCAAGGAAGGCCTGGGCGTCGACGCCAATTACTTCTTCAACGTCGACCCGATCTCGATCTGGGACACCAACCAGAAGGCGCTCGACCAGAAGCTGCTGCCGCTCATCAAGATGGTCGGCGACGAATACGACAAGGCCAAGCCCGGCACGACGATCCGTTCGGCGCACGTCGGCATGGCGGCCTCCAACACCTACGTCTTCTTCACCGAGGTGCTGCCGCGGGCGATCAAGAAGTACGGCGGCATCGATGCCGAGGCGCTGCGCAAGGCCGCCCTCGAAGTCGATCTCCCGGAAGGCGGCACCATGCTGGGCTTTGGCGTGAAGTACGCGGGCGAAGGCTCGCCGATTGCCGGCCAGAACGAGCGTGCCAGCCCGGTCGTCGTGCAGTACGTCGATGACAAGTCCTACGTGGTGTGGCCCAAGAGCCAGGCCCAGCGCGACGCCGTCATCCCGTTCCCCGCCGGCACCGTCTACTCGCCCAAGTAACAGCCCAAGTACAAGTAACACCCGTCCGAAGAGGCTGTGCGCAGGTGCTCGTCGTCGAAAGTCTGGTCAAGCGTTTCGGCGGGTTCACGGCCGTAAACAATGTGTCGTTCAAGGTCGAGAAGGGCGAGATTCTCGGCCTGATCGGCCCCAACGGGTCGGGTAAGAGCACGATCTTCAACATGCTCTCGGGGACATTTCCCCCGAGCGCGGGCTCGATCCTGTTCGAAGGCAGCGAACTCGCCGGCCTGCCGCCGCACAAGATCATCAACCGCGGGATCGGGCGGACCTTCCAGATCCCGCGGCCGTTCCGCCGGCTGTCGATCTTCGAGAACGTGGCGCTGGCCGGCTATTACGGCCAGGGCGGGGGGAGCGGCAGCCACAGCCGCATCAAGGCGGGCGAGTCGGCCGAGCGGGCGCTGGCGGCGGTCGGCCTGCCGGTCGACCGCAATGCCAGCGTCGATGGCCTCGGGGCAGCGGGACTGAAAAAGCTCGAACTTGCCAAGGCGCTGGCGACCGAGCCCACCCTGCTGCTGGCTGACGAAAGCCTGGGCGGTCTCGACGAGCACGAGATGGACCAGGCCGCCGACATGCTGCGCCGCATCCGCGACGATCTCGGCATCACCATCATCTGGGTCGAGCACATCATGGGCGTTCTGATGCGCGTGGTCGACAGGGTCATGGTGCTGGATCACGGCGAGAAGATATCCGAGGGATTGCCGGCCGCGGTGGTGAGCGACCCGCGGGTCATCGAGGTCTATCTCGGCACCGACGTCGACGCGACCCAGGCGGTCACGGCGGCGGCGGCACGCTGAAGGAATGCCCTCGATGCTCGAATTGAAATCGGTCGACGCCGGCTACGGAACATTCCAGGCGCTTTTCGGCACCTCCCTCGAGGTCAAGGCCGGCGAGGCGGTGGGCGTGATCGGGCCCAACGGTGCCGGCAAGACGACGCTGATGCGGGTGATCTCCGGACTGATCCGGCCGACCAAGGGCGCGATCGCGATGGAAGGCACCGATGTGCTGACGACGCCGCCGCATCGCATCATCGAACTCGGGATCGCGCACGTGCCGGAGAATCGCCGGCTGTTTCCCAGACTGACGGTCGAGGACAATCTGCGCATGGGCGCCTTCACGCCCGCCGCGCGCCCCAAGTTCGCGCAACGCCTGGAGTTCGTGTTCGACCTGTTTCCGCGCATGAAGGAGCGGCGCGGCCAGCTCGCCGGCACGATGTCGGGCGGCGAGCAGCAGATGTGCGCCATCGGCCGCGCCCTGATGTCGGACCCCAAGCTTCTCCTGCTCGACGAGCCGTCGGCCGGCCTTGCGCCGGTCGTCGTCCAGCAGGTGTTCGAGCTGGTGAAGCGCATTCGCGCCAGCGGACTCACCGTGCTGATCGTCGAGCAGAATGTGAAGCAGGTGCTGCGCGTGGTCGACCGCGCCTATCTGCTCGAAGCCGGCACCATCCGCATCTCGGGCACGTCGGCCGAACTGCTGGCGAGCGACACGATCAAACAGGCGTATCTCGGCGTCTAGGGCAGGTTGATGATGGCGGACATATTCGACGTTTATCTGGCCGAGGCGATCATCAGCGGCATCCTGCTGGGCGGCGTGCTGGCGCTGCTGGCGCTGGGCCTCAACCTGATCTTCGGCGTCATCGACGTCACCTGGATCTGCTACGCCGAGCTGATCATGCTCGGCATGTACGCACTCTACTATTTCTATTCCGTCTTCGGCCTGCCGATGTGGGTCGCCGCACCTGCCTGCATCGCGATCGTGGCGGTGCTGGGCCTGCTCCTGCATTACATCGTGATCGCACCGCTGCTCGATGCGGCGCCGATCAACCAGTTGCTGGCGACCGGCGGCGTGCTGTTCTTCCTGCAGAGCTTCGCCACCGTCGCCTTCGGCATCGACTTCCGCAATCTCGGCATCCGCCTGCCGGTGCTGGCGCTGGGCGAGATGCATTTCAGCTATGCCCGACTGCTGGCCTTCGGCGCGGCGCTGGCCGGCATGGTGGTGGTCTACCTGTTCATGACGCGGACCTATATCGGCACGGCGATCCGCGCCATCTCGCAGGACCGCCAGATCATGGCGCTGATGGGCGTCGACACAAGGCGGCTCTATCTCGTTACCTCGGCGATCGGCGGTGCGCTGGCCGGCCTTGCGGCCTGCCTGCTGGTCCTGCAGTACGACGTCCATCCCTTCGTCGGTCTGTCTTTCGGGCCCATCACCTTTCTGATCTGCGTGCTGGGCGGCCTCGGCAACTTCATCGGCGGCTTCGTCGCCGCCTTCCTGTTCGCGCAGATCATCTCGCTGGGCGGCCTCTACTCCGACCTCGAATGGGGTTACGTGCTGGCCTTCGCTTTCTTCATCGTGATGATGTTCATCCGGCCCGCCGGACTGTTGGCGAGACGCCAGTGAAGACGCTCATGAATCCGCGCCACCTGCTCTGGGCGGTCGCCGCGGTGGCGCTGGTCGCGCTGCCGTTCGTCTATCGTCAGCCCTATCATCTGCACGTCCTGGTGCTGATTCTGATCTGGTCTTTCGCCTACACCTCGTGGTCGGTGATGGGCCGCTTCGGGCTGGTGTCGCTGGGGCACGGCGGCTTCATGGGGGTCGGTGCTTACGTGACCGCGCTCCTGTGGAACCATCTCGGCATGTCACCGTGGCTCGGCATCCCGATCTCCCTGGTCTGCGCTGGCGCGCTCGCGCTGATCGTCGCTTATCCGTGCTTCCGCTTCCGCATCACCGGGCATTATTTCGCGCTGGTGACGCTCGCTCTGTCGGGCATCGTGCTGCAGATCATCACGGCGACCCGCGACCTGACGGGCGGCTCGCTGGGCTACACGCCCGAGCGCACCAAGGGCAGCGGCCTCGCTGCCCTGCAGTTCGTCGACAAGGAGACTTGGTATCTGATCGCTCTGGCGGTCTGGGCGGTCGGCATCGCGATCTGGTACTGGATCGATCGCAGCATGATCCGCTACGCCATGGAGGCGATCTCCGAGGATGAGGACGCCGCCGCGGCGGCCGGCATCAACGTCACCGCCGAGAAGCTCAAGATCACCGTGTTGAGCGCGGTCATGACTGCTCTGGCCGGCGCCCTGTACTGCCAGTATCAGATGTTCATCTCCCCCGACACCGTGAGTGGCATCTCGGTTTCATTGCAGATGGTGTTCGCCGCCGTGGTCGGCGGCATCTACGTCGCCCTGGGCCCGACCGTCGGCGCCATCATCACCATCATGCTGGCGGAGGGGCTGCGGATCGGCTTCGGGACCAAGGCAGTGGGCTGGGATAACCTCGTCTACGGCGTTTTACTGGTCGTTTTCATCATCTTCCTTCCCAAGGGCATTCTTGGTAGCTTGCTTGCGCGTATGAAGTCGTCAAGCAAGCGATAGAATGGATGAGTTTGATTTTGTCGTCGTCGGGGCCGGATCCTCGGGGGCGCCTATCGTCGATCGCCTGACGGCGTCGGGGCGCCATAGCGTCCTGTTGCTGGAGGCCGGACCGGACGACAACACCAATCGCTGGCTGTCGATCCCGCTGGGTTTCGCCAAGACTTTCCTCGACCCCAATGTGAACTGGAAGTTCGCCACCCAGCCGGAGGCCGAACTAGGCGGTCGCCGTGTCTACTGGCCACGTGGCAAGGTCGTGGGCGGATCGAGTGCCATCAACGGCATGGTCTATGTCCGGGGCTTGGCCTCGGACTACGACCGCTGGCGCCAGATGGGCAACCAGGGCTGGTCGTTCGACGACTGCCTGCCGTATTTCAAGCGCCTCGAAGCCTATCCCGGCGGCGCGTCGGACCTCCATGGCGGCGACGGCCCGGTGAAGATCACCCAGGACGAGTACCGCAACGAGATCGGCGAGACGTTCCTGGCCGCCTGTGCCGAGGTCGGCCTGCCGTCCATTGCCGACTTCAACGGTCGTGGCGAGGAGGGCTCGGGCCTGTATCACGCGACCGTCAGCGATGGCCGCCGGGTCTCGACCGGCAGGGCCTATCTCGCGCCGGCGCGTCGTCGTTCCAATTGCCGCGTCGTGACCGGCGCCCTGGTCGAGCGCATCAACGTCGCCGACGGGCGCGCCACGGGTGTGACCTACCGCAAGGACGGCCAGACCGTGACGGTACAGGCACGCTGCGAGGTCGTGGTCTCCGCCGGTGCCGTCGGGTCGCCGCAGCTGTTGCAGCTTTCGGGGATCGGGCCGGCCGCGCTGCTGGGCGGCTTCGGCATTCCGGTCGTCCGCGACCTGGCCGGCGTGGGCGAGAACCTGCAGGATCACTGGGGTGTGCGCTCGACCTACCGGACATGGTGGCGCCTCACCGTGAACGACGACATCAATCTGTACCATCGCCGGCTGAGTGCAATGGTCGAATATGCGCTGCTGCGGACCGGGCCGTTGACCGCCAGCCCGGCCTTCGCAGGTGCCTTCGTGCGGTTGATGCCGCAGTCGGACGAGCCCGACACCCAGTTGCATTTCTTTCCCTGGTCGACCGACCGGATCGATCGCGGTCCCCACAAGTTCTCAGGCTTCACGATCCTCACCAACCAGTCCCGGCCGGAAAGCCGCGGCCACATACGCATTTCCTCGCCGGATCCTGCGGCACCGCCCGCGATCGTCGCCAACTACCTGTCGTCGGACCTCGATCGGCAGGCGACGGTGGCGGGCGTCAAGTTCGTGCGCCTTCTTGCCCGCACGACGGCCCTGTCGCGGATCCTGACGGAAGAGCTTCTGCCGGGAGTCGAGGCGTGGAGCGACGAGGATTTCCTCGACCATGCCCGCAAGGAGGGGCAGTCGGCATACCATCCGGTCGGCACCTGCCGCATGGGAAGCGACGCCGGCGCCGTGGTCGATGCCAGGCTGCGCGTGCACGGTATCGCCGGCCTTCGCGTCGCCGATGCCTCGATCATGCCGATCCTGGTGTCCGGCAACACCAACGCCGCCTGCATGATGATTGGCGAGAAGGCTGCCGACCTAATCCTGGCCGACGCGCGATAGCGCGAAGATTTCCAGCGGCGCGTTGCGGCCGCGGACGTCGAGCGTGGGCAGCGGTTCGGCGGCGAGGTCCGAGGGCAACGCCATCGACTTCAGCAGTTCGGCGGACACCAGAACGTCGCGGCCCCGCGCCTTGGCGGCCTCGAGCAGGCGCGCCGCCACGTTCAGCGTGTCGCCGACATAGGCGATCTCGCGCCTGAGGTCGCCGATTTCGCCGGCGACGATCTCGCCGCAATGGAGGGTCGCCCGGAACTCCGGCACGACGTCGAATCTTGTGCGGTACCGCTCGCCGTGGGCGGCAATGAAATCGTGGACAATGAAGGGGCAGGCGAGGCAGTCGCCATTGGCCAGCGCCGGGCCGGCTGACCAGGTCAGGATCGCCTCGTCGCCCACATACTTGTGGATTTCGGCATCGCATTCGAGTGCCGCATCGGCGACGTCGCGAAAGAAGTCGTTGAGCAGTTCGTGGAAGCGGATGGGCCCCAGCCGCTCGGCGTGTCCGGTCGAGTCCTTCATGTCGATCAACAGGAAGACCTTCTGCTCGCGCCTGGGCTGGACGTAGCGGCCGGTCAGCAGGTTCTTGAGCGTGACCCAGCCCAGCAGGCGGCCCATCTCGAAGGCAAAGGTGCCGATGAACACCATGAGCGCCCCGAAGACGAAGGAATTGACCATGATGCGATCGAACTCTAACGGCCGGCCCATGATGCCATTGAAGACCAGCCGCACGAGGACCGTGCCGCCGACGATGCAGACCAAGTAGTAGACGTTCTTGAACGCAAGATAGGCGAGTAGTGGCAGGCGCCGCATGCGTCGCGCAAATGCCCAGTGCGTGCGATAGACTTCGAACAACACGATCGGCGTGGCCACCGTAATGGCGTTCACGACACCCAGCAGCGAGGACACGAGCCGTGAGAAACCGGGCGGTGCTGCAAGGTAGCCGAACACAGCGCTGGCGGCGGCGCTCACCAAGACCACGATGACGATGGTCCGCCGATCCCGTCCCGCGCGGTGGCCCGCCTTCATTGGAGGCGCCGGGCGAGCGCGCGGGCGAAGGTCGCGTGGTCGACGTTGCCGCCCGAGCAGACCACGGCGACAGCGCGGCCTTTTACCGGCAGCTTGCCCGTGAGCGCCGCCGCCAGGGCGACCGCACCGCCCGGCTCGACCACCAGCTTGAATTCGCGGAACGCCACTTCCATGGCGTCCAGCACCTCCTCGTCGGTGACGACCAGTCCCGGCCCCAGCAGCTTCAGCGCGAGCGGGAAGGTGACGTCGCCCGGCGTCGGCGCCAGCAGGGCGTCGCAGATCGAGCCGCTGAGCTTGGCGTTGGTCTGCCTGGTGCCGGAGCTGAGCGAGCGCGCGAGATCGTCGAAGCCCGCCGGTTCGCCGGCATGCACGCTGGTCGACGGGCTGAGGCCTTTGACGGCCAACGCGATCCCCGTCGACAGGCCGCCGCCCGAGCAGGGAGCGGCGACGGCATCGAGCGTGATGCCCAACGTCTTGGCCTGCTCCACGATCTCGAGGCCCGCCGTGCCCTGCCCGGTCAGGATCCAGGCATGGTCATAGGGCGGCACGACCGTGGCGCCGGTCTTCCGGGCGATGCCGAGGCCGATCTCCTCGCGGCTGTCTTTTACGCGGTCGTAGAGCACGATCTCTGCACCTGATGCCCGTGTGTTGGCGACCTTCAGCGCCGGCGCGTCGGCCGGCATGACGATGGTCGTCTTCACACCCAGCAAGCGGCCGGCTTCGGCGAGCCCTTGCGCATGATTGCCCGACGACCAGCCGACCGCACCTTTCTTGCGGTCGGCCTCGCTCATCGACGCCAAAAAATTGTAGGCGCCGCGCAGCTTGAACGAGCCGGTGCGCTGCAGGCACTCGGCCTTGACGAACAGCCGGCCGCCCAGCATCGCATTGACGCGCGAATTCTCGAGCAGCGGCGTGCGGATCGTGATTCCCTCCAGGCGGCCGGCGGCAGCTTGGACGTCAGCGAAAGCAGGAAGCGAAGTCATTACGAAACACCCAGGAGAGCAGGAAGTCGGGAAAGATCGCCGAGCTGGCCCGCCAGCACGCCGGGCAGACCATCGTCGGGCGCGCCGGCGCGGTTGACCCACACGGTACGAAAACCGAAATGCGCCGCGCCATGCGCGTCCCAGCAATTCGACGACAGGAAGCAAACCTTGTCCGGCGCGACGCCGCAACGGGCCTCGACCAGACGATAGACCTCGGGCGCGGGCTTGAAGACGCCGACCGAATCGACGCTCAGCACGGCTTCGAAGCGTGCGGCGAGGCCGGAGGCGACGACCATCGGCTCCAGCATTTCCGGATTGCCGTTGGACAGGATCGCCAGCCGCAGGCCGGCGCGCTGCAGCGTGTCCAGCATGGCCGGCACCTCGGGAAAGGGGTCGAGGGCGAGATAGGCGCCCATCAATTTCTCACGCGCGCCAGGGACGGAGATATCGTGCGCAGCGAGGCAATGGTCGAGCGCCTCGCCCGTCACCTGCCAGAACGGCGCGTAGGCGCCCATGCCGTTGCGCAACCACGTGTACTGGATCTGCTTTTGCCGCCACATCTCGGCCAGCGCGTCGGCCTTCGGTCCGATCGCGCCGCGATGGCGCGCAACCGCCGAGTTGAAGTCGAACAGCGTGCCATAGGCATCGAACACGCAGAGTGTCGTCATGAATTGCTCCGGGGCACGCAAGACCGTAGGCTAACAAGCATGTTCATCGCCATCGTTCAAATCCCCATGGAAAAGCGGCCGCGCGACGCTGCCGTCGAGGCCGCCGCGAAATCGGCGCCGACTTACACCGCGCTCGGCGCCAAGGGCCTGCTGCGCAAATACTACCTCAATGGCGAGGCCGGCGGCGGCGGGGTCTATCTCTGGCGTTCGGAAGCGGCGGCCCGCGCCTGGTACACGCCGGAGTGGGAAAAGCGCATGGCGGCGGCGTTCGGCGCCCCACCCACCGTCACCTACTATGACAACCACGTCGTCGTGGACAATGAAGCAGGCGCGGTTCGCGTCGAGGGGAAAGACTGAGATGCAAAAGCGTAGATTGGGACGGACCGGCCTCGAAGTTTCAGTCCTGGGCTACGGCGCGGGCGCCGTCGGCGGGTTGTTCACCAAGGGCACGGCGGCCGACCAGGAGCGTGCCGCGGCGCGCGCCATCGAAGCCGGCATCAACTATTTCGACACCGCCTCGACCTACGGCAACGGCGAATCCGAGCGCAACCTCGGCCGCGCGCTAAAAAGCCTGAAGGCCGACGTCGTCGTCGGCACGAAATTCCGGCTGACCGCCCAGAACCGCGCCGATGTCGCGGGTTTCGTCGCGCAGTCGCTGGAGGACAGCCTGAAGCGCATGGGCCGCGACCATGTCGATCTCCTGCAGCTCCACAATCCGCTGGTCGCCACTGACGCCGGCGACAGGCTCGCCATCGAAATCGCGCTGAACGAAGTGGTGCCGGCGCTGGAGAAGCTGCGCAAGGCCGGCAAGACGCGCTTCATCGGTTTCAGCGGCGTCGGCGAGCCCGCGATGCTGCTGCGCGCCGTCGACTCGAAGCTCTTCGACACGGTGCAGGTCGTCTACAACGCGCTGAACCCCAGCGCCGGCGGCCCGCTGCCCAAAGGTGCACCCGGCCTCGACTACGGCCGCCTGCTCGACAAAGCGAAGGCGGCCGACATGGGCACCATCATCATCCGCGCGCTGGCGGGCGGCGCACTGAGCGGCACCACCGACCGCCATCCGCTCGCCATGCAGGAGGTCCCGCCAATCGGTTCGGCGCCGGACTTCGCAAGTGATGTGGCGCGCGCGAAGCAGCTCGAGCCGCTGGTGCACGAAGGCGCGGCCACGAGCCTCACCGAATTGGGCGAGCGCTTTGTGATCTCCCATCCCGCCGTCTCGACGATGCTGATCGGCTACTCGACGCTCCAGCATCTCGAGGAGGCGATTGCGGCGGTGAACAAAGGGCCGCTGCCGGAGGCGGTATTGAGGCGGATTAGGTAGGGCGACCCTTCAGAGATTACGCTGAAGCGTCGTCCGAGTAGGCGCCAAACGATGGTGATCTGTCTGGCTGAATTGCGAAGCGAACTCTTAACTCGTCTCGCTCGGCACCACGCGTATCATCAAAGCGAACTGGCAGGACGTACTCGTGCTCTTCCGCTATCGCCCGGCTCAACGCGGCGCGTCGCTCGTGACGTGTCCACTTCTTGTTAACGTATTCATTTGAAATGAACATTACGACGTACGAGGCGTCGGCTGCGAACAACTGATGAAAGAATTCGATTCCGTCCTTTCCCCAAAGTGTGAGTGCTTCGAACTCATCGTAGAATACTGAAATGCCTCGTGCTTGTAGCGCATGGGCGACAGCGCTCACGTAGCTGCGTTGCTCGCCTGCAAACGATAGCGCGACTTGGTATGTAGACTTGGGTGCATCAACGCCGGCCTTTGAGTCGCTGAGCGATGCCGTAGAGGTACTAGCGCCGGCTGGAAATAGAGCTTGCTTTATTGCCGCTGTCTGATGGGCAATATCGGCCGGAGACAAGTCAGTCCAGGTACCGAAATCGTGCTCTGGTGGAAAGTTGATGCCGTCACCACGGAGGATGGCATCCTTCTGGATGGTCGCGTGTCGCACCGTTTGAATGAATGCAATCAGCAGATTGGCACTCTCGTCGATGGCGGCTTCGGCTGATTCTCGCTCGTAGACCCGCACACGTTCTTCTAGCCAAGCTAGCTGTTCAACGACGTCCTTTCGCACTCCTCTTACAATGGCATCCCAAAACACAAGATGGGGACTACCCTCGAACCCGATTCCTGAATAGGTAGCCATGCGCCCATCAAACATATCAATCTCGACGGTGCGTTGGCCCTTGATGTGGTGCCATTTAAAGAGCCATTCATTTTTGAACCAACGGACTCGTTGATCCAGACGTAGCTTGAGTTGGGTGCCCGTAGGTGTCATTCGCTTAGTCTCACGGTGGAGAAGAACGCCTTCAAGTGATTGGCGCATACGGCGGTGAGTAGGCAAATTGCCTTCGATAAGTCGCCTTTGACTGTCCGTATATCCGAGTATATACGAGAGATGAAATGACAGTCACCCGAACCCGAACCTTCCGAAGCGGCAACAGCGAGGCCATCCGCCTGCCGAAGGACATTGCCTTCGGCGAAGACGTCGAACTCGTGATCGTCCGCTCCGGCGACGTGATGACGATCTATCCGGCCGCCACGTCCATCCCCGCGATGATCAAGCGCTTGCGCGCCTTGCCCGCGCCGCCCAGCATCGAGCGGCGCGACGATGAGGAACTGACGGAGCGGCGGGGCCTCTAGGTCGTGGCCTACCTGCTCGATACCGATGTCGCCATCCATCTGCGCGATGGCGATACCGCGGTCACGGCC
>Ga0163144_10016004_pt1 | contig 15396 bp, 11 predicted proteins | sample OliLak19BULKMAT1_FD_123175 | JGI IMG/M metagenome (GOLD analysis project Ga0163144, IMG submission 123175) | Freshwater microbial mat bacterial communities from Lake Vanda, McMurdo Dry Valleys, Antarctica - Oligotrophic Lake LV.19.BULKMAT1 | ecosystem: Environmental > Aquatic > Freshwater >...
GGCGCTCGTCGCACACCGTGACGCGACGCGCGACGTCAGCATGCGGTCCCTCTTCGCCAGTGACCCAGCGCGCTTCGCGTCGTTCTCGCGCTCGCTCGGCGAGCTGTTGGTCGACTACTCGAAGCAGCGCGTCACGCAGGAGACGATGGCGCTGCTGCACGCCCTCGCGCGTGCGACGGGAGTCGAGGACGAGCGCGCGCGCATGTTCGGCGGCGAGCACATCAATGGCACCGAAGATCGCGCGGTGCTGCACGTCGCGCTGCGCAACCGCAGCGGCAATCCCGTGCGCGTCGACGGCGTCGACGTGATGCCCGCGGTCGACTCCGTGCTCGCGCGCATGCGCGATTTCAGCGCGCGCGTCCGCGAAGGCACGTGGACCGGGCACACGGGCAAGGCGATCACCGACATCGTGAACATCGGTATCGGCGGCTCCGATCTCGGCCCGGTGATGGTGACAGAAGCGCTGCGTCCGTACTGGCACGCACGCCTGAAGCCGCACTTCGTCTCCAACGTCGACGCCACGCACATCGCCGAGGCGCTGCAGCGCTGCGATCCGGAGACGACGCTGTTCATCGTCGCGTCCAAGACGTTCACTACGCAAGAGACGCTGACCAACGCGCGGACCGCGCGCGCCTGGCTCGTCGACGCGCTGCGCAGCGAAGAGGCCGTCGCCAAGCACTTCGTCGCGCTCAGCACCAACGCCGAAGCGGTCGCCGGGTTCGGTATCGACACCGACAACATGTTCGGTTTCTGGGACTGGGTGGGCGGTCGGTATTCGCTGTGGTCCGCGATCGGACTGCCGATCATGCTGATGGTCGGCGGCGCTGCGTTCGACGAATTGCTCGACGGCGCGCACGCGCTCGACGAGCACTTTCGCACCGCGCCCATCGCGGATAATCTGCCGGTGACGCTCGCGCTGCTCGGCGTCTGGAACAGCAACTTTCTCGGCGCTGGGTCCCACGCCATCCTGCCCTACGATCAGTATCTCCACCGCTTTCCCGCGTATTTTCAGCAGGGCGACATGGAGTCGAACGGGAAGGGCGTCGACAAGCACGGTCGGCGGATTACCACCTACGACACGGGTCCAGTCATCTGGGGCGAGCCCGGTACCAATGGGCAACACGCGTTCTATCAGCTGATTCATCAGGGGACGCGCCTCGTGTCGTGTGACTTCATCGCGCCGATCGAGTCGCACAATCCGATCGGCAGCCACCATCGCCTGCTGCTCGCGAACTTCTTCGCACAGACAGAGGCGCTGATGCGCGGCAAGACCGCCGACGAGGCGCGCGCTGAGCTGCAGAGGGCTGGCATCGCTGCGGCCGACGTCGAGCGGCTGGTGCCCCACAAGACCTTCACCGGCGATCGTCCGACGACGTCGATCCTCGTGCAGAAGGTCACGCCGTTCACCCTCGGTCAGCTGGTGGCGCTCTATGAGCACAAAATCTTCGTGCAGGGCGTGATCTGGGACGTCTTCTCCTTCGATCAGTGGGGCGTCGAGCTCGGCAAGCAGCTCGCCAATGCCATCCTCCCGGAGCTCGAGGGCGACGCGCCAATTGGCACGCACGACGCGAGCACCAATGGTCTCATCAATGCTTACAAGGCGCGACGCGCGAACTGAGCATGCCAGTCTACGCGCTGAGCGTGCCAGTCTCCGCTAACCGGGTCACGCAGTGCGCTTGAGCCACAACATGCTGAGCGGCGCGAGATCGATGGCGGCGCTGCACGGCAGATCGTACTTCGGCTGATCGTCGGTCGCGAAGTCGGCGCGGTCGGCGCTGCGTGATCCCCCGAATTCTGCGGCTTCGGTGTCGAGCAGCACGCGATAGGTGCCAGCGGCCGGCAGCGCGACGCGGTAGCCGGGGTGCGCGGCGCCAGAGAAATTGCCGATGCAGATGATCTCCTCTCCTGTGGAAGGCGCGATGCGGCGGTACACGATCACGTTGGCGTCGCGATCGTCGGGATCAATCCAGCGAAACGCGCTGTGCGTGCCGTCCGCCTCGTAGAGCGCCGGCTCGTGCGTGTAGAGGTGATTCAGCTGCTTGATCAGCGCGTGCATGCCTGCGCCGAGAGGCTCCGAAAGGCGATGCCAGTCGAGGCTGCCGTCATGGTTCCACTCGGTTCCTTGCGCGATCTCGCCGCCCATGAACAGCAGCTTGCGGCCTGGGCGCGACCACATCGTCGCGTAGAGCGAGCGCAGGCCTGCGTGCTGCTGCACGACATCGCCGGGCATCTTCGCCAGTAGCGAGCCTTTCAGATGGACGACCTCGTCGTGTGAGAGCGGCAGTACGAATGCCTCGCTGTCCATGTAGACGACGCCGAAGGTGAGGCGGTGATGGTGGCTGTTTCGCCCGACGGGATCGTGGCGAAAGTAGTCGAGCGTGTCGTGCATCCAGCCCATATCCCACTTGAGATCGAAGCCGAGACCGCCGCTGCTCGGCGCGCGCGTCACACCCGGCCATGAGGTGGATTCCTCTGCGATGAGCAGCGCTCCGGGCTTCTGGCGATGCACGGTGTCGCTGAGCTCGCGGAAGAAGGCGACCGCCTCGAGGTTCTCGCGACCGCCAAGCGCATTTGGCTCCCACGCGCCCTCTTCGCGGCTGTAGTCGAGGTACAGCATCGACGCGACCGCATCGACGCGCAGGCCGTCGAGGTGGAACGAATCGAGCCAGTAGAGCGCGCTCGCGATGAGGAAGTTGCGCACCTCGTTGCGGCCGAGGTTGAACACCAGCGTGCCCCAGTCGGGGTGCTCGCCTTTGCGCGGATCGAGGTGCTCGTAGAGCGCGGTTCCGTCAAAGCGCGCGAGCGCCCATGCGTCGCGCGGGAAGTGTGCGGGCACCCAGTCGAGCAAGACGCCGATGCCGCGCAGGTGAAAGGCGTCGATCAGCGCGCGCAGCTCGTCGGGCGTGCCCCAGCGTGCCGTCGGCGCGAAGTAGCTGGTGACCTGATAGCCCCACGAGCCGCCGAACGGGTGCTCCATCACCGGCAGCAGCTGCACGTGGGTGAAGCCGAGCTCTGCGACGTAGTCGACGAGCGCGTGCGCGTGCTCTGCGTAGGTGAGTGAGCGCTTGTCCTCTTCGACGACGCGGCGCCACGAGCCGAGATGCACTTCGTAGATCGATAGCGGTCGCGAGCGCGCGTCGAAGTCGCGTCGTGAAGCGAGCCAGTCCGCGTCGCGCCACGCGTACGTGGAGCGCTCGACGACGGACGCGGTGGACGGCGGCGGGAGCGTGCGGAACGCGAGCGGATCGGCCTTCTTCGCGATGAGGCCGTGCTGCGTGCGGATCTCGTATTGGTAGAGCGCGCCGACCGCGAGATCGGGGATGAACAGCTCCCAGATGCCCGATTCGCCGAGTCGTCGCATTGGGTGCGTGCGCCCGTCCCAGCGGTTGAAGTCGCCAACCACGCTGACGCGCGCCGCCTCCGGCGCCCACACCGCGAACGACACGCCGTCGATCTCGGCGCCGCCGAGCGATGCTCTGCTCGCATGCGCGCCGAGCCGCTCCCACAGCCGCTCGTGTCGACCTTCGCCGATCAGATGCAGATCGATGGGGCCGAGCGTCGGCAAGAACGCGTACGGATCGCGCAGCGTCCATGTGCCGCCCGACGCGTAGCTCGCCTCGATCACATAGGGCAGCACCTCGTTCACGCCGGCGATTACGCCCTCGAAGACACCGCCCTCGTGAGTCCGCGTGAGCTCGGCCTTTGCGGCGTCATCGAGATCGAGCGACACGCGCACCTGCGTCGCGCCCGGCCGCAGCGCGCGGACGAGCAGGCCGGTGCGGGTCACGCGCGGTCCGAGGATCGTATGCGGATCGACGTGCTCACCGGCGACGAGCCGGTCGAGCTCCGCCTGGCTGATCGCGTCGGACGAACGCGCTTCGATGGTCATGGGCGCGGCGCTCCTTCGCGGCTGTCCGGCTCACGCGGCGCTGCAGAGTCGCGCACCGCACGGCCGCCGCGCTTGACCAGGGGCGAGACGTTCAGCGCTTCGAGCAGCGGGTCGGCGCCATCGATGGGTGAGCTGCCGTCGACGAGCGCGCGATACAGCGCCTCCTGCGCCCGGTCGAGATCGGGCGTCGCGCCGACCTGCTTCGACAAACGGATCAACCCGAGCGCCTCCGCGCGGTCGGCGTCGCTCGGCGCCGCGATGAACGCGCAGGCGGACTCGAACACCAGCCGTGAGAGCAGCTCGTTCGCGACCCGCAGATCGAGCGCGAAGCCGCGGGCGCGCGCCTCTTCCGCGATGCGGGCGGCGGGCTTGTAGGCTTCGGCGGCGCGGGCGTTCTCGGGCGCGCGCATGGCGGCGTCGAAGCGCCGAGACAACGCCAGCTCGGCCGCGATGCGCAGCTCGCGCGGGAGCGGAAAGCCCGCGGCGTAGAGCAGATCGATGGTGCGCGCGTGGTCTTCGTACGCCTGCGCATAGACAGCGCCGATGCGCCTCGCGAGATCGCCGAGCATCGCCTCCGAGATCCGCTCCCGCTCGCCTGGCAACACGGACTCGAGACCGCGTGCGAGTGGGCCGAATGTGTCGCGCACGACGCGCAGGAGCGCAGCCGGCTCGACGTGCGGGAAGGCCTCCCACACGCGCGCGGCGGCGGCTGCGAAGTCCGGGACGCTCGTGAATGCGTGCAGCGAGCAGGCGAAGTCGACTCCGCCGGTGTGCAGCGCTGCGGCGACCATCTCGGTCGTGCTGCCGGTGTCGCGCGACACCACGGAGATGCGCGCGGTGGCGAGCGTGAGCCCGTCGCGGCTCTCGACGCGCAGCGCGGTCGCCGCCCACTGGTGCAGCATCCCCGCGTCGCCGCTCTCTGCCGGCGGCGCGTCGTCGCCAACGCGCGCCACCGCGCTGATCGCGACGTTGGCGACCACTGTCTCCGTCGTGACGCGCGTCGGCAGGACGCGCTTGCGCCAGAGATCGGCGCCGGTGCCTTCGCTGGTGACGTTGCTGCGCGCCTCGCCGAGCACCTCGAGGAAGCGCGGCTCGGGCGACACGCCCCCTGCCTGTTCGAGCAGATCGAGCGCGCGCCCGGCGTAGCGCATGATCTGCACGGTCTCGATGCCGCTCAGATCGGAGAAGAACCAGCCGCAGCTCGTGTAGGCCAGCATCGCGTGGCGCGACGCCTCGAGCAGCGCGAGCGCGCGCTCTCGGCGCTGCGTGTCCGTCGTCACGCCGTCGCGCGCATGGGCGCGCAGAAAGTCGTCTGCGCTGGTCGCGCCGAGCAGCACCTGGATGTACGCGTCGCGAGCGCCCCAGTGATCGGCGAACAGCGCCGGCCCCGCTTCGTCGAGATACGCGTCGACCGCGTTGCGCACCACGTCCATCGCGGCGCGCAGCGGGCCGCGCCAGCGTTGGTTCCAGCCGCTGCCGCCGCCCGTCGAGCAGCCGCAGTCGCGGATCCATCGCCCGACGCCGTGCGCGCAGCTCCACGACGAGCCCTCGCCGTTGGGCCCGCTCTCGAGCTGAACGTCGAAGCGCGGCGGATGTTTCGCGAGGAATTCGCCGTAGTTGGTCACCCAGAGCCCTTGTCGCGGCGCCTCGATCTCGAGCGCGTAAGCGAGGCCGCGATCGCCCCACTTGAAGTGATGGCCGTAGCTCTCGCCATCGGTCGCAACGTTCACCGCGCGGCCTTCTTGCCCGCCGCGCGCGGCTTGCATGAAGCGCGCGACGAGCGCCTCGCTCGAGCCGAGCAGCCCTTCGAACGCGATGCCGCGCGCGATCGGTCCGTCGTAGAAGAACACCGCGAGCGAGCGCCCCGAGCCATCCGATGCACGCCAGCGATAGGCGACGCCCGGATCGATGCGACCACCGGACACATCCGTCCACGGTTGTGCCGGATCGTCCGACGCGACGCGCGCGCGCGCCGCCTGGTACGGCGAGAGCAACACGTACTTCATCCCGTGATCGGCGAGCACGCGCATCGTGCGCTCGTCGACGGCCGTCTCCGGACACCACATCGACTCCGCCTCACGGCCGAAGCGATGACGAAAATCGGCGAGCCCCCAGCGCACCTGCGTAATCAGATCGCGGTCCGAGCAGAGCGGCAAGATCGCGTGCCCGTGCCCGTGCGCCATCGCGTTGCCGTGTCCACCGCGCACAGCGACGCTGCTCCGATCGGCGTCGAGGATGCGCGCGTACGTCGCTGGGTGCGCGCGCTCCATCCACGAGAGCAGCGTCGGCCCGAAGTCGAAGCTGAGGTGCGCGTAGTTGTCGACGATGCGCAGCAAGCGACCACGCTCGTCGACGATCCGCGCGACCGAGTTCGGCCGATAACACTCCGCTTGGATGCGCTCGTTCCAGTCGCGGAACGGCGCCGCGCTCGGCTCTCGATCGACCACGCCGGACCACGGGTTCTCGCGCGGCGGCTGATAGAAGTGACCGTGGACGATGAGGGCGGTCGGCATGCGGCGGGAGCTTACCGCGAAGCGCTGCGCGGCCGCCCTTCCTCTCGCGGAGCGCGCGGCATTTCCTCGCGCGCGGTGCGCTGCGCTCTCGAAACGCGCCGCGCATTTCGCTACGCTCGCAGCGATGGGGCACGACACGCACTTCTTGGAGCGTCTCGATCGCGTGGCGGATGCACACGTCGAGCGGGCGCTGACTCTCTATCGCGATCAAGAGCTACTGCGCGAGGTGCTCGATCGCGCCGGCCTGGCGGAGGGCGTCGAGCGGCTGGCGATCTCGCTCGACGATCCGCGCGAAGGGCCGTTCGTCATCGTCACGCGCGCCGGGCGCTTCGTCACCTGCCTCGGCAAGGGGATGCGCGTCACCAAGGAGCCGACGACCGTCGTGCTGACGCGCGAGCGGCTCGACGCGGCCGCGTCCAAGGTCGAGCGGATGCGTGAGCGCCTTGCGCAGGTACAGCAGCTGGTGCAGCAGCGCGGCGAGGGCGTCGGCGCGCGGGCGTTTCGCAAGATGGGCGAAGATGGCCTGCGCTTCTGTCGTGAGGACGCCGAGACGCTGCTCACCGCGATGCCGCTGATCTCGCAGTACGTGATGGTCACGCTGCTCGATGGCAGCGACTGGATTCGCACGCACCGTCGCCAGGTCGCTGCGATCAAGTTCGACCGACTCAAGCCGCGCGAGGAGCGCGCCGCGCTCGAGTTTGGCCGCGCCGCGTGGACGATGGCGCACCTGATGGTGCTCCTCGATCACGACGACGTGCAGCCCGAGCTCAAGGTGCTGCGTGAGATGCCCGGCGCCGAGATGGACACGGGCGCGCTGATGGCGATGCGCGTCTTCGAGCTCGGCACGTTCGCTCACGCGACGCGCGCGCTCTGGTTCTTGGCGCGGCGCCCGCGCGACGTGCTGCGCGACATCAAGGAGCTCCACCGCGACGTCGAGAGGCCGATGCGGATCCTCCGCGAGTTCGCGCTGGCGACGACGGCGCTCGCCTCGACCAAGTATCGTGCCGAGTGCGTGAAGGCGATGGGACGCTTGGCGTCGACGCGCGCGGGCGAGATGGTCGTCCTCGAGGCGGGGCCAGAAGGGGACGCGCCGCCGCGCAATGCGAAGGAGGCGATCGACCGATACGCCGACGCGATCGGCACGTTTCTGCACTTGATCGTCGAGCACCCGGAGGACATTCGGTCCGTCGGCGAGTCCGCCGGCCGCTCTCTTTTCGCTGCGCTGCGGGCGCGCGGAGGGCCGGTGGCCGCGGAGCAGATCGCCGCTGTCCCCCCAGACGTGGGCCGCGCCGTCCTCGGCGTGTTGCCGGTGAGCTTGATCGGACCGAAGGCGGGCTGGACCGTGATCGAGCAGCTCGCCGTGACGCTCCCGTGGATCGCCGGCGCCGCGCCGACCGAGCTGTTCCTGCCGCGCGAGTACGCGAGCAACCTGACGCGCGACTCGGTGGATGACGTGATGCTGATGGTCCCCGGCTACGTCGCCGAGCACAAGCTCTCCGCGCCAAAGCCAGTGCAGCGCCAGACCGAGAAGCTCGGCCGCAACGACCCGTGCTGGTGCGGCAGCGGGCAGAAGCTCAAGCGCTGCTGCGGGCCGGGGCGCTGAGGCCCGTTCAGGGAGTGATGACGTCGACGGCGATGTCCGGGCCTTCGATCAAGTAGATGATGCAGCAGGCGTCGAGATAGACATCACTCACGTGGGTCCCACGCGGCGCGCTCATCGCCGAGCTGGCGGTCGATCTCGTCCATCGAGCGTGTGCCCACTGGGAAGGAGGCGACCAGTGTGAGCAGTCTCGATGCAGTCGGAACGGCCGCGGTCACGCGGATGGGACGCACCGTCACTTCGACGTCTCCGTCGACAGCTTCGATGTTCTCGTCGAGCTCGATGTGACGCCCATGCAGCCGTCCTCGAGCGGTCACGCCGCGGTCCATGGAGCCGATCGTACCGCGCGAGCGTTGCGCTTGCCACGGCTGGTGTCGGTAGGCGGCCGACGAAGCGCGTCGGCGGTGTAACGGCAACGCACCGACAGCGCGCGCCAGGCGTACGCCTCGGTGCGGCAGTGGCGAGCCTGCACGGCGCCTCACTACGGGACAGCTGGACAGGAATCGTGCGCGAGCGTCCGAAAAAACCCAGCTCTTACCCGACCCAGACAGCCCGCAGCCCTTCGCTCACCGCGCTTGCTATGTGCAGTCAGCTACACAAGGACTCTCGAACATCCTCCCCCGAGATGACTTATTTACGAGAAACTCCTCCCCCTTCGAGGGGGAGGCTGGGAGGGGGTGAAGGTTCGAACAGCCCGAGCGCCAGCATCTCGATACTCGCGACGACGTCGTCTTCAGTCAGCGCTTCGGGGTCGACGAAGTGCTGCATCACGAGCCCATCGAGGAGCCCATTGAGCAAGCGCGGGACGAGCTCGGCGCGCACCTTGGGACGCAGGCCCATCGCGACCATTTGTACGCTCAGATGATCGAGCACTTGGGTCGCAGCGAAGCGGTAGTAGTTCGCCAGGGCAGGGCGCAGCGCTTCATCGTGCAGTGATTGCGCGAGCAAGTCGGAGACGACGGCGGCTTCGTCGCTGCGGTGCGCGCGCAGGCGCCAGAGCTCGCGGATCGCCGAGCGGATCGACTCGATGGGGTTGTCGCTCGACGACCAGGCGACGCGCGCGCGCGAGGCGACCTCGTCGCAGGCGTGCTCGAGCACCTTGCCCATCAGCGCCTCTTTGGTCGGGTAGTGGTAGTGGACGGCGCCCTTCGACATGCCGGCCTCGGTGGCGATGTCGAGCAGGCTGGTCCGCGCGTAGCCTTGTCGCGCCAGCACGCGCGTCGCGGCGGCGACGATCTGTGCGGCGCTGATTTCGCTCTTTTTGTAGCGCACGGCGGCGAGCGTACGGGCCGCACGCGGATGGTCAAGGGTCAGGGCGCAGCGGGCAGCGGCACTGGCGTCGGCATCACGGCGTCGACCGCGCGCACCAGCTGCATGGTGAACTCGAGCGGCTTGCGCACGCCGACGGCCGGTATCGCCGGGCCGCTTGCGCTCGGCGAGTAGGCGCGGAAGTAGACTTGGCCGCCGTCGCGCCCGGCGTCTTCCACGCTCATCGATCCGTCGAAATACGGGGTGCCGCCGCATGCGACCGGCGTCGCGACGAAGCGGTCGACAGTGGGCTCCTCGCGCAGGGGCGTGCCGGGCCAGTAGATGCGCGCGCGGCCGAGCCCCGAGCCGACGGCGACGTACGCGAGGCAGCCGCTCGTTGGCGTCTTCGGGGCGCGCACGTTGACGCCGTAGGTCGCCGTCGACGCAGGCACGCGCACGCCGATGATTTCGTCGGTCGGCACCCAGCCGGCGACCGAGAGCGCGCTCGCGGCCTCGGCGTGGGCGAGCGCGATGTCGACCGGGAGGCGTGTCGCGCGAAGCACGTCGGGCGTGAGGCCGGGAGCACTGAAGATCCGCATGCGTGCGGTGCCGACGCCGACCGCGCTCACCTCGCCTTCGTCACACATGCTGAGCAGCAGCACGTGCGGATCGCACACCGTCTCGCGACCGCCGCCGTCCGCATTGCCGCTCGACAGATAGCTCGCGCCCTCAGCGACGAAGGCGACCAGCCCGCAGCTGCTGCGCAGCCCGTCGACGCTCTGCTCGAACGGCAGCGCGAAGGGCTCACTCCACGCGCCGTCGGCGAGATAGCCGCGCAGCGCGAGCGCTGTGTCGACGCTGTCAATGTCGATCACCGGCGCCGTCGTGCCGACGGTCGGGCCGACCTCGCCGCCGAGACAGCCGCGCCAGCCGACGCCGCTGAGCGCGCTGCGCGCACCGGGGAATGGCTCCTGCGGGAAGCTCCCACCGCCGAACAGCCCGTTCGCGAACAGCCGCTCGACGCCGTGCGTGAGCCACAGCGTGAAGAACGCGGCGATCAGCACGAACACACCGAACGCCGCGGCGATCGGCAGGCCGCGAGCACGCGCGCGCGGTGAGCCGACCGGTGCCTTGGTCTCGTCGCCGCGGCTCATTGCGTTCGGCTCATCGGGTGCTCGTCATCGGCTCATCCTACGCGCAACCATCGCGCATCTACCGCGTGCGTGGTAGCACCGCGCGAATGTCATCGAGCGACGCAGACATGCACGAGAAGAGTTCGCCGGTGGGCACGCAAGATGGCGTCACGCTGCCGCGGCTCGCGGAAATTATGGCGCGCTTGCTCGCGCCGGATGGCTGCCCGTGGGACCGCGAGCAAACACTGCAGACGCTGCGGCCGTTCGTGATCGAGGAGGCCTACGAGGTGGTCGACGCGATCGACTCGGGCTCGGCGGCGGAGCTGCGTGAAGAGCTCGGTGATCTGCTGATGCAGATCGTCTTTCAGGCCGAGCTCGCGCGGCGTCAGGGTTGGTTCGGGCTCGACGATGTCGTCGCGGCGATCAGCGAGAAGCTGGTGCGCCGCCATCCGCACGTGTTCGGCGACGTGAAGGTCTCCGGCACCGACGAGGTGCTCGCCAACTGGGAGAAGCTCAAGGCCGCCGAGAAGAAGGATCGCGGCCTGCTCGACAGCCTGCCGAAGTCGCTGCCGGCGCTGCTGCGCGCGGTGCGCATCGGCGAGAAGGCGGCGCGCGTCGGCTACGACTGGCCCGATGTCAGAGGCGTGCGCGCGAAGGTCGACGAAGAGCTCGGCGAGCTCGACGTGGCGCTGGCGAGCGGCGACGACGCGCGCGCGGAAGAGGAGCTCGGCGACGTGCTGTTCGCGCTGGCGAGCGTGGCGCGCAAGCGCGGGCTCGACCCAGAGGCTGCGCTGCGCGGCACGCTCGATCGCTTCACCAAGCGCGTGCAGTCGGCCGAGGCGCTGGCGCGCGCGGACGGCACGACGCTGCCAGAGCTCGATGACGCAGCGCGCGACGCCCTGTGGGAGCGCGTCAAAGCCCACGGCTGAGACGGCGCCGCTGTATGTGAGCGCGCGCGGCGGACGCGGCTTGCCCCGGGCGGGCGGCTCCGCGCATGCTGACTGCCATGCGGGTCCACCGGGTTGCGCTGCTGAGCACGCCGCTGTCGAGCGCGTCGCGGATCGGTGCGACGCTGATGTTGAGCGCGCTGCTGCTTCTGATTGCGCTGCTGCTTGCGGCGGGCTGCGGGGACACGATGGTCGTCGCCGCGCGCGTCGTGCGCCCGGCTGTCTTGCCGGTGCGCGCGTTCCCGCAGGTCTATGTCGTCTCGGTCGACGACGCGGACTCTGCCGCCGTCGCGGATCGCCTCGCCGATCACCTCGCCGAGCGCCCAGGCCCAGCGAACGTACGCCTCTCGGTGCGCCGCTTGACGCATGACCGTCTCGCCGCGCTTCGTCGCGATGGCAGCGTGGCGCGTGTCTCGGTGGTGGTCGTCGTCGAGGTGTCGGTGAGCGAAGATCAGCGCCCGGACTTCAGCTCGCGGCCGAACTCCGTGTGTGGCCCAGGCGGCTGCTATCTCGCGACGCGTCCATACCTGAACGACATCCCGACGCTGCGTGCCCGCGCGCACTTTCAGGTCGAGGACGGGCCCACCGGCCGCATGCTGCAGCAAGCGACGCTCGAGACGCGCGACGAGGGCTCAGAGCCACTCGCGATGCGCGCCCGTGCGGTGCTCGACCTCGCCGCCCGCGCCGGCGGCTTGGTCGATGCTGGCGCTCGTGGCGTCGACGTCGCGCTGGTCGACGTCGATTCCAGCGACGTCCGCCGCGCGCTCGCGCTGCTCGAGCGCGGCGACTGGGGCGCTGGCGCTCGTCTTCTCGCGCGCATCGTCGCGGCAGAGGGCTTTGCGCGCCGCCCGCCGGCGCAGCGTGCGGCGACGTTGTTCGATCTCGGCCAGGCGCGCCGCTTCTCCGGCCCCGACGACGCCAACGCGGTCGCGCGCCTCGACGCCGCCGTCGACGCCATGCGCCAGGCGATGCGCCTCGAGCCGCGCGTGCTCTATGCGGAGGGCCTCCGCGACGTCGAGCGCCAGCGCCGCGACCTCGCGCTCAGCACCGAGCAGCGCGACGCGGCCGCGCACAATTTCGCCCTGTCGCGCACCCCGCCGCCGCCAGACGTCCCCGATGTGCCCGCTGCCTACCGCACAGCGCCGCCCCCCGGTACGCCCAACGCGCCGCTGCCCACCGGCACGCCCAACGCGCCGTAAAAGCCGCCGATCGCCGCGCTCAGAGCCGACCCGGCGGGATCGCGACGACGTCGTCGATGTGCGCCGCGCCGAGCACCAACATCACCAGTCGATCGACGCCGAGCGCGTTCCCGCCGGCCGGCGGGATCGCCTCTGCGAGCGCGCCGAGGAACCGCTCGTCGAGCGGGTAGACCTCTTTGCCGAGCTGCGCGCGCGCCTGCTGATCGCGCAGCAGCCGCTGCCGCTGCTCCCGCGCGTCGATGAGCTCGGTGAAGCCGTTCGACAGCTCCATCCCATCGACGAACGCCTCGACGCGCTCGGCGATGGTCGGGTCCGCTGGGTCGAGACGCGCGAGCGATGCCATCGACGCTGGCCAGCCGGTGAGGAACGTCGGGCGCCCGCGGCCGAGCTGGGGCTCCACCTGCTCGGTCAGCACGCGATAGAAGCGCTCCTCGTCGACCAGCGCCTCGTCGAGCGAGATGCCAGCGTAGCGCGTGAACGCATCGCGCAGCGTGAGGCGCTCCCAGGGTGGCGCGACGTCGACTGGCCCGCGTCGGGCGCCATCTGCGGCCGGGCGCGCGCCCTCCGGCAAGATCGTCGAGCCGTCGTATACCGAGCGCGCAACGTGCGCCACGAGGTATTCGGTATCACGCATGATTTCATGCATACCGGCGAACGAGCGGTACCACTCGAGCATCGTGAACTCGGGGTGGTGGCGCTGACCGAGCTCGCCGCGCCGGAAGCATCGACAGATCTGATAGATGCGTGGCAGGCCCGCCGCGAGAAGCCGCTTCATCTGATATTCGGGGCTCGTACCGAGCCAGCGCGGTGCGTCGCCGCCCTTCACCTCGAGCGCGTCGAGGTGCAGATCGAGCCCTGGGCTCGGCACGGCGAGCGGCGTCTCGACCTCGGTGAACGCGCGCTGATCGAAGAAGCTACGAATCGCCCGCAGCACGACCGCACGCGCACGCAGGTTGCCAAGCCGTCGCGCGCCGTCCGCCTGGCCCCAGAGAAAATCGCCACCCGGCTGGGGAAACGGGCCATCCGGCACCGAGACCACTTGGCAGGACGCGTTGGTCACGCGCTCGCCGTCCCAGAGCCCCTCGCACAACACCCACGCACCCAACACCGGCACTGGCGTACACACCACCCACACGCTGCCGGTGACGTCGTGCACCAGCGCTGCGCCGTTGCGTGCGTCGACGACGCGCCCGCCGAGCTTGGCCGGCGACGCCGGCGACAAGCGCTGGACGATCTCCACCGGGTAGCGCGGGGACGCGTAGGCCATGGCTCAGGTCACTTCTTGACGCGCTCGACGTATTCGCCCGTGCGCGTATCGATCTTGATCCACTCGCCCTGGTTCACGAACAGCGGGACCGTCGTCTTCAGGCCGGTGCTCATGGTGCACGGCTTCTGCACGTTACCGCTCGTATCACCCTTGAAACCGGGCTCGGTCTCGATGATCTGAAGCTCGATGAAGATCGGCGGAGTCACGCCGATGGGATTGCCGTCATAGAAGAGGATCGACACCGGCAGGCTGTCGAGCAGGTAGAACTTGTTCTCGCCGAGCTGCTCCTGCGTCAGGCGGACCTGGTCGTAGTTCTGCGAGTCCATGAACACGTAGTACTCACCCTCGGGGTAGAGATACGTCATCTGGCGCTCTTCCATGTCCGCCTTCTCGAGGCGCTCACCCGACTTGTACGTCCGCTCGAGGATGTTGCCCGTGATCATGTTCTTCATCTTCACGCGCGTGAACGCCTGGCCCTTGCCGGGTTTCACGAACTGGAAGTCGACGACCATGTAGGGGTTGCCATCGATCTTGAGCTTGACGTTCTTGCGGATGTCGGACGTGTCGTACATACGGGCCTCGGGCAGGTCTCAGAAAACGCTGACGGTGGAGCGCACTAACAGGAACGCGGGACTCGGATTTACCCGAGCCCCGCGCAGGAACTGAACGAACCGACTCAGCTCGCGCCGCTGACGCGCTTGGTCAGCGCGATCTTGTCGCTCGGCGACGCGACCGCAGTCGAGCGCTCCGCGGTGATGCGGACCTCGAATGAGGAGAGCGGTGTGGTCGCCATCGCGTCACCGACGCGCGTGTCGGCGTCGTAGTCGAGATTGGCGGCCTTTACCGGCGTGGCGTTGTTGGCGACGAACCAGACGACGTACGCCGTCGAGCCAGCTGCAAGCCGCTCGGGCGGAGGCAGATTCTCGAGATGGATGGTGACGAGGTGGTTTCCGCCACCCGCTTCTTCGACGCGCACGGTGCCGTCGGCGCTCGCTGCTTCGTGCTGACCAATGACCGCGAATTCTTGGGTACCGCCGCAACCCACGAGCGCGACGCCCGCGAGAGTGCAAGCAAGGACCAGCGTGACGAGCTTCTTCATGAGAACCCTCCTCGTCGCCGGCTTGTATGCTGGCGCGCAGGATAGGTCAAGCGTCGGAGCTGGTGCTCGCCATCGTCGGGGCCCAGTGCTTGCCATCGCCGGAGCGAGGCGGTAAGCGTGCGCCCCTGTGCGTGAGGCCGACGAAGAGATCCGCGAGATCAAGAAAGAGATCATCGAGTCTCGCGGCCTGATCATCAAGACCAACAACCTGACGAACGCGCTCGCCGCGGACATCAAGTCGATTGGCAAGCGACAGGCTGGTTACGAGCGGCGCTTCAACTGGAACAGCGCCGTCGCCTACGCGATCTTCGCGACGCTGTCGTTCGTCGGCCTGAAGCTCTGGTCGGACGTTCGCATCCGCGAGATCGAGGGCGAGACCCGCGAGCTCGAGCGCGAAGCGCGTGAACTTCGCCACGATCTCACCGAAGAGACACGCCGCGCGGAAGCGCGCGAGCGCGCCGAGGGCAAGGCCGCGCAGTTCTACGATCTGATCCGGCAGCA
>Ga0163144_10016006_pt1 | contig 15396 bp, 14 predicted proteins | sample OliLak19BULKMAT1_FD_123175 | JGI IMG/M metagenome (GOLD analysis project Ga0163144, IMG submission 123175) | Freshwater microbial mat bacterial communities from Lake Vanda, McMurdo Dry Valleys, Antarctica - Oligotrophic Lake LV.19.BULKMAT1 | ecosystem: Environmental > Aquatic > Freshwater >...
ATTGAAGTGTTCTATAATCGAGTCCGTCGGCATTCGACTCTTGGCTATTGTTCCCCTGCTGAGTTCGAAGCGAGGGCGATGGGCTCTTAACCCGGTGTCCATGAAATCGGGGGAAGATCAATCTGCGTGAGACGTGATATCCACGCTATTATTGTTCCCAATTATGATGGGGCTATTCACTGCGGAATTTTGCAAGAGGCTTTGGAGGACTGCGGGTTCGAGCTTCTGCGCCGAAGGCTGAACCGTTTCCGCTCGTAGCCCTACAGGAGGAGGAACAATGGATTGAGGACCACCTGCTTTCTTTTTTCTCGGTGGCTTTGGTGCTGGCGGTACGACGGGCTGGTGGCTTAGCCTCGATAGTCGCTCGGACTACCGCATTGTAGGCTAGTATGTTTCGAGATATTTCTTCTTTCGAAAGCGCCGTATTGTCTTTCAGTGAAGAACAATAAGACGCGTACATCATTTACTCCAAGTAAATCCTGTCTTTCCCTTGGGCCTTCTCCAATAGGTCTGTTGTGATTTGTTTTGCTTTTATCTCTAGGCCTCCCCCTGAGACAGGTCCTATCTTTGCCACTTCAACATTGACTGCGCCTTCAAAATCTTTGCTGATCTGTTGCGGTTGTTTCGGGCGATCGAGGGCCAGAGCGACCCCTTGATAGCCTATCCCTAGAGCGATAACGCCAAGCACTATCATCAACTGGCGTATCATTGGGATTACTCTCCGCTTGACTCCTGAGCGTGGGTAACAGGACTTAGGGGCATCACAACGAGGCCGATTCTACGAGGGTTCGCATGTACGTACAAGCCCGCGTTTTCCTTCCGGGGAGCGATCCACATAACGTCGGCAACCGACGAAAAGTCCACTTGGACTTCAAGCACATGGGAAGAAGTGCCATGGTGTCTTCCGCAGGCGACGGGGCGGGCGCTTGGCACTCAATGCGTTCATACCTACCAATTCATTTCCTCGCCCAAAGCTTGAGGAGCGTTTCTGATCCAATGACAATTTGAGTCTTCGAAACCCGAGATCCATCCGAATGTCCCCGCCCCTCCAATCCAGTGCTTAACCGTGCAGTTGTCCCCAACCCGACGGAGCGTGTCATTGAACATAAGGAACAAGAGTTTTGATTCCGCTTCTCTCACGTTGCGCGTCAGGACCATCTGAAAGCGTTCTGTTGGCACAGCGATTCCTAATGAGCAGAAGTACCGATGCTCCTCAAACTCTCGTGGCTGACTGTCGATGTCTTTGCTGATGTACTTGGAGAGATACCGGGCTAGTTTGACCGGAGAAGTTCCAAGCCGTGGCCCCCTTACGTTTACTTGACCCTGAGCTTTGCCGACGATCTTGTACCAACAGCGGCGCAGGAAACAAATGTCCTGGAATCCACGGACAGCTAAGTGCGGATGGATCGCCTCGCGCTTCTGGCATTCCAACACCGCCACATAGGGCATTGAGTAGCCGCCCCGCGAGAGCATGCGCCGTAGGCGCTCCAGGTCGGTCAAGACTCGCTCTCGGTCTTTGACATTGTCGCGATAGGTCAGCGTGACCAGATGGTCTGCTCCGATGGAACGACATTTCCTTCTGATCTTGCCGGTCGCCCGTGCTCGTGCCCTCTTCTCATTCTGTTCTTTGTTGGCTGACTTTCCTTTGAAGCCTCGCTTGCCTGGATGAGGATCAACCTTTCCCCACGAGCTCTCAATCCACTGCTTTCCAAAGTCGTGAATCTTGACGGACCACATCGACCCAACAGATGATTGTGTGTCTGAGTGGGATTCCGTATGATCAACGAGAAATGTCTTTCTGACAAGTTTAGAGGCTGCCGGCGGACCGGCAGCCGTGCGCCGGTGGCTCTCGCCATCCGGCGCATCGCCTGCTGCTCTTTCGCCCTCTCCCCGTGATGCACTGGAATCTCCATGCCTATTCATTTATACGCTTACCTAATGTTTTAGACTGTAACCAAAATTGTAACCATACTTCTGCTAATTGCCCTCTATGCACGCACTCGTGCGCAACTCTGCTGAATCGCCTAACCTGGCTATTCCATTGGTGATTCTGTGTGTTCTGGTGAGGGTGAGGGAGGGTGAGAAAGTGGGTCTTTTTCTATTTGCAAACCGCAGGTTGGAGGTTCAATTCCTCTCGCCAGCTCCAGATGGTTAAACTTCCAACCTCGTGGTTTCGAGAAGGATGTTGTCTCCTTCGTGGCGAGCCTGCAGAAGGGGGTGGCCTCCTCTGCAGGACCAGGGGGCACGCTTCAGTGCCGACCCGACGACAGCTGGACGGTTCAATTCCTCTCGCCAGATCCACAACAGTATTTCTCACAGGACCAGCGACTACCTATCGGGTATCGCAGACCGCCAGAGAATCTTGCTTCTAAATCTTCAACGTGAAATTTCTGAAAGAACCCGACGCCCCTCGTAGGGATCGGACGACGTTGCAGTTATTCACGCGTCATCCTGGCGAGTAACCTGTCTGGCCATGCGCTCATGGCTGAGACAAGAAAGTTACAACAGAGACAAGGCGCAAGCCAGGAAAGACTGGAGGTGTATATAGTCTTTTTCACGGTTCACGCCGTGAAAAGAAATACGGGCTAGCGTTCGACTTCCGTGAGATTGCCTTCCTCTTCCAGCTCTTCAAGATCGGCTTCAGCTTTGGCCTTCAGAGTCGAGGGATGCAGACCATATTTTTTGAGCATTTTATAGAAGTCTGCCCGATAGCGTCCGGCAAATTGAGCCGCGCGCGAGATGTTACCGCCGGTGAGGTGCAGGACGTTCTTGAGATAGGTTTTTTCAAACTCCTCCTTCGCTTCAGTCAACGGTTTCATCGGCGAGTCCGGCAATGCGGCCATAGCGGGCAGGAGGTCCGGTGTAATCATGTCTTGGCGGGTCATAACGGTGGCCTTTTCAATGACATTTTCTAATTCGCGGACATTTCCTGGCCAAGGATGTGCAACCAGCCGATTGAGGGCAGCCGGTGTAAAGCCTCGCAATGCTTTATTCGCCCGTTTTGAGCTCGCGGTTAGGAAGTGCTGGGCCAGGAAGGGAATATCATCAGGGCGTTCACGAAGGGGTGGGATAAACAACGGGACGACGGAGATGCGATAGTACAGATCGTTCCGGAATGCCCCGCTCTTAACCGCTGCACCTAAGTCTTTGTTGGTTGCGGTAATAATTCGCACATCGATCTTCGTTGAGAGTTCGGAACCCACTTCTCGGACTTCTCGTTCCTGCACGGCCCGCAATAGTTTCACCTGCATCGAGAGCGGCATTTCGCCGATCTCGTCGAGAAAGAGCGTGCCGCCGTTGGCGCTTTGAAACAAACCTCGCTTCGCGCCATGGGCGCTGGTAAAGGCCCCACGCACATGTCCGAAGAGTTCTGACTCAAAGAGTGTTTCAGGAATGGCTGCGCAATTGAGGGCGACAAACGGTCCTTTATTCCGTCGGCTGTTCGAATGGATGACACGTGCAAACACTTCCTTGCCGGTCCCGGTTTCTCCAAAGAGGAGAATGGTCGCGTCGGAGTCTGCCACCTGCACCACTTGCTGGAGTAAGCGCTGCATCGCAGCGCTTCGCGCGACGATGTTTTCCATACCGTACAATTCGTTGACGAGAGATTTCAGCCGCTGAATCTCGCCTCTCATCCGTTGGGGAGAAAGCCCTTCTTCGATCTTGGCCTTGAGTTCCTTGTCGTCGAACGGTTTGGTAAGATATCCAAAGGCACCACGCTGCATCGCCTCCACGGCGTTGGGAATACTCCCGTGAGCTGTCAGGATGATAACCGGAAGGCCTGGATGAATCCGTAGCAGTTCTTCCGTCACATCCAATCCGTCTTCGTTCCCAAGGCGAAGATCGGTAATGGCAAGGTCGAACCGGGTATTCTTAGCCACAGCAAGAGCTTCGCGGCCTGTGGTACAGCCTGTGACGGCAAAACCCATAGCGGTCAATCGCATCTTCACAAGATGTAACAGTCCCTCCTCATCGTCGACTACGAGAATATGTTCTTTTTCCATGAGGTCCCTTCTTATGGTGCTGTTGGTTCCGGCGCAATTGGAGGCGGGACAACCGTCATTGAAGGACGGATGGGGCGAATCTTATCACGCGTTTCCTGATCGATGCGCTTGAATGCCTCTAATTGGCTCGTCAATTCCTCTATTTTCCTATCTCGTTCCATCAGTTGCTTATGCAGGGACAGTACCGTACCCGTATCGGGTTGGCCTTTCGTGATGTCTTTCTTCACACTGCTGACGTCTCCCTTCCGTTCACGTTCAGCGAGATCACGCTGGAGACTTTCCAGGGATTGGGAGTCAGCATCCTTAATAGCTCTCATCTGCTGGATTGTTCCTTCTTTATACAGCACGTCTTGCATCAGTCCTAGAAGCAAGTCTCGCACCAGCTGATCTGATGCTTGAGCCAAGATGGTTTGGCTTTGAGAAATGGCTGGGGCCGCCAAGACCGATTGGAACCAAGACTGTTGAACGGGTGCGGCGTGGTGCTCGAGTAGATCGATCCAGAGCTTGCTTGCAGATGCTAGCTGACTCTGAGGCGCGACAGCAATCACTTTCTCGAAGTACTTCGAGGCGCTATCGCGACTTTCGTACAACCCCAGCAAGGCGCGCATAAAGTAGGCATAGTCGCAGGAGTTGTTCTCTGCACATCTCTGGGTAAGGGACTCCTGTTTTTTGGCTAAGGCACGGAGCGATTGCACTTCCCCCACTTCCACAAGGAAATAGGGCTGTGAAAATTGCGGGGCGGGTGACCATGCAGCGCATCCTGCGAGGAAAAACAGACAGGGCAAGACTGCCGGAATAAGGCCTCTGTAGACAACCTTCATGCCGGTTCTCCTGGTTTCATGAGAAGTAAGGTAAATCGTACGGTCGTTCCCTTCTTGGCTTCACTTTCGATCCAAATTCGCCCTCCGTGCGCTTCGACCACATTCTTTGCCAGTGCCAACCCAAGGCCGCTCCCCTGTGCACCCTGTTTAGCCTTCGTGCGCCCTTGATAGAAGCGCTCGAAAATGTAGGGAAGATCTTCGGCCTGAATGCCTGGTCCTCCATCGGTCACGCTCACCTCAAGGGTTCCCGCACTCAGGTCCGGCTTCATGACGACCTTGACGATGCCCCCCTCCGAGCTGAATTTCAAAGCGTTTGAGAGCAAATTATCGAGCACTTGCTCAAGTCGAAACACATCTGCCTTGACCCACACACGTTGCGCAGGTAATTCCAGTAACAACTGCACATGCTTGGCATCGGCAAGGAGCTGGACTTTGTTGACCGATATATCTGCGACTCGCTTAATGTCTGTCGGAACAATTCGATACTCCATCATCCCGGCGTTCATCTTGGACAAATCAAGAATGGTGGAGATGAGTGTGATGAGCCGGCGGCTACTGTCTGCCATAATACGCAAGGTCGTGCGTTGTTCTTGCAACAGGGGGCCTGGAATTTCATCCAATAGCAGATGGGTCCCCTCTTGAATCGAAGCCATGGGCGTACGCAACTCATGGGAAACATGGGCAAGAAACGCTTCCTTCATATCGTCCAACTCTTGGAGTTTTTTACCCATCCGATTGACAGCATCAACGAGGTCTCGCAACTCGCTAGGGGCTCGAATATTCAGTGATGTGCGGAAATTGCCCTGCCCGATCTGTTTGATATGGCTCTGTAATTGGCGAAGCGGGCTCAGGATCGTGTAGCTGGCGAAACCAGCGAGCGTAATGCCAAATACGAGCGCAAGCAGAACCAGTTGCTCTGTGACCGCTTCGGCTTGAGCAGAACTTTCCCGTGACTGGCTGACTCCAACACTGATGCCTGTCTCATGAATGTCGATGAACTGTTGGAGTGTGGCGCTGATGTGGTCCATCAAGATATCTCGCCGACTCTCATAGTTCCCGAGTGGCAGTGCTGAAGACGACCCCTTATTCTCCAATTTCTCATGAAGAATTGCGAGTCGTTCTTGCTGCATATGCTTAATATCATTGAGTAGTTTAATACCTTTCGGAGTGAGTTCCTGTGCGTCCAAAGTCTGGAGACCACGATGGAATTCTTCAACTTCTTCATCGAAATGTCGTAAAAATGTGGCATCCCGTACGACTAGATATTTTTTTTCACTATTGAGCTGAGCATAGAGTACTGTGAGCAAGTGCTTAGCCGATTCGATGGCCGGGTAATGGAGAGTGACCATATTGGCACTCAAGGCGGTCAGCTGACGTAATTGAAATAAGGCATACAAGTTCACCCCTGCCATCACCACGATGATGACGAGGGAGGTCAGAATAATTCGCCAAAAGACAGATAAGCGCACGGACGAAACTCTTTCTCGCCTCTATGTAGTGGCTGTATGCAATTCCATACACTATTTCAGTTGACTACTCAAGGGGCTAACCCACAAACGCCTCCTTGGGTCATTTGCTCTTCTGGAGAGCGAAGGCTTCGGGAAAGGTTGAGCAGTTCCAATAGGAAAAGCCAGAACCTTCCCTTTCTACCGACCGATTCATCTCTATTTGAATGGTGTGACGAATCGACGTTGGCGTCGTGACACACCATGTAAGGAGGCAAAGAGGTGGCCACGAAACAGCAACATGGCTACGGCAAGCGGCGGAGCGAGTAGCAGCCCGATATACCAGCTGATCGAGGAAGGGATACCCGCATAGTCCAGCCAGCCTCCGAGAATCGTGAATGGCAACACGAGGACCTGGGAAAAATCCAAGCCGGCGCCTCTCCCTACTCGACTGGAGAGAGAAAAAAATGATTGCAGCCCCATGGGCGAAAGGACGACGGGGATCAGGATCAGCGCAAATGGAAGAAACCATTCCATCCAATTCTCAAGAACAAACTCATATGAGGTCTTCAAGACCTCAAGTGGTGAATCATGCCGAACTTGATAGATAATTTCAGGCGCCGGGTTCAACAAGAGAAAAATGAGCAGCAGCGCGGCGTACGATATGAGTTGCCCAAACGGGTTCGCCTGGGTACTGAGGTCGAGAGCCATCAGCGGCAACCATAGGATAAATCCAATGCCGATGACATCCCAAAAATAGTGGCCCACGCTGCCAAGAACATCGCGAATGGTGAGCGCCCTTGCATGGCTAATCGATTGTTCGATCAAGCTCAGGGTCGCGCCGACCAGAAGCGCATTCACTGCACCGAGCACAAACCCTCCGATCATGCCGAGCGGTGAGGCAATCTGAGTAGCGAGCAGCAGTAGGAATGCAAATCCCACCACGGCCACAATGGCTATCCACCCGCGGATGAGGGATTCTCCTGTTTTGCGAAAGGCGTTCCGATAGAGTGAGACGGTTTCAGCAAGAATTCGCGACATAAGAAACAATAGTCTGCTCGGGCTTCTCCGGTCAAGCCGATCACGCCTCATGTGGGATGTTGACTTCCTCTATCCAATGCTTATGTAAATGGCACACACGAATACGTGGAGAGGAGAGATCTCATGGACATGAACCGTATGACGATCAAACTACAAGAAGCGCTCCAGACCGCGTCATCCCATGCCGCAAGGCGCAGTCATCAGGGAATTGACGTGGAGCATCTTCTGCTTGCGTTCGTGGAACAGGATGGTGGTCTCGCTTCCTCGCTCCTCGAACAGGCAGGGTTGTCGGTCCCTTCGGTTCGCCAGGCAGTGGAACAGACACTGGCGAAGCTGCCTCAAGTGCAGGGTGCCGGGGCCAGCCCCGGGCAACTCCACGTCGCCTCTCGACTGAATCAAGTCTTGACCAACGCCGAAGATGAACAACGCAGTTTGAAAGACGACTATCTCAGTGTCGAACATATCGTCCTTGCCATGGTTCAAGAAGGGGGCGTCTTCAAGAAACTCGGCTTGACGAAGGAACGGATCTTGAGCGCGCTGCAACACATACGAGGGTCTCAACGTGTCACGAGCCAGGACCCGGAAGGCACGTATCAGGCTTTAGAAAAGTATGGCCGTGACCTCACCCGGTTGGCAGGGCAAGGGAAACTGGATCCCGTCATTGGGCGCGACGAGGAAATTCGCCGCGCCATACAAATTCTCTCACGACGAACCAAGAACAATCCGGTGCTCATCGGCGAACCAGGGGTCGGGAAAACCGCGATCGTCGAAGGACTGGCCTCTCGCATTATCAAAGGCGACGTGCCTGAAGGACTGAAGAATAAGCGAGTCATCACCCTCGACATGGGATCGTTGGTGGCCGGCGCGAAGTTTCGTGGCGAATTCGAAGAACGATTGAAGGCGGTCCTCAAAGAAGTGCAGGCGTCAGAAGGGCAAGTCTTGCTCTTCATCGATGAGCTGCATACGGTCGTGGGAGCGGGGGCTGCAGAAGGGGCGATGGACGCCGCCAACCTGCTCAAGCCCATGCTGGCCCGCGGAGAATTGCATTTGATCGGTGCGACGACACTGAATGAATATCGAAAACATATTGAGAAGGATGCCGCGTTGGAACGACGGTTTCAAACGGTGCTGGTCAAGCAGCCGACGGTGGAGGATACCATCTCGATTCTTCGCGGACTCAAGGAACGCTACGAAGTGCACCATGGCGTACGCATCAAAGACGCCGCGCTGGTTGCTGCCGCGAAACTTTCGAACCGGTATATCGCCGATCGCTTTCTTCCGGACAAAGCCATCGATCTAGTCGATGAATCGGCAGCCTGCCTGCGGACAGAAATCGATAGTTTGCCGGCGGAACTCGATGAAGTCTCCCGCAAGGTGATGCAGCTCGAGATCGAGCGGGAGGCCTTGCGGAAAGAACAGGATCAGGCCAGTCAGGCGCGGCTAGCGACGCTTGAGCAAGAACTGGGTGAGAAACAAGGAGAGCTTCAAGCGCTCAAGACGCGATGGGACTCGGAGAAAGCCTCGGTGTCTCGGCTGCGCAAGACTCGAGAAGCGATGGAAGAAGTCAAACAGACGATGGAGCGGGCGGAACGTGCCTACGATCTGAATCGTGTGGCGGAACTGCGATACGGAGAGTTGCCCAGGCTTGAGCGAGAACTGGCGTTGGAGCAAGAACAGCTCGGCAAGAAACAGGGTGAAAGCCGGTTGCTCAAAGAAGAGGTCGATGAAGACGACATTGCGGCTATCGTGAGCCGCTGGACTGGGATTCCCGTTTCCAGGTTGGTCGAAGGCGAAATGGAAAAGTTATTGAAACTAGATGAGCTACTCCATCAACGCGTCGTCGGCCAGAATGAGGCGGTACAAGCTGTCGCCGATGCGGTGCTCCGCGCACGTTCCGGCATTAAAGACCCAAACCGGCCCATCGGCTCGTTTCTTTTTCTCGGTCCGACCGGTGTGGGAAAGACCGAACTGGCTCGGGCGCTTGCCGCGACCCTCTTCGATGATGAGGCCAATCTCATTCGAATCGACATGTCCGAGTATATGGAAAAACATACGGTTGCCCGTCTCATCGGAGCCCCACCAGGCTATATCGGGTATGAAGAAGGCGGCCAATTGACCGAGGCCGTCCGTCGACGTCCGTTCTCCGTTATTTTATTCGACGAGATCGAAAAAGCTCATCACGACGTCTTCAATGTCTTTCTCCAAGTGTTGGACGACGGACGATTGACGGATTCTCAGGGTCGGACTGTGGATTTCAAGAACACGGTCTTGATCATGACCTCGAACATCGGCAGCCCGCAGATTCTTGAGGCGCAGCAACGGCACGCTTCCTATGACGAGGTCTGTTCCCTCGTGATGGCAGAATTACGGGAGCACTTCCGGCCGGAATTCTTGAACCGCATCGACGAGACGGTCGTGTTCCATCCGCTGGAACTGGAGCAGCTCACGAAGATTGTGGAAATTCAACTCGAGCGGTTGCGGGCACGTTTGACAGAGCGACGGATCTCTCTGTCCGTGACGCCGGCGGCCTTACGGTATTTGGGTGAGCGGGGCTACGATTCGGTCTATGGAGCAAGACCCTTGAAGCGATTGATCCAGCAAGAAATTGAAACGCCACTGGCGCGTCAATTAGTCAAGGGTGAATTGCGCGATGGAGACACGGCGACCGTGGACTTGAATGACCGGCAGATCGTCATCGTGCCGACCGCCACAGGATAGAATGATCGCCCGACTTCACCCAATGACGACCGACTTACCGTTCAAGTCTTGGATTGTCCCGCTGGCACGAAGCTTGTCGATGTTCCATTCGGTGGGAGAGATCCGAATGACGTGGCCCTTAATCGTATGAAACTCCCCTTTCGTGAAGGCCACGACTCCGTGTGCTGTCACATCGATCTGTAAGATGACGGTTCCTGAAGCCGGATGTGTGAGCAGGAGGCTCTTCGGAGTCCTCGTCACGTCGTACGCGCGTTTCTCATTGATCATCAGGGTGCTATCGTTGAGCTTCGCCGTCACTTTCCCGTCTTTATTGAAGAGGGCAAAGTTCACGAGCAAAGCGCCCGTGATCGGTTTCAGTGCCACTTCAATCTGTGGAACTCCTTCGATTTCGATCATGCCGTCGGTGTTGCGGTAAATATTCGAGCCCACGTCTACGTCCATCTATGGCCTCATTTCAACACACAGTGAGAAATATCCACTATGATTTCTTAATACGATCCAGAATCAATGCGACACAACCGCCGAGCAGCCCCCCTCCCAAGATGGTGGTAAGCAACTCGACTAATTTGATCCCCCACACCGACCCAGGCGTTTGTATGGCTTCCCGAATGCCGCCTTGGAGCATGATCACGGCCAGTGCCATGGTAGCACCGACGATAAACCACCAGAGAAAGACTTTCACGGTCGACCACATAGGCAATCCTCAAAACTCCATCCGACGGTCAAGGCTGCGGTATTGAATTGCTTCCGCCACATGTACCGGCTCGATGTTATCAGAGCCCGCGAGATCGGCAATGGTTCTCGCAACACGAACAATCCGTCCATGGGCGCGAGCCGACAACCCGAGTTTCGTCAGCGCCCGTTCCAAGAGTTCTTGTGTCGGGGCATCCAAGATACAGTACCGCTTCAAGAGCCGAGGCTTCAACTGCGCATTCGAGTGAATCCCGTCTTGCCGATATCGGTGACGCTGTCGATCTCGTGCGGCCAGAACGCGTGATCGAATTGTGGCAGAACTTTCCGGCATCGGGCCATGGTCGTGCAGATCTCGCACAGAAACCGGCGGGACCTCAATGTGAATGTCGAGTCTATCTTGAAGCGGCCCGGACAATTTGGCTCGATACCGACGAATTTGCTGGGGAGAGCAGACACATTCACGGGTGCGATCCCCATAGTATCCGCAGGGACAAGGATTCATCGCGGCAATCAACATGAATCGCGCAGGGTAACGGAGCGAGCCGCTGGCCCTGGTCAGGGTCACATGCCCATCTTCCAGCGGTTGACGCAATCCGTCTAAAACAGGACGGCGAAACTCCGGGGATTCGTCCAGGAACAACACGCCATTGTGCGCCAAGGACACTTCCCCCGGTCGAGGAACGGCTCCCCCTCCGATAAGCCCGGCATCGGAAATACTGTGGTGCGGGGCGCGAAACGGACGAACGGTCAGCAATGGATGATTCGACGGCAATTGCCCGGAGATACTATGGACACGGGTCGTTTCGATCGCTTCCTCAGGTTCCATGAGAGGCAGAATCGTCGGGAAGCGTTTCGCCAACATGGTCTTGCCCGATCCTGGCGGTCCCACCATCAAGAGATTGTGCCCGCCGGCTGCTGCAACCTCTAGAGCACGCTTCGCATGATCCTGTCCCTTTACATCCCCGTAGTCGTCATCCTCCAGCGGCCGAGTGGTGAAGAATCGGTCCATATCTGCATGAGCCGGGGTCAGCGAAATCGTGCCGTTGAGAAACCCCACGGCCTCGGGGAGCGTATGAAGCGGATAGGCTATGACGCCCTGCACCACGGCGGCTTCTTGGCTATTCTCAGCAGGCAGAAGCAAACTGTAATTGGACCGGCAGGCAATCCCAATGGATAAAGCCCCGGTAATCGCTTTGATTTGCCCATCCAATGAGAGTTCACCGACACAGACACGGCCTAGTATGCTCTGGGGCGCAATCACTTCTTCCGCCACAAGAATCCCAATGGCAATCGCCAAGTCGAGGCCCGATCCTTCTTTTTTGATTCCTGCGGGAGCAAGATTCACCGTGATTTTCTTGGCCGGGAAATGGAACCCCGTATTTTTGAGCGCAGAGCGGACTCGGTCACGGCTCTCCCGCACCGTGGCATCAGGGAGGCCGACGACGGAGAATTGTGGCAACCCTCCGGCGATATCGACTTCCACATCAATCAGGTGTGCATCGATACCGACAAGTGCGGCACTCAAGACTTTTGCAAGCATGTATCACTCCCGTGCCAGGCGCGAGGCTGCCGAATTATAGGAACGGCATCGAATTGTTTCAACTAAAACAGTTGAAGGCGATAGGAATGTGTTCCGTCTCCGATCTCACGATTGATGACAGTTCGTCGTGACAGGCCTCAGTCATGTCGCGAGACCAGCGCGCGGAGCCGTGAGAACCCAATGCGTACCCATGCCGTACATCGAAGGTCCCAAGGACAATCCCGCTGGCCGGAGGCTCATCGTAGCAACAAATCAGCGACTGCAACAGACATCTTCATGGATAATGCGTGTGAGTGTCATTATACCAGTCAGAACGCTAGCACGCCCTTCGCCCCTTCTGTATACTCACTCGCTATGCCTGTCTCGCCCACCAGCCTTCGGTCAGTCTTTCCCGAACAGACATCACGTAGCAAGCTGACAGGCTCTGTGCAGATCTGTGTTCTTCTTGGTGGCTTTCTCATAGGAGCCGCCAATCTGGCCTGGGCGCAAGTACCCGGCCGTGGAGCCAGCCCATCTGGACTCGTTGGGGCATCGATGGCTGTCCTTGCTACGCTGCAAGACGCCAATGTGCTTCCGCCTGAAGACACTCCTGAGGCGAACCACGTGATCAAAGCCGTCATCCAGTTTCAATCGGTTTTTCTGAAAAGCAGTGATCCGGTCGTGCAATTACTGTTGACTCGCGCGTTGGCAGCACAGGGAGGCGGCAGCGGAGAAGAAACCCTGTCGCAATTCCGTTCGACAGGGTGGACATCGGATGTGCTTGAGGCACTCAGTGCCCAGTGGATCGCCATGGGGATCGATCAGCGAGATCGTTTGGCGCCAGGCTTTCGGCAATTCAACGTGAGTCCGGCAGATTTCGACCGTTTCATGGAACTGGTCTCGAAGGCACGAACCACGTTCATACAACGGGAACAAACCATACACCAGGTGTTTGCGCAACGACGGCGGGAGATGCCGGGCAGCACACCATAACTTCCACAGGAGGACGCAATGGCAACGAAAGCCTATATTCTCATCAAGGTCAAGGCCGGGCGGACAAAAGATGTGCTACAGACCCTCAAGCGCCTCACCGGCGTCGAACAAGCCCACTCCTGTTTCGGGCGGCCGGATATTATTCTGTTCATCAGTGTCACGGACGAACGGGCCCTCTCGGATGTGGTCATCACCAAGATTCACCAAGTTGAAGGAGTTGAGGAGACAGATACCCACATCGTCGCCGATGCATAGCAATATAATCGAGAGCCTTCTAGAAACCGGCGATTGGTTTCTCGGAGGAACAAGGGAGTGCCATGCGGGATGCTCAAAAAGGCTGTCCAGCAAGGCCGCTGGCGGACTTTTTCAGCATCTCGCTAGCGGAGAGAAGAGACGCTGACGCTGGTTCCGCCAAGTTCCGCTGAACGGTAGCAGGCGTCAATCACCTCGACCGCTCGGCATCCATCGCGCCCACTCACAGGCGGTGGGGTCTTCGTTTCGATGGCATGAATGAAGGCGCGGAGTGTTGCGAGAATCGTCTGCTGCGGTTGGACCGCCCATTCAAAAGGAGCGCTGTCACCGATCACCCCAGTAACCCGATGGTGAAACCAATCCGCTGCCATCTGCCCCTGAGATCCCACCCACTCCGCTCTCGCAACCCTCCCCGCTCCAACACGTGCAATGTCCATCACGCATTGCAGACCACTCACGGTATGAGCCTGCACGATCGCCATCGTCTCCGGTGCCATTGATGGAAACCGATCCAACTCGCACCGAACGGCGACTATCTCCTCGCCGGTGAGAAAGGGCACCAGATCCACGAGGTGAACCCCAAACTCCAAGAGTGCCCCGCGCTGACCTGGTATCGATGACCGAACCTCGGCGCCGGTTTTCGTTTCAATACGGCTGGTGAAGGTCGCGTACCGGAGTGGGCCGATTTCCGGCAATCGCTCTTTCAATAGAAGAATGGTCGAATCGAAGCGTAAGGTCTGCGCGGTCATCAACAACTGGCCCGCCTCTTCTGCCGCCCTGACCATCGCCCGTGCTTCGGAACCTGTCGACGCCAACGGCTTTTCAATGAGGATCGGCTTCTTCGCCTTCGCAGCTTCAAAACAGATCTCAGGACACAATGACGGAGGGGTTACTACGACAACGGCCTCCACCCTGGGATCGGCGATCAACGCACGATAGTCCCCATAGACAGGGATCTCAGTCGTCGAAAGCGAAGGCAACCCTTCCCCGGTCCGCTTCCGGCACACAGCGGCAAGACTCACCCCTGGGAGATCATGCAGCAGATGGTGGATATACCGGCGACCATGACGACCGGCACCGATGAGACCGATTCTAAGCGACATAGTCGTCTTCCGTCCGCGAGGGTCATGAAACTGTACTCATCATTGAATGCTGGGTCAACTACAACTCGGCCCTTATATATAGTGAGATTGACAGTCTGGCAGCCCGCTCCCTATAGTACACGCGGTCAACTTGTCTGAAGACGACGCACCCCGCAAAACCTTAACAGGCTGCGGAAAAATCTTGTGGGCACACCGGAGTTTCACGGGTCTGCACGTCTGGGAAAATCGAAGTACACCCCGCAGGATGCTCAAAAAGGCCGTTCAGCAAGGCCGTAGCGAGCGAAGCGGCGAGGCGTACGCTTCGGTACGTTGAGCCTCTGAGCGATGCGAGAACGCCGCTGGCGGACTTTTTCAGCATCCTGCTAATGGAGAAGAGATTGCCTCAATGACATCAACCTTCGCTCCCTTTACCTTGAATCAAATCGGCACAGGCACAGCCCGCTTTCCAAGTGGCGTCGCCATTCCCACGCTGACGGATGCTGCCGTCGACCCCTACATCCAGACACGCATTTCGAAACACGTGCATGTGGAATGTGTTCAGTTTTGGCCTCAGGAAAAAGGGCGCTACCCCGGTCTCGTCCTCTTGCATGAAGAATGGGGGCTGACGGCACAAATCAAGGATCTCGGCGCCAGGCTGGCGTGCGAAGGCTATGGCGTCATCATTCCGAACTTGTACGGACGACTGGGTGGCATGGTGACAGCCAACGCAGAGGTTGCGGACGCGCTCATGAGTAAGCTGAACGAATCGCTCGTCCTGCAAGACATCAACTCCTGCTGTGAGTTTTTGAATACCCGCGACCACATTAA